>Ga0207646_10006488_pt1 | contig 12076 bp, 11 predicted proteins | sample KBSK5502metaG_FD_184343 | JGI IMG/M metagenome (GOLD analysis project Ga0207646, IMG submission 184343) | Corn, switchgrass and miscanthus rhizosphere microbial communities from Kellogg Biological Station, Michigan, USA - KBS K5-50-2 metaG... | ecosystem: Host-associated > Plants > Roots >...
ATCTGGACCGAGCGGTTCGACAAGCTCGACGCGCACCTGCGCGACATCCAGGGCGCGACGACAGCAAGCACGAGGGGAGAGCCCGCAGATGACTGACCACCCGCCAGCGGCGGACGAGCTCGTCTACACCAGGGTCTTCGAGGCGCCGCGAGAGGTCGTGTTCCGCTGCATGATCGAGCCCGAGCACCTGACCCACTTCTGGGGCCCGGCCGGCGTGAGCGCGCCGCTGGAGACCATCACGGTCGATGCCAGGCCGGGCGGCGTCTTCGAGACCGTCATGGTCAGCGACGCCGACGGCGGCCGGTACCCGACCCGCGCGATATTCGTCGAGGTCACCAAGCCGGAGCGGCTTGTCTGGCAAGAGCCGGACAACGGGGTGGTCACGACCTCGACGTTCCGTGACCTCGGCGGCTCGCGCACCGAGGTCACGATCCACCAGGCCAACGTGCCGGCCGCGTTCCGCAGCCCCGAGGCACGGGCCGGCTTCGCCACCTCGCTTGACCGCTTCGCGGCATACGTGGCGACGCTCGGATGATGCGCTGCGGCGCCAACGACACCGACGATCAGCACGGGAAGGAATGACCATGACCATCGCACCAGCCACCCACGGAGACCTGACCGATGCCATCGCGGCGGAGCGCGGCGACCTCGCCGCGATGCTCGCCGCCCTGCCCGAGCGTGCGTGGGATCTGCCGACGCTCTGCGCCGGCTGGCGCGTGCGCGACCTCGTGGCGCACGTGACGATGCCGCTGCGGTACTCCGCGGCGCGGTTCGTCGCCGAGCTCGCGCGATCGCGCGGCAACTTCAGTGCGATGGCCGACCGGTGCGCCAGGCGCGACGGCGCCGCGCCGGCGGCCGAGCTGCTGGCCGCGCTCAGGGACAACGTGTCGAATCCCTGGAAGCCGCCGGGCGGCGGCTACGCGGGCGCGCTCACGCACGACGTCATCCACGGCCTGGACGCCTCAGTGCCGCTCGGCATCGGCAGGCGCGTTCCCGAGCAGCGGATCCGGCTCGTGCTCGGCGCGATCACCGCCCCGGCCGCGCGCAAGCATTTCGGCACCGACCTGAGCGGTATCGAGTTGCGGGCCGATGACATCGGCTGGTCTTTCGGTTCCGGGCAGCCGCTGTCCGGAACGGCGCAGGATCTCGCCCTTGTCCTGTGCGGCAGGAAGCTCCCGCCAGGGCGGCTGGACGGCGAGCCCGCGATGCGGTTCTCCGCGGGGATCTAGCACAGGGTTGGATCGCCGGCCCTGGAAGGATCCGCCCTGACCGGCCTCCGGCGGCTCTGGCAAGGTGGAAGTGTGATCTCAGCGGAGCCGCCCGCCCGGGTGGCGATAGTCGGCGGCGGAATCGCCGGCCTCGCGGCCGCCTATTTCCTGCGCGACCAGGGCGCCGAGGTCACCGTGCTCGAGGGATCGCCGCGGATCGGCGGAAAGCTGGCGGTCTCGGCGGTGGCGGGCCTGGCCGTCGACGCCGGCGCCGAGGCCCTGCTGGCCCGGCGGCCGGAAGGCGTCGGGCTGATCGGCGCCATCGGCCTGGCCGGCGAGCTCGCCGGCCCGGCAACGACGTCGGCCAGTATCTGGACCAGGGGCCGGTTCCGCGCCCTGCCTGGGCGCCACTTCATGGGCGTGCCGGCTGACCTCGACGACCTGGCGCGATGCCGGATCCTGTCGCCGGCCGGCCTGCAGCGTGCGAGGCGGGACGCGGATCTGCCCGCGTCCCGCAGGAACGGCGACGTGCCGGTCGGAGACTACGTCGGGGCCAGGTTCGGCGCGGAGGTCGTCGACCGCCTGGTCGATCCGCTGCTCGGCGGGGTCTACGCCGGGCGGGCCGATCAGCTGTCGTTCGAGGCGACGCTGCCTGTGCTGGCCGAGGAATCTCGCAGGCACCGGTCGCTCGCGGACGCCGCGGCGGCGGTGCTCGGCCAGGCCCGCCAGCCAGGCGCCGCGGCCGGGGCGGAGCAGCCGCCGGTCTTCACCACGCTGGCCGGTGGCCTCGGAACGCTGCCGCGGGCAGTGGCGAACGCCAGCGGCGCGCATATCGGGACCAACGCGACGGTCCGCGAGCTTGGCCGGACACCGGCAGGCTGGCGGCTGACCGTCGGGTCGGCCGCCGCGGCCCGGAACATCGAAGCGGATGCGGTCATCCTGGCCCTGCCGGCCCGCCCGGCGAGCCGGCTCGTGCGCGGCATCGACGGCGGCGCCGCGGTCGCCGCCGTGCTGGCGGAGATCGAGTACGCGAGCATGGCCATCGTCACGCTGGCCTACCCGGTCGGGTCGTTTCCCTTGCCGATCACGGGCAGCGGGTACCTCGTCCCGGCGGTCGACGGCAGGGCGGTGAAGGCGGTCACCTTCAGCACCGTCAAGTGGCCGCACCTGGCGGACGGCATCCACATCGTCCGCTGCTCCATCGGCCGGATCGGCGAGGAGGCCGTCCTGCAGCGCGACGACGCGGAACTCGCCGGGATCGCCGCGGCCGACCTGGCGGAGGCGACGGGGGTCACCGGGCGCGCTGTGGACACCCGGGTGACGAGATGGGGCGGCGGACTGCCGCAGTACACGGTTGGCCACCTTGACCGAGTCGGCAGGATCCGGGCCGGCATCGCCGCTCAGCCGGGCCTGGCGGTCTGCGGCGCGGCCTACGACGGCATCGGCGTCCCTGCCTGCATCGCATCCGCGCAGCGGGCCGCTGACCAGGTTCTCGGCTACCTGGGGGCACCGGCTGCCCGCGGTCAGCGGGTGGATGCGCGAGAATAGCGTCATGGCAGACCAGCACGGCGAATCACATCGGGCCGAGCCAGGCCACGGCACCAGCCACCCCGAGCCGCGGCCCAAGGCGCGCGAGTTGAACGAGCTGATCCGTTACACCATGTGGTCAGTATTCCGGGTCGGCGACCGTGCGGCGCTCGACCGTGCCAGCCGGGAGGCGCTGGCCGCTGAGGTCGCCGATCTCTGCGACCAGGCGGCCGGCAAGGACGTGGCGACCAGGGGCTGCTATGACCTGCAGGGGATGCGCGCGGACGCGGACCTGATGTTCTGGTGGATCGCCCCCGCGGCCGATGACCTGCAGGAGATGTACGCGAGGTTCCGGCGCACCGGCCTCGGCCGGGTCTGCGAGCCGGTCTGGTCGGCGATGGCGTTGCACCGGCCCGCTGAGTTCAACAAGAGCCACATCCCGGCGTTCCTGGCCGGCGAGGAGCCGAAGAACTACGTCTGCGTCTATCCGTTCGTCCGGTCCTACGAGTGGTACCTGCTCGACGACGGCGAGCGCCGTGCCATGCTGGCCGAGCACGGCCAGATGGCGCGCGACTACCCGGATGTCCGCGCGAATACCGTCTCGGCGTTCGCGCTCGGCGACTACGAGTGGATGCTCGCCTTCGAGGCCGACGAGCTGCACAGGATCGTCGACCTGATGCGGCACCTGCGCGGCGCCACGGCCAGGCGGCACACCAGGGTGGAGATCCCGTTCTACACCGGCAGGCGGAAGCCGGTGGGCGAGCTGGTCGCCAGCCTGGCCTGACCGCCCCTGGCTAACCGCGCTTGCGCAGGAACTCGCGCAGCCGGCCGAGCGGCCAGGCGTTGATCACGTCGTCGGCGGTCACCCAGCCGCGCTGGGCGGTGCCGACGCCGTAGCGCAGGAACTCCAGGTGGCCGACGGCGTGCGAGTCGGTGTCGACCGAGAACTTCACGCCGGCGTCCCTCGCGGCCCTGATGTGCTCGGACGGCAGGTCAAGACGCTCCGGGTGACAGTTGATCTCCAGCGCGGTGCCGGTCGCCGCGCAGGCGAGGAACAGCTCGCCCCAGTCGACGTCGACCGGCGGCCGCTTGCCGATCCGGCGCGCCGACGGGTGGCCGATGATGTTCACCCGCGGGTTCTCGCAGGCGAGCAGGAACCGCCGCGTCATCTCGGCTCGCGGCTGGTCGAAATGGGAGTGCACCGACGCGACACACACGTCGAAGCCCTCGAGGATCTCTTCCGGCCAGTCGACGGTCCCGTCGGGCGCGATGTTCAGCTCCGTGCCGTGGAGCAGGCTCATCGGCCCGGCGCCGTCACCGGCCAGCCGTTCGGCGAGCCGGCCGAGCTGGTCGCGTTGCTCAAGCATCTTCTCCAGCGTCATGCGCTGCATGAACAGGTTCGGCGCGTGGTCGGTGACCGCGAAGTACTCGTATCCGCGGCCCCGCGCCGCCGTCACCATCTCATCGAGGGTGCCGACCCCGTCGGTCAGGTTCGTGTGGGTGTGCAGGTCACCGCGGATGTCACCGGCCTGCAGGAGCGCGGGCAGCTCGCCGCGAAGCGCCGCCCGCACCTCGCCGGTGTCTTCGCGCAGCGGCGGCGGCACCCACGCCATCCCGAGCCTGGCGTAGACCTCTTCCTCGGTCGCGCTGACGATCAGGTCGCCGCTCTCGACGTCGAACAGGCCGTACTCGGACAGCTTGAGCTTCTTGCGGACGGCGATCGCCCTGACGGCGACGTTGTGCGCCTGCGAGCCGGTGAAGTACTGCAGCGCCGCGCCCCAGCACTCGGCCGGCACCACCCGCAGGTCGACCTGGATGCTGCCCTGCTGGCCCGGAGGGACCACCCCGCGGAGCCCCGCGGCCTGCGCGGGGTGGCCGGTGCTGATCCTGACCGACGTCTTGGTGTCGCCGCGCGCAAGCACCTGTGTCACCCCGGGCAGCTCGACGAGCGTTTGCATCAACGGGCCCGACTCGCTGGCCGCCGCCAGGATGTCGACGTCGCCGATCGTCTCCGCAAAGCGCCGCAGCGAGCCGGCGTGCGCGCATCGCTGGCAGCCGGGCACCGCGCCGATCGCGGCGACGATGCGCTCGGCGACGTCGGACGCGACATTGAGCGGCACCCGCTGCCCGAGGCTGCGCGCCACCTCGATGCCGTGCCTGAGCTTGTCTTCGCTCTTGGGCCCGAACCCGCGCAGGTCCCGCAGACGTCCCTCGTCGATGGCGGCCGACAGCTCGGCAACCGAGCCGATCCCGAGCTCGCGGTACAGCTGGAACGCGCGCCTGGGGCCGAGCGCGGGGATCTTCGTCATCTCCCTGACGCCGTCGGGAACCGCCGCCCTGAGCTTGTCGAGCGCCTGGATCGTGCCGGTCTGCTGGAACTCGGCGATCTTGGTCGCGATCGACGCCCCGACGCCGGGGATCTGCCGCAACGTGGTGGCGTCGAGCAGGTCGATGTCACCGCTGAAGCCGGCCACCGACTTGGCCGCCTTCTCGTAGTTGCGCGCGCGGAACGGATCGCCGCCCGAGATCTGCAGCAGGTCCGCGTACTCCTGCAGCAGCGCCGCGACTGTCTCGTTGGCCCGTGGCATACCGGCATTGTGCCCTGGCCGGATGGAGTTCGCCGGCCAGTGACCCTGCCTGACCTAGCCGCGGCCCAGTGCCGCCTCGACCTCGGTCCTGTGGCCGTCCGGGTGCCGCGCCGCGACCTGCGCGAACCTGCGCACCAGGCCTCCGTCAAGATCGAGCTGGGCCGGCTCCAGCCCGGAGATCAGCGCAATCAGCACGTCGCCGCTTGAGCCCAGGTGGCTGACGATCTCGGCGGGCGTGAGCATCCCTGCCCTGCCCGCGTGCCCGGCGTTCAGGTCATCGACGATATCGGCGTTGACGTCAACCGGCTTGCCAGCCACGAGGTCGCTGATCCAGCCGCCCAGGTACTCGTAGGAGTGGGCGACGTGGTCGGCGATCACGCCGACGGGCCGGGGGTCGCCGTCGACCGGCGCCGTGCGCCAGTCGGTGTCGGTGCATTGCCGCACGAAGCTGATCAGCCGCTGGCGTGCCTCGTCTATGGAGCGGGCGTGGTCCGCCGGGGTCATCTCGTCGGTCATGACGCAGAGCCTAGAACGGTGCTCGGACAATGGGCCATGCCCGGCGGCAGATCCGCGCTGTGGGATCATGGCGTGGCAGCCGACTCCGACCCCTTCGACTGATTGGCCGAGGTTGAACCAGCCGCTTGAGTCGTACCAGGACGAGATCTACCTGAACGGTGTCGGCGGCGCCAGGCCGATCCTGCCGATGAACCTGCTGGCGCTCGAAGACCTGGCCAGGCAGCGGATGGCGGCCGCGTCATTCGACTACATCTGCGGCGGCGCCGGCACCGAGGACACGGTCAGGGAGAACGCGGCGGCGTTCCGCCGGTGGCGGATCGTCCCGCGGATGCTCACCGACGTCAGCGCCGCGTCGTACGCGAGTACGGTGCTTGGCGAGGAGCTTGCCGCGCCGATCCTGCTCGGCCCGGTCGGCGTGCTCAAGATCGCCCACCCGGAGGGCGAGGTCGCGGTGGCGCGGGCCGCCGCGACGGCCGGCGTGCCGATGATCATGTCCACCGCCGCCTCGTGCACGATCGAGGAGGTCGGCGAGGCGAATGGCGCCGGCCACCGCTGGTTCCAGCTGTACTGGCCGAGGGACAGAACCGTCGCGGCGAGCTTCCTGGCCAGGGCCAAGGCGGCGGGGTTCAGCGTGCTCGTGCTGACACTCGACACCCGGCTGCTCGGTTACCGGCCGCGCGATCTGGACCGGGGGTACATGCCGTTCCTGCGAGGCACCGGCAACCAGAACTACTTCAGCGATCCCGCCTTCGCTGCCGAATTGCCCGGACCGGCCAGCGAGCATCAGGACGCCGCCATATCGCACTGGGTGCAGGTCTTCGGCGACCCATCGCTGACCTGGGCCGACCTGCCGTTCCTGCGCGAGCACTGGGACGGGCCGATCGTGCTGAAGGGAATCCAGTCGGTCGGCGACGCCGAACGGGCGGCCGACGCAGGGATGGACGGCATCGTGGTCTCGAACCACGGCGGGCGCCAGGTGGACGGGGGCATCGCATCGCTCGACGCCCTGCCGCCGATCGTGCAGGCCGCCGGTCCACGGTTGTCGGTGCTGTTCGACGGCGGCATCAGGGGCGGCGCGGACATTGTCAAAGCGCTGGCGCTCGGCGCCCGCGCCGTGCTGATCGCGCGGCCGTACGCCTACGCGCTCGGCCTGGCGGGGGAGGCGGGCGTCGTGCACGTGCTCCGCGCGCTCCGCCAGGACTTCGAGCTCACGATGCGCCTGGCCGGCCACGCCACGCTCGCCGACCTCACCCCGGACGCCCTGACCCGCATCCCCTGACTCGGCGAGCCGGGTCACAGGCCGTCGACGTTGACGACGATCGCTTCCTGGGTCGAGCGGGCGATCACGACGACCGCGTCGGCGTCCGCGGACGGGTTCTCCTCGCGGTGGCATGCGTGCGGAGGCACCCAGACGTAGTCGCCAGGTTCGGTCTCCAGCCGGACCAGGTCGCCGGAGGCAGCGTCGCGGCAGACGAAGACCGGCGTGCCGGAAACCACATAGATGCCGGTCTCCGAGTCGCCGTGGTGATGATCGCCAGACGACACGCCGGCCGGGAGGATCGTCCGGCCCATCCAGATCGACCGAGCGCCGACGAGGTCGCCGGAGATCGCCGCCGCGCGGATCATCCCGGCGGTCTGCGCGGTCGCCTCGGACAGGTCGCCGCCGCGGATCAGCCGGAGGCCGGACCTTGACCCGGCCGGGTCAGGCACTCTCGGCGGGCTCCAGCCGCAGCGACACCGAGTTGATGCACCACCGCTGGTCTGTCGGGACCTCGTAGCCCTCGCCCTCGAACACGTGCCCGAGGTGCGAGTCACAGTTGGCGCACCGTACCTCGGTCCTGACCCCGCCGAGCGAGCGGTCTTCGAACAGCACGACGGCGTCGCCGACCTTGGGCTGGTAGAAGCTCGGCCAGCCGCAGTGCGACTCGAACTTGGCGTCGGAGCTGAACAGTTCGGCGCCGCAGGCCCGGCAGTGGTAGACGCCGCGCGCCTTGGTGTCGGTGTACTCACCGGTGAACGGCCGCTCGGTGCCCGCCTGGCGAAGGACCTGGTACTCCTGCGGGGTCAGGCGCTTGCGCCATTCGTCCTCGGAGAGCTGCACATTTCCCATGAGGACGAGACTACCGGGCGTGGCCGGTCAGGCGGTCGGCGCGCGTCCCGAGGCCGCGTCCGCCCGGCCTGCCGCCGCGGCCGCCGGCGGCGCTGGCTTGCGCACCGGCGGGCCCTCGAGCACGTCCTGCGGGTTCAGGTTACGCCGCGGCGAACTGGGCAGCCCGGTACGGCCCGACATCGTTGCGCGGCAGCTTGCCGCGGAGGAACACGCCGAGGGTCACGGCCGGGTTGTAGTGCGCGCCAGAGATATGCCCGCCGGCGTAGACGAGCACCATCAGCACCGCGCCGATCGCGAGCGGCGCGAGTTGCGAACCGCTCATGACCGGATATAGCGACACATACTTAGAACATCACCTCATACGTCATCTCATCCTCGGTGACAATCATCTCCACCAGCCCCACGTGCCCCGCGGCCACCACGTCCGGGAGCACCGATTCCAGCACGAGTAGTTCCGGCTGCCGGCCCCTGACAATCAGCCGCGCGACCGCCGACCTCTGTGCCAGGCGAGCCTCTGACTTGGCCTTCCGTACCGCCCCGATGGCAGCCGACGCGGCATCCAGCCCGGCACCTGCGCTGGACACTGCGGCGGAACCCGGGGTTTCCGAGCCAGCCGCGGGCAACTCAGCGGCCGAGGGCCACGGCGCGCGGTGGATCGACCCCTCCTGCCACCAAGACCACGCTTCCTCGGTCACGAACGGGAGGAACGGCGCGAACAGCCTCAGCAATGCCGCAAGGGCGCAGCGCAGCGCCGTCACGGCCGACCCGGCTGCCGCCGGGCCGTGCTCGGCGGCGTACGCGCGGGGCTTGACCAGCTCCAGGTAGTCGTCGCAGAACTGCCAGAAGAACCGCTCGGCGGCCTCGAGGCTGCCCGCGTGGTCGTAGTGCTCGAAAGCGGCCGTGCACTCGCCGATCAGCCGGCCCAGCCGGTCGAGCATGGCCAGATCGAGCGGCTCGGTCACGATGCCACGCTCGCCCCGCTGCCCGGCAGGAATCGCCGGCCTGCCGAAGCCGAGCACGAACCGGGTCGCGTTGAGGATCTTGACGGCCAGCCGGCGCCCGATCTTGAGCTGCGCCCGGTCGAAGGCGGTATCGACGCCGAGTCTGGCGCTCGCGGCCCAATACCTGACGGCGTCGGTGCCGTACTCGGCGAGCAGGTCGGCGGGCGTGACCACCTTCCCCGACGACTTGGACATCTTCTTCCTGTCGGGGTCGAGTATCCAGCCCGAGATCGCCGCGTGCCGCCACGGCAGCACGCGCTCGAGCACCTCGGACCGCAGCACCGTGTAGAACAGCCAGGTCCTGATGATCTCGTGCGCCTGGGGGCGCAGGTCCATCGGGTACACGCGGCCGAACAGGTCGGCGTCGGCTGGCCAGCCCCCGGCGATCTGCGGGGTGAGCGACGACGTGGCCCAGGTGTCCAGCACGTCTCTGTCGCCAGTGAACCCGCCGGGCACGTCGCGCTGGCCCGGCGAGTAGCTGGGCGGGGAGTCGGCCATCGGGTCGACCGGCAGCGCGTCGGCGGCGGGCACGATCGGCGAGTCGTAGTCGGGCGCGCCGTCGGCGCCGAGCGGATACCACACGGGAATCGGCACCCCGAAGTACCGCTGCCGGCTGACCAGCCAGTCTCCCGTCAGCCCGTTCACCCAGTTCTCGTACCTGATCCGCATGTGCGGCGGGTGCCAGGTCAGCTCGCGGCCATGGTCGAGCAGCCGCTCGCACAGCCCAGGGTCGCCGCTGCCGTTCCGCAGGTACCACTGCCGCGCGCCGATGATCTCCAGCGGCGCGTCGCCCTTCTCGTAGAACTTGACCGGGTGCCTGACCGGTTCGGCCGGTCCGCGCAGCGCTCCCGCGGCATCGAGCAGATCGGCAGCGCGCTTCCTGGCCGCCGCCGCGGTCAGCCCGGCGAGCTCGGCGTAGGCGATCCTGGCCGGCTCGGCCGTGATGGCCTCGGGCGGCTCGGCCAGCATCCGGCCGTCAGGGCCGAGCACCGGCCGGGTCGCCAGGCTCAGGTCCCGCCACCACGTCACGTCGGTGGTGTCGCCGAACGTGCACACCATCGCGATGCCCGTTCCCTTCGCCGGGTCCGCCAGGTGATGCGGCAGGATCGGCACCTCCACCTCGAACAGCGGCGTCGTCGCCATCGAGCCGAACAGGTCGCGGTACCGCTCGTCCTGCGGGTGCGCGACCAGCGCCACGCAGGCGGGCAGCAGCTCGGGCCTGGTCGTCGCCACGACGATCTCGGTTGAGGTGCTGGGCAGGGCGAACGCGAGCCGCCAGTAGGTGCCGGCGACCTGGCGATCCTCGATCTCGGCCTGGGCGACCGCGGTGCCGAACGTCACGTCCCACAGCACGGGCGCCTGCGCCTGGTAGGCGTCGCCGTCTTCCAGCGCGCGCAGGAACGCCAGCTGGGACACGGCCGCGCAGCGGTCATCGATCGTCCGGTAGCTGGTCGACCAGTCGACCGACAGCCCGAGCCTGCGCGACGCCTCCTCGTAGGCGCGCTCGTCCGCCTCCGTCAGCTCGCGGCACAGCTCGACGAAGTTGCGCCGCGAGACCCTGATCCTCGCCGCCTCGGCGGCGGCCGCCCGCGTGGGGCCAGGCGGAACCAGCCCGGGCCGGTAAGGCAGCGAAGGGTCGCAGGTGACGCCGTAGTAGTTCTGCACCCGCCGCTCGGTCGCGAGGCCGTTGTCGTCCCAGCCGATCGGGTAGAACACTTCCTTGCCGCGCATGCGCTGGAAGCGCGCGATCGTGTCGGTGTGGGTGTAGGAGAACGCGTGCCCGATGTGCAGCGAGCCGCTCGCCGTCAGCGGCGGCGTGTCGATCGAGTAGATGTCGCGGCGGCTCTTGGTCCGGTCAAACTTGTACTACGCTCCCCATTTCCCACGCACGCGACCACTTGTCCTCGATGCCGTCGAGCGTGGGCTTGGCGGGAATGGGGCTGGCGGAACGTGAGCCGGTACTCATGACGCCGATGATAGCGCGAACGGGGGTCCGCCGCGCTGTCGCGGCGGACCCCCTGCGGCCTTACGGCTCCGTCAGCGGCGGGCAGCCGCCCGAGACCTCGGGGTTGAGCTTGACCCTCGAGATCGTCGTCCCGCCGTACCGCGCGACATCCGGCACGCCGTACTGCCGGTCTCTGCGCAGGCCCTGCGTGGTCACGCCCTTGATGATGTCGCCGAAGTTCCAGACGCAGGCGCCGACCGGGAATGGCCCGTGCCCGACGTTCTGGCCCTTCTTGTTCGTCAGCGTCCAGAACGGATAGAACTGAGCGGCGAGCGGCGGCACGACGCAGAGGTTGCCGGTGAACACGTTGCACAGGAAGGCCGATCCCGGCGCGTCGGACTCGAACTGCACCTTCGGGTAAGGCTGGCCCGACCGAACGAACGGCCCGGCGTACCTGAACGAGGTCGGCACGTTCCGCGACCCGTTCGGCCAGGCGCCTGACTTGTACGACAGGCCGTCGAAGTCCAGGTCGCCGTTCTGGAACAGGCTGTCCAGGCAGAAGTTGATCGGCGAGGTCTCCCTGACGTTGTGCGAGTCGATCGTCACCGTCCTCGTGCCCTGCGGCAGGCAGATGCCGTCGGCGAACTCGCAGAGCTGCCCGCTGGCGAAGTTGTTGCTCGGGCACGCGATCGGGCCCTTGGTGCCCTCCGTGGTCGCGCCCTTGCAGACACCGGTGTTCGGGTTGCAGCCGCCCTCGCCCGCCCTGTGCCGCTGCCGGGAACCGCCCTCCGATCCGCCGGCGCACGTCTGGAAGGTGTTCTTGTCAACGATCAGGCCGGGCTGGTTGATCGGGAACCTGTGCGTCAGCGAGCGGCACACCTCGGAGTGCCCGATCTCCTGCTCCATCAGCACGCCGCCTTCCAGCGCGGCCCACGGCACCATGTTCTTCCTGGCGGCGGTGGCGTACTCGGCGTGGAAGGTGTGCCTGGTTCCGGCGCAGGTCAGGTAGTTGGTGTTCATGAAGCCGTTCTTGGCGCTCGCCGTCATGCGGCCGATCTTGCCGGTCGTCAGGTCCTTGACGACCGTGGTGAGCCCCTTGGCGGGGTCGCTGATCGACACCTTGAGCACATCGCCGGAGTTCAGCATCAGCGTGTGCTTGCTCGGCTTGAAGGTATGCGCGT
>Ga0207646_10006490_pt1 | contig 12075 bp, 11 predicted proteins | sample KBSK5502metaG_FD_184343 | JGI IMG/M metagenome (GOLD analysis project Ga0207646, IMG submission 184343) | Corn, switchgrass and miscanthus rhizosphere microbial communities from Kellogg Biological Station, Michigan, USA - KBS K5-50-2 metaG... | ecosystem: Host-associated > Plants > Roots >...
CGAGCTTGTCGACGAGCCAGGGCTGACGGTAGTAGTTGTACATGACGAACACGCCGTCGGGCGCCAGGTGGTCGCGGACGGAGGCGAATGCCTCGGTCGTGAACAGGAACGACTCGAGCCGGAGGTTCGCCGAGGTGCTGACGAGGGTCAGTGAGTCGGGCAGTGCGAAGACGACGAGGTCGTACTTGGCGGTGCTCGAGCGCAGGAACGCCCGGCCGTCGTTGATGATCGCGTGGACGCGCGGGTCGGCGTACGGCCGGTTCGGGTGGCGCTCGATCCCGATCTGCTGGATCCGCGGGTCGATCTCGACGGCGTCGATCGAGCCGGCGCCGCGGCGCAAGGCCATCGCGGTGTCGTTGCCGCTGCCGGCACCGACGATCAAGACCTTGTCGAACGTCCGGCCCGGGAACCACTGGTAGACCTGGTCGTAGAACGGGTCGATCCGGGGATCGTCCATCGACCACATCGACTGGTGGGGGATGCCGTTGACGCTGATCGACGGCGGCGAGTCGTTGTGCTCGGTGATCCGGTAGTACGGCGACCACGACGTCGTCGCGCCGGCCGACCCGAGCGACACGAAGATCGTGCCGGCGATCAGCGCCCCGTTGACGAGGGCACCCGTGTTGACGCCGCTACCGAGCCGGGACAGCCCGAGCAGCACGGCGAGAACGAGGAACCAGACCGTCGGAGTCGTCTGGGCGGCCGACAGGACCGTGAACATCGCGACGCCGGTCATCGAGCCGATGATGTCGACCGCGTAGACACGGAGCGGTGACGCGCTCGTCAGCAACGGCCCGAGCGGCCGGGCGAGGGCGGCCATCGTGATCGTCGTCAGCATCACGAAGATCGGCAGCACGATGAAGTTCGTGTCGGCCGCGGTGTTGCCGTCGAGGCCGAAGAAGATCTCGTCGGAGCTGCGGAGCTGGAGGTCGATGCTCGTCGAGGTCGTCAGGCCGACGATCGCGAACAGGAGGAGCGGGAACAGCGACAGCTTCGCAGCCTTCGGGTCGCGCCCGTAGAGGATCCCCGCGCCGATCCCGAGGAAGCTCGCCATCAGCAGGAAGTTCCGGAAGAAGCCGACGTACGTGACGTTGGCCGGGATCCAGCGGATGAGGAGGAGCTCGACGAAGAGGAGCGTCGCGCTCGTCAGGAAGAGGCGGACGGTCGAACCGCCCAGCGCCTCGACCGGCGGCAGGACCGGCAGGTCCATGGCGTGGCCGAGGCGGCCGGTGACGCTCCGGGCTCGAGTGGCGGCGGTCATGCGTGATCCCCCGTGGTCATCTGGGCTGATGGTCAGCGGCTGGGTTGGGTGGCGGTGGTCGACGGTGCGGTGCCGGCGAAGACGTCGGCGATCGGCGCGGGGACGGTGCTCGGACGGCTCGTCCGGACGGCGAGGATCGTGAGCGGCAGGAAGAGCCAGGCGACAGGCTGGCCGAGCCCGAAGACGCCGATGAGGAACGCGACGAGGATCAGGCCGAGGGTCAGCCTCTGGGCGCGGGCGCCGGCCACCTGCGACCGCAGTGCCGCGACGAGGCCGATCGGGAGTAGGGCGCCGAAGTGGTGGAACCAGGTCACGGGCATCGGCACGAAGCTCGCGAAGGAGGCCCAGGCGAAGCTCTCGAGCGGGTCGTCGACCCGGAGCGCGGACCACGCGGTCGCGACGATGGCGATCGCCAGCATCCCGGCCTGCATCGGCCCGATTGCGCTGGGCCCGAGGCCCGTCACCATCACGATCTGGGCCACCGGCCCGAGGTTGCGGTAGTCGAGCAGGTCCACGTTCGTGCTCGCGCGAAGGACGGCGAGGTAGTCGATCCACGGCTGGACGCCACCGACGGCGAGGCTGATCGCGAGGATCGCCGCGCCGGTCACGGCCGCGGCCCCGAGGAGGAGCCAGGCCAGGGGCAGGCCGGGGCGGCGGTCACGGTCGGGCGAGCGCATCTCACGCGCGCCGCGCATCTCGCGCGCGCCGCGGAGGAGGAACCAGAGCGCGAGCAGCGCGGGGTGGAGCTTGAGCGAGGCCAGGGCCAGGGCGATCCCGCCGGCGACCGCGAGACGCCGGTCATGGCGGTGCGCGCCGTCGGCCAGGGCGGCGGCGAGCATCAGCCCGTAGAGCGCCGGGAAGAAGATGTCGAGGTTGCCGAACAGCGCGCCGACCGTGTACGGGAACCAGAGCGGGGCGAGGGCGACGACCGCGGTGACGGGGAGCAGCCACGGGACGGCTGGCGCGAATCGGTCGCGGATCACGCGGGCCATCGCCGCCAGAGCCGCGATGGAGGCGGCGACCCAGAGCGCGAACATCACGGTCGAGGCGACGCCCGCGACCAGCGAGGTCAGCTGGGCGACGATCGGCGGGTACGAGTAGAAGAGGCTCTGGATCTCGACGGGCTTGCCCGCGAGGAGGCCCGGGTCGTAGGGAGAGTGGCCCGCGGCGACGAGCCGGCCGCCCTGCAGGAGCAGCTCGAGGTCGAACGCCGCCGACGGCGGCTTGTGGGCGTAGGAGAGGGCAGCGAGAACGACGAAGGCCGCCCAGCCGAAGACGCCGAGGGTCACGAGCGCGGGCATGACCGGTACGCGGAACGGGCGCCGTGTCCCGGTTCGCACGGTCGACGCGGTCATCGGGGGCCCCCGCCGGCGGCCGACCCGGGCATCGCCCGGATCGAGCTGGGGGTGGCGCGGGCGACCCACGCCGGGACCATCGTGCTCGCCGGCTCCCGCGCCGCGGCGAGCAGCGTCATCAGCTGATAGAGGAGGAGCCGCGGCGTCGCGAGGATCGACAGCGCGACCGCGGCCGCCCACCCGTACCGGGTCCGCGCGAGGCGCAGTGCCACGACGATGCCGATCGCGACGAGCCCGGCCCACAGCCACGGTGAGATCGCGTACGGCGACCAGTTCCGGACCTCGCCGACCTGGGCCAGTCCGAACTGACCCGGGAACGCGAGCGTCCCGGCAGGCTCTAGCACGAGCTGGAGGACGACGAGCAGGCCGCTCCAGGCGACGAACCGCCGGACCGAGGGCCAGTCACCCCGGCCGATCCACCACACCGCCACGAGCACGGGCAGCACCTTGATCTGGCCGGCGAGGGCGATCGAAAGCGGCGTCCCGAGGGCCACGAGGTACGTCACCGGCACCTGGGCCTGGCCGATCGACAGGCTCCAGCCGATCCCCAGCCCGAGCAGCCCGACGAGGACCCACGTCCGCGGCCGGCGCAGCCCCAGGTGATACAGGGTGAGCGCGAAGGTGGCGACGACGATCGTCTCCCAGGCGGCCGCCGCGACCCCATAGGGCAGCAGGGCCAGCGGCCGGAAGAGGATCGCGAGGAGCGGCGGGTAGCGGTAGAAGGCCGCCTCGTTCGTCGAGGCCGGCTGGTCGTAGAGCGGGATCCCCGCGTTGAGCCGGGCCCCGGCGTCGTAATAGGCCCGGGTGTCGGACAGCGGATCCTGGGCAAGGTGGATCAGCGCCAGCTCGAGGCCGACGAGGAAGCCGAAGAAGGCCAGGCCCGCCAGGGACAGCCGGCCGATCCGGCTGCGCAGCGAGGGCGCGGGGCGGTGCATGGGCGCATCCTACCTGCGCCCGGAAGCCGTCCGGAGCCGTCCGGTGGCCGTGCCGGAAGTGGCCCTTTCGTACGGGTCCGAAGGCGCGGAGGGCGGTGCTACGCTGCACCGGCTGTGCGGTTTTCCCTCTTGCGCGTCCCCCTCTTTCTCTACGCCTTCGCGTTCGTCGTGCGCCTCGCGCTGGCCCTCGCCTACCCCGATCCGGCCTATCCGGACGCGTACTACTACGTCGACGTCGGGCGGGCGCTGGCGTCGGGTCACGGGCTGAACGTCGACTTCATCTGGATCTTCGCCGAGGTCGGCGGGCACATCCCCGCGAACCCCGTCCTGCCCGTGCCGAGCAACGGCCACTGGCTGCCGCTGTCGTCGATCCTCCAGGCCGCGTCGATGACGATCTTCGGCCAGACCCCGCTGGCGTCGGCCCTGCCGATCATCGCGATCGGCTCCCTGATCGGCCCGCTCGTGTGGCTGATCGCCCGGGACGCCGGTTGCCGACCCGTCGTCCAGATCGGCGCGGCCCTCCTGGCCGGCGCTCCCGGCGCCGGGGCGGTGTTCATGCCCCAGCCGGAGAACTTCGGGATCCTCCAGCCGGTGGTCGCCGCCACGATCTTCCTCGTCGCCCGCGGTCTGAAGGGCAGTCCGCGCTCGTACGTCGCGGCCGGGGTCCTCGTCGGGATCGCCTCGCTCGCACGGAACGACGGATTCCTGCTCGGGCTGGCGGTCGCGATCGTCTTCTTCGCGGATCGCATCCGTTCGCTTCGCTCGCGCGGAGCGATCAAGCCGAGGCTCCCGTTCCGGGCCGCCGTTGGCTGCTTCCTCGTCTACCTGCTCGTGATGCTGCCCTGGTGGTTCCGCCAGATGGAGACGTTCGGGTCGCTCTCGCCCACCGCGACGAGCGGCAGCGCGCTCTGGATCCGGACGATGGCCGAGTGGAACAGCATCACCGTCCAGCCCACGATCTCGCGGTTCCTCGCGTGGGGCTGGACCAACATCCTCGATAGCCGCTTCTTCGGCCTCGTTGCCGCGATCGGCAACTTCTCGGTGATCATCGGCTCGGTCGTGCTGATGCCGTTCATGCTCATCGGGGCGTGGACGCGGCGGCGATCGGTCGACTTCCAGCCGTGGTTCCTGTACGCCGTGGTCGTCTTCCTCGGGGCCGCGATCATCTATCCCGCCCACGTCCCCGGCGGCGCGTTCATCCACTCCGCGATCGGCCTGTCCGGGCACGCGTTCATCCTCGCGCTCGAGGGCGTCCTGGCCATGGTCGGCTGGCTGGCCGCCAGGCGGCCGAAATGGGACCGCGAGCGTGCCGGCCAGGTCTTCGTGGTCGCCGTCGTCGCGTTCGTCCTGGCGCTGGTCCCGGTCTATGCCTCGGGCGTGCATGCGACGTGGGACGGCACGCGCCAGCCCCGGATCGCGCTCGCCCACGAGCTCGACGAGCTCGGCGTCGGCCCGGACGAGCGGCTCTACTCGATCGACGCCGCGGGCATGAAGTACTGGACCGGGCGGCCCGGCATCGTGACGCCGGACGACCCGATCGATTCGATCGAGGCCGTGGCCCGGGCGTACAACCCGCGCTGGCTCATCGTCGAGCGCAACGATGCCGCGAGCGCCCTCGCCCCATTGCTCCGTGGCGAATCCCGCCCGACGTGGGTCGGGGGACCGGTCTTCGTGGTCCCGGCGCCCGACGGCGGGCTGCCCGTCCTCGTTCTCTACCCGGTCTGCACCCTGCCGGGTGACGATCGCTGCTCCGGAACGCCGGTCCTGGCCACGCCGTGACCCGGCGCGAGGCCGTCGCCTCGGCCATCCTGGTCTTCGCGATTGCCCTCGCGGTGCGCTGGGTGGCGGCCTCGCTCGTCGTCTTCCCGGTGCCCGAGGACACGGCCTACTACGTCGACGTCGCCCGGAACCTCGTCACCGGCCGGGGCCTGATCACCGACTCGCTCTGGAGCTTCCAGACGATGCCGCTCATCGTCCCGCGCGCGGCGTTCGAGGTCTGGCTCCCGCTGCCGACGTTCGCCGCCGCGGTGCCGATGCTGATCCTGGGTCCGACGTTCGCGGCGGCGCAGGTGAGCTCGGTCCTGGTCGGCGCGCTCGTGCCGGTCCTCGCCTGGCGCCTGGCGGCGGACGTCGCCGAGGAGCGCGGGCTGCCGCCGGGTCGCGCCCGCACCCTGGCGATCGGGACTGGGGTCACGGCGGCCGTCTCGCTGCCGCTGATCCTCCATTCGACGCTGACGGACTCGACGATGCCGTTCGCGGCGCTGACCCTCGCCGCGTGCCTCTTGATGAACCGGATCCGGATCGCGCCCAATCCCCGCCCGACGCCCCTTCTCATCCTCCTCGGGCTCACCCTCGGCGTCGCCGCACTCACCCGCAACGAGGCGGCCTGGCTGGGTCTGGGCTGGGCGCTCGTCGCCTGGTGGCTGCCGATCACCCGTCGCGACCGGATCGCCCTGATCGCCGTTCCGGGGGTGATCGCCCTGGCGGTCTTCGCCCCGTGGATGATCCGCGACTGGCTCGCCTTCGGCAGCCCGCTGCCCGGCCAGGCCCTGACGAACGCCCTCTCGATCAACGGCACCGACATCTTCGCCTGGAGCGATCCGCCGACCCTCAGCCGGTACCTCGCGGTCGGCGCGGGCCGGCTCGTGGAGATGCGGATCACCGGGATCGGTCACAACCTGCTCGACGTCCTGCTCGTGCCCGGCGCGCCTTTGTCGGTCATCGGCCTCGTCGCGCTGCCGTGGATGGTCCGGATCCGGGCGCTCCAGCCGCTCGTCGTCGTCTCAGCCGCGATTTTCCTCGTGACGAGCCTCCTCTTCCCGGTCGCGACGACGTGGGGCACGTTCCTCCACGCTGCGGGCGCCGTTCATGTGCTCCTGATCATCTCGGCGCTCCTCGCCCTCGATCGCCTGATCGTCGCGATCGGCCGACGCCGCGGCTGGACCCGGCCCGTCGCCTGGCTCGCGCCGGCCCTGACCGTGTCGGGGGCGCTGCTGTTCTCGGCAGTGATCCTCCCGAGCTTCGGGAGCCAGTCCGAAACCGCGCTCCGAAGGTTCACGGCCCTTCCGGCCCGCATGGCCGCAGCGGGACTGCCATTGACGGGCAACGGGCCGGTGATCACCGACGCCCCGATCTGGGTGCCATACAGCGGCGGCGGGACGGCGATCGCGTTGCCACACGAGTCGCCGGCGAGCGTGCTGGACCTCGCCCATCGGTTCGGCGCGATGACGGTCGTGATCCTCGACGCCACGCATCCATTCCGGGCTGCGATCGAGGCTGGGGGCGGCGCGGCCGCCTGCTTCCGCCCTGTGACACTTCCGAGCAGCCTGGTGCTATCCGCCGACGGCGGCGATCAGGCACGCGCGTACCGGGTGGTGTGCCCATGACGGGCCCCTATACTCGGAAGTCCATGGACGCTACCCGGGCCGGCGACGACACACGGGCGGTGCGCGACGCCCGAATCGACGGGCTGCGCGCGGAGGCGTCCGAGGCGGTCGGGTACAGTGCGAACACGCTGCGGACCGTCAGCCAGCGGTATCGGACCGCCTACGCCGAGCAGCTCGGGCGCTGGCAGGGCCTCCGCGACGAGCTCGACGCGATCGAACGCATTGAAGCCGACGGGCCTCGCCACCCGGCCGCACGCGATCGCTCCGAGGGGGATGGAGCCGGCTCGACCCCCGCCGGCTCAGCCCCCGACTCCGTCGATGCGGCGGCCGAGGCGGCCGAGGCAGGCGCCGAGGACGGCCGCCAGCGCGACCTCCGCCTCGAAGTGGAGGTGCTCGGCCGGGAGCTCGGAACCCAGCAGACGGAGCTCGCCAAGCTCGAGATCGCGCTCCGCAACCTGGAAAGCACGTGGCTCTTCCTCGAGCGCGGCGATTCGAGCCTCGTGAACGAGCCCGGCGACGGCCTCCCGACCGACCTCCAGATGCGGATCGTCGAGGCCCAGGAGTCCGAGCGGTCGCGGCTGGCCCAGGAGGTCCACGACGGCCCGGCCCAGGTCCTCTCGAATGCGATCTTCCAGGTCGAATACATCGAGCGCGTGATCGATACGGACGAACGGGCCGCCCGGACGGAGCTGCGCTTCCTGCGCGACCTCCTTCGCCGAGAGCTCGGCTCGGTCCGGACGTTCATCAGCCAGCTCCGGCCGCCGGTCCTCGACGAGCTCGGCCTCGAGGGCGCGATCTCGGACGCGGTGGGCCGCACGACGGCCCTCACGGGCCTCGCGATCACGTCGGAGCTCGAGGCGCCACCCGAGCGCCTCTCTGCGACGCAGCAGACAGTCGTCCTGCGCGTGCTCCAGGAAGCACTGCAGAATGTGCGGAAGCACGGTGCGGCCTCAGCCGCCACGGTCGCCAGCGCGATCGAAGGCGGCGATTGGGTCCTCACCGTGCGGGATGATGGGCGAGGGTTCGACGTCGGTGCGGTGGCCGCTCGCGGCCGGCGAAACTTCGGTCTCCAATTCATGCGCGAGCGCGCCGAGCTGATCGGAGCCCAATTCGAGGTGCATTCTCGGCCCGACGGTGGCACGCTGGTGCGGCTCGCGATCCCGATGGGAGCAGAGGAGAACGCTTCATGAGCTACGGTGGACCTGAGCGCCGGCGGGGCGGCCCCGATCGCCGTGGCGACGGCGAGCGTACGAGAATCCTCATCGTCGACAACCACGCACTCTTCCGTGTCGGGATCGGCAACATCCTCGAGCGCGAATCGGACTTCGAGGTTGTCGGTGAGGCCGACGACAGCCGGAGCGCGGTCGATCGGGCCCTCGAGACATCGCCCGACATCATCCTGATGGACCTGTCCCTGCCGGCTCCCGGCGGGATCGAGACGACCCAGCGGATCAAGCGCGAGCTGCCCTCGACCGGGATCATCGTCCTGGCCGCCTCCGAGGACGAGGACGCCCTGTTCGATGCGATCAAGGCCGGCGCGGCGGCGTTCATCCTCAAGGACGTCGGCCCGGACGATCTCGTCACGATCATCCGGCGCGTCGTCTCCGGGGAGTACCTGATCAACGACAAGGTCTTCTCGAAGCCGGCCGTTGCCTCGCGCGTCCTCAAGGAGTTCCGCGAGCTGGCCGTATACGGCCAGGAGGCGGCCCCGATCTTCGCGCCGCTCTCGCCCCGCGAGGTCGAGATCCTCGACAACATCGCCCAGGGCATGACGAACAAGCAGGTCGCCTATGCCCTGTCGATCAGCGAGCAGACCGTCAAGAACCACATGAGCTCGATCCTCCGCAAGCTGTCGGTCAACGACCGGACGCAGGCTGTCGTGTACGCGATGCGCCAGGGCTGGATCCGGATGCCCGAGGACTGATCGCGGCCTGTGTCCGACGCCGACAAGGAACCTGCCGCCGACGCCACCGAGACCGCCGGCCGTCTGGCCGACGCCCTGACGGCGGACATCACCGCGCTCGATAAGGAGCTCCGCGAGATCGAGATGCTCGTGGCCCAGGCCCGGACCGAGGCCGAGCGCCACGAGACGAGACGCGTCCAGGTCATCGAGAAGCTCGACCAGACGAATCTGCCCGCCGCCGATCTGGCCACCCTCAACACCCAGCTCGTCACCCTGACCCGCCGCGCCTCGGTCATGGAGTCGCAGGTCGAGGTCCTCGAGGGCAAGCGTCGCGTGCTCACGCGCTTCCGGGAGCGGCTCGCCGAGCTGGGCGCGCAGTTCGGGGACATGACGGCCGACGCGGGCGGCTCCGGGGCGTTCGGTCTCGCGGCCGGTGAGGGCGGCAACGGCGGTCCGGGCGGGGCCGGAGGCGGCCTGGTCGACGCGGGCGCCTCGCCGATGTCGCGGATCGTGCTCAACGCCCAGGAGGACCTCCGCCGCGAGATCGCCCGCTCGATGCACGACGGGCCGGCCCAGAGCCTGACGAACATCGTCCTCCAGGCGCAGATCGTGGAACGGCTCATGAGCAGCGACCCGGAGGCCGCCCGAGGCGAGGTCCGGCTCCTGAAGTCGATGGTCCAGCAAACGCTCGAGGCGACGAAGACGTTCATCTTCGACGTCCGGCCGATGGTCCTCGACGATCTCGGGCTCGTGCCCACCCTCCGCCGGGCCGCCCGCGAGCGGGGCCGACGAGCCGGGCTGGCGGTCGAGTTCGAGTCGATGGGCCAGGACCGCCGGCTGGCGATGGACCTCGAGAGCAGCCTGTTCCGCATCCTCGACGAGGCCCTGGCCGCGTATCTCGCCGCCGCACCCGACCGGGTCGCGATCCGCCTCGACTGGTCCGAGGACGTCGTCGAGGCCCGGATCAGCGCGTCGCGCGACACGACCGCGGCGATGACCAACGCCGACCAGGAGGTCGTGAACGCCTCGAGCGCCGTGGACTCGGTGTCGAAGGACCTGCCGCCGGCCCTCGAGGCGATGCTCGCCGACCGTCGCGAGCGGGCCCAGGGCGCAGCCGCGGCGGCACGCGAGGCGGCGATCGTGGCCCTCCCCGAGACCTCGTGGCGGGAGATCCAGCAGCGGGCCGCGACGACCGGCATCCACGCCGAGCTGGGAGCCGGCGGAGGCGACCTCCGCCTGCGTGCCGAGATCGCCGAGCCGGCCAATGTGGCGCCCTCGACCTGAGCGACGCCGGGCGGACGGCTCGCGAGGTTTGGTCCCGGAGGTCCGCGAGTTCCTCATGGGCGCAGCCGGCCAGGGGTTCGTCGAATACGGGCTGATTCTCTCGTTGTCCGCCCTGCTGGCGCTCGTCCTGCTCGTGTTCTTCGGCGGGACCCTCAGCGCGTTCCTGCAGGCCGTCGGCGACGCGATCGACGCCGCGTCCTGACCTGCCGGCGGTCCATTTCGACGGTCAGCCCGTCGCCCGGACGCACCGCCAGTACTTTTCGCCCAATGGCACTAGGTGCAAACCTCTGAGATTATTCGCCTTGTGGTCCGCAAACCTCATCGGCGGACTGGACTCATCAGGAGGTTCGGGATGCAGGTCATCCACCGGCTCCTCGCCACGCTCCGGCGTGACGAGGAAGGCCAGGGTCTCGCCGAGTACGCGCTGATCCTCGCCCTCATCGCGATCGTCGCGATCATTGCGCTGATCTTCCTGGGCAACCAGGTCAGCACGATCCTCAGCACGGTCGGTAGCTCGATCTAGCTCGGTCCCTTCCGGGACCCCGAGACTGACGGCGCCGGGGGCCGTCGGTCGATCGCCAGACCGCCGTTGCGATCGTCGCTCGGCGGTCGCGTGATTCCCGGAGCCGGATCCGGTCGTTTCCAGAGCTCGACTGGTGCCCGAACGCCATGAACCGGCCGTACCAGCGAAGGGTACGAAAAGGCTAGTGGAGTTCGCCGGGATGCGATGCCATCTGGGCCTCGCCCTCAATCGGGGGTGAGTACTCATCCAGGAGGCTGCCGCATGGCGCTCATTCACCAGTTCCTCGCCTCGCTTCGTCGGGACGAGGAAGGCCAGGGTCTCGCGGAGTACGCGCTGATCCTCGCCCTCATCGCGATCGTCGCGATCATCGCCCTGATCTTCCTGGGCAACCAGGTCAGCACGATCCTCAGCAAGGTCGGTAGCTCGATCTAACTCCGAACGTCGGAGTCGACAAAGACCGCCGGTCCGCAAGGGCCGGCGGTCTTGCTATGTCCGGCTCTGGAGCCGGGCCCTGAAGCCGGCCTCCGGAGCCAGCCTCTGGCACCGGATCGGATGTGGTTCGCCCAGTCAACGGGATGGAGCATCCGACGTATTGACACCCCTTTCGAGCGTGCGTAAGGTAGCGCGGCCCTCGGCCGACCGGGGAGATTTGTCGGAAAGGAGGTGTCCATCCATGTCGATTCTTCATGCTCTCATCGCATCCTTCCGCCGAGACGAGGAAGGCCAGGGTCTCGCCGAGTACGCGCTGATCCTCGCCCTCATCGCGATCGTCGCGATCATTGCGCTGATCTTCCTGGGCAACCAGGTCAGCACGATCCTCAGCAAGGTCGGTAGCTCGATCTAGCACCTGGCTGACGACACTCGAAACCGCCGGAGCCCTCGAGGCGCCGGCGGTTTCGTCATTCCCGGGGCCGCTCACGGGTGCCGATCGCGCCGAGGCCGGACCGCCGCTCGACGACCTGGGGCGGGCCGAGGCCGCGCGGGCCAGGCCCGAGCGGGCTGAGGCCCCGAGCGGGCCGCCGGGGCCCGGCACCCTCCGAGCTGTTGCCCACAGGCGTGTGAATCCTGCTGTGGCGGAGGCGTGTGAGCCGTCCGTCCCGGCTTGTGCTCGGCGTCGACGCCGATCCCGTGCTGGCAGGTCCCTCGATCCTGGCCGCAACGAACCACATCGGCCGTTGCGCGATACCAGGCACCAGGATCCTGGGCGCAACGGATCGCGACGCCGGGCGGCGATACCAGGCGTTTGGATCCTGGGTGCAACGGAACGAGCCACGGCGACGGGTCGGGGCGGGTCGGGGCAGGTCGCGGCAGGTCGCGGCAAGCCCGGAATGGTGCGCGCTCGCCCCGCCGGCCAATCGAGAGGACTATTGACAACCCGACGATCGGACCGGAGTGTTCGGAGCGGCCGGGGGTCACCTTGGCCGACCA
>Ga0207646_10006494_pt1 | contig 12072 bp, 15 predicted proteins | sample KBSK5502metaG_FD_184343 | JGI IMG/M metagenome (GOLD analysis project Ga0207646, IMG submission 184343) | Corn, switchgrass and miscanthus rhizosphere microbial communities from Kellogg Biological Station, Michigan, USA - KBS K5-50-2 metaG... | ecosystem: Host-associated > Plants > Roots >...
ATCACACGCTTCCTGACGTCGCTCGCCGTCGGCTCTATGGCGCGGGCCTCCGGCTGCTGGAGTGCGCGCGGTTGAGAGTGAAGGACGTCGATCCCGGCCGGAACCAGATCGTGGTACGTGCGGGGAAGGGGAACAAGGACCGCCTGACGATGCTGCCGGCCGCCATCAAGGCGGATCTCCTGCGGCATCTCCAAGCCGTTCACGGCCAGCATCAGCGCGACCTCCGGGCCGGAGCGGGCTGGGTCGAGCTGCCTGGGGCGCTTGCGAGGAAGTACCCCAACGCGGGACGGGAGTGGCCCTGGCAGTGGGTCTTTCCGGCCACCCGCCTTTACGTGGACAGACAGACCGGCCACCGTCGGCGTCATCACCTACATGAATCGGTTCTGCAGCGTGCGGTCAGGACCGCTGCCCTCCGCGCTGGCATCGCCAAGCGCGTGAGCTGCCACACCTTCCGTCATTCCTTCGCCACCCACCTGTTGGACGATGGCCATGACATCCGGACGGTCCAAGAGCTCCTGGGCCATCACGACGTCAGTACGACCATGATCTACACGCATGTCCTCAACAGGGGCCCAGGTGCGGTCCGAAGCCCTGCGGATCGGGTTTTCCCGGCATGACTGACATGTCGGGCGGCGGGCAGGGTGCTGCTTCGGACCGGACTCGGCGGTTCCGTATAGCAAGGACGGCCGCTGTTCCACGAGACAGCACAAGGTCGCGATACGCGTGGCTGATTCCTCGAATCGAGTGCGACTGTCAGCCGCCTGCTATACTGCAGCGCGCGCTGCGTCACCGTTGCTACATGGTTCCGTCCAATTCACGTTGGGCAGACCAGTGGCGTGTATCACTAGAATGACGACCCAGGCGGTCCGCTTCGGTTGCGGTGGATGGCCTACCGGGGACGGAAGGTGGCAAGGCTCCCGATGACCCGTCTCGTCAGCACCGTGGTCCTTCTGCTTCTCGCCGCGCCGCTCGCCGCTGAGGCACAGCAGCAACCGGGCAAGGTGTGGCGCATTGGCGTGCTCTCGCCAGGAGCACCGGGTCACTCGGCGCCTCTCGAAGCGTTCCGTCAAGGTCTTCGCGGCCTGGGCTACATCGAAGGACAGAATACGACCATCGACGAGAGATTTGCGCAGGACCAAAACGACCGGCTCCCTGTCTTGGCGCGCGACCTCGTGCAGGCCGGGGTGGACGTGATCTTTGCCATCAATACACCAGCCGTGCTCGCCGCGAGGCAGGCGACCACGACAATTCCGATCGTGATGACCAGAGTCTCCGATCCGATCGGGGCCGGCCTCGTCGCGAGCCTTGCGCATCCCGGCGGGAACATCACGGGTCTCACTACCGTTTCCCCGGAATTGAGCGCCAAGCGCCTGGAGCTGCTACACGAAGCATTGCCGCGGGCGCAGAGAGTAGTCATCCTCTGGAATCCGGCCAACACCGGGCATACGGCGAATGTGAAGGAAATGGAAGCAGCAGGTCCACGACTGCGTCTCCACGTGTCTGCCCTGGGGGTGCGCCAAGAGAAGGACTTGTCGAGCGCGATTCAGACTGCAGTCAGCAACCGAGCGGGCGCCCTGGTGGTCATCGATGATTTGGTCATCTCCTCGTACCAGTCGCGAATTTTGGACATGGCCTCCAAACACCAACTGCCTGTGATCTCGCAGTTCAGGGAGTTCTGCGAGGCCGGCGGGCTGATGGCGTATGGGCCGAGCAACGATGAGATGTTTCGCCGTGCCGCCTTCTTCATCGACAGGATCCTTAAAGGCGCCAAGCCCGCCGATCTCCCAGTGGAGCAACCCACGAAGTTCGAACTGGTGATCAACATGAAGACCGCGCGCGCCCTCGGCCTGACGATCCCACGTGCGCTGCTGCTGCGCGCGGATAAGGTCATAGAATGATGGGGCGGCTGCCCAACATCACGCTCCAACGGACCGGATGCGCGATGCTCGCACCCGGCCGCTGAGCGCGAACGTTGGGCGGACGAGCCGTGCGAACCGCCACGAGATCGTCCGGGTCCTCAGCAGATTGCGATGAGCCGCTGTCGTCGTCCCGGAAATAATCGATCGATGGCAACCCGACTCGTCGCCACGATAGCTGCTCTGCTTCTTGCCACGCCGGTCATCGCAGATGCCCAGGCGGTTGGCAGAGTCCCGCGGATAGGATTTCTCGCAGGTTCGACTCCGCACCCTACTGCTCGAACCAACGCCTTCGTCACGGCGCTGCGCGACTACGGCCACGTGGAGGGACAGAACGTTGCCATCGAGTGGCGAGCGTCAGGGGGCAGGACCGAACGCCTTCCGGATCTGGTCGCCGAGTTGCTGCGCCTCAGGGTCGACGTCATCGTCGCCGTGGATAACCCATCAATCTCGGCTGCACAGAGAGCGACGAAGACGATTCCCATCGTCATGGTGCTCGCTACGGATCCCGTGGACATGGGCTTCGTCGTCAGCCTGCCTCGTCCCGGCGGAAACATCACCGGGATCAGTCAGCAGCTCGCCGAGGTGCAAGGCAAAGCGCTGCAACTCCTCAAGGAGACCATCCCAACGGTTTCGCGAGTCGCCATCCTGTGGAACCCCGCCGAGCCGGGGCGCCGCCCGCAGGCGAGGGCAGCCGAGGAGGCCGCGCGAGGGGTAGGGCTCAGCGCTCAGCTGGTCGGGGCGGCCAACGCCGCCGAACTCGACAGCGTCTTCACGACTATGGCGCGGGAGCGGCTGGATGCGGTGTTGGTTCAGCCGAGCCAGCCGAATCTCCTGCACCGAAAGCGCATCGGAGAACTGGCGGCAAAGTATCGTCTCCCGACCATGGGGTGGAATCTAGAGATGGTCGAGGCCGGCTGCCTCATGTCCTATGGTCCGAACACCCTGAGTCTGTACCGACGGGCCGCTTACTATGTCGATCGGCTGCTGAGAGGAGCGAGGCCAGCAGACTTGCCAGTTGAACAGCCCACCAAGTTCGAGCTCATGATCAACGCGAAGACAGCGCGGACCATCGGCCTCATCATCCCGCCAGCACTTGTGCAGCGCGCAGATCAGATCATTGACTGACTGCGGCAGGAGCATCAGGAATTGTGACTCGGCGCTGCCCAACGACGCAGTGGAGCAGACCGCGAGCTCGCGTGCGCTCGCTCGCGGCTGCTCACCGCGGCGTTCGCTTTCAGAATGACGTCAGAAGACAATCGTGGGTACGTTGGGTCAACGACACTAATGGTGCTCGGTGACCATCTCGATCCCGACAGGGTCTCCGCCGATCTGCGCCTTGAGCCATCTCAGTGCTGGCGGAAAGGTGAGGCTTCGCTGCGCCTCGCCGATGGCACGACACGGCTCCGCGAAGGGAAGCACGAGTGGGGAGGCTGGAAGCTGTTTGTGACGCCTGAGCAGAAGGATAGGCCGATCGAATCTCAGCTTGAGTTCTGGGTTGGGCTGCTGCAGTCACGCACTGCTGCTCTGAAGCGGTTGCGGTTACTGGGTTTCGAGTGTGCTTTGGACGTGTTCGTGACGTCTAGCGGGACGGCGTCCATAGCCTTGTCCAATCAGCTGCAAAAGGAAGTCACGGCGCTCGGACTCGATGTGCGCCTATCATTCTGGGCGTCCCCTGAAAGCGAACAAGCCGCTGCAGGTGACGCGCGAGACGCGCTCACCTGAGCGGCCGCGTTAGACGGAATCGCACGATGATCATACGTTCTGCGCTGGCAGTCGTTCTCGCGTTCGTCCTGCTCGCCGTGCCGCTCGCAGGCCGGGCGCAGCAGGCGGGAAAGGTGTACCGCATCGGCTGGATTAGCGGCCTGTCGTCAAGTTCCGCGCCGCATCTGTCCGTCGCGATGATTCAGGCCTTGCGTGATCTCGGATGGGTTGAAGGTCAGAATCTGATCATCGACTACGGCTATGCCGAAGGTCGGTTCGATCGTCTGCCCGCGCTCGTGGCTGGCCTGCTGCGCGCCAAGCCTGACGTGATCCTTGCCCTGGGCGATCAGCCCATCAAGGCTGCCAAGGAAGCCACCGCGACAGTGCCGATCGTCATGATCGCGTGCGATGCCGTCGCCGCCGGCCTGATCGCCAGTCTCGCGCGGCCCGGTGGAAACATCACCGGAGTCACCTGTATTTCCGGCGAGATCGCCGGCAAGCGAATCGAATTGTTGAAGGACAGCCTGCCACACCTCGGCCGGCTGGCCGTTCTCTACAATCCGGATGACCCAGGCAAGGCAATCGAGTGGAGAGAGACAGAGGCGGCTGCGCGGGCGCTCGGGCTGAAAGTGACAGCCGTTCCGATCCGAGACCCGAAGGAGTTTCAAGGCGTCTTCGCGGCGATCGCCCAGGAGCGCGCAGACGCGCTGATCATCCTCGGCGATCCGTTCACCATACTGTATGCTCGGGAGCTCGTCGACTTGGCCGCGAAGCATCGCCTCCCTGTGATGTCTGCGTATGGCGAGTTCGTAACGTCGGGAGGCCTCATGTCGTATGGGCCCAACCTGGTCGAGATGCGTCGCACGGCCGCCGTCTACATCGACAAAGTCCTCCGTGGCGCTAGACCGGCCGATCTTCCCGTCGAGCAGCCGACAAAGTTCGAGCTGGTCGTCAATCTCAAAGCCGCAAAAGCGCTGGGCCTGACGATCCCTCACTCGCTACTTCTACGGGCGGACCAAGTGATCCAATGACTCAGCAGGAAATCGGAGGGGCCTTGCTACGGTGATGCCGCCCGTACCCGAACTCCGTCTAACTTCAGCTTCCAGCGGCCGGCACCTCGCGTTGCTCGGTGCCGCCGCTGAAGCTGAGCGTTAGCGTGACAGAGGAAAATGACGAGCGCCGAAGCTATCGCACGAGCCGAAGCGTTGCTGCCTGGGATCGCAGTGCCCGAAGGGGCCGAGGATCCGAGATGGCAAGCGATTATCGAAGTCGCGGGATTCATCGATTCCGATCCGCACGCGGTTCTGGAGTTCGTGGAACGTTGGGGAGTTCATCCGGATCTCGACTTGCGTCAGGCCGTCGCCACGTGCGCCCTCGAGCATCTGCTCGAGTCGCACTTCAACACGTGCTTCCCGTCGGTCGAACGGCTTGCTCGTTCCAACCCGCTATTCGCGGAGACTCTTGCCATGTGCTGGCGGTTTGGCGACGTCGAAGTTCCGGAAAACGCGGCCAAACTCGAACAGCTGTTGAAGGAGTTGCACCGTGCACGCTAACTATCGCATGCAGGCCACGGCGTGCGCCGTCGCTACTGGTGGCAACTGCACGCATCGTGCTGGCGCACGCCGCGCCTGATGCGGGACGTTAGACGTCAGAACCAGCATGACGACTACAGAACGGCTCGGTCACGACGGGGTCTCCGACAGAGACCTCTTTCTCCTGGCGCTCCCACGGTCGGAGGACTTGCCGGGAAGTCTCTCTTTGGCGACCTCACGATTTGTTTGCCTGCTGGCGTGGGATGCCCGAGCCGCCAGCACCGACGAGATAGCGACCCTTGCGCGCCGCTTACTGAACGCCGGTGCGGTGTACGTCTGCGCCTGGGGACCTGATTGCGAGCGCGTGCATGACATTATCGACGAGGCATCCGTTGGTCCGAATCCAGATCCAGGAACCTACGGCGTGGTGATGACCACGTGGCACGACAGCGAGTCCCTTGCCGAGGTGCTCGGATTCGTTCTCACCGCGGCGTGGCCGGACGAGGCATACGAAGACGACTGCGGATGCACGATCGGTATAGCGATCGGTTCGCCGCAGTGGGCAGACGAGATCCGAGCCGTCTTTTCGAATCCACCCGACTTTGTGCGGCAGCTGGATCCCGAATCGTAGTATGTGGACGTCTAACTTCGCAGTGGACCGGACCGTTGGCTCGCATTCGCTCGCCGCGGCCGGTCACCGCGGGCGTTAGATGGGCAGAACCTACTTGGGGCGCCTGGCCACGATTCTCGTCTTGTCGGTCGGCGTATCGGCATCAGCAAGCGATGAACCAAAGCCGTGGATGACCAAGCTGGGCGTCGCGTCGAACACCACGCTTCGCATGCGGTGGATCCATCAGTACGAAGGCTACGACACGGTTACGCAGATCGATGCCATGCGAGGCGGTAAGGTCATCAGAACGTTTCGGATCGCAGGCCAACCCGTGCTCAATAGAACCAAAACCTTGATGGCCTTGCCCAACTGTTGGCACGGCGGCTGTGAAACCACAATCCGGATCTTGGATCTAGCCGCCCTGGCCGACCTTCCGCCGATCCTGTTTGATCGGGAGTGGTTCTTCAAAGTCGTTTGGGAAGACGAGAACAGGCTGCGGGTAGTGCTGGGGGCGATGAATGAACAAGATAAGACTGAGGTCCGGTGTTTCGCCGTGCGAACGCCTCAGCCATCTAACAAGCCGGTAGAGCCGACCGGCTGCGCCAGCGGTTCAGCGCCGATCCGTTAGACGCACAATGCGGCTAAGACACGGACGGCCGATCATCGTCCTCCTGGCCCTCTTTGGGGTCGTGTTACCCGTGCCTGGCGGCGCGGACGAACGTACCGGGATCTCGTTGGCCAATCTCGCCAAGGCGAGCGGGTGTAAGGGGGAGCCGACTAACTACGTATCAGGTTACTTCTCCTCGGACGACAAACCTCGCACGGCGATTCAGGCAGCTAGAGCGATCGCGTGCCGGACCCTAGGCAACCTAACAGGCGGCTAGAGCGGTCCAGCGCTGACCCGCTTGCAGACGGCGAACCTGTCAGCGCCGGCCGCTCAGCCACTATCCGTTCGGCGGATCTTGACAGTCAGGTGGGCCGGGCCAACGTCGTATACTCGTGAGCGGGAGGTCATGGGCGCTTGATCACGTTCAAGGTCGAAACCGAGCGAGAGGACGACGGTCGCTGGCTGGCAGAGGTTATCGAGCTGCCCGGCGTCCTGGCGTACGGCGACACACCGGAGGCGGCCGTGTCTAAGGTTCAGGCTCTTGCCCTTCGAGTCATCGCGGAGCGGCTGGAGCACGGCGAGGCCGGACCCGAACTGCTGAGCATCTCGTTCAAGGCAGCGTGAACGGCTGGCCAAGTACCCGCTCTCGCCGGGTGCTGGCCGCCCTCCTCAGGATTGGCTGGGTGGTCAAGCGTCAGTCCGGCTCCCACCGAACGTTAGCTCGCCCGGGCTGGGCAGACTTCGTGTTCGCCTTTCACGAGGACGAAGAGATTGGGCCGCGCATGCTCTCTCGGATCGCGAAGCGCACCGGCTTGCGGCCGGAAGATCTGTGATCATCTGTTACCGCCGAACCAGGCATTGGAGCGGACCGGCTTCGCCGGCCGCTCACTGGCAGCGTTAGACGGGCGTGACGATTCTACGGGGCCTAGGTGTCCTTGTAGTCATGGTGCTTGGTCTATGGTTCTCATATCATGCGCTCCGAGCACTCTGGACAGGGCCGGCGAACGTGCACAACGACAGGATTCGTCGGGCGAGTCGACCTCTATACTACTGGGTCGCGGTGATCGTTCAGGCAGGTTTTGCTGCACTATGCGCTTTCGGCCTCGCTAGGGGATTCGCAAGGTGAATCAGTCGCGTTGCTACGGGCCGTCTAACCTCCACGTTGCAGCGGGCGGCCGATGACGGCCGCCGCTGATCGCGGGCGTTAGCCAGTGGAGAAAGCCATGGCCAGCGACGAGAACAAGGCGGTCGTCCGGCGATACTTTGAGGAAGCCCGGAACAAGGGCGCCCTTCACGTGGTCGATGAAATCTTTGCGGGCGAGTTCATCCGTCACACACGGCGTGGTGGCTCGCAGCCGGGCACCCCAGAGGACCAGAAGCGCATAATCGTGCAATGGCGCGCGGCCTTCCCTGACTACCGGGACACGGTCCTCTCTCTCGTTGCCGAAGGTGACTGGGTGGTTGCCCAAATACTATTCAGCGGCACACACACCGGCCTCTTCGAGTCCGGAGGGCTGGGTCCGTGGGCGCCCACTGGCAGGCCAATGCAATGCCTGGAGTTGTTCCTCTACCGGCTGGCCGGCGGAAAGATCGTAGAAGCGTGTGCACTGTGGGATCGTCTCGACTTCGCGGACCAGCTTGGTCTGGGCGGCGTGTCTCCACCACCATCAACGGCCCGAACGGGTTAGCCCGAGTCGGTGTAATGCCGGCGGTCATGTCGATGGCGTGCCTGGCTAACTTCGCAGTCGAGCAGGCCGCGGGCTCGCATTCGCTCGCTCGCGGCTGCTCACCGCGGCGTTCGACCGACTAAGGTGATGGACGCGCCAGAAGTTCGCTACACGAAGAGCGGTGACGTCAACATTGCCTACTCGGTGGTTGGCGAGGGACCGTTCGACCTCGTGTTCATCGTTGGCTGGGTGTTGTCGACCCTCGAAGTCGCTTGGGATGGTCCTCCGGCGGACTTCTTCCGCCGCCTCGGCTCGTTCTGCCGGTTGATCCTCTTCGACAAGCGCGGCACGGGTCTTTCCGATCGCGTGGAGGGCATCCCTCAGATCGAGACGCGAATGGATGACGTGCGGGCCGTGATGGACGCTGTCGGTTCGCGCCGCGCGGCGATCATGGGTGTGTCCGAAGGCGGGCTCATGACGGCATTGTTCGCCGCCACCTATCCAGAACGAACCGCCGCCGCCATTCTCTACGGGACGGCGGCAACCTACATCAAGGCTGATGACTATCCTTGGGGCCGAACGCGCGAGGACTACCTGAGCCGTCACGATGAGCGAGCGAAGGCGTGGGGCTCACCGAAACTGCTCGACGATCTCTTCATGAGCAGCGCGTCCGCGATTGCTGGCGACGAAAACGTGCGTCGGTGGTTTGCGCGTTATGTGCGCACGAGCGCGAGCCCCGGCGCGTCGACCCAACTCGCGCTCATGAACATGGACATGGACGTACGAGCCGTGCTTCCGACGATTCGTGTGCCCACTCTCGTGCTCCATGTGGAGGGAGACAAGTGGTTCCCCGTCGGCGCCGCGCACTACATGGCCGACAAGGTCCCTGGCGCGGAACTTGTGATCCTGCCTGGCGACGACCATGCATGGTTCGTCAAACCAGAAGCCCCGGCCCGCGAGATCGAGAGGTTCCTCACCGGAATCTGGAAGCGCGGCGAGTGGGATGTGTACGAGTCGGAGCGTGTGCTCGCGACGGTGCTCTTCACCGACATCGTCGACTCCACGGCGACCGCGGTCCGGCTCGGCGATCGTGGGTGGCGCGACCTCGTTCAGCGCCACCATGCCATCATCCGCCGTCAACTCGCCCGCTTCCGTGGCCGAGAGCTCGATACGGCGGGCGACGGATTCTTCGCGAGTTTCGACGGACCGGCCCGTGCGATTCACTGTGCCCGCGCGATCAACGATGCGGTGAAAGAACTCGGGATTCAGGTGCGCGCCGGACTTCATACCGGCGAGTGCGAGGTCGTCGATGGCAAGGTCGGCGGGATCGCTGTCCACATCGGCGCCAGAGTGGCCGCGCAGGCCGAGGCAGGCGAAGTGCTTGTTTCCAGCACCGTCAAGGATCTCGTAGCTGGATCCGGCATCCAGTTCCGCGAACGTGGCGTCGCGAGCCTCAAGGGCGTGCCTGGTGAGTGGCGTCTGTACGGTGTAGACGGTTGATGCGGTCGAACTTCGCAGGGCACCGGACCGAAGCTCGCGTTGCTCGCTCCGGCCGGTGACCGCAACGTTCGGCGTCATAGGAGAGGATCATGGGGAACATGGCGACGATTGAGAATAAGGCCTTCGTACCCTCAAAAGACTTTGAGCTATCCAAGCGCTTCTATGCGGATCTGGGCTTCGAGATGCCGTGGTCCTCAGAGGACATGGCGTACTTTCATGCGAGCGGATCAAGCTTTCTGCTTCAGCGGTTCTATGTGAAGGAGCACGCAGACAATTTCATGATGCACATGCTGGTTGAAGACGTGGAATCTTGGTGGCGCCACGTCAGTGCTCAACAGCTCGGAACGAAGTACGGTGTCCGTATCACACCGCCAGACGATCGACCGTGGGGCATACGCGACTTCACTGTCGACGATCCGACCGGCGTGCTTTGGCGCATCGGTCAGAGCATCGAGAGCGCCGAACAAGCCGCTGCAGGCGACGCGCAAAATGCGCGCGCCTGAGCATCGGCGTTAGACGGCATCGGTCGTCCTTCCTGAGGAGAGCGGTCTAGTGAATGAGAGAGGGTTGAGAGTTCTCGCCTCAGTCGGCCTCGCTGTGGGGGGAGTATTTGGCATGGCGGGGACATTTGCGCCGTCTGCTTCCTTCCGAGGCCTCGCATGGGGCGTTGACGGCGTTGGCCTGGTCATGGCGTGCGCGATACTGACGCTCGCGTTCTACCGCAAGGGCCAGGACCTCGTTGCCTCGGGCTTCCTCGTGTTCGCGGTCGGCGAAGGCCTTATCCTTTCGGGGGCAGCGATGGACCTGGCTGCGAGTGTCCCGTCGTTTGGGGCGGGGACCAGCCTGTGGGCGTTGGCGCTCGTGCTCATCAGCATTCCGCGCGTGTTTCCTCTGCCGGTGCGCCTTCTCGGGTTCTTCGCCGCCGTCCTCTTCGGAGTCACCGCCGGGCAGATCTTCGCGGGGATGCAGGTCATGCCAACCACAGTCCCATTTCCGTTCTATGCGTATCCAGTGCTCGTGGCGACGCTCTTCGGCTGGATTTGGACCCTTGTCAAGGCCAGCGCGTTGCCGAGTTCGGTGGGATAGCGACGTGCTGCCGTCTAACAACACATTGCACCTGCCGCGCGGGCTCGCGTTCGCTCACCCGCCCGCAGGTGAATGCGAGCGTTAGCCGTCAGTCGACTGATATGGAGACGGTCATGCCAGAGTCCGAGCGACCAAGAAACCACGAAGAGCAGATGGCCACCAGGACGTTGCTGGAGATGATCGCAGCGAACCGAATCACCCAGGCCATATATACTGCCGCCGAACTCGGAATCGCCGATACCTTGAAAGATGGTCCGCGCTCAGCCGAAGAAGTCGCGAAGGCCGTCGGAGCGTCAGACGACGCCGTATATCGCCTGCTCCGAGCGCTGGCAAGCGTGGGCTTGTTCGCGAGTCGTCCGGGCCGGCGTTTCGAGCTAACACCATTAGGATACTTCTTGCGCGCCGACGTCCCAGGATCTCTACGCGAGTGGGCACGCTTCAATGGTCACGACATCATGTGGCGCCCGTGGGGTCAACTACTGTACAGCGTGAGGACTGGCACGTCCGCCTTTCGTCACGTCTTTGGAGCGAACGTTTTTGACTACGCGGCGGAACACGCCGACGCGGCCACTGCTCTGAACGACGCAATGACAGCCTTGAGTGCCATCGACTCGGCCGCCGTGGCTGCGGCCTACGACTACTCTGCGATCGAGACGCTGGTCGATGTGGGCGGTGGACACGGTCTTTTGTTGACGACCATACTCCGGGCGCATCCTCGGCTGCGTGGGATTCTTTTTGATTTGCCCCGTGTCGCCAAAGGCGCGACCGAACGCCTCCGACGTGAAGGGCTGGCCGACCGGTGTGCCGTGATCGGTGGCGATTTCTTCGAGACGATTCCTGAAGGCGGCGATGCGTACACCATGAAGTTCATCGTCCACGACTGGGATGACGCTCGTGCGACTCGGATTCTTCGCAACTGTCGCCAGGTCATGCGCGGTGGCGCGAAGCTCTTGGTTATCGAGCGGGTCCTCTCAGCCACGGACGAGCCAGATTTCGGGAAGTTCAGCGACCTACAGATGCTCGTCTTCGCGCCGGACGGCCGCGAACGTACGGAGACGGAGTTCAGAACGCTCTATGACGCGGCTGGTTTCGAACTGACTCGTGTCGTTCCGACCGCCAGTCCGCTCTGCATCATCGAAGGAGTGCCACGATAGGTCGCGAGCGCGCACCCGAGCGGAGCCGGCTAACATCGCTTGGAGCTGTCGGCGCTGCGCGCCGCAGCTCAAGGCGGCGTTATACCGATTCATGACGAAACGAAGCCCGAGTCTCACATCGGGTGAACCGATGAGAAGGGGCCGAATCAGGGAGTGGCGAAATGACCAAGCAGTTCGAAGGCAAAGTGGCTTTGGTGACGGGTGCCGCTTCTGGAATAGGCAGGGCAAGCGCACTGGCGTTTGCCCGAGAAGGGGCGAAAACTGTCCTTGCCGACATCCTTGTCGGGGGCGGTAAG
>Ga0207646_10006495_pt1 | contig 12072 bp, 9 predicted proteins | sample KBSK5502metaG_FD_184343 | JGI IMG/M metagenome (GOLD analysis project Ga0207646, IMG submission 184343) | Corn, switchgrass and miscanthus rhizosphere microbial communities from Kellogg Biological Station, Michigan, USA - KBS K5-50-2 metaG... | ecosystem: Host-associated > Plants > Roots >...
CGTTAGCGCGGTAGGAGGGAGTGGTGTGGCGGTGACGTTTCCGAACGACCTGGAGATCGCCCGCCGGGCGAAGCTGCTGCCGATGCCCGAGATCGCCGCGAGGATGGGCATCGGGGCGCACCTGCTCGAGCCGTACGGGCACGACGTTGCGAAGATCAAGCTCGAGGCGATCGACGAGCTCGCCGGCCGGCCGAAGGCCAAGTACGTGGTGGTCTCGGCGATCACGCCCACGCCTCTCGGCGAGGGCAAGACGACGACGACGGTCGGTCTGGGCCAGGCGCTGACGCACATCGGCCGGCCGTCGACCATCGCGATCCGCCAACCGTCCATGGGCCCGACGTTCGGCATCAAGGGCGGCGCCGCGGGCGGCGGCTACAGCCAGGTCGTGCCGATGGAGCGGCTGAACCTGCATCTGACCGGCGACATGCACGCGATCACCGCGGCCCACAACCTGCTCGCGGCCATGATCGACAACCAGATCCACCACCACGAGGCGCTCGTGGACCGTGACAGCGTTACGTGGCGGCGCGTGCTGGACGTCAGCGACCGCGTCCTGCGCAACGTGATCGTGGGCCTCGGCACGCGCGAGGACGGCGTCATCCGCGCGACCGGCTTCGACATCACCGCAGCTTCCGAGGTGATGACGGTGCTCGCGCTGTCAACGTCCTTGAAGGACATGCGCGCGAGGCTCGGCCGGATCGTCATCGGCAACACCACCATCGGCAAGCCGATAACCGCCGAGGACATATTCGCCGCGGGCGCGATGACCGTGATCATGCGCGACGCCATCAAGCCCAACCTCCTGCAGACACTCGAGAACACGCCGGTGCTCGTGCACGCGGGACCGTTCGGCAACATCGCGACCGGCAACTCGTCGGTCATCGCCGACCTCATCGGCATCCACTGTGGCGATTTCCTCGTGACGGAGGCGGGTTTCGGCGCCGACATGGGAGCCGAACGGTTCTTCAACATCAAGTGCCGCGCCTCCGAGTTGGCGCCGGATGCGGCGGTGGTCGTGGCGACGGTGCGCGCGCTGAAGGTGCACTCGGGCCGCTACCGCGTGGTCGCCGGCCGTCCGCTGCCTCCCGAGATCCTCAAAGAAAACCCTGACGACGTGTGGGCCGGTGCACCGAACCTCCGCAAGCAGGTCGAGAACATCAAGCTGCACGGCGTCACTCCGGTGGTCGCGATCAACGCATTCCCCGGCGACCATCCGTCCGAGCAGTCGGCGGTGCGAGAGATCGCCGACGAGATCGGGGTGCGCTCGGCGGTGTGTCATAACTTCGTCGACGGCGGCCCCGGCGCTGCCGAGCTCGCGCACATGGTGGCCGAGGCCGCCGAGGAGCCGAGCACGTTCCGCTTCCTCTATCCGTCTGACATGCCGCTGCGCGAGAAGATCGAGACGATCGCCACCAAGGTGTACGGCGCGGACGGCGTCGAGTACTACCCGCCCGCGGGAGACCAGCTCGACTCCTATGAGCGCAACGGGTTCGGCCGGCTCAGCGTCTGCATCGCCAAGAGCCACCTGTCGATCTCGTCCGACCCGAAGCTCAAGGGCGCGCCGACGGGTTGGAAGCTGCCGGTGCGCGAGGTGCGCGCGTCGGTGGGCGCCGGGTTCATCTATCCGATCTGCGGCGAGATGCGCACCATGCCCGGCCTTCCATCGAGCCCGAACGCCATCCGGATCGACATCGACGACAAGGGCGAGATCGTCGGCCTGAGCTAGCGCCCCGCCTGCGGGTTCGGGTCCGGGGTGGGCATTGGCAGAACCATGTTCGAGCTCGTCGCCCCGCCGGCGTGGCTCGAAAGTCCGGCCAGGCCCAGGGTGGCCACGACCACAAGGACGACTATCGCACTGATTGTGATGAGCTCTTGGATTGCGGATTTCATTGCGCGGCAAACGTAGGCGCCGTGCCACCTCGGGCCATCGGTGGCGGCCCGGAATCCAGACCAGGGGCAACCCTTGACTTCGGGTGCATCGATCAGGGGCTGCCCCATGTCAATCTCCGGCCGCTGGTGGCAAGATCGCGCGCATGAGGCGCGCGGCTTGCGTCCTGCTTGCGATCCTGGCCGCTCTCCAGGTCCCCGCTTGCGCCTCGTCAAATCCCTCTGCGTGCGGTGTGGGCGGTGAGGCGCCGCATCCGGACATCGGCGGCCAGATCGTCTTCGTGTGCTACGCGCCAGGAAACCACGGAAGCCTGTACCTGCTCGATCTGGGGTCGGGCCAGGTGCGACGGCTCACCCTCGACAGCGCGTGGAACCTCGACCCTGCATGGTCACCCGACGGCCGGCGGATCGCTTACCAGAGCACCCGCGACGGTCGCGACAACATCTATGTCATGGACGTGGAGTCCGGTGATGTCCGGCGCCTGACGGACGGCCGCGGCTTCAGCGGTTACCCAAGCTGGTCTCCGGATGGGCGCTGGATCGCGTTCGACAGCAGCCGGGATGGCATCGAAGCTCCGCCCAATCCTCCCGGCTACTACCGGACCATTTACCTGATACGGCCCGACGGCACCGGCCTCCACCGGTTGCTGACGTTCAACGATGTGAGCTCAGGGCCCGCCTGGTCGCCGCGTGGAGGTCAGATCGCGTTCCAGTCCGACCGCGCCGGTCGGTTCGACATCTACGTGGTCGGTGATGACGGCTTTCGTCTCGAGCAGCTGACCCACCATGAGGGCACCTCTGGCTCGGCAACCTGGCCGCGCTGGTCGTCCGACGGCGCCAGGATCGTGTTCAACCAGACGTTGCCGCCGACAGCGCGTGGCGAGGTGTTCTGGATGGGATTGGATGGCGCAGCGCCTGTTCAGGTCACCGACGATCCTCGCGCCCGGTGGGATGGATGGGCCGACTGGTCGCCGGACATGCGCTGGATCGCGTTCACGCACGCGGGCGACAGCCGTCAGTTGTTCGCGGTTCATCCCGACGGAACCGGGCTGGTCCAGCTGACGAACGACGCGGGCGACAAGGACCTACCGCGATGGCGACCGTGAAGGTAATGTCTGCCGATCGCGCCTGGTCGCCCACCGCGGGCATCCTGGTCGCGGCCTTCATCGGTGTCCTCGCGCTCGCCACCGGCGCATTGGCGTTTGCCGGCCGGGTCAGCCCAGGAATAAATCCGCTGGCAGGGCTCACTCCAGAGTTGTCGACCACGGTTCGCGGGACCGCGGGCTTGTTGGGGCTTCTCACGCTTGCGGCTACGTGCGGCCTGGTGGTCTGGCGCCAGCCGCGCAACCTGTTCGGCTGGGTTCTCGCTGCCACTGTCATGACTCTGGGTATCGGGAGCGTCGCCGGCGCATATGCGTTGTATGGCCTCGCCATCAATCCCGGCTCGCTGCCATTCGCGGACCTCGCCGCCTATTCGCAAAAGGTCCTGCCCGACGCCGTCACCGTCGGTGCGATCGCCGCCATCCTGCTGTTCCCCGATGGGCGGCTGAAGTCCAGGCGGTGGTTCATCGTCATCGCTGCGGCGCTGGTCGCAGCCGGCGCGGATGTTCTGTCGGGCCTCGACGATCCGTTTCCAATCGATGTTGGCATCGGCGGCATGCAGCCGGTTCCCATCACCGTGCCACCCGTCCTGTGGCCGGTCGGCGCCGCGTTCGGTTGGGCATCGAGCGCGTTCATCTGGCAGTCAGGCATCGGCCTGGTCGCGGGCGCAGGCGTGATCACGCGCATGCTCGGTGCCAGGGGGGACACGCGCCGGCAGCTGCAATGGTTCGCCTACGCGGCCGCGGTCTATGTGATCGCCGCGCTCGTGGGGACCGCGCAGGGGCTGGACAGTCTCGATTGGCTCCCAGCCCTCGTGTACCAGCCGCTCCAGGCCTTTGCGCGGTCAGAGATGGCTGCCGGCATCGCGGGCTGGGCGGGCTTCGCAGATCTGGTCGCCGGCACCATTCTCGTCCCGATCGCCATCGGCATCGCCATGGTTCGTTACCGCCTCTACGACATCGATCTCGTAGTAAACCGGACCATCCTTTTCGGTGGCCTGGCCATCTTCGTGACCGGTGCGTACGCCGTTGTCGTGGCCGGCGTGGGAAGCCTGCTGGGCCAGCGCGCAGGTGCCAACCCGGTGCTCACCGTCATCACGATTGCTGTCGTGGCCGCGCTGCTGCTGCCGGTGCGAGCGCGCCTGCAGGCCCTCGCCGACATCGCCGTGTACGGACGAGGCGCGCGTCCCTATGACGTGCTCTCAGGATTCGCTCGCGATGTTGGCCGCGCCGCGCCGGCGGCCCAACTGCTGCCGCGGATGGCACAGCTCCTCCGGGAGGGCACGCGGGCAACCGCCAGCGAGGTGTGGGTGAAAGTCGACGAGCGTCTGCATCTGGCCGCGTCCAATCCCGCCGCGGATTCGAAGCTTTTGGTCGTCGATACCACGGACGAGATCGCCGCGCGTCTCGGCGGGGCGTGCCGGCTCGCGCCGGTCTACCGCGACAGCGAGCTCCTGGGCGCTTTGGTTGTCGTCAAACCACGCGGTGAGCATCTGAACCATGTCGAGACGCGCCTCCTGGACGACCTTGCCTCTCAGGCCGGCATGGTGTTCGAACGCTTCCGCCTCGTACAGGAGCTGCGCGAGTCCAGAGCCAGGATCGTCGCCACGCAGGATGCCGAGCGCCGCCGCATCGAGCGCAATCTCCACGATGGGGCGCAGCAGAGGTTCGTCAACGCGCTGCTCGCGCTTGGGATGGCAGGCGCGGACGGTCCGGTCGAAGGGCGAAGGGAGCTTCAGGCGCAGGCCTCACATGAGATCCAGGCGGGGCTGAACGATCTGCGCGACCTGGCGAGGGGACTGAATCCACCGCTGCTCGTCGAGGAAGGCATAGCCGCGGCGGCCCGGTCGCTGGCGGACCGGTCGCCAGTCCTGGCCACAGTCGACTGCGAGGCGGACGGGCGCTATCCCGAGGCGATCGAGTCGGCTGCTTACTACGTCATCGCCGAGGCCATGACGAACGCCGTGAAGCATTCCGGAGCCAACACGGTCGCGGTCCGGATTGGCGAGGCGAACGGACAACTCGAGATCGAGATCGCCGACGACGGAGCGGGCGGAGCCGACGCTCGACGTGGCACGGGCCTGGTCGGGCTTTACGACCGTACGGCTGCGGTGGGAGGACGTCTGCGCGTGGACAGCCCAGTCGGTGGTGGGACGAAGGTGAAGGCCGAGCTCCCATGCGCGTAGTCATCGCCGAGGATTCCGCCCTGTTCCGGGAAGGCCTGGCCCGCCTTCTGGAAGGCGCCGGGCTTGAGGTGGCGGGCCGCGCCGCGGACGGCCGCGAGCTTCTGCGGTTGGTCGAAGCCCAGGTGCCGGACATCGTCGTCACCGACATCCGCATGCCGCCGACGCACACCATCGAAGGCCTCGAGGCTGCGGCCGAGATCAGGGACAGGCATCCAGAGATGGCAGTGCTGCTGCTCTCGCAGTACGTCGAGACGACACACGCGCTGAAGCTCCTGGAGCGGGGCGGAGATGGCGTCGGCTACCTGCTGAAGGATCGGGTCTCGGACGTCCGTCAGTTCGTCGACGCGGTTCGCCGGGTCGCGGCCGGTGGGTCCGTGATCGACCCCGAGGTGGTCTCCCAGCTCTTTGCCCGAAAGCGGCGCAAGGACCTCGTCGACGAGCTCACCGAGCGGGAGCGCGAGACCCTGCGGCTCATGGCCGAGGGACGATCCAACTCGGCGATCGCGTCGTCACTGCACATGAGCGAAAAGACAGTCGAGGGTCATGTCCGCAGCATCTTCTCGAAGCTGCAGCTGGAGCCGGCGGCCGAGGACCACAGGCGTGTTCTCGCAGTTCTCACCTACTTGAAGGCCTGAGCCAGAAGAGCCGCTTCAACTAGCCGGCGGCTTCCCGCAGCCAGATCTGGAAGCTGTCGGTGTCCATCACCGCAACGGCCCGCGCCCAGCGGCCGGCGTAGTAGCCGGTGAAGTCGTAGTCGATCGTCGAGATCTTCGCCTGGATTGCTCCCCACAACGTCCACCCAACATCAGACATCACGGCGAACAGGTTCATACGCGCCAGCTGTCGCGGGTCGGGCCGCCCGAAGTACGCCTCGCACAGCACCTCGCGAAGGTCCTCGCCAAAGATCGCCTCCTGCGCCGTGTTGCCGAGGTCGAAGCAGGGATCGTTGTTGCCGCTGAGCTCGTAGTCGACGATGCGGAGCGACTCGCCGTCGTCGATGAAGTTCTCGCACAGCAGGTCGTTGTGGCATGAGACGGCGGGCAGCGCGTGCACACTGACCGCTCGCTCGATCTCCGCCACCACCGGCAGCTTGTCGCGGTAGCCGCGCGGGATCACGACGCCGTGCTCGTCGACGATACGCAGGTAGTACTCGATGAGACGGAACATGTTGAAGTCCTGCAGGAAGCGCGGGGCGGAATGCAGGGTCTTGAATGACGAGGCCATGCGGCGCGCCATGTGCACCGACTGCAGCGTCTCGGCCGACATGGTCGGGCCGGGGATGAACTCCAGCACCATCACGTCGGGGCCCGGCACGTGCTCGAGCACGCGTGGCCCGATGCCGGTCTCGGCCGCGGCCTTCGTGTTGTGGACCTCGTTCTCGCGGTCGATCGACAGCAGCTCGGTGGACTGGCCAGGGAGGCGCATCACGTAGCGCTCGCCGTCGACTTCGACCAGGTAGTTCTCGTTGGTCAATCCGCCGGACAGCGGCGAGACTTCGACCTTCCGGCCGCGCCAGAGCGCCACGCCGCCGGCCGCGTCCTCAGCTCGTTTTGACAGCACTCTTCTTCGACAGCACAGCGTCGGGCATGACTGTGGCCGGCACCCTGTCGCCGAACACCTCGACCTCGACCGTCGCGCCGGGCTTGAGCTCGACCGGGAGGTAGGAATAAGCGAGGTTCCGTCGCACCGTGAAACCGTACGCACAGCTGCGCACGCGACCGACCACGCCGCCGCCCGCGTGCACGGCCTCGCCACCGTAGACCGTGATGTAATCCTCGCCCCCGATGGCGAGCGTCCTCAGGCGCCGCGTGATGTCGCGATTGATGGACGGCCACTTCTCGCGGTTAACGCAAAAGCCAAGGCCGGCCTCGTACGGGTTGTCCAGAAGGCCCATGTCGGTCCCGTAGTAGCGGTAGCCCATCTCCATGCGCAGCGAGTCGAGGACGCGGTAGCCGCCGGGCGTGATCCCGAACTCCCGACCCGCGGCCATCAGCCGGTCCCAAACCTGGCCCGCCCACGCCTGATCGACGTATACCTCCCAACCAATCTCACCGACATACGTCACACGCTGGGCGAAACCGGTCGTCCCGCCGACTCGCATCTGTTGGCCGGTCATGAAGGGAAAGCCCGCATCGGAAACGTCCATGCCCGTTACCGCGCCTAGAACGTCGCGTGCTTGCGGCCCCCAAATGCCGATGACCGCCAGCTCTTCCGTGACTTCGCGCATGTATACGCTCTCGTCTTCGCGCTGCTGGAGACGCAGCCAGCCGAGGTCGCTGTTCACGTAGCCGGCGCCGGTGATCACGCTGAATTGGCGGTCCCCCAGGCGCGTGACGGTGACGTCCGCGGCAATGCCGCCGTTCGGCTCCAGCAGCTGCGTGTAGACGACGCTGCCCACAGGCCGGTCGATCAGGTTGCCGGCGACGCGCTCCAGCATGGCCAAAGAGCCTGGTCCGCCGACCGCGATTTTGCCGAATGAGCTCATGTCGATGAGGCCTACGCGCTCGCGAAATGCGTGGTGCTCCGCGGCCAGCCGGTCGAACCACGGCGGGCGTCTCCAGCCGAACTTCCGCTGGTCGGCCCCCGCGCGGCGCCATGGGCGGCCTGGCTCGAAATGCTCGGGCCGCTCCCATCCGTGCTTGGCTCCGAAGACCGCGCCGAGGTCCTGCATGCGCGTGTGCAGCGCGCTGGTGCGCTTCGGCCGGCCCCACTCGTCGGCGTCGAACGGATACCGAAGCAGGTAGTAGTAGCGGTACGACTCGCGAGCCAGCTCGGCCGCATAACGCGCGTCGCGATGCACGGGACCGAACCGCCACGGCCGGTACGCGTACAGGTCGAGCTCGGCCTCGCCGCCGGTGATCAGCTGCGTCAGCGCCTGGCCGATGCCGCCGGCGCCGCCGAATCCGTTCAGCGATAGACCGGCCGCGATGTAGAGCCCCGGCACCCCGGGCATGGGACCGACGAGCGGGTTGGCGTCCGGCGTCATCGCGTCCGGGTGGCAGACCAACTTCACGATCCCGGCCTCGCCGAGGAATGGAAAGCGGCGAGCCGCACCGTGAAGCAGCGGCTCGAAGCGTCGCTGGTCGGGTGGAAGCGATACGCCCGAGTGATCCCAGGGCGCGCCGTCGAGCCAGCGCGCGACGGGGTCGCCCTCGTAACCGCCGAGCACCACGCCGCCGGCCTCGGCCTTGCCGTAGACGAGATTGTCCGGATCGCGAAAGCACGGCATGTCGTGCGGGACCTCATGGCCCGGCACGGCGCGCAGCGCCGCGTGCTGGTGGTCCACCGGGGTGGAAACGATGACCGCACCCGCCATGGCCGCGATCTGCGGCCCCCACAGTCCGCCGGCCACCACCACCACCTCGGTCTCGATCCGGCCGGCCGGCGTCATCACCGCCTGGATCGCGCCGAGCTCCGACAGCTCGATGCCTGTCACGCGCGTGTCGGTCATCACTCGCGCGCCCATCTCGCGCGCGGCGTTCGCCAGCACGTGAGTCGCCGTGTGCGGGTCCAGGTGGCCGTCGCCGGGCACCCAGACCGCGCCGTACAGCGAGTCCCTGGTGATGACCGGCATGAGTCGCGCCGCCTCGTCGGCGGACACGAGCTCAACCTCGAGACCGATGCCGCGAGCTCGGCTCACGCCGCGCTGCAGCTCCATCAGCTGCTCCCTGCTCGACGCGAAGCGCAGGCTGCCGACTGTCTCGAAGACGCCAAGCTCGCGGTACAGCTCGATGCTGTAACGACGGAACCGCATCATCGTCGGCGACGGGTTGAACTGCGTGACCAGGCCCGCCGCGTGGCAGGTCGAGCCGCTCGTCAGCTCGCCCTTGTCGAGCAGCAGGGTGTCCCTCCACCCGGCTTTGGCAAGGTGGTAGGCGACGCTGGCGCCGGTGATGCCGCCGCCGACCACGACGGCCCTGGCTCGCTCCACCGAAGCCGATTATCAGGAATGGCGGCAGCCGAGGCCGGGTAAGAATCGGTGAGATGAAGACCGAATCGATCGCCGCGGCCACTGGAATGGGCGCCGTGGAGCTGGCGGTCACAGACGGCGAGCGCGCGCTGCGGTTCTACCGCGACTACGTGGGGCTCACTCCTCAGCCCTCACCCGACAGCGCGATCCGGCTGGGCGCAGGAGGCCGCGAGCTGGTTGTCCTTTACCCCGACGCGGAGCGACCGGTCGTGCCGCGAACCTCGGGCCTGTATCACCTCGCGATCCTTGTGCCTGACCGCCGCGAGCTGGCCCGGGTCGTCGCACGGCTCGGCCGCGTGGGCTGGGACCAGTACCCGACCGACCACGTCATGACGAAGGCCAACTACCTCTGGGACCCGGACGGCAACGGCATCGAGATCTACGCCGAGTCGCCTGAGGACGGGACGATGGGCTTCGGCAACGGCACCTTCGTCGCGTACGGCAAGGACGGAAAGCCGCGCTCGGGCCGCGACCCGATCGACCTCGAGGAGCTTTTCAGCCACCTGCGCGAGGACGAGCGGCTGGACGCGCCGATGTCAGAGGCCACGAAGATGGGCCACGTTCACCTCCATGTCGGGGACGTCGAGGACGCGCTGCGCTTCTATCACGACCTCGTGGGCTTCGACGTGATGGGCCACGTGCCCGGTGTCGGCTTTGTCTCAGCGGGCGGTTATCACCACCACCTCGGCCTGAACACCTGGGCCGGACGTGGCGCGAAGCCGGCGCCGGCCGGCTCGGCCGGATTGCGCCGCTTCACGGTCGAGCTGCCGACGAAGCGCGACCTGGAGGATGTCGTGGGCCGGCTGGAGCACGGCGACGTCAGCATCACCGAAGAGGCCGGCGGCTTCGCGGCCGTTGATCCCTCGGCGAATCGAGTTCTCTTTACGACGGCGGGCCGCTAGCCTTCTTCCGCTCGACCGCTTCGTGAAGCAGCGAGGCCAGGTCGATCACCTGCATCTTCGTGCCGGTGTTGCGCACGCCGTCGTCGAGCATCACGGTGCAGAAAGGGCACGCGACGGCCAGCGTGTCGGCTCCGGTCTCGACCGCCTCGCGCAAGCGCTCCTCGTTGATCGGCCGGCCGCGACGCTCCTCCATCCACATTCGCGCGCCGCCCGCGCCGCAGCAGAACGTGCGGCGTCCGTGACGAGGCATCTCAACCGTCTGGCCTGAGGCTGACGCCAGCTCGCGCGGGGCAGACAGCACGTCGTTGTGACGCGCGAGATAGCACGAGTCGTGGTACGTGATCTTCCGGCCGCCGGCCTCTGGCTTGAGCTTGCCATCGCGCACGAGCTCCGCGAGGAACTGCGTGTGGTGGACGACTTCGTAGCGACCACCGAAATCCGAGTACTCGTTGCCGATCGTGTTGAAGCAGTGCGGACAGGTGGTGACGATCTTCGTGACCTTTGATTGATTGAGCGTCTCGACGTTCTGCCGAGCAAGGCGCTGGTACGTGTACTCGTCGCCCATGCGTCGCGCCGGGTCCCCTGTACACGCCTCGCGCGGTCCGAGGATGGCGAAGTCCACATCGGCTTGCTTCAGTAGCTTCGCTGTCGATCGCGCGCCCTGCTTCGCGCGCTCGTCGAACGCAGGCGCGCACCCGACCCAGAACAGCACCTCGGGCGGCGGCTCGCCAGGTTGCATCACGCGCACGTCGAGACCGTCCGCCCATGCGGTGCGGTCCGCCTGCGCCCTGCCCCAGGGATTGGACGCACGGTCGACGTCGCGCAGCATCGTGCCCGCCTCCTCCGGGAAGCGTGACTCGATCATCACGAGGTTGCGGCGCAGGTCGACGATGTGGTCGATGTGCTCGATACCCACAGGGCACTCCTGCACACACGCCCCGCATGTCACGCAGTCCCACACCACGTTGTCTGTGACCGCGTTCGGGACAAGTGGTGCGCCGCTCTGCGCGCGCACCTGGTCGCGCAGCCCCATGATCAGCAGCTTCGGTGACAGCTCCTTGCCGGTGTTGTAGGCAGGACAGACGTCCTGACAGCGCCCGCATTCGGTACACGACATGGTGTCGAGGAGCTGCTTCCAGGTGAGGTCGCGCGCGGTCGCGGCGCCAAACCGCACATCGGCCTCCGGCTGCTCGAAGTCGATGGGCTCGAGGCGCCCGCGCCTGCGCGTGCGCGTGAAGAACACATTGATGGCGGCCACCAGGATGTGCAGGTGCTTCGAGTAGGGGAGGTAGACGAGGAAGCCGAGGATGAGCAGCACGTGCGCCCAAACGGCGGCGCGCTCGAGCACGGCCACCCAATCGCCCTGCAGCGCGCCAGAGATGAGATTGGAGACGGGCGCCCATTCGCGCGGATAGTCGTTCAGGCGAAGCGCGATCTGGCTCGAGTGCCACAGCAGAAGCGAGATGACGATGCCGCCGATCCAGGCGAGGATCAGGTTGGCCTCGCCGAGGTGGCTGCCGGCGAATCGCCTGGGTCGCTGCACCAACCGGATGGCGTAGGCGGCGATCACGCCGGCGAGCACGCCCACCGCGAAGACGTCGACCAGCAGCGCGTACCAGCCCTGGGCTCCGAGCCACGGCAGGGTCGCGTGCGGGTCGACCGCGCCGATCATCGCGATGACGATCGTCGGGAACAGGACGATGAAGCCCCAGAAGATCACCGCGTGCATCAGCCCCGGCCCGAGGCGCTGCAGCAGCTTGCTCTGCCCGACCACGACCACCGCCTCGGCACGCGCCCGCCCGGGCAGGTCGTCGAACCGCGACGTGGGCTTGCCTTCGCGCACTATCCGGTAGAGGCGGAAAGCCTGCCAACCAAACAGGCCGAAGGCGACCACGAGCGCAACCGCCAGGGCGGCCGTGCTCATTTGAGCTTGCGGATCTCCGCCGAGATTGCCGGCACCACCTCTTTGAGGTCGCCCACGACGGAGTAGTCGGCGAGGGACATGATCGGCGCCTCGGGGTCCGCGT
>Ga0207646_10006504_pt1 | contig 12064 bp, 13 predicted proteins | sample KBSK5502metaG_FD_184343 | JGI IMG/M metagenome (GOLD analysis project Ga0207646, IMG submission 184343) | Corn, switchgrass and miscanthus rhizosphere microbial communities from Kellogg Biological Station, Michigan, USA - KBS K5-50-2 metaG... | ecosystem: Host-associated > Plants > Roots >...
CTCAGCCCGCGCCCCGGGGCCAACCCCCCCAGCGTGTCCCCGGAGCCGGGGGCGGGATCCCGCGTCGTCGAGTGCCCGGCCAGGGGAGGGGAACAACTTGTGGCGCCGGGTGGCGTGAGAGGGGAAACTTTGCATCGATCTGCACGAGGCCGTGCGCCAACATCCCTAGGGAAATGACGTGGCGCCGTCCGAATCCCTTACCCTCCACCAAGAAATCCTCACGCGGAAAATCGCGTAGTTGACCTGCCCTCACCCCATCTGCGTCGGATAGAGTGGACGCCGGTGGACGTGAGTGGACGCCTCCCTGCACCGCATCGAGGTTCACCCGGCCCTCGTGGTGCTCGCGCTCGAGGTGTCCGTAGGTGCCTTCCGTCTCCTCGATCGAGGCGTGGCCAAGCTGATCCTTGACCCATCGAAGGTCGGCGCCGGCCTCGAGCATCCACGTGGCGTAGGAGTGCCGCATTGCACGGGGCTTCCGGTAGGGGAGTTGCGCGGCGCGGAGCAGCGGCTGCCAGACCAGCTCGAGGAACGCCCCATAGCGCGTGACGTGCCCCACGGTGTTCGGGAAGACGAGCTCACGCTGGTCGGGCGTCCACCGGCGCAGGCTTGCCTCGAGCTCCATCGCCTCGGTGTGGGCCTAGACAGTCGCCAGCGTCGCGGCCGGTAGCTTTACCCAGCGATCCGCCCGCCGTCCTCGGACCAGGCCCGCGCCACGTGCACGCGGGGTCTGCGCGCCGCAGGGCGGTCGCCTCGCCCCACGGAGGCCGCCGCCGAAGGCAGACCATCAGAAACGCCGTCCAACGCGGCTCGAGAGCCCGGCTGGCCTTCAGGAGGGTGCGGGCCTCCGCGGGGCGGAACCACTGGACGTCCCGGCCGATGTTTTCAGAGCATCGCGTCAGACATCGAGGGGAGCCGGGAAGCGGAGTGGACACCTTGGGGCGGGGGCGCATCATTTCCGAGTACCCGGAAGGGTCTCCCGCTATCATCAGTCGGATTACTCTAGGCGGCGACGGAGCTGACGACGCCAACTCAAGAGCGAAAGGACGGATGATGACGACGAGCCCACGATCACAGATCATCGCAGTCAGCGATCTTGGATGGCAGGAATATCGGCCCGGAATCAGCTTCAAGCTCCTGTGGCAGGACCCGGCAACCAATCGGCGGGCCCAAATGACGCACTTTGCGCCCGGCGCGACGCTCCCCCTCCATCGTCACGTCGGCGACGAGTTGATCTTCGTAATCGAAGGCACCGTTTCGGACGAGGCCGGGACGGTGACCGCCGGGAATGTGGGCTACCGTCCTGACGGCTGTGTCCATACGGTCACCACCCAGAACGGCGCGACGGTGCTGGCTGTTCTCACCGGGGATATCGAGCCCGCCACCGACCGGAAGAGCGCACCGCCTTCGCAGATCTTCACGCTGAGCGAGCTGTCCTGGATCGAGGCGCGCCCAGGGGTCCGGCAGAAGCGGATCTGGGAGGACAAGGCCACCGAGCGCCGTGCGCTGCTGGCGCGCTTTGAGCCGGGGGCGACGCTCCCGGCGCATCGTCACGTTGGCGACGAACTGATCTTCCTCGTCGAAGGCGCGAATGCGGACGAATCAGGTGCCGTGGCGACCGGCCAAATGAACTACCGCCCGAACGGTTGCGTCCACACCGTAACGACCCAAAACGGCGCGACGGTGCTGGCGGTCGTCTGGGGCCGCACGGAGCCCGTCTGAGCCCTCAAGACCTTGGCCTGACAACCCCGGTCTCTCCTACTCAGGGCGGATCAGGTGATCGCGTGATCGATCGCCGGGGCTTCCTCGTGGCCACGGCAGGCGCTTTGCTCACCGCGCCGCTCGCCGCCGCGGCGCAGCCGGCGGGGAAGGTGGCCAAGATCGGGTATCTGACCGGGAGTTCCGTGGGGCCCCTCGACGCATTCAGGCAGGCGCTGGGTGAGCACGGGTACATTGAGGGACAAAACATCGCGATTGAGATCAGATCAGCTGAGGGAATAGTTGAGCGGCTTTCCACGCTTGCCGCCGAATTGGCTCACCTCAATGTCGATGTGTTCCTGGTGACCGTCAACAGAGTAGCCGTGGCCGTGCGGGAGGTAGCTCCGAAGACCCCCATCGTGATGACGCGGGCCGAGGAGCCAGTTCGCCTTGGGCTCGTCAAGAGTCTTGCCAGGCCGGGCGGCAACATCACGGGAATCGCGATCGTGGCCGGCCCGGAGATCTATGGTAAGAACCTGGAGCTGCTGAAGGCGGTCCTTCCTGGGAGGGCACGCATCGCGGCTCTCTTCAATACCACCTCTTCAGTCAACGCACTCTGGTTGAAGGCCACTGAAGAAGCGGCTGGCAAGCTGGGCGTGAGGCTTGTGCCGACCGGAGTCCGCAGCCCGGCAGAGTTCGAAGAGGCATTTGCGCAGATGAAGCGAGCGGAGGCGACCGGGTTTGTCGTCCTCGGTGAGCCGCTCTTCTTTGGTCCCAACAGCCGGCTGGTCAACGATCTAGCACTGCGGAGTGGACTGGCTTCCATGTGGCCCCTTCGAGCTGGCGTAGACACAGGTGGCCTGATGTCTTATGGCATTCCTGTGCCCGATTCGTATCGCAGCGCGGCAGTCTACGTCGTTAAGATTCTTCGGGGTGCCCAGCCCGGTGATTTGGCGATGGAGCAGCCGACGAAGTTCGAACTGGTCATCAACCTCAAGACCGCCAAGGCCCTCGGCCTGACGATTCCGCCGTCGCTCCTGCAGCGGGCGGATCAGGTGATCGAGTGATGGACCGCCGAGCGTTCATGGAAGTGCTGGCCGGCGTCCTCTTCGCCGCGCCGCTCGCCGCCGAGGCGCAGCCGGTCGGGAAGGTGCGGCGGGTTGCCTACCTGTCCCTTGCCGCCGGCCCGTCGCCGCGCTCCGAGGCACTGGAGCAAGGGCTCCGCGAGCTCGGTTACGTGGTCGGCCAGACTATCGCAGTGGAGTACCGCTGGGCCGCGGGTGATCTTGGTCGGGCGCGGGCCGCCGCGGCTGATCTCGTCCATTCGAACGTAGACGTCATCGTCACCGGTGGTCCTCAAGCGACTCGAGTTGCCATGGAGGCCACGACCACGACTCCCATCGTGATGGCCGTCGACTACGATCCCGTGGGCGCCGGGTTCATCGCCAGTCTGGCCCGGCCGGTGGGAACATTACCGGCCTGAGGTCTCTCAACCCGGAGTTGACCGGGAAGCGGCTCAGCCTGCTCAAGGAGATCCTCCCCGTGATCACGCGCGTAGCCGTCTTGTGGAACCCGCTGGAGCCGAACGCGGCGACGTACTGGAGGGAAACGCGGCTCGCGGCACGGGCTATTGGCGTGCAGCCACAATCTTGGGAGGTACGTGTTCCTCGCGATCTCGAGAGAGCGGTACGAGAGGCAAAGAGGGAGCGAGACAATGCCTTTACCGTGCTGACGGACCCGGTCACACTCTATCACCGGGTAGAGCTTGCGGACCTTGCGGCAAAGCATCACCTGCCCGCGATTTACAGTGAACGGCTGTTCGTGGAGGCCGGCGGCCTCATGTCCTACGGAGCGAACGATCGCGAGATGCACCGACACGCTGCGGTCTTCGTCGACAAGATCCTGAGAGGCGAGAAGCCCGCCGACCTGCCGGTGGAACAGCCCACGACGTATGAACTGGTGATCAACCTCAAGACCGCCAAGGCCCTCGGCCTGACGATCCCGCCCTCGCTCCTGCAACGGGCGGATCAGTTGATCGAGTGATGGCCGGGGCAGTCTTACCGGCCTATTAGCGGGCGGGGTTATCGCGTTGCAGTGAGCGTGGCCGCCTGGCTGATGAGTTCTCCCGGGTAGACACGCATGAGCCTACGTCAGCGGGGGCGGCGGCAGCTCGGGCGCCGTTCGCCGGGTCGTCCTCCGCTTCAGCAGGAGCAGTTTCCGGACGACCTCCCACGCCAGTACGTCAGCGTATACCGCCCGAGCACGAGCACGGTCTGACGATGCCCCTTCAGGGCGTCGACATCTCGTCGTGCTTCGAACTCCCAGCGGGGCGCGTCCGGGGGTCGGGCCGCCCATTCTTCGAGACTCGTCCACTGGAGGAGCACTTCCCCGAAGAGCGGGGCGCGCAGGATCGTGCACGCGGGACCCGTCTCAAACAGCACGTAGCCGTCAGCGCTCTGGAAGGTCATGGCGAGAGCCTCCTCCGTCTCGGAGCCCGTTCACGGGCAAGCGCTGTGCCAACCAGGCTCCGAGGACGGCCTGCCCTTGCTTAACCAGCGGGGCAGCGTGGGAAACTGGCTCGCACCGTGAGAGCGGTGGGATCCGTCGGGGGGTGTGCGCGCCGGCCGTCTGTCCGATGGACGACGGTGGTCGCGTCAGTGGCACAACTCTCTCAGGATCATCCGGATCCTTTCCGCAGCCCGACCCGGGGCCGCCCGGAACCTGATCCATTGTCCGAAGCCGATCCTGAGCCTAGAGCCAGAACCGTGCGCACGCCTGTGGTAGGGTCTGGGCGGCGATGCCCGGTGTGCCGCGAGCCGGCGCTATGTATGTTCGTGCGGGTGGGAGCGGGAGGCGTCGTCCGCGTGGGCGGCCACCGCGATCGTTGGGATGCACGAGCGGCACCTGTCCCATCGCGCTTTACGACGTCGCAGCCTAGTTCTCGAACGCCAGCAGCGCCGACCGCAGCAGATCCTCGGCCGCATCCTCTGGCGTCACCCAGCGCGTGAAGTCTTGGCCGCAGCCGCACCTGACGCGAGCGTGTCGTCGGCCATCCAGGCTGAACATGTTGCCGCGGAGCTCGACATTCGGCTCATGCACCACCGCATCCAGGCGTCCGTCTGTTCGCTGAGGGCTAGCCGCCTGACGAAGACCCCGACAAGAGCACTCAGCCCTCCAGTCCGGTAGGCGCGTCTGGCGTTAGCTAGTATCTTGATTGTGGCCATTCGTCGGTACGCGAAATGTGAGCGGGTGCGGGACCGCGATTACTCTTCTGGCCCCGAGCCATCGGGCGCCGTCGTTGGATCGCCGTCAAGAGGATGCTCTCCCGGCCGGCCGACAGACGGTCTCGAGCGGTTTCGCCGGGTTGCGGCGGTTGCGCATCGTGGGCACTATAGGGCGGGGAAGGACGCGGCTGGTCCACTCGGTGGCGTACATGTGCGCGAGGTGGCGACTAGTGCGGTATACGAATCCCTACCCTCCACCATGAATTCCTCACGCGGACGGCTCGCCTCGTTCCGAGGTCATCCCACCGGCGTTCCGGGAGCCGAGCGCCGGTGGGATGGCGACGTATCCCTCCACGGTCCGGAGCGCGCCCCGGATGTCTGAAGTCCCTCTCGCGGACGCCGATCTCGCCCCCGTCGGTGGGTGCCGTCGCGGGAAGGGTACGATCGGTGGGCCGAGACCTACGACACCGACGGCAATCCACTCATCGCCCTCGAGGAGCGGCACATCGGCTCCCTCGTCGGGAAGGTCGACGGCCTGATAGTGGCGGACGTCGGCTGCGGCACCGGCCGGCACGCGGTGCGGCTCGCGGCCGCCGGCGCCCGGGTCACCGCGCTCGACTTCTCACCGCGCATGCTCGAGATCGCGCGGACCAAGGCGGGCGCCGAGCGCGTGCGCTTCGACCTCCACGACGTGACCACCCGGTTGCCGCTCGACGACGGCGCGGCCGACCGCGTGCTCTGCTGCCTGATGCTGGAGCACGTGGCGGACCTGGCCTCCTTCTTCGGCGAGCTCGCCCGGGTCTGCGCGCCACCGCCACGAGGGGCCATCGTGGTGTCGGCCATGCACCCGGCCATGCTGCTGCGCGGGGTTCAGGCGCGCTTCCACGATCCGCGGACGGGAGCGCGGATCCAGCCGGCGAGCTTTCCGTACCAGGTGAGCGACTACGCGACGGCCGCACGGTCGGCGGGACTCGTCATCGACCATCTGGGCGAGCACGCGGTGGACGCCGCCCTCGCGGCGGCGTACCCGCGCGGTGCGCGCTACGTCGGGTGGCCGATGCTGCTGCTGATGACGCTACGGCGGAAGGGCGGAGGCGAGACGATCTAGGCGCGCTTGGCCGAGGCGCCGGGCTTCGGCGGGCACATCTTGTGGACCCAGACCGATCCCAGCTTGACGTGGTTGCCGTTCTTCCGGATGCGAAGCTTGCACTTGGGGCAGGTCCCCATGTCATTCTCCTCCAACGGAATTGCTGACAGGATGTGACGCGTCGAGCATTATACACGAGCGGGAGGAGCCGTGACCCAGCCCTGCATCTTCTGTCGCATCGCCGCCAAGGAAAGCCCGGCCGAGATCGAGTACGAAGACGACGAGGTCGTGGCGTTCCGCGACCTCTACCCGAAGGCGCCGATCCACCTGCTGATCATTCCCCGGCGTCACATCGAGTCCATCGCGCGTCTCGAGCCGGGCGACGCTCCGCTGATCGGGCGGTGCATCCACGTGGCCCGCCTCCTCGGCGAGCGCGCCGGCTACGCGGAGCGCGGATACCGCCTCTCCTGCAGCACCGGGCCCGAGGGCGGGCAGGTCGTCTACCACATCCACTTTCACTTCACGGCCGGCCGCCGGTGATCCGCGTCCGGGGGCTCCGCAAGGCGTATTCCGGCGGCTCGCCCGCACTGGACGGGATCGACCTCGACATCGGGCGGGGGGAGTTCGTGGCCCTGATCGGCCCGAGCGGGGCGGGGAAATCCACGCTCCTGCGGTGCCTGAACGGGCTCGTCACTCCGACCGCGGGGCAGGTCGAGGTGGACGGCGTCGCGGTGACCGGGGCCACCCCGGAGGCCCTCCGACGTGTCCGCGCGCGCGTCGGGTTCGTGTTCCAGCAGTTCAACCTGCTGCGCCGTCTCACCGTGCTCGAGAACACCGTGCTGGGCCGGCTCGCCCTCACCACGCGGTGGCGCTCCCTGATCGGGTGGTTCGAGCCGGCCGACCTGGCGCGCGCGGAGGCGACCCTCGCCCGGGTGGGCCTCGTCGGTCTCGCCACTCGCCGCATCGACACGCTCTCGGGCGGCCAGCAGCAGCGGGTGGCAATCGCGCGCGCCCTGGTCCAGGGACCCGCGGTCATCCTGGCCGACGAGCCGATGGCGAGCCTCGACCCCGCGCTCGCCCACACCGTCATGGAACTGCTGCGCCGGATCAACCACGAAGACGGCATCACGGTCATCACCTCGCTCCACGTGCTGGAGCTGGCGCAGGCGTACGGGCAGCGCATCATCGGGCTCCATCAGGGCCGGGTGGTCCACGACGGCCCGCCCGCCTCGCTGGACCGAGCGGCCACCGCGCGGATCTTCGGGCCGGGCGTGACCGGCGGCGCCACGTGAGCCATCGAGGCCGCTGGGCCGGCTGGGTCGCTCTCGTCTCGGTCTTCGTCTGGTCCGCGGTGGCCACCGAGGTCTCGATCGGCCGCACGATCGAGGGCCTGCCGTTCATGTGGGATTTCCTGCGTCGAATGGTGCCGCCGGATCCGTCGGTGTTCGGCAATGCGCTGCGCGGAGCGATCCAGACCGTCCAGATCGCGATCGTGGGCACGGTTGTCGCCGCGGTCCTGGCCCTGCCGATCGGCTTCGCGGCGGCCCGCAATGCCGCCCCGCCCTGGCTCTTCTACACCGCGCGGCCGCTGCTCAACGCGTTCCGGGCGGTGGATACCCTCGTGTACGCGCTCTTCTTCGTGGCGGCGGTCGGGCTGGGCCCGTTCCCGGGCGTCCTCGCGGTGATCGTCTACACAGTCACCGTGCTGGCCAAGCTTTACTCGGAGGCGATCGAGGCCATCGAGCCGGGGCCGGTCGAGGCGGTCCGGGCCACCGGAGCCACCGCGCTCCAGGTGCTGCGCTGGGGCGTGCTTCCCCAGCTGGTGCCCCAGTTCCTCTCTTTCACCCTCTACCGCTTCGAGACCAATATCCGGGCCGCGGCGATCCTGGGCTTCGTGGGGGCGGGGGGAATCGGCTTCTACGTCCAGACCTATCTGCGGCTGTTGAACTACCCGGCCGCCGCCTCGGTCCTGCTCGTGCTGATCGCGCTCGTGATGGCGGTCGACTTCGCGTCGTCGCGACTCCGGGCCCGGCTCGTCTGACCACGAAAAAAGAAACGGCCCCGGGAGAGCTGCCCCGGGGCCGTCGCTTTCCTTCAGTGGGGCTTACTTCTTGAGTAGCTCCATCGCCGCCTTGGCCTTGTCGGCCGCTACGGACGACTTGCCCGCCTTGCACGCCGCCTCAGCCTCGTTCACGAGGGTCGAGGCCTTCTTGAACTCGGCCGAGCGGGGCGCCTGGATGTCCTGGCTGCGCGGGGCCTGCACTTCCTGACCACGCGGGGCCTGGACTTCCTGGCTGCGCGGCGCCTGCACTTCCTGACCACGCGGCGCCTGAACTTCCTGACCACGCGGCGCCTGGACTTCCTGGCTGCGCGGGGCCTGGACGCCCTGGCTGCGCGGGGCCTGGACTTCCTGACCACGCGGGGCTTGGACTTCCTGACCACGCGGCGCCTGAACTTCCTGACCACGCGGCGCCTGGACTTCCTGACCACGCGGCGCCTGGACTTCCTGGCTGCGCGGGGCCTGGACTTCCTGGCTACGCGGCGCCTGGACACCCTGGCTGCGCGGGGCCTGGACTTCCTGACCACGCGGCGCCTGGACTTCCTGACTCCGCGGCGCCTGAATGTCCTGTCGCGCCCCCGCTAGCGACCGCGGGGCCTGGATGTCCTGACCACGAGGAGCCTGGATCTCCTGACTCCGCGGGGCCTGGATGTCCTGTCGCGCCCCCGCCAGCGACCGCGGGGCCTGCACTTCCTGACTCTTGGCGGTCTGGCTCAGCATAGCCTTGGCCGACGCCACCTCGGGGGGGCAAGAGGTCTCCGCCATCCCGGCCGTGGCCGAGAGCGAGACCATCGTGACCACGCTCAACATCGCGAGAACCTTTTTCATTGAATCCGTCCTTTCTGACTGCGTTTTCACGTCTGACCTCGTTTCCACCTTGCTCCACCGCTTGGCCCGCTGGGGCCCCGACTCGCGCCCTTAGGATGCAGAGCCGATGCCACTAGGAGCAGCACGGAACGAATCGTTATCTTATCAATGCCTTACGGTTCATTGTCCCTCCTGGCTCCGGGGTCCACGATGGCGTTCTGCCCGGCATGCCACCGCTGAGGGGATCGACAATCTGCCTCGGAAGAGACTCCCTTGAGGCCTCAGCATCCCTCTGATACCGTGGAGCGCCATGACCCCCACCCCCAGCAGACGCACACGCGTCTGCGCGCTCGCGATCATCGTCCTGACGACCGCGGGATGCTCCACGGGCACCGCATCGTCCGCTCGATCGCACGGTCTGCCGGCTCCGATCCGCGAGGTGCTCCCGAACGGCATGCGGCTCATCATCCAGGAGCACCGCGCCGCCAGCACCGTGGCGATTCATCTCTGGACCGGGGTCGGGGGACGTGACGAGGCAGTGGGCGAGCGCGGGTTCTCTCACTTCGCGGAGCACATGCTGTTCAAGGGGACCGCCACACGCCCGCGTGGCTTCGTGGAGACCGAGGTCGAGTCGGTGGGCGGGCGTACCAACGCGGGAACCTCCAACGACTATACCTTCTACTATCTCCTGCTCCCCGCGGCCCGCGCGCTGCCGGGCATCGCCCTGATCGCGGACATGGTGCTCAATTCCGTCTTCGACCCGAGCGAGCTCACGCGTGAGCGCGAGGTGGTGTTCGAAGAGGTGCGGCTGAACGAGGACAACCCACGCTCATCGCTGGGGCGCCAGCTCTACAGCCTGCTGTACCAGGAGCACCCGTACGGGCGGCCGGTGCTGGGCGACGCCGCCGACCTGCGGGCCGCGACCCAGGAGACCCTGCGCGGCTACTACGCGCGCTACTACGTCCCGAACAACATGACGCTGGTGGTGGTCGGCCCCGTCGATCCGGCCGCGGTGCGAGCGGCCGCCCTGGAGGCATTCGGCGCCCGGCCGGCCGTGCCGTACACTCGCCCGCCGCTCCCCGCGCCCGGCCGATTCGACGGCGTCCGCGACCGGGCGGTGGAGCGGCCAGAGCGACAGACCCAGCTCGGGCTCGCGTGGCTCGGGCCGCCGCTCGGGCACCCCGACATGGCCGCGGTGGACGTGCTCGGCCACATCCTGGGCGGCCCGCGCAGCTCCCGGCTCAACCAGGCTCTCCGGGAGCGCGCGCGGCTCGTCTCGAGCATCAGCGGCTGGTACGGGGCGTTACAGGGCGCGGGAGCCATCGGCGTCACCGCCCAGCTGGAAGGGCGGGACGTGGATGCGGTGGAGCGGGCCATCCTGGCCGAGGTCGAGCGCGTCCGGTCCGACGGGGTTACCCCGGACGAGCTGGCGCGGGCCATCACCGCGTCGGAGGCCGAGCGCGAGTTCTCGCGCGAGACGGTGGAGGGCCTCGCCCTCGCGTACGGCCGCGCCGAGACCACGTGGAACCTCGAAGAGGAGCGCGCCTACGTGGACCGCGTGCGCAAGGTGACGCGAGCCGAGGTGCAGGCGGCGGCGCGCCGCTACCTCACCCTGTCGTACGCGCGACTCACCTTCGTCCCGCGGGCCCGGACCCCGTGAGGGCGTCGGGGGTGGTCTCGACGGCGGTGCTCGCCGCGACGGCGGCGTGGGCCCTGGCCGGCGTGGCGGCGGCCCAGGGGCCACGGCGCGAGCAGCTGCCGAGCAGGCTCACCGTCCTGGTGCGCGAGAACACCGCCACCCCGGTCGTTGCCGCCTCGCTCTTCGTGCGCGTCGGCTCGCGGTGGGAGACGGAGGACGACGCGGGCATCACCTACCTGCTACAGCAGGTGCTGCTCAAGGGAACCCCGACCCGCTCGGCCCTCGAGATCGCCGAGACCGCGGAGGGACTGGGCGGGGGAATCAGCGCCTCGGCCGACATGGACTTCTCCGAGCTGCGCGCCACCGCGCTGGCCCGGAACTGGAAGAAGATGATCGAGCTGATGGTCGACGTCGCGCTCCGGCCGACGCTGCCGGGGGCGGAGATCGACGGCGAGCGGCAGGCGATGCTGACCGCGCTGCGCAGCCGGCAGGACCAGCCGTTCCCGCTCGCCATGGACACCGTCATGAGCCGCGTCTACGGCGAGCATCCCTACGGGCGCCCGATCCTCGGGCGACCGGCCGCGCTCGAGCGCATCGATCGCGCGGCCCTGCTCGCGTACCACCAGCGCTTCTACCGGGCGTCGCGGATGATCCTGGCGGTGAGCGGGGACGTGAGCGCGCGGGACGTGATGGCCGAGGTCACGCGCCGGTTCGCGGCGGCTCCCGCGGGGGAAGACGAGCCCGAGCCCACGCTGCCCGCCGCGGCGGCGCGCGCCGACCGCACCGTGCTCGTGAGGCCATCCGCGCAGGCACAGGTACTGGTCGCGTTTCTCGCCCCGCCCACGTCGCACCCCGACTACGCGGCCGTGAAGGTGCTGACCACCGCCCTGGGCGGCGGCATGGCGGGGCGCCTCTTCACCGAGGTGCGCGACAAGCAGGGCCTGGCCTACTCGACCGGCGGCGCCTATCCCTCCCGGCTGGGCCCGGGCGTCCTCTATATGCAGCTCGGCACCGCCCCGGCGAATCAGGTCCGCGCCGAGGCGGCCATGCTGGGCGAGCTGGAGCGGATCCGGCGCGATCCGGTGAACCCCGCCGAGCTGACTCGCGCCAAGGCGTACCTGCTCGGGCAGTTCGCGCTCGACCGGCGAACCAACGCCCGCCTGGCCTGGTACGACGCCTTCTTCGAGGTGCTCGGCGTCGGGCTCGACTTCGCCGACCGCTACACCCGGGCGGTGGAGGCGGTCACCGCGGAGGATGTGCTGCGCGTGGCGCGGACCTATCTCGCCGCGCCGACGATCGTGACCCTCGGGCCAGCCGCCCAGTAGACCGACGTGTTCCCTCTCAAGGACGACAATCCGAGCAACAGCGCTCCCGTCGTCACCGTCGCGCTCATCGTCCTGAACGCCCTGTTCTTCGTCTACCAGATTTCGCTCGAGGCGGGCGGCGCCGACGGGGCGCGGGCGGGGCAGGCCTTCATCGAGGAGTTCGGCCTCGTGCCGTGCCGGCTGACCGGGGCGTGTCGGGTCGGCCCCGAGCTGCCGTCGCCGATCCTC
>Ga0207646_10006506_pt1 | contig 12060 bp, 13 predicted proteins | sample KBSK5502metaG_FD_184343 | JGI IMG/M metagenome (GOLD analysis project Ga0207646, IMG submission 184343) | Corn, switchgrass and miscanthus rhizosphere microbial communities from Kellogg Biological Station, Michigan, USA - KBS K5-50-2 metaG... | ecosystem: Host-associated > Plants > Roots >...
CCTGCGTAGCCGCCTGCCAACCGGTGCCGACCAGGGCCACCGTCGCCGAACCCGACAGACCCAGCGCCCTGGCCGCCACCGCCGTCGCCGCGCCGGTGCGGTACGCGCCCATGAAGTCGGCTTCGATCAGCGCCTCCAGGGCGCCGTCCAGTCCGAACATGGCGACCAGGAAGCGGACGTGGCCGTTGGAGACCGTGTACGCCTTAAGCCCGGTGCACTTGCCGCCCGGGTACGACGCGAACATGACGTTGAGGAGACCGCCTGGCGCAAAGGCCCGCCGCCGTGGCTCGTTTTGGGCCTCGCCCTCGCCCAACTCCCGCATCGCATCCTCGACTGAGGCGATGACCTCGTCCATCTCGATCAGGTCCTGGACGTCGTTCTCGCGCAAGATCAGCGCCACGGCAGGGAGAATAGCCCCCTGAGATGACCACCACCCGCCCCCTGAACGTCGGCCTTATCGGCCTCGGCACCGTCGGCTCGCAGATCGCCGAGCGGATGCTTACGTGGGGTCCGCAGCTATCGCGCCGGGCCGGCGTCGAGCTCTGCCTGCGAAAGGTGCTGGTCCGTGACGTCAACAAGCGACGCTCGATCGAAATTTCGCCCGACCTCCTGACCTCCGACCCTGGCGAAATCCTGGACGACCCCAAGGTCGAGGTCGTGATGGAGGTCGCCGGCGGCGACGAGCCGATGCGGACTTACCTCGAGCGCGCGATCCAGGGCGGCAAGCACGTCATCACCGCCAACAAGGTGGTCATGGCCAAGCACGGTCCCGAGCTGCTCGATCAGGCGGCGGAGAAAAACGTCGACGTGTATTTCGAGGCTGCGGTCGGCGGCGGCATTCCGCTGATCAGCACGTTCCGGACCGACCTCCAGGCCAACCGCATCGAGAGCGTTTCAGCAGTCATCAACGGAACGACCAATTACGTGCTTGGGCGCATGGCCACCGGCCTTTCGATGGCGGACGCAGTTCGGGAGGCGCAGGACGCGGGCTACGCCGAGGCTGACCCGACAGAGGACGTCGGCGGCTATGACGCGACCTACAAGCTCGCCATTCTCGCTTCGATCGCGTACGAGATCAAAGTCCGTCCCGGCGAGATCTACCGCGAAGGGATCGAAGGCGTCGCACCCGTCGACTTCCGATACGCGCGTGAGCTCGGCTATGCCATCAAGCTGGTCGCCCACACGCAACGCCACACCGGGAGGGTGGAGGCGCGCGTCCATCCGGCGATGATCTCGCTCGATCATCCGCTGGCTCGGGTCGAGGGCGCCGAGAACGCGGTGTTCGTCGAAGGCGACCTGGTGGGGCAGGTGCTCCTGGTGGGACAGGGCGCGGGGGGAAGGCCGACCGCTTCCGCGGTCGTGGGCGATCTGATCGACCTTGCCCGCTCGATCCGTCGCGGCGTGCAGAGCCGTCCCTCCTTCAGCTTCGACGACCGCATCGGCGTCGTCCCCATCGGCGAGGTGAAGACGCGCGCTTACTACCGGATCCGAGTCGACGACCGGCCCGGCGTGCTGGCGGCCATCGGCCAGGTGTTTGCTGAAGAGGGTGTAAGCATATCGAGCTTCATCCAGAAGGACGCCTGGTCGCACGACATGACCGCCGAGCTCGTGGTCACGACGCATCCGTCGCTCGACGCCAGCCTGCAGAACGCGCGCGAGCGGATGGAGCGGCTCGAGCCGGTCCACGCGGTCTCGTCGTTCCTTCGCGTCTTCTAGGTCTCGCTGCACATGGGTGTCATCGCTCGCTATCGCGATCACCTGCCCATCGGACCCGCCACTCCCGAGGTCGACCTCAGCGAAGGCTCGACGCCGCTCATCGCCAGCCGCAACATCGGCCGCGCCCTCGGCCTGAAGCATCTCTACTTCAAATACGAAGGCCTGAACCCGACCGGGTCCTTCAAGGATCGGGGCATGGTCGTCGCGGTCGCGAAGGCGCTCGAGGGTGGCAGCCGGGTCTTCATGTGCGCGTCGACCGGCAACACGTCGGCGTCGATGGCGGCTTATGCGGGTCGCACCGGGGCGCGTGCAATCGTCGTCGTCCCCTCGGGTGAAATCGCGCTCAACAAGCTGTCGCAAGCCTTGATGTACGGAGCCAAGGTGATCGCACTCAAGGGCAATTTCGACTTCGCGCTGAAAACGGTCCGGGACCTGACCAGCCACTACCCTGTCGCGCTGATGAACTCGATCAATCCCCACCGCATCGAGGGTCAGAAGACCGCTGCCTTCGAGATCGTCGACGCGCTGGGCGACGCGCCCGATTACCTGATGCTCCCGGTCGGGAACGCCGGCAACATCACCGCGTACTGGAAGGGTTTTCGGGAATACCACGCCGCCGGTCGTGCATCACGCCTGCCGCGTATGGTCGGCGCCCAGGCAGACGGCGCGGCGCCCATCGTGACCGGTACTCCGGTCGCCAATCCCAGGACTGTGGCTTCGGCGATCAAGATTGGCAACCCCGCGTCATGGGAGGGCGCAACGTCGGCACGCGACGAGTCGGGCGGCATCATCGCCGCGGTCACCGACACCGAGATCCTGGCCGCCCAGACCCGGCTGGCCGCCAGCGAGGGATTGTTCGCGGAGCCGGCCTCGGCAGCCCCCTTGGCGCTGCTCTTCCGTCTCGTCCGCGACGGCAAGATCGAGAAGGACTCCACGACGGTGGTCGTTTTGACCGGTACGGGCCTCAAGGATCCTGACGCCGCGCTGAAAAACGTCGAACCTCCGATAGAACTGGACGGAGACGCGCGCACACTCGCTAAGGTCTTGAAGCTGTGACGTGCCGCTCCCGGTGAGAATCAAAGTCCCCGCCTCGATCGCCAACATCGGCCCGGGCTTCGACTGCATGGCGATGGCGATCGACCTTTGGCTCGAGGTCGAGGCCACGGAGGCCGAACGGCCGGCCTGGGACTACGAGGGCGAAGGTTCCGACTATCTCTATGCGCACGAAAACCCGTTCACACGACTGAACATGAAAGGCCGCGTCCGTAGCGAGATCCCGATGGGAGTCGGGCTCGGCAGCAGCGCCGCCGCCCGGCTCGCTGCGTCGGCGCTCAGCAGCCCCTGGGACGTCAAGAGTCACGTCGTCGACGCCGGCGCCGACGAGGGGCACTACGACAACGTCGCTGCTGCGGCGTCGGGCGGCATCCGGATCGTGTCGGAGAAGGTGGACGAGAAGCTGCCAAACCCCGGCTGGGGACTGGCCCTCTTCGTCGCCCACCAGCCGCTGCCCACCGAGAAAGCGCGGTTCGTGCTGCCCGATTCCGTGTCCCTGCCCGACGCGACGTTCAACTCGGCTCACACCGCCCTCTTGGTTCGGTCGATCATGTCGAAGCGACCTGGGCTCCTGGGCGAGGCTCTGCGTGACCGCCTCCATCAGCCCTACCGCCTCCACCTTTATCCGTGGGCCGAAGAGGTGATCCACGTCGCGGAGGCAGCCGGCGCCTACGGCGCGGCGATCTGCGGCGCAGGGCCGAGCGTCTTTGCGTTCTGCGCGGCGTCGCAGACGAACCGGATCGCGAAAGCGATGGAGGAGGCCCATCCCCTCCGCGGCCGTGCCCTGGTGACCAAGATCAGCGACAAGGGCATGTTCCGCACGTTGTGATCGTCCAGAAGTACGGCGGCACCTCCGTCGGCTCCGCCGCCCGCATCCGCCGTGTGAGCCGCCGCATCGCCGATACCGTCAGAGGAGGTCAACAGGTCGTCGCCGTCGTATCGGCGATGGGCCACACGACCGACCGGCTGATCGCCCTGGCTCAGAGCGTCAACCCGGAACCATCCGCGCGCGAGCTCGACATGCTCGTCGCGAACGGCGAGACGATCACCGCACCGCTCGTGGCGATGTGCCTCCAGGGGATGGGCGTGCCGGCGGTGTCGTTCTCGGGAGCGCAGGCAGGTGTCCGGACAAGCGAGCACCACTCGCGCGCCCGGATCCGGGACATCAAGCCCGACCGCATCATCGAGGCCCTGCGCAAGAAGCAGGTGCCTGTGGTGGCCGGCTTTCAAGGCGTGACCGAGGAGCTGGAGATCACGACACTCGGCCGGGGCGGTTCGGACACCACCGCTGTCGCGCTCGCGGCGGCACTCCAAGCTGAGACATGTGAGATCTACACCGACGTCGACGGCATCTTCACCGCCGACCCGCGGGTGGTGAAGTCAGCGCGCAAGCTGACCCATATCCAGTACGACGAGATGCTCGAGCTGGCCGCGGTCGGCGCGCGGGTCATGCATCCGCGCGCGGTTGAGATCGGCGAGCTGTACGGGGTGCCGATCCATGTCCGCTCGAGCTTCCACGATGGCGCCGGTACGATGATCGTCGCTCACGTTCCGATGGAAGACCGACAGCGAGTGCGCGGCATCGCGCAAGAGACCAACGTCGCGAAGATCACCGTCGTCGGTGTGCGTGACCGCCCAGGGGTCGCGGCGGCGATCTTCGAACCCCTCGGGGCCGCGGGGATATCGGTCGACGTCATCGTGCAGAACATCGGCCGCTCCGGCCATACCGACCTCACGTTCTCGGTCGCGGAGTCGGACCTGAAGGCGGCGGAGAAGCTGGTCAAGGTCGCGGCCAGGACGGTGGGCGCAACGCGGGTCTCTTCCGCGGGCGGCATCGCCAAGCTCTCAATCGTCGGCACGGGCATGCTCGGAGCGCCAGGCATCGCGGCTCGGATGTTTCGCGCGCTTGCGGACGCGGGGGTCAACATCGAGATGATCAGCACGTCGGAGATCCGGATCACCTGCATGGTCTCGCGCGATCAGGTCGAAAAGGGCGTGCGCGTCCTGCACAAAGCTTTCGAGCTGGACCAGGAACTCGCGTAGTTGCCGGTCAATGTTGCGATCGTCGGCCCGGCGGGGGCCGGCAAGACCACGCTGTTCAACGCGCTGACCGCGGGCCGCGGCGCGGATGGTGTCGGGATGGTCGACATTCCAGACGAGCGTCTGATACGGCTCGCTGAAGCTGTCCAACCCGCCAAGGTCACGCCGGCCCAGGTTCGGGTCGAGGACTCCCCTCCCGGAAGTCGCGCCCAGCGAGTCGCATTCGCGCGCCAGGCCGACGTCCTGCTGAAAGTCGCGCGGTGCTTCGGCCCGAACCCGGACCCGGCGGCGGAGCTCGAGGAGTTCGCCTTGGACCTCGTTCTCGCCGACCTCGCGTCGGTCGAAAAGCGGCTCGAGGTAGTTGCGAAGGAGGCGCGCGCCGGCAAGAAGGACGCGCAGGCCGAAACCGAGGTTTTGACCGCCGCCAAGCAACACCTCGACGCGGGGCAGCAGCTGCGCACGATGGCGCTCGAGCATGACCAGCGAGCGCTTCTGCTGGGCATCTTCCCTGTCACTCTCAAGCCGGCGGTTTACGTCGCCAACGTCGCCGAGGAATTGCTGCCCGCGGGTGGCGAGTCGGCCGCGAAGGTGAAGAAGCTTGCAGACACCGAGGGGGCTCCGTCGATCGCCCTGTCCGCCCGCCTGGAGGCGGAGCTGGCGGAGCTCAACCCGGCGGAACAGGTCGAAATGCGCACCGGCTACGGTATCGACGAGTCAGGCCTCGGCCGGATCGCGCGCGCGGTCTGGGAGGCAGGCGGCCTCATCACCTACTTCACCGCCGGCGAGCCCGAAGTCCGAGCCTGGCCATGTGAGCGCGACGCCCCCGCGCCTGTGGCGGCTGCGAAGATCCACACCGACTTCGAGAAGCACTTCATCCGAGCCGAGGTGACCTCGGTCGATGAGCTTGTAGCGGCGGGTTCGATGGAGGCGCTTCGCGCGGCGGGCAAGCTCCGTGTGGAAGGCCGGGACTATCGCGTCCAGGACGGCGACGTGATCTTCTTCCGCATCGGGCGCTGAAAGATCCAGAATTTGCCCATGAGCCAACTGATGTTCAGTGGTGCTCACGTTTGGGTGAAGGTCGAGGGATCCGACGCGATCCTGGGTCTCAGCGATTACCTCCAGGACCAGCTGGGAGAGATCACCGCACTCGAGCTGCCGGACGTCGGCGACGTCATCCGCGCGACTCGCCGCATGGGCAACCTGCGTGCGGAGGAAGCGTCGTCTCCGATCGAGGCGCCGATCACAGGTGAGGTCATCGACGTCAACGCCGAGGCGCTCGAGAACCCCGACCTCGTCAACTCCGACCCTTACTCAGAAGGCTGGCTTCTACGGGTGAGGATCGACGACCCGAGCGAGCTCGAAGACCTGATCAGCGAAGAGGAGTACGCAGAGCTGACGACAGAGGTTTAGGCCCCTACCTGAGCCCGTAGGCCTCGCGGGTCGAGCGGCGCAGCAGGAAGACAAGGACCGGAATTCCGACGATGACGACTGACCAGGCCGCGGACACGAAGACCGCGGTGATCCAGCCCCAAACCCGCAGTCGTTTCAAACCGTAGTAGGCGGCTCCGTGGAGCACGACTGCCGTCGTGCCCAGGAAGAAGATCAGGATCGACTCGGTCGTCAGCGTCGAGTTCAGGTTGCCTTTGATGCCTCCCTCGACCAGCGCTTGCTTGAGGACGTCGCGACCGGCCGGCGCTACGAGGTAGGCGGCAAACCGCGTCAGCTCGACGAGCCACAGCACCGCGCCGGCGGCGAAGATGTAGGGCAGCCAGCGCGGCGGGCGGTTCATGCTGTTATTGCGCAAAGGTCTTGACAGCAACTACATTCGGGGTTATAACTCCACTCGGGACACAACATATCGTAGCCAACGACCCAGCACGTTGAGTCCCGCGGCCCAACGACAGGCAGGCGGAACCCTTCCCGAGTCGCACCCCACGACCCAGAACCAGCTTCCCCAGCCGCCTGCCTGTCCCGAACTTGGCCACGATGCCCAACTAGACTTGCAGATCTATGAGTCGCAAGGGCAAGAAGCGAGCGAAAGGCAAATTCCGCCAGCCTATGCGGCCGGCCGGACCGCTCAGCAGCGTGGCCGCGCCCGGCACCGGGGCGCAGACCGCGGCGGCATCGCGCAGCGTTTCCCAGGCCCGAGTCGGCGGCGACCAGGCTCTGGTGCGAGCCGTCGAGATGTCGCTCGGTGCACGCAACCAGATCACGAAAGGACGCGGCGGCCGCTTTATCGTCGAGTCCGCGGACCCGTCGATCCCGCTCGACCGCGTGCCTTACTTCACCAAGGACCTGGTCCGGCTGGTCGTGGTCGGCGCCGCGATGGTCGTCCTGCTTGGAGTGGGCTCGCTCACGGTTCCACTGCTCGTCAAGTAATTACGTAGACACCGCCCGGACGAAACTCTAGAGTTCCATCCGCCATGTCAGTTCGCACCGGCGACTCGGGTAACGTGGCCGTCCGCCAGGCGCTGCAGCGCCGCAAGTACCAGACCGACGACCACCAGCATCCCGTCAACGTCATCCATCACGAGCAGGCCACGTTCGGAGAGCGGCTGGCGGACGGGATCGCATCCTTCATCGGGTCGTGGCGGTTCCTGATCATTCAGACCTTCCTGGTCGCCTCGTGGGTGACGATCAATACGCTGGAGATCACGGGCAGGATCCACATCGACCCGTATCCGTACATCTTGCTCAATCTCGCTTTCTCGACCCAGGCCGCCTACACAGGGCCGGTTCTCTTGCTGGCGGGCAACCGGCAGTCGCAAAAAGACCGTTTGACGCTGGAGCACGCGGCTCATGAGGCCGACAAGGCGGATCGCCAAAATGTCCAGATTCTGAGGGCGATTCAGAAGGACACAGAGCTGACCGAGAGGAACACCGAGATGACGCTCACGATCCTGCGCCACGTCGAATCGCTCGTCGAGGGAAACGTCGCGGAAAAGTCAGGCGAACAGCAGGGGGAAATCGGCCCCACGTAGACTTCGCCCGTGCGGGTAGTCCTCTTCACTGGCAAAGGGGGCGTCGGCAAGACATCCGTGGCCGCCGCGACGGCCGTCAGGTGCGCGGCCGCCGGCTATCGGACCCTTGTCATGAGCACCGACCCGGCCCATTCACTGGGCGACTCCTTCGACGTCGAGCTGGGCAGCGACGCGGTCAAGGTTGCGCCCAATCTATGGGCCCATGAAGTTTCGTCGCTGCACGAGATGCAGCGGCACTGGGCGAAGCTGCACGAGTACGCGGTCGAGGTCTTTTCCACCCAGGGGCTGGACGAGGTTCTAGCCGACGAGGTCGCCAACCCGCCTGGGATGGACGAGGTTGCTTCCCTGATGTGGATCAAGCATTACGCGCAGCGTGGCGAGCACGACGTGCTGATCGTCGACTGCGCGCCGACCGGCGAGACACTGCAGCTGCTGACGTTTCCGGATGCGGCCAAATGGTGGCTCGACAAGATCTATCCGTGGTCCCGTCGCGCGATGCGAGTGGCGCGGCCGGTGCTGCAGCCGATTATGACGATGCCTTTGCCGTCCGACGAGGTTTACGCGTCCCTGAAAGACCTGCTCCTGGACCTCGATGGAATGCGCAAGATCCTTACCGACCCCGAGACGACGACGGTGCGCATCGTGCTCAACCTCGAGAAGATGGTGGTCAAAGAAGCCAAGCGCGCCTACACGTATCTGAACCTCTTCGGATACGTGACCGATGGCGTCATCGTCAACCGCCTCCTGCCGGCCGAGCTCCACGACGAGCTGTTCCAGAAATGGCAGCGCATCCATCACCGCTATCAGCTCGAGGTCGAGCAGTCCTTCGCGGGAATTCCCATCTTCAACGTGCCTCTCTTCGACCAGGAGGTCGTGGGGAGGGAGATGCTCGCGCGCATGGGGCAGGCGATCTACGGAGACGCCGATCCCTCGGCCCGTTTCGCGACGACGAGTCCGCAGCGAATCGACAAGGACGGAGTGGACTACGTGCTCACGTTGAAGGTTCCTTTCGTCGACAAGTCGGCCGTCGATCTGAGCCGTCACAACGGAGAGCTTTTCGTCACCGTTGGAAATTACCGGCGCGAGATCACGCTGCCTCGCGTGCTTGCTCGGCGCGAGACCGCGGGGGCATCGATCGAGGACGGCGAGCTGCGGGTCCGCTTTGCCCCGCGACCCGAGCCAATCAAGGAGAAGAAAACGTGAGTGGCGACCGCGAGCGGGTGATCGAGCTGGTGAACGAGCTGGGCTCGCGCGTCGGTCACGTCTTGTCTGACATGGTCCCGCCGGCGGCGCAGGTCCACCTTCTCAACGCACAGCGCGAGCTGATCACGGCGCTCATGCTCATCTATGAGAACCGGGTGGCTCAGGCGCCTGCGGCCACTCGGACGAGGCGTGCGCGTGCGCGCCGCCGAACCACTACGCGCGACCGCAAAATCCGCGTCGATTGAGCCCGCTGCTCGCCCTGATCATCGGGCTGGTCCTGCTGGTCCCGGCGCTGCTCGTTGCGGTTCCGGTGCACGAGATAGGTCACGCCATGGCGGCCTATTTTCTGGGGGACCGTTCAGTCCGCTACTTTGGTTACTTCACGCTCGATCCGCGCCGATTCCTCGAACCCGTAGGCGTGCTCGCGATCTTCCTCGGCCTGGTTGGGTGGGGCAGGCGGGTGCCCATCCAGTCGAATCGCATCAGCACCACGTGGCAGAAGGTCCTCTATGAGCTGGGCGGCCCGGGCGCAAATCTTGCCATCGCTATCGTTCTTGGCCTTCTGCTGCGCGGGCTAGTCCGGGCGGGCCTACCGTATTCCTACGACCTCGGCGCCGGCCTGTTCCTGGCTGCGATCTACGTGATCGTCTTCCTGAACCTATCGCTTTTCGCCTTCAACCTGCTTCCGATTCCCGGCCTGGACGGGTGGAACGTCATCGAAGCCTTGCTGCGGGACCGCAACCCGCGCTTCTTTTTCGACGTGTCAACGAGGCGGCGAGAAATCTGGGCGGGTCTGGTCCTGATCCTGATTTTGTTCCAGTTCTTCAACCAGGTGAACTTGCTGAACTTCGTCATGTCGCCCTTCTTCGAGCCCGCAAGCCTAATCTCAACTGGAACATGCATCGGGTACGGCGTCCCACACCTGAACTTCCTGTTTCCCTGCCTGCTGTAGGCACGCTGCTGAACGAGCCGGCTTACGCCAAGCTCGTCACCGAGTACGGTCGCCCGCGCGTGGTCGAGGCGATTCGCGAGCAGATCGCATTCGAGCGCGGCGGCAAAACAGACGGCTCGGACAGGCAGGCCGCGGTCGCCGCGAGGCTTCGCGCGGCCGCAATGCCGAGTCTCCGGCGGGTGATCAATGCGACAGGCGTGATCCTGCATACCAACCTGGGTCGCGCTCCCCTTTCTCCCACCGCGATGGACGCGCTCGGGGTCGCCGCGGGCTACAGCAACCTCGAGCTAGATCTGGAGAAGGGCAAGCGAGGCGAGCGGTCTGCGCTCGTCAGCGGCCTCCTGTCCTCTTTTTTCAAGTGCGAAGCCGCGCTGGTCGTGAACAACAACGCCGCCGCGGTTCTGCTCACCTTGACCGCGCTTTGCAAGGGCAAGGAGGTGATCGTGTCGCGCGGACAGCTGGTCGAGATTGGCGGCGCGTTTCGTATGCCCGACGTGATGCGGCTTTCCGGCGCCCGCATGGTCGAGGTGGGGACCACGAATCGGACCAGGGCGGGCGACTACGAAGAGGCCGTCACGTCCCGCACCGGCGCACTGCTTCGCGTCCACACGTCCAACTTCCGGGTCACGGGTTTCACCGAGGCCGCCACGCTCGACCAGATGGCGGAGGTGGCTCGGCGCCATGACCTCCTGCTCCTCGACGACCTCGGCAGCGGAGCCGTGGAGCAGATCGGCGACGAACCGACGGTCGCCGAGTCCCTCCAGCACGCGGACGTGGTCACGTTTTCGGGGGACAAGCTTCTCGGTGGGCCCCAGGCCGGGATCGTGCTGGGCCGGGGCGAAAAGGGAGCTGAGGCAGTCAAGAAGTTGTCGCGTCATCCTCTGGCGCGCGCCGTCCGCATCGACAAGCTGACGCTCGCCGCGCTGGAGGCGACGTTGAACCAGCGCATGAGCGGACACGCTGACCAGATCCCGGTGGAACGCATGCTCCACGCGCCGGCTGAGGATGTGCGGCGCCGCGCCGCGATGTGGTCGGTGAAGCTCGCCGAGCGTGGAGTGGAAACCCGGCTCGTCGAAGGTTCGTCCGCGGTCGGCGGCGGATCGCTGCCGGAGCACCAGCTTCCGACTGTGCTTCTCGCGATCGCCGGACCCGCCTCACGGCTGTCGACCGCTCTTCGCCAGGGCACTCCGCCGGTGATCGCACGAATAGAAAAGGACGAGTGCTGCCTCGACCCCCGGACGGTGTTGAAGGGCGAAGACGAGACGCTGATCGACGCGGTGGAGACGGCGGCAGCGCTCGTACAGAGATGAGCTTCGTCGTCGGCACGGCGGGTCACATCGATCACGGCAAGTCGACGCTTGTCACCGCATTGACCGGGATCGACCCCGACCGGCTGGCCGAGGAAAAACGTCGGGGCATGACCATCGACCTCGGTTTTGCGCACATGACCTTGCCAAGTGGCCGCGAGATCGGCATCGTCGACGTGCCGGGTCACGCGCGGTTCATGCGCAACATGCTTGCGGGGGCGCAAGGTCTCGACGCCGTGCTGCTCGTGGTTGCCGCAGACGAAGGTGTCATGCCGCAGACGCGTGAGCACCTCGAGATCCTCGACCTGCTCGAGGTGCGCCGGGGACTGGTGGTGATGACGAAGGTCGACCTGGTCGACCGTGAGTGGCTAGAGCTGATTCGGTCGGAGGTGGTCGCGGCGCTCGGAGGCACAACGCTCGAAGGCTCCGAAGTCATCGCGGTTTCAGCTACCACCGGCGATGGCGTTCGTGAGCTTGTGGCCGCGCTCGACGGACTGCTCGAAAAATCCCGGCCCCGGCCTGACCTCGGCCGGCCACGCCTTCCGATCGACCGGGTGTTCACGATGAGCGGATTCGGCACCGTGGTGACGGGAACCCTGGTCGACGGATCGATCCATGTCGGGGACGAGATGCAGGTCGTGCCCGCCGGACGCATCGTGCGGGTCCGCGGGCTGCAGCGGCACAACCACAAGGTGGAATCAGTCGGACCGGGAAGCCGTGTCGCCGCGAACCTCAGCGGCGTGGAAAAAAGCGATCTCTCGCGCGGTGACGTGCTGGCGGAGCCCGGCACCGTCCAGCCCGCGAGGCG
>Ga0207646_10006507_pt1 | contig 12058 bp, 11 predicted proteins | sample KBSK5502metaG_FD_184343 | JGI IMG/M metagenome (GOLD analysis project Ga0207646, IMG submission 184343) | Corn, switchgrass and miscanthus rhizosphere microbial communities from Kellogg Biological Station, Michigan, USA - KBS K5-50-2 metaG... | ecosystem: Host-associated > Plants > Roots >...
CGTGACTCGCGGCCAGGAATACTCTGGCGCCTTGGCGCGGCCCGCGTCGCTGAGCTGATGGCGCAGTTCGGGATCACGGGCCAGGGCGTAGAGCGCCGCCGCCAACTGCTTATGGTTGCGCGGCTCAACCAGCAGACCGGTGGCATCCCGCTGCACGACGTTCTTGTAGCCGTGGATGTCAGACGCGACGATCGGCACGCCGGCCGCCATTGCCTCGAGCAGGACGATCCCGAAGCTCTCCTGGCCGGTCGAAGGAGCGCAGAAGATGTCGGCTGAGGCGAAATAGCGCGCTTTCTGCGTCTCGCTGACGCGCCCCAGGAACTCGACGTCGCGGATCTGCCGCAATCCCACGTAGCGGCGGTACTCCCGGAGCTTGGGGCCCGCGCCGACAACCAGGAGGCGAGCGTCGACGCGCCGCTTGCGCAGCCGGTGATAGGCCTTGAGCAGGTGGATCAGGCCCTTCCGCTCCTCTAGTCGCCCCACGAAAAGAATGTTGAGAGTCCCGTCACGAAGCTCGTCGATCGGTTCGGCTGACGCGTAGCGCTCGATGTCGACCCCGTTGGGGATGATCCGATAGTCCCCGGGGAAGTAACGGCTGATGAAGTGCCGCGCAGCGCCCGAGACCGCGATCCGGCCCTGCAACTTTGCCGCCAGCTGCGCCGCCCAGCGCTGCCCGATCCAGTAGCTGGGGCTGAAGCCGCCGAAGGCGTGAAAGGTGGCGACGTTCACCGTGTCGGACTGGTCGAGGACGGTCGGCGACAGGAACGGGACGAACGGCTCGTGGAAATGCAGGATGTCGAACCGATGCTCCGCCAGCAACTCGCGCGCCTGCTGCTTGAAGCGCCAGCCGAGGGTCACGCGGCCCATGCTCCCGTTGGCGGGGAAGGCCCAGCCGGTCCCCAGGCGAATGATGTGCCCCTCGCTCTCGCGCTCCTTGCCGTACTTGCTGGTGATGATCCAGGCGTCGTGGCCCAGCCTGCGCAGCTCCTCGTGCTGGTTGCGCACGTGGTCGTTGACTCCGCCGGGGTGCGGATAGCCGTAAGGGCTGACGAGGGCGATCTTCAGGGACCGGCGCGACCGAGCCACGCGTGGTCGGCCGTCGCGGGCCGCGGGGGTCAGCCGGCCACGCCGGACCGTTGTCTCGGCGACCGGAGCAGCCACCTTTCGCTGAGCCCTCATGCGCCCAGAGTATCGCCGCTCAGCGCCACTCCCCACTACGGGCGATCGCGTGGCGCAGGTGGCGTGCCTTGGCCACCAGCTGGCGCCGATAGACGTCGACGTTGTGCCACGTGCTCCAATGCGCGCCGGCAGGCTCGAGCTGGGAGTTCGCGAGCGCTGCCCGGAATTCCGTTGCGGTGACTCCGGGGAACCAGGTCCAGGCGGTGCCGATCCCCTCCAGGATGTGGGCGTCTGAGGCGCCGATGCCGGGCAGCTGCAGGAGCTCGGCGTTGAGACGGCGCCGGGCGCTATGGCGAGCCCGCCCGGCTGCGCTGGGGTTGATCAGCTCGATGGCGTCGAGATGGCGCACCGGTCTCGGGTCCTCGTGCAGTGCCCTTAGTGAGCCCGCTCCGAGGCTCGGCGTGAGCGGAGCCAGGCTGTGCGGCGCCACCGCGATTCCGCCTCCGTCATGGATCCGCTCGATCGTCTCGGCGAGAGGCCGAAGAGCGGGGATGCGTTTTTCCACGAACAGCGCGAGCACGTGGCCGCGCCGGGTGGTGATCTCCTCGCCCACCGCCATGTCGAAGTGATAGTCGCCGGCCGCGTGGAGCTCACGCGCGCGCAACGCCCCGTCGATGCGATCGTGGTCGGTGATGGCAACCAGATCGAGGTCCGTCGCGTGCTCCACCCAATCGAGGATCGCGGCCACTGACGCGGTGCCGTCGGAATAGAGCGAGTGGATGTGGAGATCCGCTTTCCCTCGCGGTCCGCCGTTGCGCGGACGAGCGCTCGCGCTCATTTCGAGCGCTCCTGTGGCCGCTGGTCGAGCCAGATTGGCTGAAACGATCCCCACCACTGCTCCGGGGCGATGTCGATCGCCTCTTCGAAGCGGCGTGCCATGGCCTGCGTGATGGCGGCGACGTCGGCTCGCCGGTCGCCGGTTGGTTCGATATCGATGCTCCAGGCGCGCGCTCGGAACCGGTCCCGCCCCGTTCGCCACGATGCGCCGACGATCAGTGGCGTCCCGGTCATGAGGGCCAGAGCCGCGGGCCCGCTCGGCATGGTGGTGTCGTGCCCGAAGAACCTCACCGGCACCCCGCCGCCATCGAGGTCGCGGTCGGCAACGAGCGCCACCACCTCGTGTCGTTTGAGCGCCTCGGTCATCGGTCGGCGGGCACGATGCAGGGGGACGAGCTCGATACGCCCGACCCCGCGCCGCGCGCGCAGGAACTCGAACAGCACACGCGGTCGGATCTCCTCGACGGGTGCGAGCGCGCGAATGCCCTGCTTGGCCACAAGGGTGCCGTACGGCTCGAAGTTCCCAAAGTGCGGCAGAGCGACGACCACGCCACCTCGCATCACGGGCCCCCATCTGTCCCACTCGTCGATGCCCACGAACCGCTCGATGCGCTCGATCGGGTAGTGCGGGGCGCGCAGCAATTCGAGGTAGTAGCGGGCGTGCTCGACAAACGCCTGCTCTACCAGGCGGCGGAACGCGGTTCCGCTCGTCGGACGTCCGGTTGCCGCAGAGACGCGACGAAGGTTCTCGCTCACCAGCGCGCGGCGCTCGGCCGCGGAGCGGTACCAGGTCCTGCCGGCAAGGTCAGTGACTCCGTAGGCGGCCCAGGTCGGTGCTCGTCCGAGCAGGAGATCGGCCACAGACAGCCCGACCCTCAGGGGGACTTCGCTCAGCATCAGGCGGGTGAGGCGCCCCAGTTCTGGCCGCGCCGGGCGGCGTCCAGAGCCCCCCGAGCCCACCGCCGCTCGGTATCGGTCTGCGGCCAGATGGGGCGGAACATGTACCACTGCGAGGGATCCTCGCGGATCACCTCCCCCAGCTCGTCGGCGAGCGCCTGCGTCGCGCGGTACACCTCAGCAGGCTCGGCCGATGAGCAGCGGATGGTGGGCAGTCCACGCGCGCGGAACCGGTCTTCGGGAGTGCGCTGGCAGTAGACGGGAAGTATCGGCGCCCCCGTCCGTGCCGACAGGGTCGCTGGCCCGGGTGGGAAGGTAGTGGGTTCGCCAAGGAACTCGACGGGGACGTCGCCCCGGCGGAAACCCACATCGCAGAAGAGCACCACGCTTCCCCGGTCGCGCAACACCCGGAAGATGCCCCGCATGTTTCGCCAGCCGATGAGCAGCAGCCCGTGCTCGGCGCGGACTGCCTTGAGGTGCTCATAGAGGCTGCCGTAGGTCGTGTCGTCCGCGACGACGTGCAGCGATTCGCCGTGTCGCAGCATGGCCGGCCCGATCAGGTCCATGCCCCCGATGTGCACGGTGCAGACCAGCACCCCGGACCCGTCCGAGCGCGCCTCGTAGAGGCTCTCGATGTTGTCGATGGTGACCAGCCGGTCGACGACGTCGGGCGTCAACGCCGGCATGCGCATGACGTCGGCGAGGTACTTGCCGTACGAGCGGAAGGCCCGACGCGCCGCCTGTCGCACCCGGGGATGGTCAGCCGGCAGGCCCATCGGTCTCGAAAGGTTGTCGCACACGATCTCGACCTTGGGGCGCGAGACGTCAAAGGCTGCATTTCCGGCGGCGGCCGCCAGCGGCAAGACGATGCTCCGGGGGACCGCGCCAATCACCCGCTCGGCGGCGAGGTATGCCCAATGGATGAGCCGCTCACGCGTCCGCTCGCCGTTCTGGCTTGCGGCCTCGCGCTTGATGGAGGCTTCGCCTCGAGAGGCCTCGCCTCGAGATGCCTCGCGCCGCCGCCCAGACCTTGGCCTCGCCACGCGGCGAGGCGAGTCGGTCGCCACCGTACTCAGGCGACTCCGGCGGAGCGGGCTTTGGTCTTGGAGCTCGCGACCTTTCGCAGCGACCTTTTCGCCGGCTCCTCGGTGCCGACGAGTGTCTCATTGTCGTCGCCCCGGATGAATGCTTCCACCCGTTCTCGCGCCACATCGTCGTGGATCTGGATGGGCGGGCTCTTCATGAAGTAGGCGGACGGCGCCACCAGCGTCCCCGCCAGGCCGCGGTCGAGTCCCAGCTTGAGGCAGCGGATGGCGTCGGTGATGACGCCGGCGCTGTTGGGCGAGTCCCAGACCTCGAGCTTGAGCTCTAGGTTGAGCGGCACATCGCCGTAGGTCGTGCCCTCCATGCGGATGTGGCACCACTTGCGGTCCTTGAGCCACGGCACGTAGTCGGACGGCCCGACGTGGATGTCGTCAGCGTCGATCTCGTAGTCGAGCATCGAGGTCACCGCGTTGGTCTTGCTGATCTTCTTGGACTCGAGACGCTCGCGCTCGAGCATGTTTAGGAAGTCCGTGTTGCCCCCGAAGTTGAGCTGGTAGGTGCGGTCGATGCGCACCCCGCGGTCCATGAAGAGGCGGGTGAGCACACGGTGCGTGATCGTTGCACCGACCTGGCTCTTGATGTCGTCGCCGATCACCGGGAGACTGCGCTCGGCAAACCTGCGCTGCCAGTACGGCTCACGCCCGATGAACACCGGAATGGCATTCACGAAGCCAACGCCGGCCTGCAGCGCCTGCTCGACGTACCACTTGGTGGCCTCCTCGCTGCCGACGGGCAGGTAGCTGACCACCACGTCGACGTTGCGATCCTTGAGGATGCCCACCACGTCCGCGGTTGGGCCGGGGGCCTTCTCGATGACCTGGCTCAGGTACTTGCCCAGGCCGTCGTGGGTCATGCCGCGCTCCACGGTGACGCCGGTGTCCGGCACGTCCGCGAATTTGAAGGTGTTGTTCTGTCCGGAGAAGATCGCCTCCGCCAGGTCCTTGCCCACCTTCTCCTTGTCGATGTCGAAGGCCGCCACGAACTCGATGTCGCGGATGTGGTAGCCGCCTAGGTTGATGTGCATCAGCCCGGGAATGAAGTCTCCCTCGCGCGCGTTCTCGTAGTAGTACCGGCCCTGCACGAGGCTGCTGGCGCAGTTGCCCGCGCCCACGATTGCCACGCGAATCTTGCCATCAGAAGGCCGATGTCCATTGCTTGCGCTGCTGCCGTTGCTGCTGGCCACGGTGTCTCCGTTGCTCCTCTCCATGTCGAATGCTTTCCCGGCTAGCCGCGGGTCGACGCGGTCAGCCTCCATACGTGCCATATGCGCTGCGCGGTGGTCGCCACCGTGAGGGCGGCGATGATCCAGAGTGCGGCGATAAGTGCAGGACCGATGCCGAGGCCGGCGAGCCCCAGGCCGGCGATGATGAGCACTAGGCGCTCGGTGCGCGGTGCGATGCCGACCGCGGCGCTCACGCCGATCCCTTCGGCGCGGGCGCGCGAGTAGCTGACCATGAACGACCCGGCCAGGGCCACGAAGGCCGCCAGCACGGGCCAGGTTGGGGAGCTTCCCTGCAGGTAGTAGGCCGCGACGGCCAGGTACACGATCGCCTCACCGGCTCGGTCGAGCGTCGAATCCAAGAATCCGCCGAAGGGTGTTCCGCCTCCGGTCGCCCGCGCAAGCGCACCGTCGACAGCGTCCAGCAGGGATCCTCCCATCAGGATGAGGGCGCCCGCCACGAGCGAGCCTGACCCGATGAGGAGCGCCGCCACGACCACGATCACCAGGCCAAGCACGGTCACCATGTTCGCGGTCACGTGCAGCGCCAGCGCGATGTTGACGATGGGATCGAGGATCGAGCGCCCCGCATCCTTGACCCAAGCCGGCAGGAGCGAGTCGCCCCGCGGCAGATCGTGGGCGTGCGGGTGGCTAGCGGACATCGGCGATCTCCCTGCCGCTCGCCGGCGTGGTCGCGCCAATGCCAGAGGTCCCGGCGATCAGTCGGGTCTCGGCGTCGCGCAGCTCTTCGAATGCCGCGAGCCTCAGCTGGCAGAGCGTCTCTCGACCGTGGCGCTGGGTGGTGATCACTCCGGCCAGGCGCAGGATCCGCAGATGCCAGCTGATGAGGGGCTGCGAGAGCCCGACACGTGCCGAGAGCTCGTTGACGGGCAGCGGCCCGTGTTCGGCCAACAGCCCGATGATCCGGAGGCGCGTCTCGTCGCCGAGTGCGCGATAGGAGGTGCGCAGGCGCCGCAGGTCGCGGTCGGCGGGAGCTTCAGTGGGTAAGGTCATCTCGTAGCGCTTCTTTATCAAACGCGGATTTATATAAGTTTCCGCTTATGCTATTCGTCCGTCTCCCATCCGTCAAGATGGCCAGTCGGAGCGGCCGGATACCCGTGCTAGAGTCCCGGCCGTGACCAGCTCGACCCCCGACGCGCTCTGGTCGTCGCAGGCCATTCGCTTCCTCCATCCGGCAGCCGTCGTGTGCGAGCGCCTTCGTAGGCGGGTGGGGCGCGAGAAGCTGCTGGATCGGGTCGACCTGCAGGTACCGGTGGGCGCCAGGCTGCTGCTGGTCGCGGCGCCTGATGCCTCAGGATCGTTGCTGCTCCGCGTCTTGGCTGGGCTGGCCCGCGCGGACGGAGGGCGATTTCAGCTGGCTGGCGCCCTGTCTCGCGATTCACCGCAGGCTGGCTGGGCACGGCGCATTGGGTACGTGGGGCCGGAGCCTGGTCTCTTTCCGTGGATGTCGGCGGACGAGACCTTGACGCTCACGGCCCGGCTCATCGGTCTCGAGCGCTCGGATGCTCAGCGCCACATTGACCAGGCCGTGGAGCGCTGGGGCATCTCCGTGGGTCGGTATCGTCCGATGTCGCGGATGGGGCTGGCGTTCATGCAACGGACCTCGATGGCCGCCGCACTGCTAGGCGACCCCGAGGTTGTGCTGCTGGACGAGCCGTTGCGCGCGCTCGATCCAGACGAGCGCGTTCGGTTGCTGCGGCTACCCGGCGAGCGACGGACGGTGGTGCTGGCGAGTCGCTACCCGGCGAGCGAGGCAGGAGCCGTGAACCAGGTCGCGTTCCTACAGAAGGGCCGCGTGGAGCTGCACGCCCCGATCTCCGCGTTCGGAGAGCTGGGGCTCCCGCTCTCGATGCGCAGCATCGAAACCCTCGCCGGCATGGTGGCGGTCCGCCGTGAGGCCGCACGACGCTCGACGGCCACGGCCAACCCGGCGGAACGTCGCGCGAGCGCGTAATGGCAGGTCTCACGCTCACGCGCATGGCCGTGCGCGAGCTGTGGATCAGCTTCCGGCTGCTGCTCCTCCTCGCGCTCCCGATCGCGGTAGGGCTGGTGGCACTCCTCTTCCCCCCTGACTCGGGCATCACCCAGCCCGCACTGGCCTGGGGTCTCGCCGGTGTCGCGACCGCTGCCGGGGGCGTGGCGGCGGCCGCCTGGGCATCCGAACGGCGGCGAGGCACGGCGGGCTGGCTCAGCCTTCGCGCCGTTCCCCGCGCATCGATTCTGATCGCCTGGTTCGCCGGGCTGGCCTTCCCGCTGCTGGTGGGCACCGCTGCCGGAGCGCTGCTGGTGTGGCTGGCTACCGGGGTAGCGCTGAGCCCACCGCTCGACGCGCTCTCCTACGCCAGCCTTACCGGCGCGACAGCCGTTGCCGGGCTGCAGGCGCTCGCCATCGGCATCCTCTTTGGATCATTCCTGCGCCCAATAGCTGCTGCCGTTCTGGCCGTGGTGGCGAGCGGCGCGCTGCTCGCCGCGGGGCTGCTCGTCAGCTCCGAGCCGCCCCTTGTGCCGACCGCTGGGCTGGGCCTCCTCGCGCAGGCGACGGACCTCCTGCGGCCGCTGGCCGACGGGCTCCAGGCGCTCGGTATTGGCCTGACGCTCATCGGGCTGCTGCTCGGGGCCGCGCTCCTGATCTTCGATCGCGTGGACCTGTGAGGGAGGCCGCTGCGGGATCGGTCCGGCACACCTCGGTCCGCCCGCTCGTCGCATGGAGCGTCCTCGCCGTCGCATCTGTGGGAGTGCTCCTCTCCGGCGCGGAACTCATGGTTGTGGCCATCGCGCTGCCGAGCATCGTGGTGGACTTCGGGGGCTGGACCGATCTCGCGCGGGTCTCGTGGATCATCAACGCCTATCTCCTCGCCTTCCTGATCGCGATGCCCCTGGCGGGCAGGGCGGCAGACCTGTGGGGAGCCCGGCGCCTCTACGTCGTTGCGCTGCTGCTGTTCGCGGCCGGCAGCCTGGCGAGCGGGCTCTCGCGATTCGCAGGTCCACAGGCGGGCATCAACTGGCTGATCGCCGCCCGCGTGATCCAGGGATTCGGCGGCGGCGCGCTGGTGCCGCTCTCGATGAGCCTGGCGGGGCACTTGTTCGAAGGTCGCGCGCGCGCCGCCGCCCTGGGCCTCGAGGGCGCGGCCACATTCATCGGCATGGCTGTCGGCCCCGCTTATGGAGCGTGGGTCCTCCTCAACGTGAGCCTTCCGGTTCCCGGACTGGCGGTCTCCGGCTGGCAGTGGATCTTCCTGCTCAACGTGCCGATCGCGATCGTCGTGCTGCTGGCCATCTACGTCGTGGCCGGCGCGGTCGAGACGCCGCGGAACGAGGGCCGCACCGACCTGCTGGGAGCAGCGCTGTTGTCGATCGCCCTGCTATCCGGCGTCGGCGCGCTGAGCGAAGCGGGCCGGCTGGGATGGGGAGACCCGCTCGTCCTGGGCGGCCTGGCGCTGGCCGCAGTCGTGACGGTCGCGTTCCTGCTGTATGAGCGCGCCGCGCGAACGCCGCTGATCGAGATCGGCCTGTTCAGGATTCGGCGGTTCAGCGCAGCCAATGCGGTGAGCCTGCTCACCGGCTACACGCTCGCCACGGCGATCATTGGCGGCCCGGTCTTCGTCAACCGCGTGCTGAATGGCGGTGCGGCGGAGTCGGCCGTGGCTCTCACGGCGCTGACGGTGACCATTGCGGCGGGGGCGATCGTGGGGGGCGTCCTGTCGGCGCTCCTTGGCGAGCGTCCGATCACGCTGGTCGGCGTGGCGGTGACGGCTATCGCGCTCTGGCTGGCGCTGGGCTGGAGCACCGACACCGGGCTCGACCGCCTCGGGCGTGACCTGTCGCTGTTCGGGGCCGGCTTTGGGCTCACCATCTCACCGCGCGCCACGGCGGCGGTGGCGTCGGCCGGCGCAACGGCTTACGGCGTTGCAAGCGCGCTGTTGCAGGTGTTCCGCACGATTGGCATGAGCGTGGGTCTGGCGCTGCTGACCAGCATCGGTCAGAGCCGGATCGACGAGCTCTCTGCGGTGATCAATGACCCGACGCGTCGGGACGCACTCGTGGTCAGCCTGCACCACCCGGAGTTCGTGGGCGTTGATCCCAACACCTCGCTGGCGCTGGTCGACCTCCTGGAGCGATGGTCGCGTGGCCAGGCCGCGGACGTGCTGCACCAGGTATTGACGATCGCCCTTGGCGTGGCGGTCTGCACACTGATCCCGGCGCTTTTCCTGGGGGGCCGGGAAGCGCCCACCGCCGCGGCTGTTCCCGCTGGAAGCGGGACTACGCCGGCTCCGCTATCACGATGAACTCGCCCCAGTTGCGGTTGTAGCCCTGGCTTGTCTGCAATGTCAGGCGCTCGTGGTTGGTGGGGTCGCTCCAGGCGGCGCCCAGGCACTTGTCCTTGGGAGCGTACTGGAGCGCCAGCGGTGGTGTGGTCCAGTAGCTCATCGGCTTCGCACGCGTATCGGGGCAGCTCACGTTGGGGTGGACCTCAGTCACGCGGTAGACCAATATCTTGCCGTCCGACATCAGCACCCGTACCTCCGCTCCCAGCTGCACGTTCCAGAGCGGCAGGAACATGCCCACCTGGGCGTGGGCGAAGATATACGAGTTGGTGCCGCGCCCAGGCTCTGATCCGCCACATAGGACCCAGGCAACACCGCGAATCTCGGGCGGGAAATCGCAGTCAGCTTGGCTGGCAGGCTTTCGCACTCGTACGTTGATCCCGACAGAGGGGATCTGCATCTGGACAGCGACCCATTTCGGGTTGGGGGTGGGACTCGGCGTCGGTGACGCCGAGGGCTGAGAGCTGTGATGGGTGGCCTGCGCAACCGGTGAGGGCGTCGGCTCGGGAATCGGAGGCAGGCTCGGGCCTGATCCAGGTTGGTCGAGGTCGAGCTGCCCCACAATGATCAGCGCCACTCCTGCCAGGGCGAGCAGGACGGGCACGGCAAAACCTGGTCGCAGGAGGCGGCGCACGGACGGGAGTCTAGCAAGCGGCGATGGACCCGAGACCGATCAAGCCCTGGCGCTTGCCGAGGCTGCGCTGGCTGCGAGCCCGGCCGGGCTGGTGACGGACCTCGATGGCACGCTCGCTCCAATCGTCACCGTCCCAAGCCAGGCGCGGCCGGTTGCCGGCGCCATCGAGGCCCTGCAGGCGTTGCGGCGTCGGCTGGCGGTGGTCGCGGTTGTCACCGGCCGAGCGGTGCACGACGCGCGGCGGATCCTGGGCAGCCCCGGAGATGAGCTCCTGGTGATCGGCAACCACGGCCTCGAATGGCTCGAGCCCGGGGCCGATGCCGCCGAGATGGACGACACATTGGAACCGCTTCGCGCAACGCTCGCCGCCCTTCTGGCGAGCGTCCCTACTCTTCCGGGCGTCGAGATCGAAGATAAGGGCTTGTCCGCGACGATCCACTATCGGCGGGCACGGGATCCGGAGAGTGCTCGTGCGCGGTTGCTGAAGAGCGTGCTCGGCGCCTCGGGAGGGGACATCGAGGTTCGCGAGGGGCGCAGATCGATCGAGCTGCGCCCCGTCGGCCGCGGCGACAAGGGCACGGCGCTCAGCGCGGTCGTCCAGCGGTTCGGGCTGAGCGGCCTGGTGGTCGCCGGCGACGACGTGACCGATCTCGACATGTTTTCGGCCGCTCGCGACCTGCGGTCGGAGGGTGTGAGGAGTGCGGTGCTCGGGATCGCCGGCGGACACGAGGTGCCACCCGAATTAGCAGCCACCGTCGACGTCCTCCTGCCTGACCCCGTCGCTTTCGTCTGGCTTCTGGGTCGACTGGCGGCGACTATCCGCTGAGGCGACCCTCGGCAACTTCGGCCAGGTCGTCCAGCTGGCGTCGCAGCCACCAGCTGATGTCCTCGTGCTCCACGCCTTCGCGCAACCGGGCCAGCCGGCTGTGCCGCTCGCCGCGCGGCATCGAGAGCCCCTTGGCCATCGCCTCGGCCGTGCCGATGAGGTCCACCGGCGCCACCGGCAGCACCCCATCGGCCATCTGGTCGTAGGCACCCGCCGTCTCCGAGAGCACGAGCACTCCATCGCGCTGGTTCACGACCGCGGCCTCTTTGGCCACCAGGTTCATCCCGTCGATGAGCGGGTTTACGAGCACCACGTCGGCGATGGCCAAGCCCGCCAGCGCCTGGGCGTAGTCGTTCTCGTAGAAAATCCGGACCACCTGCTGCCCGGCGCGCGCGAACCGGGCGTTGATCCGATCCGCGGCGTCCTGCACCTTGCGGCCGTAGTCGCGGTACTCGCGAATCGACGTGCGCGAGGGCACCAGGAAGGCGAGGAACGTCGTCGAGCCTCGCAGCGACGGATAGCGCTCCATCAGCGTCTCGAACGCGGCGAAGCCGCGGATGATGTTCTTGGACGGCTCGAGACGGTCGACACGGACGACGATCTTTTCGCGCGCCTGGGCGAGCAGCTCCTGGGCCCGACGACGCGCCGCGCGCGAGGCGGCGATCCGCTGCGTGGCGGCCACGTCGATGCTGATCGGGTAGGAGCGCACCAACGTCGTCCGCCCTCGGCGCAGCACGGTGCGCGCGCGGTAATCGACGTGAGCATCGGGCAGGAAGCTCTCGACGCTGCGCAGGAAGTTGTGGGCGTAGCGGCGCGTCTGGAAGCCCACCACGTCATTGGCGAGCAGCCCCGCACAAATGTCCTCGCGGATGACGGGTGGCATCACCTGCCAGATCGATGACGAAGGCCACGGGATGTGGGTGAAATGGCTCAGGATCGCGTCCGGGCGAGCTCGACGAATCGGCTCGGCGGCGAGGTAGAGGTGGTAGTCGTGCAGCATGATCCGCGGCGAACGGTCGCGGCGCGGAACCTCCGCAAGCACTGCGCTTGCAAACGCGCGATTGAGCTCTACGTAG
>Ga0207646_10006508_pt1 | contig 12057 bp, 11 predicted proteins | sample KBSK5502metaG_FD_184343 | JGI IMG/M metagenome (GOLD analysis project Ga0207646, IMG submission 184343) | Corn, switchgrass and miscanthus rhizosphere microbial communities from Kellogg Biological Station, Michigan, USA - KBS K5-50-2 metaG... | ecosystem: Host-associated > Plants > Roots >...
CAGCAAGACTGACACCAGCAGCGCTATCGAGCCGCGAAGCCGCGGTACAGTGAACGCTGATGTTCCGATGGAGCTAGTCATGGCACGTTTTCTCGCTTGCGCGCTTCGACTCAAGAAGTACCCGAGACACAGTCGACTTCCTTCAGTTACTTGCAATTTCCCGCTTGAGCGCTTCGCGGTCGATGACCTCGACGCCGCCGTAGCCAATGCGGATCCAGCCCGCCTTTTCCCAGCGGCGCAGCTCCTGATTCACGCTTTGACGGGTCGCGCCGACCAGCAGCGCGTACTCTTCCTGCGAGATGCGGCCGCGGCGCACGACGCTCCCCATCGCCTGCGAATCGGTCATGGCGAGCACGCGCTTCGCGAGCCTCGCGGCCATCGGCAGCGTGGTGAAGTCCTCGACGATGTCCACGAGCATGCGCACGCGCTGCGCGAGGAGCGTCACGAAGCGGCCGTAGAGCTCCGGCTGCTGGGCGAGCAGCTGGCGAAAACCACTGGTCGGAATGAACGCGACCTCGCAATTCCCGCGGGCGATCGCGTCGTGGCTGTTGGGAGCGCCCGCGAGAATCGCCACTTCCCCGAACCAGTCGCCCGGATCGAGGATGGTGAGCACGATCTCGCTCCCGGACGCCGACGACGTCACGACGGCGACTTCACCCTCGAGCACTCCGAACCAGCCGGACGGCTGGCCGCCCTTGCTGAAGATATGCGCGCCGGCACGCACGCTGCGCCGCACGAGGAGCTGCCGGATCTCGGCCATCACGTTCTCCGGCAGGTCGCGCAGCAGCGGATGGCTGAGGATTCGGTCGAGTTTGTCGTCCACGGGGAACCTTAGCCGCCATTATGCGCAAATGTCGGGAACCTGACAGCGTCGGGACGAGGCAGCCGTTAATCTGCCATCCACGACTGACCGAAAGGAGAAAACGATGTCCGCGCGACCCTGGCTCGCCACCTACGGCGAACGCATTCCCGAGGCGATCAATCCCGATGCCTACGACTCGGTGGTGGAGATGCTCGAAGAAGCGATGCAGCGATTCGCCGGCAAGCCCGCTTTCCGCTGCTTCGGCCAGACGCTCACCTACGCCGACACCGATCGCCTGTCGCGCAACTTCGCCGCGTATCTGCAGCAGACGCTCGCGGTGAAGAAAGGCGAGCGCATCGCGGTCATGCTCCCGAACATTCCGGCCTTCCCGGTCGCGATGATCGGCATCCTGCGCGCCGGCGCCGCGCAGGTGAACGTGAACCCGCTCTATACGCCGCGCGAGCTCGAGCACCAGCTGAACGATGCCGGCGTCGAGACGATCGTCATCTTTGCGGGATCGACGCCGACGCTCGCGGAAATCGTCGCGAGGGCCGCCGTAAAGACGGTGATCACCGTGGCGCCTGGCGACGCCACCGCGGCGACGCTTCCTTGCCCAGCCATGGACCCGCGGCTCACGAATGCGATCAGCTTTTCCGACGCGCTCGCCGACGGCGCGAAGCTCGAATTCACGCCCGTGCCGCTCGAGGGCAGCGATCTGCTGTTTCTCCAGTACACAGGCGGAACGACCGGGCTTTCGAAAGGCGCGGCGCTGAGCCACCGCAACCTCGTCGCCAACACCGAGCAATTCAAGGCATTCCTGTATGACGCACTGCCGCCCGGAGAGGCCGTGGTCGTCACGGCTCTGCCCCTCTACCACATCTTTGCGCTGATGGTGAACTTCATCTGCAGCTTCTCGCGCGGCGCTGAGAATTGGCTCGTCAGCAATCCCCGCGACATGGACGGATTCGTGGAGATCCTCAAGCAGGCGCGCTGCACGTTCTTTACAGGCGTGAACTCGCTCTATGGCGGCCTGGTCGCGCATTCGCGCATCAAGGAAGTGGATTTTTCGCGGCTGCGCCACGCGATCGGCGGCGGCGCCTCCGTAATGCCTGTCACCTCCGCGCGGTGGAAGGCGCTGACCGGGCGCGACATCATCGAGGGATACGGCCTGTCCGAGACCTCTCCCGTGCTCACGCTCAATCCGCCCGGCCGAAGCAGTTTCTCGGCGACCGTGGGGCTGCCGCTGCCGTCGACCAATATCAAGCTCCTCGACGACGAAGGCCGCGAGGTCGCTGTCGGCGAGGCGGGCGAAGTCTGCGCGAGGGGACCGCAGGTGATGCGCGGCTACTGGGAAAAGCCCGAGGCGAACGCCGCGGCGTTCACCTCCGACGGCTACTTTCGTACCGGCGATGTGGGCGTCTTCGACGCCGCAGGCTATCTCAAGATCGTCGACCGCAAGAAAGACATGGTCCTGGTCTCGGGCTTCAACGTCTATCCGAACGAGGTCGAGGCCGTAGCCGCCACCTGCCCCGGTGTGGCGGAATGCGCCTGCGTCGGCGTGCCCGACGACAAGACCGGCGAAGCGGTGAGGCTGTTCGTTGTGAAGGCCACGGATGCCACGCTCACCGACGAGCAGATCGTCGCGCACTGCAGGCTCGAGCTCGCGAGCTACAAGGTCCCGAAGCAAGTGTGCTTTCTCGACGCGCTGCCCAAGTCCACGGTCGGCAAGATCCTGCGCAAGGATCTGCGCGCGATCGCATGAGTGAGGCGCTCATGGACATTGCGGATTTCACGATGGCGAACGTTCCGCGGTTCGTGGGCCGCGAGATGGGAACGTCCGGCTGGATCAAGGTGGGGCAGGACCGCATCGACAACTTCGCAGCATGCACCGGCGACGAGCAGTGGATCCACGTCGACGTCGAGCGCGCGCGACGCGAAAGCCCTTTCGGCGCAACGATCGCTCACGGCTATCTCACGCTCTCGCTCATCGCGCCGATGGTCGCGGAGGTCGGCCTCGTGCCGACCGACGCGAAGGCCGCGCTCAACTACGGCCTCGACAAGGTTCGTTTCATCACGCCGGTGAAAGCGGGCGCGCGCGTGCGGGGTCGCCTCGCCATCGCGTCGGCCGAGCCGCAAAGCGAGGGCAAGGTCTTGCTCAAGGCGCGATGCACGCTCGACATCGAAGGCGAACCCAAGCCCGCGCTGATCGCCGAAATCCTGTGTCTGCTGGTGGCCTGAACATGCCCACAAACATCGAACATCCGACACTCGCCGCGAATCCCCTCGTCGGCATACGGCGCCGCGATGTCCTGGACTCGGCGCGCAAGCTCGTCGGCGAGATAGCGCGTAATCCCGGCGTCGCGGGACGACAGTACCTCACGCTCCTGCGCGAGCTGGGGCGAATCGCCACGGGTCGCTCCGAGCTTCTGCCGCAGGAGAACGACCGGCGCTTCGCCGACACCGCCTGGCGGGAAAGCGGTCCCTATCGCCTGCTCGCGCAGTCCTATCTCGCCTGGGGCAACGCGCTCGATGAATTCGTGACTCACGCGAAGATGGACAAGCGCGACGCGCAGCGCGCGCGCTTCGTCGTTTCGCTCTTCGTGAACGCCATGGCCCCGACCAACACATTGGGAGGAAACCCGGCGGCATTGAAGCGTGCCCTCGACACCGGCGGCGCGAGCCTGCTCCGCGGTCTGGAGAACTTCGTCTCCGACCTCGCGAGGAACGGCGGGCTCCCGACGCAGGTGGACCACAGGAAGTTCGCCGTGGGAAAGAACCTCGCGACTACCGAGGGCTCGGTCATCTTTCGCAATCGCGTGCTGGAGCTGATCCAGTACCGGCCGCTCGGGCAGCAGGTGCACAAGCGGCCGCTCTTGATCGTGCCGCCGCAGATCAACAAGTACTACGCCTTCGATCTCTCGCCGGACAAGAGCATCGTTCGCTTCGCGCTGCAGGGCGGTCTGCAGGTCTTCGTGGCGAGCTGGAAGAACCCGACCCCCGCCGAAGGCGACTTCGGGCTCGATACCTACGTCGAGGCGCTCGAGGATGCGATCGACGCGCTGCGCGAGATCACGCGCAGTCCCGACGTCAACATCTGGGGGGCGTGCTCCGGCGGCATCACCACCTCGGCGCTGCTCGGCCATCTCGCCGCCCGCAAACAGCGGAAGGTCCGCAGCGCGACGCTTGCGGTGTGCCTTCTCGACATGGCGATGGTGGAGGGAACCACCGCCGGCGCGTTTGCCACGCCCAATGCGGTGGCCGCCGCCAAGCGCGCCTCGCGAGCCAAAGGCGTGCTCGAGGGGCGGCAGCTCGCGCGCATGTTCGCCTGGATGCGCTCCAACGATCTCGTATGGAACTACTGGGTGAACAATTACCTCACGGGCAACGCCCCGCCCGCCTTCGACGTACTCTACTGGAACAGCGACACGACGCGATTGCCGGCGAAGTTACACGCGGACTTCCTGGATCTCATCGAGAGCGATCCGTTCGTGAATCCCGGCCGGCTCAAGGTGCGCGGCAGGCCGCTCGACATGCGAAAAGTGGACCTCGAAGCCTACGTCGTCGCCGGCAGCACCGACCACATCACACCATGGCAGGGCTGCTACCACACGGCGAAGCTTTTCGGAGCGCGTAGCCGCTTCGTGCTCTGCAACAGCGGCCACATCCAGACGCTGATCAATCCGCCCGGCAACCCGAAAGCGCAGTTCCGCGCGGGCCCGGCGCGCGAGAAGAGCGCTGCTCAATGGCCGGAGAAAGCGACGCAGCACGAAGGAAGCTGGTGGCCGGACTGGCTCGCGTGGATCAGGAAGCGCTCCGGCGCGCTCGTCGTTAGCCCCGCCGCGCTCGGCAGCCTCGACCACCGGCCGCTCTGCGACGCGCCCGGACTCTACGTGATGGAGAAATGAAGGCCCGGCCGCGAAGCGGGTAGTCGGCGATCCGTCGATGCAACGAATCTCCATCGCCTTTCGCGCGGTCGACGGACAAACGCTTCGTGTCGGGGTGCGTCCGGGCGACAGCTCGATCAAGACGCCGCTTCTTCTTTTCAACGGCATCGGCGCGAGCATCGAGCTTGTCGAGCCCTTCTTCGATGCGCTGCGCGGACCCGAGGCCGTGGTATTCGACCTTCCCGGCGTCGGCGGCTCGCCCACGCCGAAGCTGCCGTATCGCCTGCGCAAGCTCGCCCGCCTCGCTGCGAAGCTGCTCGACCAGCTCGGCCACGCACGGGTCGACGTCCTCGGCGTCTCCTGGGGCGGCACGCTCGCGCAGCAGTTCGCGTTCCAATACCCGCGTCGCTGCCGGCGACTGATCCTCGCCGCGACTTCTCCGGGCCACCTGATGATCCCCGCGGCGCCGAGCGTTCTATTCAAGATGGCCACGCCGCGCCGTTACCATGAGCCGGGCTACATGCGAACCGTAGCCGGCGACATCTACGGCGGCGTGTTCCGCGATTCACCCGAGCGGGCGCGCGCCATCCTTCGCCACGTTCACTGGTCGAGCGATTACGGCTACTACCTGCAGCTCCTCGCGGCTTTCGGCTGGACGAGCCTGCCGTGGCTCGCGCTCCTGCCGCAGCCCACGCTCGTGATGATCGGTCGCGACGACCCGCTGGTGCCCGAAGCCAACGGCCGTATCCTCGCGCGCCTGATTCCGAATGCGCGTCTCGTCGTTGTCGATGACGGACATCTGTTCCTCATCACCAGCGCCGCGGAATCGGCGCGGCAGGTGTCGGAGTTTCTCGCAACGCACTAACTCCCCGGGCTCGCTTTCCGGCGCTGATTCTGCTCGGATCTGCCGCCCTGACCGCGAGGTCTGAAGGGCCTGGTGCACGAAGTTTGACGCAGTGCACAACCGGTTGTCTGAATGAAATCATTCACAAATGCAAAAATGAATGGTATCTTTCAATCGTGCTTCGCGCTCAAGACCGGATCGAGTCCGCCGTGGCTGATACATCACCGTCGCTGTCGCGCGTCGGACGATGGATGTCCAACCATCCCATCCGCACGCTGTCGCACAGCGCCGAAGAGATCGCGTCGCTCACCGGCACTTCGGTCGCCGCGATCAATCGCTTTGCACGCGCCGCGGGTTTCGACGGGTTTACTCATCTGAAGACGGTCCTCGGCGAGGAATTGCAGTCCACCGTCGAGCCTCTGCGCAAGCTCGAAGAGCCGAAAACGGCGCGGCGATCGCCGAAAAGCAAGCGCAGCGCTTCGAAGGCGAGCGCCGTATCGGTCGCCATCGACGCCGAGGCCTTGCAGCGCGCCGCCACCGCCCCGCAAATTCAACGCGTCGCAGGTCGTGTGCTCAAGGCGCGCCAGGTGTCAGTGCTCGGGCTCGGCACGAGCAGCTATCTGGCCGGTTACGCGGCGCATCTGCTCATGCCCTACCTGCCTCGGGTGTGGACGGTCTCGGGAGAAGGCGGGACCGAGGAAGCCGCGCGACGCCTGTCGCGCTGCGAGCGCGGCGATGTGCTGATCGCCATCTCTCTGCCGCGTTACTCCAGGGACACCGTCCGCCTGGCCGACTTCGCTCGCGACCGCGGCGCTCACGTCATCGCCATCACCGATGTGTCCAATGCACCGCTGGCCGAGAAGGCCGACACGCTGCTGCTCGCGCCGGGCGAGCATTCGATCATGCCGAGTTCGGCGCTTGGCGCGCTCGCGGTGATAGAGGCGATCGCGACCGCGGTCATGCGCCTGAATCCCGACGCCGCCCGGATTGCCTTCGAGTTGTCGGAGCTGGTCGTGTCGCATCTCACGACCCGAAACCACGATTCGATTTCTCAAAAAACGGAGGAGCCATGAACCCTGCTTTTCGTTTTGCATTGCTGTCCGCGAGCATCGCTGCGATCGCGGCATTGGCCGGCACCGCCCACGCCGGCAAAGTGCTCGACGGCGTCAAGCAGAAAGGGGTCGTGACCTGCGGCGTGCATACCGGCCGCGCCGGTTTCGCGCTCGCGGACAGCTCCGGTAACTGGTCCGGGCTCGACGTGGACTATTGTCGCGCGCTCGCTGCAGCCGTCCTCGGCAGCGCCGAGAAGGTGAAGTACGTTCCGACCAGCGGCCAGACCCGCATCACCGCTCTGCAGAGCGGCGAGATCGACGTGCTCGCGCGCAACACGACCTGGACTTACACGCGGGACACCTCGCTCGGCTTGGTCTGGGTCGGCGTCAACTTCTACGACGGGCAGGCCTTCATTACCAAGAAGAAGCCGGGCCTCACCAAGGTTACGCAGCTCGCCGGCGCGACCATTTGCGTCGACTCAGGCAGCACCACCGAGAAAAACCTGGCCGAGTATTTCACCGGCCACAAGCTGCAATACAAGGGGGTCGTGTTCGATCAGATCGAGGCTTCGCAGCAGGCGTTCATGAGCGGGCGCTGCCAGGTCTACACCGGCGACAACAGTAATCTCGCGGTGCTCAAGGCGACACAGCTCAAGAACCCCGATGACTACATGATCCTGCCCGAGCAGATCTCCAAGGAGCCGCTCGGCCCGGCAGTGCACCGCGGCGACGAAGACTGGTTCGCCATCGCCAAGTGGACGCTCAACGCGATGATCGAGGCCGAGGAGCTCGGCATAAGCTCGAGCAACATCGATAGTCTGAAAGCATCCAGCGCGGATCCGGCGATCAAGCGCTTCGTGGGCACCGGCGACGACCTCGGCAAATTCATGGGCCTCGACAAGGAGTGGAGCTATCGCATCGTCAAACAGGTCGGCAACTACGGCGAGAGCTTCGATCGCAACGTCGGCGCCAACTCCAAGGTCAAGCTCCCGCGCGGCCAGATGAACCTCTGGACCAAGGGCGGGCTGATGATCTCGCCGCCGCTGCGCTGATCATGGCGACCGTGCAGACGGCAGCGGTACCGGCGCTGCCGCCGCGTCCGCCGCTCAATCTACGCTCGCTGGGCTTGCAGGCGCTGGCGCTGGCTCTGGTCGTGCTGCTGGGCGCATGGCTCGTGCACAACGCGGCGATCAACCTCGCGGCGCAGAACATCGCTTCCGGGTTCGGCTTTCTGAGCGATACCGCCGGCTTCGCGATCTCCGAGGGCCTGTTCCCTTACGAACCGAGCGACACCTACGCGCGAGCGTTCGCCGCGGGCGTCGCCAACACGCTGCGCGCGGCGCTCCCCGCGGTGTTCCTCGCCACCGTGCTCGGGTTCGCTCTTGGCATCGCGCAAACGAGCCGGCACGCACTCGTGCGGCTGCTGTCGCGCGGGTTGGTCGACATCCTGCGCAACATTCCATTGCTGGTGCAGGTGCTGCTCTGGTACTTCTCGTTGACCGAGCTGCTGCCGGGCGGCGACACGCCGCTGCAAGTCGACGACGTCGCATTCCTGACCAAAGGCGGATTCAGCTTCGCGGTGCCCGACCTGACGGCGTCACAGGCGATCGTTCCGCTGGTTTTGACCTTTATTCTCCCTTGGCTTGCGTGGCTCGCCAAGCCGTGGCGCCGGATCACGCTGCCGGTCTCGTTGCTCGTGGTCATCGGCGTCTGGCTGCTGTGGCCGGATTCCTGGCAGCGCCCGCAGGTCGGCAGCTTCGGGGTGAGCGGCGGCGCAACGCTGAGCCCGGAATGGCTGGCGCTGGTCGTCGCGCTCACTCTTTATTCGGGCGTCTATTGCGCCGAGATCGTGCGCGGGGGACTGCAGGCGGTGCCGCGCGGGCAGTGGGAGGCAACGCATGCGCTCTCGCTGACGCGCACCCAAGCTTTGCGGCGGGTGATCGTACCGCAAAGCCTGCGCGTGATCGTGCCGCCGTACACGAGCCTGGTGATGAACACGATCAAGAACTCGTCGCTGGCGGTGGCGATCGGCTATCCCGACATCGTGTCGGCGGCCACCACTGCGCTGAACCAGAACGGCCAGGCGATCGAGTGCATTGCGATCATCGCTGCGGTTTATTTGACGCTCAACCTCCTCACCGCTCTGGTGATGGCGATCGTCAACACTCGGGTCCAGTTGAAGGAGCGCTAACATGGCCGAGATGCTGCGTCCGCCTGTGGGTGCAACGCTCGGTGCCCGCTGGCGCCACACGCTGTTCGGCGACAAGCCCTCGGCGATTGTCTCCACTGTTCTGCTGCTCGGCATCGCGTGGGCGCTGTGGCAGGCGCTGCGCTGGGGCGTGTTCGATGCCGTGGTCCGACCCGACGCTGCGGCCTGCCGCGGGGCGGAAGGTGCCTGCTGGGGCGTGATCGCCGAGAAGGGTCGCCTGGTCGTGCTCGGGCGCTTCCCACCGGGGCAGCAATGGCGACCGATCCTCGGCAGTCTCCTGCTGCTCGGCTGCGTCGGCGCGGCAGCCCACCCACGCTGCTTCGGCAAGGTCGGCGCGGGGCTGATGCTCGGAGGCGTGATCACGTTCGGCGTGCTGATGGCGGGCGGCGTCCTCGGGCTCACGCCGGTGGGGACCGATCTGTGGGGCGGACTTCCGCTCACCTTGCTGCTCGCGGTGATCGCCTTGCTGATCGGCGTACCGCTCGGCATTGCGCTGGCGCTGGGACGCCGCTCCAAGCTTCCCGCGGTGAAATGGCTGTCGACCACCTATATCGAGCTGGTGCGGGGCATACCCCTCATCACGCTGCTCTTCTTCGGCTCGTTCGTGCTGCCGCTGCTCCTTCCTCCGCGATGGCGGATGGACCCGATGCTGCGGAACGGTATCTGCCTAGTGATGTTCGCCGCGGCGTATCTCGCGGAAGTGTTTCGCGGCGGGTTGCAAGCGGTCACACGAGGCCAGCACGAGGCGGCGCACGCGCTCGGCTTGAACAAGTGGCAGACGCTGACCCGGGTCGTGCTGCCGCAGGCGCTGCGTATCACCATCGCGCCGACGGCGAGCCTGTTCATCGGGACGGTGAAGGACACCACGCTGGTGTCCATCGTCAACGTCTACGACCTGACAGGCACGCTCAAGCTCGCGATGGGCGACTCCGACTGGCGGCCTTTTTCCGTCGAAATGTATGTCATGGTGAGCGCGATCTATCTCACCATCGGGCTGTCGATCGCCTCGTACGGGCGTTACCTGGAGCGGCGCTACGCGCTGAAGTGAGATGAGTGCAGAGAATCTGCTGGCAATGGACGGCGTGCACAAGTGGTACGGGTCGTTTCACGCGCTCGACGACTGCTCGCTCGAGGTCGCTCGCGGCGAAAAGATCGTCGTGTGCGGACCCTCCGGCTCGGGCAAGTCCACCTTGATCCGATGCATCAACCGCATCGAGCACCACGACGGCGGGCACATCGCCTTCGAGGGCGTCACTCTCGACGACTCGCGCAAGGCCGTGGAGGCGCGCAAGGGCATCGGCATGGTGTTTCAGCAGTTCAACCTGTTCCCGCACTTGACCGTGCTGGACAACGTGATGCTCGCGCCCACGCTGGTCAAGCGTCAGGGCTCGGCCGCGGCCCGCGAACAGGCGATGAAGCTCCTCGCGCGGGTACGCATCGTCGAGCAGGCGGAAAAGTTTCCAGGCCAGCTTTCGGGCGGTCAGCAGCAACGGGTGGCGATCGCCCGCGCGCTGGCGATGCAGCCGCATCTCATGCTCTTCGACGAGCCCACCTCTGCGCTCGACCCGGAGATGGTCGGCGAGGTGCTCGACGCCATGAAGCAGCTCGCGCAGGACGGGATGACGATGATCGTCGTCACGCACGAGATGGGCTTCGCGCGCCAGGTGGCCGACCGCGTGGTGTTCATGGAAGCCGGCCGCATTCTGGAGGTGCAGCCGCCCGAGCACTTTTTCGACCAACCGAAAAGCGAACGCACGCGCACGTTCCTGGGCAAGATCCTCAAGCACTGAACATGGCGCACCCTTTCGCTCTTGCCTTGCACGGCGGCGCGGGCACGATCGCGCCGGGCAGCCCCGCCGAGGAGGCGCCTTATCGCGCCGCATTGCTCGATGCGATTGCCGTCGGTCACGCCAAGCTCGCGCGCGGAGACAGCGCGCTGGACGCTGTGATCGCCACGGTGGTCTGGCTCGAAGACTGTCCGCTCTTCAACGCCGGGTTCGGGTCGGTGTTCACCGCCGACGCGCGGCACGAGCTTGATGCGGGCGTGATGGACGGGAGCTCGCTTGCGGCAGGCGCGGTGGCCGGTGTGCGCACGATCCGCAATCCGATCCTCGCCGCACTCGAAGTGATGCGTGACGGGCGCAGCGTGCTGCTTGGCACGGACGGGGCGGAGCAGTTTGCCGGAGAGCGCGGGCTCGAAATCGTCGACCCGTCGCACTTTTCCACGCCGCAGCGCCTGGCTCAGTTACGCGCCGTGCAGGCGACGGGCGGCGATCGGGCAGTCGTCGACCACGACGCGGCCGCTGCCCTGAAAGACAACTCCGAGCGCTTCGGCACGGTGGGCGCGGTCGCTCGCGACCAGCAAGGCCATCTCGCCGCCGCAACCTCCACCGGCGGCTTGACCAACAAGATGGCAGGACGTATCTCGGATTCGCCGATCGTGGGCGCCGGCGTCTATGCCAACGATGCGACTTGCGCGGTTTCGTGCACAGGCACCGGTGAACATTTCCTCCGCGGCTGCGTCGCGTACGACGTGCACGCGCGGATGCGCTATCTGCGCAAGGATGTGTCACGCGCAGCGCAGGACAGCATCGTGCAGTCGCTGCAGCCGCTTGGTGGTCGGGGCGGCGTCATTGCGGTGAGCCACGATGGGCAGCTGGCCATGCCATTCAACTCGCCCGGGATGTACCGCGCGTGGGCGCGCGAAGACGAAACGCCGCGCGCGGCGATCTTCGCTGCTTGACTGTTTGACTACGCGAGCGCTCGGTCGCAGATCGCGTCCGCCGGATCGGACTGCTATCGAAGTGTGCCTGACCGCGGTAGCATCGGCTTCGCGTTCTCCGAGCGCGGCGTAGCGGACCGCCGATGCTTCCTGGAACGCGGCAGCCGGCTCACCGGCCGAGGTTGGAACGTGCACAGCTCCGTCATCAAGCTACGAAGCCACGTTACGCCGGCATCATGATCCGAGCGCTCATGCCAGACTTGCGATACCGCGAACCCGTCGATGCGTACGGGCGGTTCGAAGATTCGCAACGGCAATGTGGCCGCGTAGTGCCGCGCCTCGCGTTCGGGCATGACCATGATCAGGTTCGACCCTGCGACCAGGAAAGGCGCCACCAGGAAATGCGGTACGGAGACTGCGATTGGTTCTGGTGCATCAAGGGCACTCAAAGCGAAGACACGCATCAGTTTGATGTACGCATCGATCATGGTGTCAGCGCTTGGTCCCAGATTGTTCGCAGCGAGGCGCCTACGCGAGGCCGGCC
>Ga0207646_10006510_pt1 | contig 12056 bp, 7 predicted proteins | sample KBSK5502metaG_FD_184343 | JGI IMG/M metagenome (GOLD analysis project Ga0207646, IMG submission 184343) | Corn, switchgrass and miscanthus rhizosphere microbial communities from Kellogg Biological Station, Michigan, USA - KBS K5-50-2 metaG... | ecosystem: Host-associated > Plants > Roots >...
CTCGATGAAGCTGTGGCCCGGCCGCAGATCGAGGATATAGGGTCGGTTCATCAGCGCGAAGACGAGCAACAACGGCACCTTGTGGCGCTCTTCGGCGGGGACGACGGGTATGTAGCGGTACAGCTTGGCTTTGTTGAGCGTCCAGATGACCTGCTTGGGTGTCTGGGCGACGGTGGCGCGACTGGTACTCACGCGCAGCAAGGTACGAGTCTCCTCCTCGATCCGCTGCAGTTCGCTCTGGAGTTGGTCTGGAGTCATGGGGAAAGTGGAGAAGCCCATTAGTGAGCCTCCTTTATGTTGGCAGAGGTGTCTGCGGTCTGCTTGGAGGCAGAGAGGGCCTGCAGGGCGCGTTGGATGTCATCAAGCTTGGCATCCAGGTCGTCCAGGCGCATCTCGACGTGGGTCAGGCGCTCGGCCACGCTGGTCACCTCGGCACGGGTGGGCATGTTCAGTCCGCCAAGTACCTGCGTCATGGTGGTTTCGAAGACGTGCCGGAATGGTTGTGACAGCGTCAGATAGCTATCCAACCACTGGCCGGTGGCCTGGCTGTAAGCCTGCGAATTGACCAGGTCGATCATCAGCTTGGACCAGATGTCCAGGCTGGCATCGCGCATCGTTTTCCAGGTTCCAAAGGGATCAAGTAGATTGGGCACTTCCGGTTGTGTACTCATGAAGGATGTTCGTTCCTTTCCTGTTGTGGTGTGGCCGGTGCGTGAGTTCCGGCCACTTCGCGAATGCGCACACTCGCGCTTCTCTTGCTCAAAGCATAGCCTGCTGACCTCAGCATGCTGTCACACATGTACGAGGATGATCACGCGAATTTCACCCGCTGGTCATCCCGCGCTTCATCATCTCTGGCAGCAGAACTGAAAGCTTGCTCACCATTGCCTATTATACCACTCGAGAGGGCATGTCCTCACTCAAAGGCCCAGCCGGCAGGGTTTCGGGCCTCTCCCCAACTGAGGTGCCTCGCCCTCTTTAGACCTAGTATAAGGAGGAAGTGTCATGAAAGTGTCATGAGCCTCGTCATGGGCAGCGACCTGAAACTCTGAGCAGTGGAAGTGGCCACCTCAGCGCGGGGTCTGTGCATTAACCTGGCATAGGCGATTGGTCTGGACCCCCGCCCTGCTGCATTGCGCTTTTTGGATCTTTCGCCAGCAGAGTCTTTTTGGGGCCGCCAGGCTTTCTCTCGCAAAATTTTGACGCCCACTTCTTGAGCCATGGAACAAACGTTTTATAAAGAACGCGCATTTAGCCCTATTACACGCAAAGACTTTTTAGTGTATAATTTAACCATGCAAGAGACAGGCCAGAAGGCTACTATACAACAATATAACTTGAGCATTCCAGCATCCAGTCTACCTCAAACAGCTAATGCTGCACACACTGAACGTCAAACCTCGGGTCTGCACATCGATGCGCAAGAGGCGGCTCGCTCAGCAGAACGCGCACGCCTACGGCAAGGCATCATGCATGTGCGTATTCGTCACTTTTATTGCACCCTGGAGGAAATATTCGACCCCACCCTGCACAGCCAGCCCTTCGTCGTGGGCACCGGCACTGGCCGCCCAAACGAACCTGGACGCGTCATAGATGTCTCACCGTCCGCCTTGCGCCTGGGTATCAGCCCTGGTATGCCCCTACGGCGCGCCTATCGCCTGGCTCCAAAGGCCCGTTTCCTACCGGCTTCGTATGATCGATACCAGCCAATACTGCTAAAATTGCACGAACTCTACCGCACCTATTCGCGTATCATCGAGTCCATCCCTATCGCCGATGCCTTCATTGATCTGCGCGGCTGTGAACTGCCTTTCGACTTGCCTGTCTCCCTGGCCGAACGGCTCTGTGCCGGGGTAGCAGAGATAGGCTTGACCGCCCTGATTGGCATCGCTAACGGCAAAGCTATTGCTGAACTCGCAGCCCTCATGAGCCGTAAAGATGGCAGGCAGGGGGTCCTTTATATCCCCCAGGGCCGCGAGGCCTCATTCGTCCAGACACTGCCCCTTTCAATGCTTTTACAAATGCGTGCAGCAGGCACAGGTATTCCCAGCACATTGCCGGAATTGGGCGAACAGAATGGCCATGCTTCCCGCTTGCCCGAAGTCGAGGGTAAGAGCGAACACGTCGATTCGGTGGCCGTCGCCGAACTGGTTGCGCATCTGAAGGATTTCGGCATCACCACATTCGCGCAGGTGGCTGCCTTAACAGAGGACGGCTTGCGCCGCCGCCTGGGGCAGTTGGGCGTCTGGCTCTACCAGGTGGCATGTGGCCTGGACTCCAGTCTTGTTGTCCCCGATGCTCCGCCGCTCAGCCAGAATGCCCGCGTGCGTTTTCAACACGCAGCCGATGCCGACGAGACCTGCACTGCTATCCGTAAACTCGCCGACTACCTTGGTGAGCGCCTGCGCGAACAACGCCTCAAGGGTCGCATTATTGCCCTCATGCTCTGGCCGAATCGCTATGTACGGCAAGAAACACGCAAACTTGTGATGAGTGAAGATGGTGAAGAAGTAGCCGTTACCGCTGCCGAGGATACCGTTGGAGGGCAAATGATCCTCTCGCGTCACACAGATGAGGCCGATGTGATTGCATCTCACATCTTGATGCTCTTCGCGCACTACCACAAACCAGGGAATCGCTACCTGCAAGTGCAGGTGCGCATTGGCGACATCATCACCGTCACCCCCACCTACTATCCTCCCCCCGCGCGTACCCGTGGCAGGCCAACGCGCAAATTGTAGGGGTAATCAGTTACAGAAAAAGATCCGCTTGTAATCACCAGCCTTGCAGTGATATGATTTACCTTGCAACAAGTCTCTTCCACAGCAGGATACAAGCAGTTGTAGGGGAAATCGTTCCTGCTTCGTGGTCATCTGCCCTGGCCCAATTGAAAAGAAACCATATTCCCTGCTGTGACGTTGTTATAGTAGATGATAGAAGCAAGCATGGGAATAAATGCTCATTTTTACTGTGTAATTAAGGGTAGCCAAAAATAGTATTTAGAGCTTGCAAATTCTCTTGGTAGTTTAATGTAGTATCAGCCGTGCCTGAAATGTATTTGTGGGGCTGGCCCTTGCCATGTTATCTCTTATTACAGTTTATTTCTTCTCGGAGTAACACCTATGACGGTCACATCATCCGATAGTGGTACTGGCGCGCCCAATACTCCTGATAACCAGGCACAACCTAAGCGGCAGCACTCAAAGCGCTATCAATTGATCACGCGTATTCTGCCTAAGTTGCACCACTCAAAACATTATCAATTGATCACGCATATTCTGCTGGGTATCTTGCTGTTTAGTATATTTACCTCCATTGGGGTTGGCATCGGCTTCGGCGCCAGTGCCTATACCGTTTATAATAACGTGCTTAGCCAGGCCAAGAGCGGTGTGCAGCACCTGCTCAATGTCAAAACTATTTTCACCGGCGTCAGTACTCATCCCAGCGGCTTCCTCGACACCGGCAAGCTGCACCACGCCCAACGAGAAATAACTGCCGCTCGCACGGATTTTCAGCAGGTGCAATATGAGCTTGACCACACACCTGTCATTCAAACCGCCACAACTCTTTTCCCGCCAATTCTCTCGAAGCTTCATACAGCCCGGGCCATAACCCAGGTAGGCATAGACGTGGCCAACATTGGCCAGCAATTAACTACGACTGCCCTCATACTCGCACCAACCTTTCGCGGTCCCTTGCTTACCAACAGCAGCAAACCACTGGTTACACAAAATATGCTCGATCTATTGGGCGCAACCATCAATTATACCTTGCCGCTGCTCTCTGATATTCAAACTCAAACCCACGGAATCTCACTCGACGCCCTGCCGGTCAGCGCACAACAGCGTAACCAGCTCGTCCAGCTGCTGCAGGCTCTCCCACAGGCACAGTCCGACCTCGTCCAGGTGCGTGATCTCCTGGGAGCAGCCAACTGGATTCTTGGTGTGAACAACCCGCGCACCTTCCTGGTTCAAACGATGGATCGCGCGGAACTGCGGCCAACAGGAGGATTCACAGGTCAGTATGGCGAGCTACACATACAAGGTGGCCGCGTAGCACCATTCACCCTCACGGATATCTCCCTGGTTGAGTACACCGATAGCAGCCGCACGCTAGGGCAACTGGCCCCGCCGCAGTACCGGTCATGGTGGCCTTTTGCTAACTGGGGCTTGCGTGACTCGAATGTCTCCGCCGACTTTCCAACCTCGGCGCAAACTGCCGTCAACCTGTACCAACTTGAGGTCGGTCACCATGTAGATGGCGTAATTTTGTTCACCCCGTTCTTAATCGAGCATATCCTGCAGATTATTGGGCCTATCAATGTTCCTGGCTACAATGACACCATTACCGCGCAAAACCTCGAAGACCGCCTGCACTACTACCAGCAGGATAACGCGGGCATAGCCAAGCAAGCTGCTGTTCAGTCTGGTGATACAACCACTTCCGAGCGCAAACGTTTTACCGGGCTGCTGGCCCACCTGCTGCTTGACAAAATACGTCATGCCCCCCCCGATGAACTTATCGCCATCGGTCGTGAAACGCTGCACGATTTGAAAACCAAAGACTTGCAGCTTTATTTCAACAATCCCCAGGTTGAATCGCTGCTGGCGAAATATGGCTATGGATCCCAGATAGATCGCTCGACCACCCATGATGGCTTGTTCGTCGTACAGGCCAACCTCAGTGCCAGTAAAAACTCTCAGTATGTGCAAACCCTCATGCATGATACCGTGACGCTCGATGTCAGCGGCGGCGCTACTCATGTCCTGCAAATGCGCCTCATGTATAACCAGTCCGGGCCGGTCTACGGCTACGATGTCTACCGCGACTATGTACGCATTTATGTACCATCGAACAGCAAATTTCTCTGGGGAGACGGTTTCGATACAGGCGTACCGCTGTGTGGCGGCATCTATCAACAATGCCCACAAACAGGAGTCTACCCACACGACGAACTACTCTGTCCAGCCGGCCAATTCCAGCCGGGAGCAGCCCCGCCCTCTATCACTGACCCTGATGGTAGTCACTGGCATCCCCTCGATACGATAGGCCCGCCCACGAGTTTCGCCACTGATGAGCCTGGACGTGCCATGTTCGGCGGTTGGGCGGTCGTCCCTAAAAACTGCTCCATGACCATAACACTCTCCTGGTACGTGCCACCCATGGGCCATGCGCCCTACACCCTGCTCGTCCAGCGCGAGGCCGGCATGTATCCCGAGTTGGACCTCACGATCCTGCCAACCCCGGGCGACTGTGCCGCGCTCAAAACCACCGGCCTGCACTTCGACGGCCTCATGAGCGAGGATATGTCCTTTACCCCCAGCACATTCAAATCCACCGCAAAAACCGCTTTAATAGCATGCTACCCCCAACCCCCCACGTAGGGGCTTTCAGGGGGCAGGTTTTTTGGAGAGCTCCCGCCCCTCGCGTAGGGGGACGCTTGCGTCGCCCTGCGTGCCCTCTTATCCCTGGGGCAAGTTCTAATTATCAGTTAACCTGATTTAACATATTATTAACACAAGCATAAACTTGCCACCTTATACTTATCTTGACGGAAAAGATATTTGACACGTGGAGCGAGGCTCCAAAAAAACGTGCCAACCGGCAACTTCTAAGCTAACTAAAGGAGAGCGGCCCGCATCCTGTGGGGTGCGATTCATGAATGCCGCTTAGAAAATTATGGGACAAGTAGCCCAGATCCCCTGTGGAAATTGTGGAACCCTCAACAATGCAAGCGACCAATTCTGTGCCAATTGTGGATACTCACTGGCAAGTGGCCCGACCGGAACCATTCCAGCCTTCAACAATCCAAACGCACCTATTATCATCACCGCAGGAGGACGCCGCGTCACAGGCGCGCTGGCTCCCGGAGAATTGCTCGGGGGACGCTATCGCAACGTCGAACTCGTCGGTAAGGGCGGCTTTGGCGCGGTCTACAAAGCCAACGACGAGCGCTTTCAGGTCGCCATCAAAGAAATGAGCGATGCCCACCTAAGCCCGCAAGACAGAGTTCAGGCCCTCAAAGATTTTCGCCAGGAAGCCGATCTGCTGGTACAGCTCAGGCACCCCAACTTACCCGATGTCAGCGATTTCTTTGAAGAGCACGGCAAAGCCTACCTGGTAATGGAGTTTATCGAAGGCAAAACTCTTGAAAAGGTGCAGAATGACGCAAACGGTCCACTCAACGAGCAACTCGTGATGGGCTGGGCGCTGCAGCTCTGTGATGTCTTGAACTACCTGCATACGCAGCCGCAGCCCATCGTCTTCCGCGACCTCAAACCCTCCAATGTGATGGTTACGAAGAACGGCCAGGTCAAGCTAATCGACTTCGGCATTGCGCGCATCTTCAAATCCACGGCAGCCAGGGACACCACCACCCTGGGCTCGCGCGGCTACGCGCCTTTAGAACAGTACGGCCGTGGTCAAAGCGATGCGCGTTCCGACATCTACGCCCTTGGCGCGACGCTCTATGATCTCTTGACAAAGACGATGCCCACCGATGCGCCCACGCGCCGCATCAACCCACCGCTCTTCGAAGCCATGGCGGAGGAGCCCAGGGATCGTTACCAGACTTCCGCGAAAATGGCCCAGGCGATTGTAGCCGGTGGCGTTCTACCGGTCACAAGTCCCGGCAGATCCTACGCTGGCACCCTGCCAGGTTACGGGACAATCCCTGCACCAACCTCAACGCAGCCCGCGCCGCCGCCGACCATACCTGCAAACCCGGCGCTGTCTACCCAGGCTGCCACTATGCCTGCGGCCTCAGTACCCTCCACGCCACAGGCCATTGCGGCAACACCGCCAAAAATACCCAAGACTATCCCCGCGCCTACCACGCCGCCCGCGCAGGCCTTTGCCGCTCAAGCGCAGTCCGCACCACAGCAGCAGCAAACGCTCGTGCCTGCTGGCCCGGGTGGAACACCGCCGCCTGGCATCTACCCATCTTATCCCAATCTCACACCCCCGCCTGGTCAGCAGCGCATCTCGCGCCGCCTCCACCTACCGAGTCGACTATTCAAATTCCTTTTGTCTACAGCACTGAGAAAGCAGATTGGTTGACAGCGGCCGCAAGCTCATTTAGCAACAGTCCACTGGCTAAGCTCACCGGGAGCAATAAGACTATTCAAGTACTACTGAACGATAGCGGTTCTCTGGATGTGGCAGACAAGATTTTAAACGGTGAAATTAAGCCTGTGGCTTGGAGCCCGGCAAGCACGCTGGAATTGAATCGCCTCACGTACAAATGGAAGTAGGTGAATCCAACGCCAACTCCGCCATCCACTATCCAGTGCACCGAACACTCCTCCAACCCTCAACATGTATTAAGGCAGCGAGAAAGAAGCATGGATCAACGCTATCGTACCCGGCTTTAATAGCCGCAAAATGACAGCTTGCGATGGACCGATCACCGTCAAAGCCACTCCCATCGGTTCCGGCCAATCGATGCAAGAGATCGTGGACGGCACCATCCAGCCCGACATCTGGAGTCCCGCGGGCCGGGTCTGGCTCAATCTGCTCGATTCTAAGTGGTTTAAGAAGTACGGCAGCCATATCATCAGCACCGGCGCCAATGACACCCCCCCTTGGTCAACAGCCCTGTAGTGATTGCCATGTGGAAATCCGAAGCCGAGGCCCTGGGTTGGCCAAATCAACCCATAGGCTGGGCTCAAATTGCCAGCTTGAGCACTGGTGGTTGGGCAGCCCTTGGTCATCCCGAATTAACCGGCAAGTTCGGCAATTTCAAGTTCGGCCACACACGTCCAGACCTCTCCAACTCCGGGCTGGACGCGACTATCGCAGAATACTACGCCGGCTCGGGCGAGCAACATACATTAACGCTACAAGACGTGCAAAGCTCGCAAACCAAAGAATTCGTCGCCAATGTCGAAAGTTCCATCATTTATTATGGCGATAACAGCAGTAATAATAGCACTGGCTTCTTCGCAAGCAAAATGTTCTGCAGCGGGCCGAGCTACCTCAGCGCGGCAGTCATGTATGAAAGCCTTGTCATACAGGGCAATGAGGGCCAGATAACCGGCAACGGCAAGCCATGTAAACTACCTGAGCCGGTGGTGGCTATCTACCCCAGCGAGGGCACCTTCAATAGCGATCACCCATTTGTCATTCCCCAGGCCAGATGGATTACACCCGCCAAACAAGCGGCAGCGGAAGTATTCCGCGATTTCTTGCTCTCCGTTCCCCAGCAGGAGAAAGCCTTGCAATACGGCTTCCGGCCGGGAACCCTCAACGTAAATATAGGAGCGCCAATTGATGTAGCACATGGTGTAAACCCTCATCAACCCCAGGCCATTTGAATGTACCCTCGGGAGATGTAGTGCAGGCTGTGGAAACCTCCTGGGAGAATCAACGCCGCAAGGTCGATGTGATGCTGATCCTCGACCACTCCGGCAGCATGAACGATAACGGCAAGATCGGCGCAGCCAAACAGGGCCTGGCGGAGTTTGTTAACCTGCTTGGTAACCTGGATGGGCTCGGCCTGACAGCCTTCAACAACACCATCGATGTGTTATCACCGGTAATACCGCTCGGTCCCAATCGCCAGAAAATGCTCGACCAGGTCAATTCCATCACCGCTTGCTGCTCAACTCGCCTCTACGATACGATTGACCAGCAGGTAAAGGCCCTGGCGGCTTTGTCTAATGATAGGTATATCAAAGTAGTAGTCGTGCTGACCGATGGCGTGGACGACGCCAGCACCACCTCACTCACTCAACTTCTTCATGATATCGCCACCACCGGCCCCAACGCGGGCGAAGGCATCAAGGTCTTTACCATCGCCTACGGTGGTGACGCCGACATAAAAGATCTGAAAGCGATTGCCAACGCCACCGGCGGCCAGGAGTACTATGGCACGCCGCAGAACATCCAGCAAGTCTACCTCCAGATCAGCCAGTTCTTCTAGGCCACATCCCTTGTAATAGTGACAATGAAAGAGCCTGGCGGTGCCCGCGCCAGGCTCTTTCATTGTCACTATTACCCAACCATTACCCCACCTGGAAATTCGCCGAAGCCTGTGCATATTGGGTGGACGGCGTGTCCAGCAGCATCAACGTATACGAGTTGCTGCCCGTCGGCATCACAAAGATCACGTCCCCTGTTGTTCCCGATGAACCCGCGGGAAAGCCGAGTGCAAGTGTCGTATCTCCTGTCGGTGCACTGGTAGTCCCACCAGCTTTCAGGCGGATGTAATCACCATAATATGCGGTGAAATCACGTGAAGTTGGATTATCCACCTTCAACGTCAGCGTGACGTATTCCATACCCTTACTAGCCTGCTGGCCCTTAAAACTCAACGTCACGGTCGCCGAGGTGATCGTCCAGGTCAATCCTGCGTATTGCGTTGATACATTGGGATGAACGGTCTTTGGCTGGTACTGCCTCAGATCGGCTTTCCCTGTCAGGGGAATAAGTTCCTGCGCCTCGGTATCGCTCCCCAGTTGCAAGCTAAGCTGGCCGATCTGGTCGCTCGTAGGTACCTGAAAGTCCAACCAGTTCGTGCGTGTCACCCCTGCATCAGGACCGCTAAGCTGGGCTTCGCTGACCGGCGCCACGCTGCTTTTATCCGGCAAAATCAGACGAAACGCCTGGTCATAAAAGTATCTTGCCCCGGCTGTAGAAGTATTACTCTCTTTAATATTCAGGCGTAGCATACCATTTGTGCTTGAATTGCTATCGTCAAGAAAAGCCTGCGACTGCTCCGCGCTTACTATCGTGATGTCCACCCCCGCGTAATGTACCGTCTGATTGATCTGCACTGTCTTAATCGGTGGCTGTGTCGTCAGGCCACCGCTATTGCCACTAGAGACAGAGTTATAGTAATTTTGCAGGGCCGGAATTCGACTCCTTGCGACAAAAAAGCCAGGTATCCCGAACACAACCAGGAAGATGACGAGCAATACAAGACACCCGCAACACCCGCTGCTCTGGCGTCGTGGCACGTACCCTCTATACCCACGTCCAAAACGCCGCAGCAGGAATAAAAGACCCAGCGCAGCAAACGCCTCCGCGAAAGGGCTTTGTTGTTGCTGTGGCTGTTGCGCATACGGAGGTACTTGCTGCTGTTGTTGCGCGTATGGGGGTACTTGCTGCTGTGGCTGCGCGTATGGAGGTAGTTGTTGTCCCTGCGGATAAAGCGGTTGTTGCCCTCCATACTGGCTTGGTGGTGGGGCTTCCAGCACCGCCCCACAGTTCGTACAAAAACGTTGATCTGCGGCGACAGGGCTACCGCAATTTGGGCAGGTACGCCCGGAATTCTGCGCCATAGCTTTACTCCCTTATTACCTGTTTTGGTTGTTCTATTTTATAATAGCTATCTTCTAACCTCTACTGTCTCCATTGTAGTTATAAACGGGCAGCTTGTCTATTATTCACATCACTTTTCTTACATGTCTCATTTCACACATCAAAGAGAAATAGATTACTCCTCTTAACTACCAACGGCACTACTGGGATCGCTTAGTACGATTATGTAACAACGGAACTTACCATCGCTGTGGGGGATGAACTCGTTGTCGAACGAGAAGAAAGTGGATGACTCTGGTGTACTGATCGACAGGGGAAAAGTGGATGGGTACCTGCAGACCACGTCACAGAAATGGGAGTGCAGAGGGCCAAGCCCTCTGCCGGGGTCCGGGGCAAGGAGGCCTGGGAGGCTTCCAGGGACCGGATAATCCTTTTTTCTTTCGCTGCCGCAGGCAGCGAGTCACAGCCGAAAGAGCGAAACTGGCACCATCTTGCGTATCAAAAATAGTCGCGCAGCTCAGCAAAGCTGCTAAGCGTGAGCAGACGCCCCTTGCCCTCCTCAACCTCGCGTATCTCCTGCTGTTCCAGGCTCCACGTATGCGGATGCGGAATAAAAACCGCATTTAGTCCTACCGCTAGCGCAGGATTGATATCGGACTTGGGAGAATTGCCAATCATCCACGTATCCAGCAAGTCCAGCTCAAGCTCCTGCACCAGCCTGGCATAGGTATTCACATCCTTCTCCTCGACAATCAGCGTATGTTCAAAATAGATCCCCAGACCCGAATTCTCAATCTTAAGCTCCTGCTCCTCCATGTGCCCTTTAGTCAGCAGGATAAGACGGTGCCTGGGTGACAAATACGCCAGCGTCTCCCGCACCCCCTCTATCACCTGCATCGGGTGACTCCGTATCTGCTCTGCGAAACTCCTGATCCGTTCCAGGTCCTCGTCGCTTACCTCTCGTTCTGCAAGCTGCCTGTACGTCTCCTGCAAGCTCCTCGCAAAACTAACCGAACCATATCCCTGCGTCAACTCAATCTCGTTGATTACAGCCCGCACCTCGTTAGGCTTGAGCGAAGAATGATCGAGAAAATCAATAAACGCCTCAATGGCCCGCTCAAAATAAATATTATTCTCCCATAGCGTATCATCGCCATCAATCAGCAAGTGTTGTTGCATATAATCGCTTTCAATGTCTATTTTCGTCTCTTCTTACACTCAGGAGGTATTGCTCAACCTCTTTCGGAGCCACGGCAGGTCGTTCTTTAGCACTTTGGTTGCAAGGGCATAGCCAATCCACAACGACATGGAGAGTGTAGCACACCGGAAACGCCCTGTCGAGAGCCATTACTTGCCTTGCCCGCACAAACTCATCTCCAGAGACCTTTCTACCCAATCGACGTCTTCTGCTCCTCCCGGACCTCGATCCCATCAACATTTATCACTCACCTTTGACGAGATTCTCCTCCATTGTTTTCTACGGGCTGGCTTCCAAAAATGTCTCGATGCGCTTTACAATGCGCTCGGGAGCATCTTCCTGTAAAAAGTGACTGGCATCCTCAAGCTCATACGTTATGGCACGCGGATACACCTGCTGCCAGCGATGCAAGACTGAAGCTGAGAGCACCGGGTCTTGCATCCCCCACACCAGCAGGATGGGTATGCCGTTGAACTGAGCCAATCCCTGTTCGATACGCTTCATTTCTGTATAGGACACGTCGGTTTCTTGCACCGGAATATCTCGCGACCAGCAGAGCATAGCGAGGCGAGATTCCGGTGTAGGGAAAGGGGCG
>Ga0207646_10006511_pt1 | contig 12055 bp, 11 predicted proteins | sample KBSK5502metaG_FD_184343 | JGI IMG/M metagenome (GOLD analysis project Ga0207646, IMG submission 184343) | Corn, switchgrass and miscanthus rhizosphere microbial communities from Kellogg Biological Station, Michigan, USA - KBS K5-50-2 metaG... | ecosystem: Host-associated > Plants > Roots >...
CGCCTTCCAGCCCAGGGCCGCGGCCTCGAAGGCGGCCTGAACAAGATCATGGGCCAGCGCCTGGTCGCCGCGGGTCAGAATGCAGGCACGCTCGAACAGGTACCTGGCATGGGCCCGGAAGCATGCCTCCAGCTCCTGAGCCTCGTGAGGTGGTATCTTCCCCACGCTCACCGCCCACCTCCCTGACCGTAAAGATAAGCGAAGGCAGCCGGGATTGCCGGGGGAGCGGGAAGAATCACGCCGTTAAGTCGTATGGCGGCCCGGAAACCCTTACTTTGCCCTGCGCCTCTGTAGCCTTCTGCGTATGGGCGAGCCAGCCGATACCAACGCGGCCATCTGGAAGTCCGCCGAAGCGGTCGAGGCCTGGACGGCGGAGGCGGAACGGCAGGAGCGCGGCCGCCAGGCCCACCGCCGCTTCCTGGCCGTCCTGCTTCCATTCGGCGAGCAGGACGAGTTCACGTTCCTGGACCTGGGCGCGGGGACCGGGGCGGCCTCCCGGGTGATCCTTGACCTGTACCCGGGCAGCACCGCGATCCTCGCCGACTACTCGGCCGAGATGATACGGGCCGGCGAGCCGGAGATGCAGCGGTTCGCCGGACGCTACCGGTGCGTCCAGTTCGACATGTCGGCCCGCGGCGAGTGGCCGGAGGCGATCCCCGCGGCGCTGGACGCGGTGGTGACCTCCATGTGCATCCATCACCTGCCCGACGACCGGAAGCAGAGCCTGTTTACCGAGATCTTCCACCACCTAGCTCCCGGTGGCTGGTACCTCAACTACGACCCGGTGCGCGCGGAGGACCCGCTCGTCGAGGCCACCTGGCAACGGGTGAACGACCATGAAGATCCCGAGACGGCGGCCAGGCGGCGGAACTGGACGCCGCTGGACCGGGCGCGCTGGGACAACCACGTCCGCTACATCATCCCGCTCGGCCCGCAGCTCGAATTCCTGCGGTCCGCCGGGTTCGAGGGCATCGACGTCTACTGGAAGCAGCTGGAGAACGTCATCTACGGCGGGCGGCGGCCGGCCGCGGGCGCCTAGGCCTGCCGCCGCCTCGTCGCCCGGGCGAGCAGGTCCAGGTTGACCGTGTGGTCCGGGGAGGCGAACGGGGTGCCGGGTGCGCTGACGTCGAAGCGGCCGCTGTCGGGCACGTAGTCGCGGCCGCGGGCGATGACCCGCCGCAGCTGGCCGAGCGCCCCGATGTCGGTCAGCGGGTCGCCGTGCACCACGATCAGGTCCGCTTCGTAGCCGGGCGCCAGGCGGCCGGTGACGGCGCCGAGGCCGAGCGCGGCCGCCGCTTCCGTGGTCGCCATCGCGAGGACGTCCGCGGGCCGGAAGCCCAGTTTCACCAGGTACTCCAGCCCACCCGCGTACTGGTGGTGCGGGGTGTTGTCGATGCCCGTGTCGGTCCCCGCGATGAGCCGCACGCCCATGTCCCGCATGGTCGCCAGGTGCTCGCCCACCACGATGCCGGTCAGCTCGGTGACGTACGGCGCGTTCACGTTGATGGTCGGGCAGACGAAGATTCCCTGTTCCGCGATCATCGCGGCGAGGTGCTCGTCGAATCGCCGCTCGTTGGTCTCGGTCACGAACGAGCAGTGCTCGATCGTGGTGACCCCGGCTTCGGCCGCCCGGCGGATGCCCTCGATGCCGTGGGCGTGGGCGGCCACCGCCATGTCGACCCGCCTCGCCTCCGCCACGATCACCGCCAGCTGCGCCACGGTGAACTGGGCGTACCAGGGCGCCGAACCGTTCGTCATGAACCCGCCGGTGGCCATGACCTTGATCAGGTCGGCGCCGTGCTTGTGGTGGGTGCGGACCACGCGGCGCAGGTCGTCCTCGCTGTCGGCCTCGCCGCCCATGAACCAGCAGTGCCCGCCGGTGACCGTGACCGGGCTCGCCGCCACCACCAGCCGCGGTCCCCGGGCCAGGCCGCTCGCGATGGCGTCGCGCACGCCCACCGCCAGGTAACCCCGGCCGCCCAGGTCCCTGGCCGTGGTCACCCCCACGCCGAGTAGGTCCCGCGCGCCGTGCAGCATCAAGATGAGCTGCTGCTCGTCGGTCTCCGCGCGCATCCGGGCGACCGGGCCCGGCCCGCCGTCGAGCCCGAGGTGGACGTGGCTGTCGATCAGCCCCGGCAGGATCGTCGAGTCCGCGTAGTCCGCCCGCGGCAGCGCCTCGTAGCCGGCGGGCAGGGCCGCCGCGGGTCCGGCCCAGTCGACCGTGCGGTCGCCGATGACGACGGCGCCGTCCGCCACGGTCTCATCGCCGGTCAGCACGTGCGGCGCGGTGAGCACCTCCGGCATGGCATCATCTCGCCCTCGGCTAGAAGGGGCTGGGGAGGTGGGTGGGGCCCACGCTATGGCGGCCCGCGAGCGGGCGTCAAGATCGGCCCGGGAGAGGATAGCGGTGTGCCAGCAACTCTCAGACAGGCGATCGACAGCACGACCCCCGCGATGCTCCGCGCTCGCGGCAGCTTCAAATGGACGGCTCCGGGACCTGACGGGTTCGGCGCGGCCGTGGCAGAGATGGACTTCGGCGCCGCGCCGGCCATCCTCGACGCGGTCGCCGAGCTGGCCGCCGACGCGAAGTTCGGCTACCTGCCGCCGTACCTGGCCGATGAGCTGGCCGCGGCGTGCGCGGAGTTCCAGAAGCGCCGCTACGGCTGGGACACCGATCCCGCGCTGATCCGCCACGTCCCGGACGTGCTCAAGGGGCTGGAGCTCGCCATCACCCGCTTCTCCCGCCCGGGCTCACCGGTCATCCTGCCCACGCCTGCCTACATGCCGTTCCTTTCCGTGCCCGGTTTCGTCGGCCGTGACATCATCCAGGTCAGGATGCGCGATGACGGCGGCTTCTTCACCCTGGACCTGGACGCGATCGAGGACGCCTTCCGGGCCGGCGGTCACCTGGTCATCTTCTGCAACCCGTACAACCCGCTCGGGCGGGTCTTCACCGAGCAGGAGATGTCGGAGCTGACCGATGTCGTGGACCGGCACGGCGGCCGGGTCTTCGCCGACGAGATCCACGGTCCGCTCGTCTACCCGGGGACGCGGCACGTCCCGTACGCGTCGACGTCGGACACGGCCGCGGCGCACACCCTGACCGCCACCTCCGCCTCGAAGGGATGGAATCTGCCCGGCCTAAAGTGCGCGCAGGTCATCCTCACCAACGAGGCTGACCGGCAGCGGTGGGAGGAGATGGGGCTCTTCGCCGCGCACGGGGCGAGCAATCCCGGCGTGGCCGCCAATATCGCCGCGTACCGGCACGGCGAGGCTTGGCTGGACGAGATCGTCGGCTACCTCGACGAGAGCCGCCGCCTCCTGGGCGAGCTGGTCGGCCGGCATCTGCCCCAGGTGCGCTACCGCCCGCCCGACGGCACCTACCTCGCCTGGCTCGACTGCGCCGCGATGGACTTGCCGGATACGCCGGGCGAGCTCATCAACGGCGCGCACATCACGGTGGTGGACGGACCCGCCTTCGGCGACGGGGGCGCGGGCTCGTTCCGGCTCAATTTCGCCACGCCGCAGCCCATCCTTGCCGAGATCGTCGAGCGCATCGCCGCTGCCCTGAGCTCCGTCCAGGCCACCGGCCTCAGCGCGCCGACCTGAGCACTCCCGCCGTCTTTCCCGCCTGGGCCAGGGCGGCGGTCATCATGTCCGCGGCCTGGCCCGCCGCCGCGAGAGCCTCTACCGCCTCCACGACCCAGAAGTCGAGATCCTGGCCGGCGCCCGCCGCGAGCTGTCCCTCCTCGCGCTGCACGACCAGGATCCTGGCCAGCTGCTCGCACAGCTGCGGCAGGTCCTGGCCCACCCGTTCCAGGCTGGCGATAACCTCGCGGGCGTCGTCGAGGCCCGCGAAGGCACTGCCGCCGGCGGTCAGGTCGCGGAGCGCGCGGACCGCCTCGGCGGCCTGACCCGCGATGTCCCGCATCGTCATCGTGTCCCCGGGTTCGCTTATGTCTCACCCGCGGTTCGTGGTCGGCTGCGGCCGAGTCCGGCGAGCTCGGCGTCTTCCGCCGAGCCGTAGGGACGAACCCGTTTGGGCATCTTTCTCCAGGGTTTCACTCGGGGAACGGTCACTGCGGCACTCGGACACGCCCGCTCCGGTGCGGGCGGACCGCGCCGGCGTCAGGCCTGCGCCTCGCGTCCCTCCAGGGTATCCAGTGCCACAAGCACGGTGCCTCAGCGAGCCGCCCGCGTGCTCGCCTTCTGGTCATCGTGGATCATGTCGCGTCACCCGCGACGACTCCATGGGAATGGCGGCGCTCTCGAAGACGTTCGAGCCGACCTGAAGGAAAAGGAGAGAACTCACTCCCCTCCACTTTCAATTTACAGCGTACAGGGGGGCTTGCGGCAAGACCCGGGTCGTGCCGCACAATGGCTGGCCGGGGCCAGAATCTACGGAAGCGGGGAATCGCGAAGTGCATGTGTTGCGGTCGGCACCAGCGACTCAGATCGGAGCTGATGACGTGAACCCCCTGACCACCAGCGCGTTTGACCTTCCTGATCGCCTCACTGCCAAGGCCGACCCGGCGCTGATCGCCGGCGATGAGCGGCACTTCGCGGCCCTTGCGGAGAGCCTGGAGCAGTCGATCGCCGACCTGTCCGACCGCCTCGATACCGAGCGCAAGGCGCCCGGCGGCATCGGCCAGGCGGCGATGGACCGGGACATGGAGATCCACCGGCTGGCCGCTCGCCTGCGTGCCCTGCGTCGCTTCGGTTTGGACCTGTGCCTCGGACGCATCGTCAGCGCAGACGACCCCGAGCCCGTGTACGTCGGGCGGCTTGGCCTCAGGGACAGCGCGGGTCGTAGGCTGCTGGTCGACTGGCGTTCCCCCACGGCCGAGCCGTTCTTCGGAGCGACCCACGCCAACCCGATGGGCCTGGCCAGCCGGCGCAGGTATCGCTGGACCCGCGGCCGGATCAGCGACTACTGGGACGAGGTGTTCACTCCGGACGGGCTTGAGGGGCACGCCGCGCTGGACGACCAGTCCGCCTTCATCGCCAGCCTGGGCGGTAGCCGGTCGGCCCGGATGCGAGACGTGCTCGGCACCATCGCGGCCGACCAGGACGCCGTCATCCGCGCGGGATCCCGCGGCGCTCTTGTCGTCGACGGCGGTCCGGGTACGGGGAAGACCGTCGTCGCCCTGCACCGCGCCGCCTACCTGCTGTACTCCGATCCTCGCCTTGGTCACCGCCAGGGCGGCGTGCTGTTCGTCGGCCCGCACCAGCTGTACCTGGCCTACGTCTCCGACGTGCTCCCCAGCCTCGGAGAGGAGGGCGTGCAGATCTGCACCCTGCGGGACCTCGTCGCCGAGGGAGCCACCGCAGCGATGGAGACCGACCCGGACGTGGCCCGCCTGAAGTCGTCCGCGGACCTGGTGAAGGCGATCGAGGCGGCCGTCAGGTTCTACGAGAATCCGCCCGCCAAGGCGATGACGGTGGAGACCCACTGGTCCGGCATCCAGCTGAGCGCCGGCGACTGGGCGGAGGCGTTCGACGCACCAGACCCCGGCACTCCGCACAACGAGGCGCGCGAGCAGATCTGGGAGGAACTGCTCACGATCCTGATCGACAATCACGACGGCGACGTCTCGCCCGACCTGCTCCGCAAGTCGCTGCTGCAGAACAGGGAGCTGCGTGCGACCGTCAACCGGGCGTGGCCGCTGATCGAGCCGGCTGACCTCGTCGCAGACCTGTGGTCGGTACCCGCCTACCTGCACATGTGCGCTCCCTGGCTCAGCCCCGATGACGTTCAGAAGCTGCAGCGCCGGGACCCCCAGGCCTGGACGGTGTCCGACCTGCCGCTCCTTGACGCAGCACGGCAGCGGCTCGGCGACCCGCACGCGTCACGACGCAAGCGTCGCCACGACGCCGCCGTCGCCGCCGAACGCGAGCAGAGGGCCCAGGTCGTCGACAACCTGATCGAGGCCGCCGACGACGAGTACGGCGTGGGCCTGGTGACGATGCTGCGCGGCGAGGACTTCCATGACGCCCTGGTCGACGAGGCCGCGCTGGGCGGCGCCGACCCGGACCTGCTCGCCGGACCGTTCGCGCACATCGTCGTGGACGAGGCTCAGGAACTGACCGACGCGGAGTGGCAGATGCTGCTGCTCCGCTGCCCGTCCCGGAGCTTTACCATCGTCGGGGACCGCGCCCAGGCCAGGCACGGGTTCACGGAGTCGTGGCGGGAACGGCTCGAGCGGATCGGGTTCGACCAGATCAACCTGGCCTCGCTGAGCATCAACTACCGGACGCCGGAAGAGGTCATGGCGGAAGCCGAGCCGGTCATCCGGGCCGTGCTCCCGGACGCCAACGTGCCGGTCTCCATCCGCAGCACTGGCGTCCCCGTGGTACACGGATCTGTTTCGGATCTGGGCCCGGTCCTCGACACCTGGCTCGCCGCGCATGCCGACGGGATCGCCTGCGTGATCGGCGATCCCACGTTCCCGGCGACGTCCCGGGTCCGGTCGCTGACCCCAGAACTGTCGAAGGGACTCGAGTTCGACCTAGTCGTCCTCATCGACCCGGAGGCGTTCGGCAGTGACATCGAGGACGGGGGCATCGAAGGAGCGGTCGACCGCTATGTCGCGATGACCCGGGCGACCCGGCAACTCGTCATCCTCACGAGCTCCTGACGCCGGCCGGCCTTACGTCGTCCGGTCACGCCGGAGCGCGGATCTCCAGGGTGTCGAGCACCCGCACCACGTTCGCGGCCAGATCCCGGGCGGCGTCCTGGTCGCCGGCCAGATGGTGCAGCAGCGCCTGCTGGAACAAGCCGTCCAGGATCGCGTACGCCGCTGCGGGGGACAACGCGACCGAGAGCCCGCGGAACGAGGCGTACCGGCTGATCACCCGCCAGATCATCTCCTCGCGGCGCTGGTCGATGTCCAGCACGTCAGCACGGAACGACTCCTCGAACAGGCTCTGGTTCCGCAGGTCGTACCAGAGCCGGTGCATCGGCGCGTCGGTCCGCAGCGTCTGCGCCATCGCCGCGCTGAACTCCCGCTTGAGCTCTTCCGCCGACGAAGCCGACGCCACGATCTCGTCGTACCGGGTCACGCAGGCCGCCTCGTACTGGCGCACGCAGTGCGTGATCAGGTCTTCCTTGTCGCTGAAGTAGTAGTGCAGGACGCCGTGCGAGAACTCGGTGTTCTGCGCGATCTCGCGCAGGCTGGTCCGGGCGTAGCCGAGCTCAGCGAGGGTCTGCAGCGCGGCGTCGGCCAGCTGCGCGCGCCGCTCGGCGAACTTGTCGACCTGCCGCCGCGAGACCCGCTCCCGGTTCGTCTCCGCGGCGGGCGCGGAAGCAGCCGGAGCCACCTGGTCCACGTCAGTCACGGCACATTCCTGTCAGCACCCGGATAAGCCCGCACCTTGCGGGCCGAACCAACTGTATCTCGACCCGCCGCCCGCGCCCAGAACAGAGCTTGACAAGTGTCCAGGAAAGTCTTGACGACTGTCAAGATCCCATGGCAGTGTGACCTACGTCGCACCGCCGCGGAGGGCGGCGGTGCGACAGCCAGCGCGGCGCCAGACCCAGCCCAGGGGCGGGACCAGGGCCGTCTCGAGGAGGAGATGCCAGATGAGCGTATATGACCTGACCGGACGCAAGGCCCTGGTCACTGGCGGGGCACGCGGCCTTGGCGCCGGGATGGCCGAGGCACTGGCCCGGGCCGGCGCCGCCGTGGTCATCGGCGACATCCGGGAGGAGCTTGGCCAGGCCACCGTCGACGCGATCAAGAAAACCGGCGGCGACGCCGCGTTCCTCCCGCTGAACGTGACCGACGACCACAGCTGGGAGCAGTGCGTCGAGGGCACGATCGCCGAGCTCGGCGGCCTCGACATCGTGGTCAACAACGCCGGCGTCGAGATTTCCAGCCTGGTCGTCGACTTGGACCCAGACGACATCCGCAAGATGCTCGAGGTCAACGTCCTGGGCACCGCGCTCGGCATCAAGCACGCCTTCCGCGCCATGCGCCCCGGCGGGCCGGCCGGCCGCGGCGGCGCCGTGGTCAACGTCGCGTCGGTCGCCGCCACCATCGCCTTCCCCGGCATCTCCGTCTACTCCGCGACCAAGTCCGCGGTCGACCGGCTGACCCGGGTCGCGGCCATGGAGTCCGGCAAGCTCGGCTACGCCGTCCGGGTGAACTGCGTTTACCCCGGCCTGGTCCCGACCGAGATGGGCAACCAGCTCGCCCAGGACATGGTGACGCTCGGGCTGTTCCCGAGCGTGGAAGAGTGCGTCGGTGCCGTGATCGGGCTCACCCCGCACGGCCGCCTCGGCGAGGTCTCGGACATGGCCGACGCCGTGGTCTTCCTCGCCTCCGACGGGGCCCGCTTCATCACCGGCGCCGGGCTGCCCGTCGACGGCGGCATGGGCATGTAAGCCACACGGAGAGGACACGCACATGAGCAAGCCCGTCATCGTCTACGGCGCCTCCGGCTACACCGGCCGCCTGATCTGCGAGTACCTGCGCGAGTACAACGTCCCGTTCACCGCGGCAGGCCGGGACAAGGCGCGCATCGCCGAAGCCCTGGACAAGGTCCCCGGCATCGACACCATCGAGCACGAGATCGTCGAGGTCGCGCACGACGTCGAGCCGCTGACCGAGCTCTTCGACGGGGCCAGGGTCGTCTTGAACACCGTCGGCCCGTTCGCCCAGTACGGCCGCGAGGTCGTCGAGGCCAGCATTAACACCGGCTGCCACTACCTGGACACGACGGGGGAGCAGGACTGGCTGATCGTCTGCGACGAGGAGTACGGCCAGCGAATGGCGGACAAGGGCCTGCTGCTCGCCCCGGGCGTCGCCCAGATGTACACCACCGGCGAGATCGCCGCCCAGCTCTGCCTGGAGAAGCCGGGTGTGGACACGCTCGACATCCTGGTCTTCTGGAAGGGCATGCCGACCATCGCCTCGACCCGGACGATCCTGGTCAACGCGTGCCTGTCCAAGGCGTTCTACCTGGAGCAGAACCAGTACGTGGAATGGCCCGCCGACGCCGGCCTGTACGACGTGGTGGTCCCGGGCCAGCACGAGACCGGCCTGGCGCTGCCCTGGGGCGGCACCTCGCACCCGGTGTGGTTCAAGAGCGACCCCCGGGTGGCCAACTGCAAGGTGCTTGGCGGGGTGTTCAACCGCCCTCTCATGCTCGGCGTGCCGCAGATCGTCAAGGGCGTGCTCGCGCAGATCGAGGGCCTGCCGGAGAGCGAGAAGCTCCGGGTGCTGACCGAGCAGGCGGCCGGGGTGATGAACCAGATGCCGCCGCGCGAGGCCACCAGGATCAACACCTCGCTGGACTCGGTGCACGCGTCAGGACCGCTGGGCCGCGCGCACTGCGTGATCCACGGTAACTCCAACTACAAGCAGACCGGCCTGATGCAGGCGTACGGGGCGTACTCGCTGCTCCAGCAGCCGCCGAAGCGGGTCGGCTTCGCCTCCGGCTGCCAGGCCTTCGGCCACCGCGAGCTGCTCGGCGTGCTGCGCAGCTTCGGCCTGGTCATGGGGCCGAACCTTACCATCCATCACTAAAGGGGCGAGCAGCGTGCGCCTGACCGATTACCTCGACAAGGGCGCCTCCCTGGGCGCGCAGGCACCCTGCCTGACCACGGCCGGGCGCACGCTGACCTACCGCGACGTCCAGCGGCTATCCTGGCGGGTCGCGCGCGCGCTCGACCGCGCCGGGATCGCACCCGGCGACAAGGTCGCGATCTTGTCGGCGAACGACCCGGTCGCGTTCGGGTGCGTGTTCGGCATCTCCCGGGCGGGCGCGGTGTGGTGCCCGGTCAACCCGCGCAACGAGGCGGCCGAGAACCGCGACCTGCTGGACTTCTTCGACTGCAGGTGCCTGATCTTCCAGGCCGCCTTCGCCCCGCTGGTGGCCAAGATCCTGCCCGACCTGCCGAAGCTCGCCACCCTGGTCTGCCTCGACGCCGAAGTCCCGAACGCCATGCCGTTCGAGGCGTGGATCGGCCCGGAACCGGCCGAGCCCTGGCAGGCCGAACCCCCCGGCGACCTGGTCATGCTGGTCGGCACCGGGGGCACCACGGGCCGGCCCAAGGGCGTCATGCTCACCGGCCGCAACATCGAGACGATGTCCGCGCTGACGCTGATGAGCTACCCGTTCCAGCCGCGGCCGCGGTACCTGGCCCTGGCGCCGCTGACGCACGCGGCCGGGGTGCTGTGCTTCCCGGTCATGACGCTCGGCGGCGAGATCGTCATCATGCCCCGGCCGGACCTGACCGAGTTCCTCGCGCTGATCGGGCAACACCAGATCACCCACACCTTCCTGCCGCCGACGCTGATCTACATGCTGCTCGACCACGCCCGCCTGGCCGAGACCGACACGGCCAGCTTGCAGTGCCTGTGGTACGGCGCGGCCCCGATGTCGGCCAGCCGGCTGGAGGAGGCGCTGACGCGGATCGGCCCGGTCATGGGCCAGCTGTTCGGCCAGTCCGAGGCGCCGATGATGATCTCCACGCTCGCGCCCGCCGAACACTTCCGCGACGACGGCTCGGTCGCCACCGAACGCCTGTCCTCGGCCGGGCGGCCCACCCCGCTCACCACGGTGGCCATCATGGACGACGAGGGGCACCTGCTCGGCCCGGGCGAGCGCGGCGAGATCGTGGCCCGCGGGTCGCTGGTCATGGCCGGCTACTACAAGAACCCGGAGGCCTCAGCGGAGGCGTCCCGGTACGGCTGGCACCACACCGGCGACATCGGCTACCTCGACCAGGACAATCTGTTGTTCATCGTCGACCGGGCCAAGGACATGATCATCACCGGCGGCTTCAACGTCTACTCGGCCGAGGTGGAGCAGGTATTGCTGGCCCATCCCGCGGTGCAGGACTGCGCCGTCATCGGGCTGCCCGACGAGAAGTGGGGCGAGCGGGTCACCGCCGTCGTCCAGCTCCGCCCCGGCCAGGCCGTGACCGAGGACGAGGTCCGCGCCTTCGTCAAGGACCGGCTGGGCAGCGTCAAGGCCCCCAAGCAGGTCGAGGTCTGGCCCGACCTGCCCCGCTCCAAGGTCGGCAAGGTCCTCAAGGTCGACGTCAAGGCCCAGCTCCTTTAGTCCCGAACGGCCCGGGCGCGTGCCCCCGCGCCGGCTCTCAGCGGCCGCGGGCGCCGACCGCCTCCGCCAGCTGCGCCGCGATCGCGTCCCACCCCCGCTGGTGCTCGTCGACCTGACCGGCGGGAAGCTGCTCGTGCTCGATGGTCATCAGCGTCTGGTCCGGGCCGTGATCGTCGAGGGTAACGGTGACCTGGCTCTGCACCGTGGGGTCCGCCCAGTCCGAGCAGCTCCAGCTGAACCGCAGCCGCCGCGGCCGGTCCAGCTCGATGAACGCCGCCTACCAGTTCCTGGATCTGGTCCCGAAGGGCCGCGACGAACCCGCGGAAGGCGACCCGCAGTTCTGGGTCCGCCGCCACGACGAGTACGGTTCCTTATCCCAGCATCATGGTGCGGATCCTGACTCCTGGTGAACCGGTCGTGCTCGGCCTGTTATGACCGTAGGCTCGAAGGCACCATGACAGTGACCGCCGATGACCTTGACAGCGTGATCTCATGCGTGATGAGCGGGTTGCTGCCCATTTCCGACCGGGACTGGTCGGTGCGGGCGGGCACCCTGGAATGGGACTGCTGGCATACCGCCGAACACATCGGGGACTGTCTCATGTCCTACGCATGGCAGCTCGCGGTCCAGCCCACCGGCCGCTACGTGCGGGCCATCGCGACCGCGGAGAAGGACGCCTCGCCGGCCGAGGTGCTGGAGTTCGCCGTCACCGGCGGGCGCGTCCTGGCCTCCATGGTGCGCACGTCCCGCGCGCACGTCCGGGCGTACCACCCGGCCGGGATGGCCGACCCGGAGGGCTTCGCCGGGATGGGCTGCCATGAGGCCCTGCTGCACGGCAACGACATCGCCCAGGGCTTCGGCCTCAGCCTTGACCCGCCGCGCGATGTGTGCCGCCGCGTGCTGGCCCGCATCTTCCCCCAGGCCCCCGCCGACCTGGCCGAATCCGACCCGTGGACCGCGCTGCTGTGGGCCGGCGGCCGGATC
>Ga0207646_10006512_pt1 | contig 12054 bp, 11 predicted proteins | sample KBSK5502metaG_FD_184343 | JGI IMG/M metagenome (GOLD analysis project Ga0207646, IMG submission 184343) | Corn, switchgrass and miscanthus rhizosphere microbial communities from Kellogg Biological Station, Michigan, USA - KBS K5-50-2 metaG... | ecosystem: Host-associated > Plants > Roots >...
ATCTGGGAGATCCTGGCGCGCCGCGTGGACAACTTCCTGATGGCCTCTGCGCTCGCAATCGTCGGCGTCGGGCTGGTGACGCTGTTCTCCGCGTCCGATCAGAACATCGCGCGCGTAACCAGCCAGGCGCTCTCGCTCGGTTTTGCGCTGGTGCTGATGTGGATCGTCGCCAACGTCGCGCCGCAGCAGCTCGTTCGCGCCGCAGTGCCGCTGTATGCGGCCTCGGTGCTGCTGCTCGTCGCCGTCGCGCTCGGCGGCACGATGGTCAACGGCTCGCGCCGCTGGTTGAACCTCGGTATCGGGCGCTTCCAGCCTTCCGAGCTCATGAAGATCGCGCTGCCTTTGATGCTCGCCTGGTACTTCCAGAAGCGCGAAGCGAGGCTCGCTTTCGGCGACTTCATCGTCGCCGCCGTGTTGATCGCGTTGCCCGTCTGGCTGATCAAAAGAGAGCCGGATCTCGGTACCGCGCTGATGATCGGCGCCTCCGGATTCTACGTGCTCTATCTCGCCGGATTGTCATGGAAGATCATGCTCGGTCTCGCCGCGGCGGCCTGCGCTGCCGCTCCGCTCGTCTGGCCGCATCTGCACGATTACCAGCAGGAACGTATTCTTACGTTCATCGATCCCGCGCGCGACCCGCTGGGCGCGGGCTACCATAGCTCGCAGGCGTCGATCGCGCTCGGCTCGGGCGGCGTCATCGGCAAGGGCTGGCTCAATGGCACGCAGACGCATCTCGATTTTCTGCCCGAGCGGCACACCGACTTCATCTTCGCGGTGTTCGGGGAGGAGTTCGGGCTGATCGGCAACACCGTGCTGCTCCTGCTCTATCTGCTGCTCATCGGCCGTGCGCTGATGATCACCGCCAATGCGTCGACGCTCTTCACGCGTCTTCTCGCCGGCGCGATCACGCTGATGTTCTTCACCTATGCGTTCGTCAACATGGCGATGGTGAGTGGGCTGCTCCCCATCGTCGGCGTGCCGCTGCCGCTCGTTTCCTATGGCGGCACGGCGCTCGTCAGTCTGTTCATCGGGCTGGGGATCCTGATGAACGTGCAGGCGAACCGCAAGCTCGTCAAGACGTGAAGCGCATCGCGAGGCCTGCTTTTCGTAGGTGCGAATTCATTCGCACACCACCGGTCAATCGATGCGCCGTGGCCGAATGAGTTCGCCCCTACGAGATCCTCACGCGGTCAGCCGACATTCCACAGGTAGTAGATGCCGATGCCGAGCACCGCGACCAGCCAGTAACCGGTGAGCGTGAGCCGCATCAGCGTCTTCCACTTGGCCGTGTGCCAGCGTTGCGGCAGCACGTCGTTCATCTGCAAGACGAGCCAGAGGCCGGCGGCGAGCGTCAGCACCCCCAGCGCCGCGTGGAGCAACGGCAGCCCGATCGAAAGCGTCGCGAGATCGGCCAGGCTCTTGGGCTTCGCATTCTGCAGCGAAGGAACCATGATGCAGAGGACCAGCGCGGCATTGACCAGCACCCATGATGTCTGGTTGAAACGGTGCGCTTCGATGCGACCGCTGCGAGCGAGCGCCATGCCGAAGGTCAGCCCCAGCACGAGCAGAACCTCGAGCGTGAGATTCAAGTCCGAGAGCAGCGACGCAGGGCCGAGAAACCCGCTGGCATCCGTCTTCCCGGCAGCCCGCAAGCCCACTACGAATGCGACAATCGCGAGCGCGAGCGCACCGCCGGCGAGCAATGCAGTTCTTTTCACGCGACCTCCGCACGCGAAGTGAGGAACGCTGACCGTATAATCGCCGACTATATGTCGCCGACTCGCGCCGGTCAAAACGACAGGGATCTCGCAGCGCGTGCGCTTATCGCGGCCATCGCGCTCGCGCTCGCCGCTTGCGCCACGACGCCCGGGCTCGAGCCGACAACCGCACCGGCAGCACCGCTGACGCCCCCGTCGGTCTCGCCAACGCCGTCGCGACCCGGCGGCTACTACAAGGACGACGGCCCGGGCGAGGCTCCGCCCGCCGGTCTCGACGCAGTTCCCGATGCCGTCCCGAGGCTCGAACCGCTGAACCGCTTCGCCAACCGACCATATTCGGTCTTCGGCCGCGACTACGTGCCGGCGACGAGCCTCCGGCCGTACCGGGAGCGCGGGCTCGCATCGTGGTACGGCCGCAAGTTCCACAATCAGAAGACCTCGACCGGCGAGATCTACGACATGTACGCCATGACCGCCGCGCACCCGACGCTGCCGTTGCCCTCGTACGCGCGGGTCACCAGCCTCGCCAGCGGCAAGAGCGTCGTCGTACGGATCAACGATCGCGGCCCGTTTCATGCGGGCCGCGTCATCGACCTGTCGTATGCGGCCGCGTACCGCATCGGCATTGCGCAGCGAGGCAGCGGCGAGGTCGAAGTGGAAAGCGTGCTGCCTGTCGATGCGCCCGTGACGGCGGCCGCGGCGCCGCTGCCTCCGGTCGCCGCGACCGAAACGGCCGCGGCTACGCCGATGCCGGTCGGGCGGGAAGGCGGGGGCTACGTCGTCCAGCTGGCTGCGTTCGCCAACAATGTCAACGCGCAGGCGTTCGTCATGCATGTAGCGAACCAAACGGCAGTGCTTGGCGTCGAAGCGAAGGTGCACGAAACGACCGGACTGTACCGCGTCATCGTAGGACCTTATCCGACGCGCGATGACGCGAAACGCACGGCCGACCGCTTGCGCGATGCGTTCGGCCTGGACGGCATGATCAAGCCGACCGTGCAGTGACCCGATCCGGCCCGCCCCTTCGTTATAATCCACATGCCGCAACGTTCGTGTCTCGCCGTCGCCTGCCGACCGCCGAAGCGCGCGTCCTTCGTCCACCGATGATCCGACCTCCCCGCTTTTTCGCAACCCTCGTGTGGGTCGCGGCGCTTGCATTGGCCCTCGCGAGCACGGCGCCGCGTGCCCAGCTCACCATCGAGATCATCGGCGGCGGCGGCACGACGGTGCCGATCGCCATCGTGCCTTTCGCCGGCGAAGCCAACTATCCGTACCCGTTGACCGGGATCGTAGGCGCCGACCTTGCCCGCAGCGGCCTGTTCAAGCTGATCGATCCCGCCGGCGTCAACCCGCGGCCGGCGCGGGCGGAGGACGTCCGCTTCGGCGAGTGGACCGCGCGCGGCGCGGATGCAGTCGTCGTGGGCAGCGTGACGCCGCAGTCGGACGGCCGCGTCGAGGTTCGCTTCTTCCTGCTCGACGCGGTGAAGCAGACGCAGCTCGCGGGATTTTCCTACGTCGTCGCGCCGTCGCAGTTTCGCCCCACTGCGCACAAGATCGCCGATATCATCTACGAGAAGCTGACCGGCGACGCCGGCGTTTTCAGCACGCGCATCGCCTACATCGCCAAGCAGGGGCCGCGCTACGAGCTTTTGGTCGCCGAAGCCGACGGCTACAACGCGCAGGTCATCGTCACCTCCAACGAGCCTCTCCTGTCGCCGGTCTGGTCGCCCGACGGCATGCGTATCGCGTACGTCTCACTGGAGAACAAGAAGCCGATCATCTATGTGCAATCGCTCGCGACCGGGCAGCGGCAGGTACTCGCCAACTTCCGCGGCAGCAACAGCGCGCCCGCGTGGGCGCCCGACGGCAGCCGGCTCGCCGTCACGCTCTCGCGCGACGGCGGCTCGCAGCTCTACCTGATCAACGCGGACGGCAGCGGCGTGCAGCGGCTGATGAGCTCGGCCGCGATCGATACCGAAGCGAACTTTGCACCCGACGGGAAGTCCATCCTGTTCACGTCGGACCGCGGCGGCAGCCCGCAGATCTACCGGCTGACGCTCGGCAACGGGGCAGTCGAGCGGATGACTTTCGACGGCAGCTATAACGTGTCGCCGAGGCATTTGCCCGACGGCAAGGGATTTGTCTTCGTGCGCCGCGACGGCGGCCGCTTCAACGTCGCGATCGAAGATTTCGCGACGCGACAGGTGCAGGTATTGACGCAGGGAACGATCGACGAATCGCCGGCGGTCGCGCCCAACGGCAAGCTGATCCTGTACGCGTCCGAGAATGGAGGGCGTGGTATATTGGCCGCGGTCTCCAGCGACGGTCGCGTGAAGCAGCGGCTTACTGCCGCGGCAAGCGATGTGCGCGAGCCCGCGTGGGGCCCGCTCCCCAAGTGACCATGGGAGATTGATCATGCACCAACTAAGCCACCGAAACTTCAGATTCACGCTCTGGGCGGGCATCGCAATTGCCGCGCTGCTGGCGGGCTGTCAGACGACGCAGACGACGGACAAGGTACCGGTCGAGGAGCGCACGCCGTCAACCGGTGCGACAACTCCGGGCGCCGGGACCGCAGGCACGACGGGCAGCGCTGTTACCGGTAGCGCGACCGGCACGCAGGGAAATCCCTTGCGCGATCCGCGCAACGTGCTCTCCAAGCGCAGCGTGTATTTCGACTACGACAGCTATGCGGTCAAGGACGAATACAAGCCGCTGATCGAGGCGCACGCGAAATATCTGCAAACCACCCGTACCGCGCGGATGACGATCCAGGGCAACGCCGACGAGCGCGGGAGCCGCGAGTACAACATCGCGCTCGGCCAGCGCCGCGCCGACACCGTCAAGCGCATGATGCTGCTCTACGGCGCGACCGACACGCAGATCGAAACCGTGAGCTTCGGTAAGGAGAAGCCGAAGAATCCGGGTCACGACGACGCGGCCTGGGCCGAGAATCGGCGCGACGACGTCGTCTACGCCGGCGAGTAGGGTGTCGCGCGGCCGCTTGGGCGCCGCGGTTGCGCCCGTCGTTCTGTCGCTCGTCGTAGCCGCGCAGCTGGCCATCGCGCCGGCACACGCGGCGCTGTTCGACGACGACGAGGCGCGCAAGCGCATCGAGCTGCTCAAGAGTCGCGCCGATCAACTCGAGCAGCGCCTCGGTTCGCTCGAATCGACGGTCAAGAGCCAGGGGCTGGTCGATCTCCTCCGCGACATCGAGCTGATCAAGAACGACATCGCGAAGCTGCGCGGCCAATACGAAGTGCTGAGCTACGAGCTGGAGCAGGCGCAGAAGCGCCAGCGCGATCTGTACCTCGATCTCGACGGCCGCCTGCGCAAGTTGGAAGCTGCGGCCGGGGCCGCACCCGCCGCGGCAGCGCCGAGCGGCCCGCCTCCGGCAGCCGAAGGCGCGCCGGCGCCGAGCCCGGGCGCGGCGGCTCCGACCGGAACGCAGAGTCGCACGCTGGCCGGCGCGGCGGACATCGTCACCGAGCAACGCGCCTACGATACCGCGCTCGATCAGTTCAAGAACGGCAGCTACGCCGCCGCGATCGCGAGCTTCCAGACGTTCGCGCGCGCCAACCCGAAGAGTCCTCTCGCACCCTCGGCGTTGTACTGGGCAGGGAACGCGCAATACACGCTCAAGGATTTCCGCAGCGCGATTGCGACGCAGCGTCAGCTGATTGGAACCTATCCCGACAGCCAGAAAGTGCCCGACGCGATGCTCAACATCGCGAGCTGCCTGACCGAGCTCGGCGACAATGCGGGCGCTCGGCGCACGCTCGAAGACCTCGTCGCCAAGTATCCGAATTCCGACGCGGCCGGAAAGGCCCGCCAACGTCTCGGCAGGCGCTGAGAATTTCGTGAAACGCGCGCGCGCTGCGGACCGAGAACCGCCGCGGACAACGCGCGCAGCGCCGCGATCGTTCGCATCGCGGCTCATCGCCTGGCAGAAGGAACGCGGCCGTCACGATCTGCCGTGGCAGCATACGCGCGATCCGTACCGCGTCTGGCTCTCCGAGATCATGCTGCAACAAACGCAGGTCGCGACCGTGATTCCGTACTACGGACGCTTCCTTGCCGCATTTCCCAATGTCCCCAGCCTCGCCGCGGCGCCGCTCGAGCGCGTGCTCGAGGTCTGGAGCGGGCTCGGCTACTATCGCCGCGCGCATCTCGTGCATCGTGCGGCGAAGACGATCGTCGACGAGCATGGCGGCGCTTTCCCGCGCGACGCTGCGGCAATCGCGAGCCTCCCGGGCATTGGCCGCTCGACCGCCGCGGCGATCGCGGCGTTCGCGTTCGGCGCACGCGGTGCGATCCTCGACGGCAACGTCAAGCGCGTGCTCGCGCGCCATGCCGGCATCGCAGGCTTCCCCGGCGACCCCAAGGTCGAGCGCTCTCTCTGGCGGCGCGCCGAGTCGTTGCTTCCCGAAAACGATATCGAGACGTATACGCAAGCGGTGATGGATCTCGGCGCAACGGTGTGCCTGCGCCAATCACCGCGTTGCGACGCGTGCCCGGTCGCGCGCGATTGCGTCGCCCGGCGCGAGGATCGCATCGATGAGCTGCCGCCGCCGCGGCCGAAGAAGACGCTGCCGCAGCGCGCGATTACCGTGCTGGTGCTCGAGCGTCACAACGAAGTGCTGCTGGAAAAACGGCCGGCCATCGGCGTCTGGGCCGGCCTGTGGAGCTTGCCCGAGCTTGCACCTGACACCGATGTGGTCGCGCATTGCAAAGCACGTTTCGCCGCCGACGTCGCACTCGAGTCGCCGCTGCCGGCGATTGAGCACGGCTTCACGCACTTCCGCTTGACGCTGCATCCTCAGCCCTGCGCCGTGCACACCTGGCCGCGCCGTGCCGAAGAGCCGGGCCTCGTTTGGTTGCCGCTCGCGGAGGTCGCCGGCGCGGCATTGCCCGCGCCGATCAAGAAGCTGCTGCGGCAGCGCGCGGGTGCATAATCTCGCGATGTTCGGGTCGAAGAAGCGCTTGTCCCCGGCGCTCGTCCTAACTGCGACGGCGTTCGTCGCGCTCTGCAGTTCGGCGGCGTGGGCGCAGGACTATCCGTCGCGCCCGGTGCGGGTGGTTGTCCCGTTCTCTCCGGGCGGCGCGGTCGACGGGCCGATGCGCGTGATTGCGCAGGAGCTCTCGAAGCGTCTCGGGCAGCAGGTGATCGTCGACAACAAGCCCGGCGCGGGCGCGACCATCGGCACCGACGTCGTCGCGAAGGCGTCTCCAGACGGCTACACGCTGTTGCTCGCGTCGCAGACCAATGCGATCAGCGCCACGCTGTATCCCAAGCTTCCCTATGACCCGATCGAGGACTTCGCGCCGATCTCGCTGATCGGTCGCGAGCCAGGCGTGCTCGTCGTCCACCCCTCGCTGCCGGTCAAGACGTTCCAGGAGTTCGTCGCATACGTGAAAGAGCGCCCCGGGCAAATCGACTACGCATCTTCGGGCAACGGCAGCGGCCAGCATCTTTTCGTCGCGCTGCTCGCGTCGATGACCGGGATGAAGATGAATCACGTGCCCTATCGCGGCAGCGGCCAGGCGACGGCCGATCTGCTCGGCGGGCAGGTGCAGGTGTCGATCCCGGGAACAGCCGGCATGGTCGGCCACATCAAGGCGGGCAAGCTCCGGGCACTGGCGGTGACCGGCGCGAAACGCTCGCCGCAGCTCCCCGACGTGCCGACCGTGATGGAGTCGGGCGTACCGGGCTATGAGGCCTACGTCTGGATGGGCCTGCTCGCGCCGAAAGGGACGCCGGCGCCGATTATCGACAAGCTCTTTCGCGAGCTCACGCAAGTGCTTGCGACCAGCGAAGTGAAGACCTACATGGCGAGCGCCGGCATCGAAATCGTCGGTTCGACGCCCTCTGAGTTCGGGGCGTTCTTCCGCTCGGAAAGGGAGCTCTGGGCGAAGGTCATTCGCGAAACCGGCGCGAAGATCGACTAGCAGGACCATCCAAGGAGTCTTAAAGCGAGATGGACAAGGCAACGCAAGTGACCGGCGTCGAGCATTGGACGCAGAAGCAAACGCCCGACGGCGACGTCCGTCTGTTTCTGTGGGAAAAGTATGTCGACTCGCCGGAGGGCAAGCCGGCCGTGCTTTTCGTTCACGGCTCGTCGATGGCTTCGCAGCCGACTTTCGATCTCGTCGTTCCGGGCCGGCCGGATTCGTCCGTGATGGACTGGTTCGCGCAGCGCGGCTTTGTTTGCTGGACCGTCGATATGGAAGGCTACGGGCGCTCCGGCAAAGAGCGCGACATCTATTGCGACGTCGCCGACGGCGCGTACGATCTTGCTGCGGCGACCGAGTACATCCTCCACGCGCGCGGCATTCGCGCCTTCATGGTTTACGGAATCTCGTCGGGGGCGCTGCGCGCTGCGCTGTTTGCGCAGCGCCATCCGGACCGCGTGTCACGCCTGGCGCTGGACGCGTTCGTCTGGACCGGGAAAGGCGCGCCGACGCTCGAGCAGCGCAGAACGAAACTGCCGGAGTTCCTCGCCGCCAAGCGCAGGCCGATCGACCGCGCGTTCGTGCATTCGATTTTTGAGCGCGATCATCCGGACACGGCGGAGCCGCGCGTCGTCGATGCGTTCGCGGATGCGATACTCGCGCTCGACGACTCGATGCCCAACGGCACCTATATCGACATGTGCTCCAAGCTCCCGATCGTCGACCCGGTCAGGATCACGATGCCCACGCTCATCCTGCGCGGGCAGTACGATGGCATCGCGGCCTTCGACGATCTGGTCGAATTCTTCAAGCGGCTGCCGCACCCGGACAAGCAGCTCTCCGTGATGGCCGGCATCTCGCACGCGAGCTTCCAGCAGAAGAACTACCTGATGGTCTATCACATCCTGCACGCGTACTTCACGCAGCCGGCGCCCCTGTATGTAGGGCCGGCGTAGCCGTCGCTGGCCGAAAGAATTCGGCCCTACGAACAGCGCGATTCTGTTGGTTTTCGTAGGTGCGAATTCATTCGCACGCAACGTCTGGATGCCGTGGCCGAATGAATTCGGCCCTACGAACAGCGCGATTCTGTTGGTTTTCGTAGGTGCGAATTCATTCGCACGCAACATCCGGATGCCGTGGCCGAATGAATTCGGCCCTACGAACAGCGCGATTCTGTTGGTTTTCGTAGGTGCGAATTCATTCGCATGCAACATCCGGATGCCGTGGCCGAAAGAATTCGGCCCTACGAACAGCGCGATTCTGATGGTTTTCGTAGGTGCGAATTTATTCGCACACAACATCCGGATGCCGTGGCCGAATGAATTCGGCCCTACGAACAGCGCGATTCTGTTGGTTTTCGTAGGTGCGAATTCATTCGCACGCAACGTCTGGATGCCGCGCCGCTTCCCGGGCATCGCTTTCGCTCAGCCCGGGCTACGACAGCGCCTTATTTCGCCGCCGGTTGCATCTTCATCTGGCGCAGATCGGCGGGCAACAACGCGTCGGCGCGCTCGCCGTACTCATTGCGAAACGCCGCGAGCTCCTTCGCTGCCTCGTCAAGCCGGCCCTCGTTCTTGAGGTCGCGAATCCGCTTGATCCACTCCTCGACGCTGCGCGCGGATGCTTCCTTCGCTTTGGCTTCGTCGGTCGTCGCGACCTTCGCCATCGCGACCTTGCTTTTCGTCTGCGCTTCTTCGGCGTTCGTCGCCGCGGCGGAACGTGCAACCCGAGTCGCCGCGGCTCCCGCCGGAGTATTCGGTGTGGGTTTGCGTTCCTCCGCGTAGGCTTCGCGTTGGGGCTCGGGCGCGGCGGCGGCCGGGAATGGCTCGCTGCGCGGTGGCGCGGCGGTCCCCGATACCCCCGCGGCGGGTGACGCCGCGGTGTTTGCGGCGGCTGCGTCGGACTTGGCGCTCGCGAGCTTGTCCTGCGCCGCGAGCTCTCGCCTCGCCGCCGGCGACTGCTTCGGCGTGTCCCTTTCGGTTGCGGGCGCCTCAGCACGCTCGCGGGCGAGATTGCCCGACGCCGCCATCTGAGCGCGCCGCGCCGGCGCCTGCGCCGGGGGCGACGGTGTTGCGGGCGGCGGCGCGGCTGCGGTGATCGCGGCGGATGGCTCGACGATCTTTGTGTCGGCGGGCGCGAGCGGCCGCGCGACATCCTTGTTCGCTTCGCGCGGCGCAACGGCCATGTCGGCGACGATGGTCGGCGCGACTTGCTCCGGCGGCGTCAGCTGGATGATGCCGACCGCGAGCACGGCCACGGTGGCGGCGGCCGCGAGCGGGTACCACCAATGCTTGTCGCGCTTGGGAGGAGGCGCCGCATCGACTGCGCGCCGTGCCGCGCCACGAATCGCAGCGTCGAGCGACGGTGGCGGCTCCTCACGGCTGGCCGCGCTCCACGCGGCGTCGACTCGGCGGTCGCGTTCGGTCTCGTTCATCCCAGACTTTCCCGCAATCCGTCGTCGAGGTCCACGAGATCGCCGCGCAGCTTGGCGAGCGCGTAACGCAGCCGGCTCTTCACGGTCTCTGTCCCGACCCCGGTCAAATCCGCAATCTCGGCGAGCGACAGGCCGCCTTCCTGCTGCAGCAAGAACGCCTCGCGTTGCGCGGGCGGCAGCGCCGCGACCGCGGCGCGCAGGCGCTCGCCGAGCTCGCGGTTCTCGGCGCGAACCTGCGGTTGATCACTGCGCGCGCCGGGCAGCGCGGCGACGGTTTCCTCATGCGCCTCGTCGTCTGCGGAGACGAGCGTCAGGTGCGCGCTGGCGCGGTAGTGGTCGATCAGCCGGTTATGCGCCAGGCGGTAGAGCCACGTCGTGAACTTGGCGGTAGGCGCGTAGCTCGCGCGGGCCCGGATGAGGTTCATCCATACGTCCTGAAAAAGTTCGTCGGCGACGCCGCCCTGGCGGCACTGCCGCAGCAGATAGCGGTACACGCTGCCTTTGTGGCGGGCGTAAAGCGCATCGAACGCTGCGGCGTCGCCGGCAGCGTACGCGAGCATCAGTTCTTCGTCGCTCGTCGCGGCAGGAGCGGGCATGGCCCGCCCAGTATGCGAGGCGGGCCATGCGGTGGCAAGCGAGGGTCAGCGCCGCGGCTCTCCTTGTTAGGTTGCGCGAAGCGTCGCGTCGCGCGTCGGCCGCATGCGTCGACTCGCCACGCGCGATCCCCGCATCGCTACGCTCGCGGGGCCCCTCGCCGCGGGCTCGCGCCGCTACTGCGCGCGCGGATCCGGGACAAAGCGCCCGGCATCAGGAAACGGATTGGGGCGCAATCGGGCCAGCGGCGGCGAGCCAACGGGCACGCCCTGCGCGAGCAGGTTCTCGTACGAATCGTAATAGATCGCGATCGTTTCCGCCGGCGTGTCGCTCGCCCGCTCGAACCGCGTATAGCTCGCATACGAGGTTTCGCTGCGGCCATGGCCGGTGCCCAGGCGCTCCTGCATCGATTGCGCCACCGAGCCGCTCGCCGCCTCCTTCGCGTCCGCGGCCGCGTTCGCCGCGGGCGCCGGCGCGGACTGGCCCTCCGCGCGCGCCGCGTCCTTGCGCCGGAATTCTTCGAGCGCGATCGGCCGCGCCCGCTCGCGAAACACCGCAACACCGATCACGCCGACGTTGTCCGGACGGCCGGTGCGCGCGGCGTAAGAATCGGGCAGTGCGGTGAAGTAGAACGCGGCGGTGCGCGCCATGCTCTTGCGCCAGCCCGCGATGTCGGCACTCTCGTAAGGCGCGAGCACGTAGCCGGATTGCTGCGTCGATGCCGTGTCGCCGGTGATGACGTTGACGCCGTCGACGCTCATCACCGCGAGGACGCGACCGCTTCCGCCGTTGCGCACCCGGATCGTGTATTCGTTGCCGGGCTTGCCGACGACATAGCGCCGGCCCTGATGCAAGTACATCGGCAGCACGCGACCTTCGGTGCGGTCGACGATCTCGACGGTCGCCTGCGTTTGCGGCAGGACGCCGAACGCTTGACTGTCGGCGGCAAACGTCGCCGCGGCGAACGACGCGGCGAGCGCGACGCCGAGCATCGAAAGTTTCACTGCTTGCAACATGGGTTTCTCCTTGCCGCAGCTCGATCGGTGCGGTTCAGCCTATTAACGGCGCAGGCGCGCCGCCGGGGTTATTCGCCCCGCGTGCGATAATTCGCCTCCCGGCCGAGGACGTCGCAGGGACGCAACTCGAACCATGCAGGATCTCCAACATCTTCCCGCGCTGGTCGCATGGTGCGCGTTCGGGCTCGCCGTCGTATTCGGCGCGGTGGCGAACCGCGTCAATTTCTGCACCATGGGCGCGGTCACCGATCTGGTTACCATCGGCGACTGGCGGCGCATGCGCATGTGGCTGCTTGCGATCGCGGTAGCGATCACCGGTGTGACATGGCTCGAGGCGACC
>Ga0207646_10006513_pt1 | contig 12052 bp, 13 predicted proteins | sample KBSK5502metaG_FD_184343 | JGI IMG/M metagenome (GOLD analysis project Ga0207646, IMG submission 184343) | Corn, switchgrass and miscanthus rhizosphere microbial communities from Kellogg Biological Station, Michigan, USA - KBS K5-50-2 metaG... | ecosystem: Host-associated > Plants > Roots >...
CAACTATCCTGCAAAGAAGAACTTCACCGGAGGTGGCGAATGGCGGCGATCAGTCGAGCTGACGCGGCGTGGGAAGGCGACCTGACGACCGGACGGGGGCGGGTCAAGGTCGCGAGCGGAACGTTCAGCGAGTTCCCGGTCACCTGGGCGGCGCGCGCCGAGCGCACCCACGGCGGCACCAGCCCGGAGGAGCTGATTGCCGCGGCCCACGCGGCCTGCTACTCGATGGCGTTCTCGAACGGCCTGAGCAAGGCCGGCCACAAGCCCGAGCGGCTGAACACGACCGCGGAGGTCGAGTTCGTCCCGGGCAAGGGAATCACCACCATCACGCTCAGCGTCAAGGGCCACATCCACGGCATCGACGAGGCGGAGTTCCGCAAGCTGGCCGAGGAGGCCAAGGACGGCTGCCCGGTGTCGCAGGCGTTGAAGGGCAACGTCGAGCTGAAGCTGAACGCGGAGCTAGACCCGGTCCACTAACGGCGTTGTTTGCCGGTGACGGCCGGGAAGTCGATCATGCCCTGCATGCGCAGCTCGCGCAGCTGGCTCGAAAGCCACCGGCGCGGATTCTTGATCTGCCTGCCGCCGTCGACGAAGTCGTAGCAGCGGCCGTTCACGTCCCGGACGATGAGGATCAAGCACTGGGGCTCGAGCTGGCGCTTCCACGCCTTGACGACGAACCGCAGCGAGATCCGCCGCGCCGGTGCGTGCTCGGGCATGGTCAGCTCGCCGGCGTACAGCTCGTCGCTGGCGTGGACGATGATCCCGCCCGCCGCCAGGGTCCCGCCCAGGTTCTCGACCTCGAGCTCGATCGCGTTCCCCGGCGCCACCTGTCCCGTGAACACGATGTTCGGGACGGGCTTGGTCGCCACGTCCCAGCGCCTGATCGCGCGCCGTGACGCCCAGTCTGCCCGCGTGGCGAAAACGGCGGCCCACACCGCCGCCACGGCCGCGAGAACGGCAAGGGCTTGTTCCGAGCTCACTGACTCTCCTGCTTGACGCTGGCAGCGCCTGGATCTGGCGCCAGAGGGTACATCCTCGCGTCGTAGGCGCGGAAGAGGGGCAGCGCGACCGCGGCGAGCACGCACCCGACCACGCACAGGACGCCGCCCGAGACAATCGAGACCCGGACGTTGAAGATCGAGGCCACCAGGCCCGCCTCGAAGTTGCCCAGGGCCGGTCCAGACGACCAGCTGAGCATCTCGATCGAAGCGAGCCGGCCGCGCAACGAGTCGGGGATGGTCTGGTTCCAGATCACGCCCCGGAAGATGCCGCTCATCATGTCCGCCGCACCGGCCAGCGCAAGGAAGAAGAAGGCGACCTCGAGCGTCGGCGCCAGCCCGAAGCCGATGATCGCGAGCCCCCAGGAAGTCGCCGCGACGACAACGCCCATTCCGTGCCGGTGCACGCGGTTGGTCCACCCGCTCGTCGCCGAGAAGACGAAGGAGCCGACGGCGGGCGCCGCGTACAGCAGGCCGAGGACCTTCGGACCACCGAGGTTCTGGGCGATCGCGGGGAAGAGTGCCATCGGCATGCCGAAGAACATCGCGATCATGTCGACGAAGTACGTGCCGAGCAGCTCCTGGCGGCTGCGCGCGTAGCGCAGTCCCTCGACCACGCGGCGGATGCTCGGACGCTCGGCGTCCGACGGCGGGGGCACCGCGCGCATCAACCACAGGCACCCCAGGCCGACGACGAACGTCGCCAGGTTGATGCCATAGGTGATAGGCAGTCCGAAGCCGGCGATCAGGACCCCGCCGAGCGCCGGGCCGAGGATCATGCCCAGCGTCATGCGCAGGCCGCCCAGAGCGCCGGCGGCGGTGAGCTCGTTCCTGTCGACCAGTCGCGGAAGCATCGCGTCGAGCGACGGACGCTGCAGCGCGTCGAGCGCGCCCCAAGCCCCGGCGATCACGAACAGGACCCAGACCTGGGGATGGGGGATGGCGGCGTTGGCGACGAGGACCGCGCTGCAGACGAGCAGCGCGGACTCGCTCAGCAGCACCATCGTGCGACGGTCGCGGGCGTCCGCGAGCGCTCCCCCGACGAACGCCACGGCCAGGATCGGCCCGAACTCCACCAGCCCGAGCACCCCGACCACCAGCACGTTGTGGGTCAGCTGGTACACCTGGTAAGGCAGAGCGACCGACGAGATCATCGAGCCGAAGAAGGACACGAACCGGCCGATGAACAGAAGCCGGAAGTCGCGGTGGCGGCGGAGCGGCGTCACGTCCACGGTCGCGACGTGCCACCAGCGCCGCGTGGGCCGGGCCGGCGTTAGCGAATCGTCATCTTCGGGAATCATCATGTGTGTCTAGACAGACCTTGGAGGGAAACATGGAGAAGGCGACCTTTGCGGGCGGCTGCTTCTGGGGGGTCGAGCACCTGTTCAACGAGGTGCCCGGCGTAATTGAAGCGGTATCGGGCTATGAGGGCGGGCACGTCGACCACGCGACGTACGAGCAGGTGTGCTCAGGCCGAACAGGCCACGCCGAGGCCGTGGAGGTGACGTTCGACCCGGCGAAAGTCTCATACGAGCAGCTCCTCAACCAGTTCTGGAACATGCATGACCCAACCACGCTCAACCGCCAGGGGCCGGACTTCGGTCACCAGTACCGGAGCGTGATCTTCTTCCACAACCCGGAGCAGGAGGAGGCGGCGCGGAAGTCAAAGGAAGAGGCGCAGAAGTTCTTCGACCGCAAGATCGTCACGGAGATCGTCCCGGCGACCGATTTCTGGCGCGCCGAGGAGTACCACCAGCGCTACTTCGACAAGCACCCCGGGCACTACGGATGCCACTTCATCCGGGGCTGGGTTCCGGCACCCGCCGAGGAAGCACAGCAGGCGTAAACCCAGCGTGGCGTTGGCGGCCGGGGTTTCCCCGGCCGCGACTAGGTCTTCAATGCCACCGAGCGTCGCACCGAGTGACATTCAAGTAACACTCCTTTCGGGAAGGGGTTAGCGGCGCGAATCCGGCCGGGGTAACCGCCGATCAGACGATCGCTGCGAGCGGCCGTTGAGCGCCGCGACGTAGGGGGAACCTCGCAAGGTTCCCCCTGCGCTTTGCCACTTCATCCGGGGCTGGGTGCCGGCTCCCGCCGAGGAAGCCAAACAGGCCTAACCCAGCGTCTCATTGGCGGCCGGGTGGATATCCTTACCCGGCTCCATGCGCTGCGACCACTGCGCCAACGACGTCCCGGACGGCGTGTTCTGCACCCGCTGCGGGGCGCACCAGGGGACCACGGGTGAGCTGTCCCGCGCCAAGACCCGGTCGCACCGCTACGCCGCGCACCCCGCTGAGCACGTCCTCCAGCCGTCGGTGTTCACGACGATCTTTCCCCACCTCGGCCACCAGAAGGTCCACGAGTTTCGGTGGGCCTTCGCGGTCGGGTTGGCGGGGATCCTCGTCCTCTACATAGCCGGCCTGATCACGGCGGCCATCCTGGTCGCGATCTTCCTCGTCCCGGTCCTCTACCTGATCTACCTCTACGAGGCGCAGGTCTACCGTGACGAGCCGGCGACGGTTCTCGGGTTCACCATCGGCGGCGGCGCGGTCGTCGGGCTGGTGCTCACGTTGATAGTGCGCGCCCTCGTCAACCCGTTCACGTCGGTTGGCAACCCACTGCACGCGGCAAGCATCAGCGTCGGCGCGCTTCTGTTCCTGGGCGTGCTGGTGCCTGTCCTCCAGGAGGCGCTCAAGCCGCTGCCTGCGCTGTTTCTTCCGCGCCGCGCGGACTTCCCTGAGACGGTCGACGGCCTCGTCTTCGGCATCGCCGCCGGTCTTGGATTCAGCGTCGCGGAATCGCTCGTCGCCTTCTCCGGGGCGCTCGCCGGCCTACCGGCCCACGTCGCTCCTGGCAACTGGATCTACGACCTGGTCACGCTCGCCATCTTTCAGCCGTTGCTGCAAGGCAGCGCCACGGGAATGATCGTGGCCGCGGTCTGGCGCTACAGGCGCGGAAGGCTCGGGCAGAGGGAGATCGGGGCGGTCGCACTGGCGGTGATCGCGCACGTCGCGTTTGCCCTCGGCACGCAGCTCCTCAAGGACGTAGGTGTCGCGCAACTGTTCGTCCTCGTCTGGCAGGCCGCAATCGTCGGCGCGGTCCTCATCTACGTCCGCTTTCTGCTGCATCACGCGCTGCTCGAGGAGGCCGCGCACATGGGCTTCGCCGAGACGGTGTGCCCGAACTGTCACATGCACATCGTCGCCTCGGGTTTCTGCCCCAACTGCGGCATGGCCCTGACCGCGGCGCCGACCGCGGTCAAGCGAGCTCGCAAGCCTGCCGCGGTGAAGTCGTAGATGGCGCTGACGTGCGCGCGCTGCGGCGCCCAGAACCCCGACGGCAATCTCTACTGCCAGAACTGCGGGACCGCGCTGACGGCCGCGGCAGCAGCGGCGCCGCCGCCTCCCGGACCGCCCCCGGGACCTCCGCCCGGCATGGCCCCGCCTGCGTTCGCCGGACCGCCCGGCTACGCGCCGCCGGCCGGCTACGCCAGCCCGTACTACACGCCCGCGGTCGCGACGCCTCCCGTCCATCGCACGCCGTGGATGGTCATCATCGCCGCGGTGGTGGCCCTGGTCGTGATCATGGCCGGGATTGGCACCGCCATCACCGTTCTTGGCAACCGCAACGCTTCGACCAACGGCGGCGGGATCGCCGACGTGTCGAGCCCTTCGCCGGAGACTTCGCCGAGCCCGGTCGGCTCGCCGGTCCCGACGCCGACCACGGGGACAAAGTCCAACGACGGTGTCAGCGTCACCCTGCCGGCCGGGTGGACGGTGACGAGCCAGGACAGCGAATCCTTTGTTCTCAGCGACCCCGACAACGAGGGCGACGTGACAATCGCGAGCGGTTCGTCGAGTCCCGCCCAGAGCGCGCAGGACAACAAGAACACGATCGACTCCAGCCTGAAGAGCAAGTACCCCGACACTCGAAACTGCACGGGCACCACGACCACCACGGGTACTTTCAACGGCGCGAAGGGAATCTCGTGGACGCTGTGCCTGACGCTCACCGACGGCACTCACTCGGTGCCGGCGGCGGCGTCGATCTTCGCGGGCGCGAACGCCAGCGGCAGCGTCTACTACGTGGTCATCGTGCTGACGCGGCAGGAGAACATCAGCCACTACCTGACCGTCGCGCGCCCGGTCCTCGCGTCGGTGCACTGGAAGCTTTCGTAGAAGCGAGGGGGTGTAGGGGCCGCTAGGGAACGGCCCCTACGCTTTGGGGGAAAGGCCCGAGGTGGCGTCGGGCTCAGTGCTCACGATGATGCGACGTCCTCAAAACCGCGTCAGAAGAAGCTTGGGATTGGCTTTGAGCGCCCTCCTGATGGCGTGCTCCTCCTCGAGTCCCTCGCCGTGGAGCCTTGCCTGGCGCGCGCATCTGCAAGGCGCCGTCGACGGAACTCCGGCGATCGCCGGAGGTATGGTGATCGCCGGCAGCGCCGGCGGTGAGCTGGGCGCCTTCGACCAACGCACGGGCCGGCGGATCTGGATTCGGAGCGGCCTGGGCGCCATCACCGACTCGCCGGCCGTGGATGCGGGGCGCGTATTCGCCGGCACGCTGACGGGGCACCTGCTGGCGTTCGCGGCCGCCGACGGACGGCCGCTGTGGGACTGGACTGGGCCTCCCGACGCCGCTCTCTGGTCGTCGCCGGTCGTCCATCGCGACCTGGTGATCATCGGCGTCGCGTCGCCTTTTGGCGATCAGCCACTTGTCGCGGGCGAGCTCGTCGCGATTGACGCCCAAACCGGCCGAGTGCGCTGGTCCTTCTGCCTGCGCGCGGGCTGCGCGCGTGGCGACGGTGTGTGGTCGACGGCCGCGATCGACGCCAACGGCGTTGCCTTCGCCGGCGTCGGCAACCCTGGCGATGGCGTCATCGCTTTCGACCCTCTGACCGGAGCACGCAAGTGGCAGGTGGGTCTTTACGCGGACAGCGGCCGTGACCTGGACGTCGGCGCGAGACCGGTGATCGTATCCGCCGGCGGCGGCGAGCTCGTTGAGGTCGGCTCGGACGAAGGCACGTTTGTCGCGCTCAACGCGGCTGACGGCAGGGTCGCCTGGTCGCGCAGGCTGGTCGAAGGGGCCGCCGTCCACGGGCTGATCGCGTCGCCCGTCTACGACGGCGCCAGCGTGTACGCGCCATCCGCGAGCCCGCCCTACGGCCTCTTCGCGCTCAGGGCGTCGAGCGGGGAGGTGGCGTGGCGGCACTCCACCGACCTGCCGGTATACAGCGCGCCGGCGATCGCGCGGGGAGTTGTCGTGTTCGGCACGGGCGCCGTCTTCGGCGACGTGAACGCCGGCTTGCTCATCGCCCTTTCGACCATCGATGGCAAAGAGCTGTGGCGCTATGACGTGCGCTCAGCGGTGCGCAGCGGACCGGCGATCGCGGGCGATACTGTTTTCGCGGGCGACCACGCCGGCGATGTGATCGCCCTTCGCGTCAGCTCGCTTTCGTAACCAGCGGGAGCTCGACCTCGAACGTCGCTCCGCCGCCGGACGTCTCCTTCACCTTCACACGCCCGCCGTGGGCGGTGACCACCGCGCTGACGATCGACAGTCCAAGGCCCGCACCTCCGCTGTCGCGGCTGCGGCTGCTGTCCGCGCGGTAGAAGGGCTCGAAGATCTTCTCCCGATCGCCGGCCGGAAGGCCGGGGCCGTGGTCGGTGACCGAGAGCTGCGCGGTCCCGTTCTCCGTCGTCACCGCGATCTCCACCGGCGTCGACGACGGTGTGTGCACGAGAGCGTTGCGAACGAGGTTGCCGACGACCTGGCGCAGACGCGTGTCGTCGCCCGAGACGACGACTGTGTCCGGGGCGTTCAGGGTGATGTCGCGCTGCGGCGCCACGACGCGCGCGTCGGCCGCCGCGTCGCGCGCGATCACCTGCAGGTCGACCGGCCTGGATTCGAGCGGGCGGCCCTGGTCGAGCCGCGCGATCAGCAGCATGTCGTCGACCAGCGTCGACATTCGCACCGACTCCTCCTCGATCCGCCTTCGCGCAAGCTCTGCGTCGGCCGGCGACTCCGCGGCGCCGCGGCGCAGTATCTCCGAGTAGCCGCGCACCGAGGTCAGCGGCGTGCGCAGCTCGTGGGAGGCGTCGGCGATGAAGCGCCGCAGCCTGCGCTCGGAGGCGGTTCGCTGCGCGAACGCGGCCTCGATCTGGGCGAGCATCGCGTTGAGCGCAAGACCCAGCCGGCCGATCTCGGTCCTCGGGCTTGCCGGCTCGACGCGGCGGCTGTAGTCGCCGGCGGCGATCTCCCCGGCGACGGCGCCCATGCGGCGCAGCGGCCGCAAGCCCAGCTGGATGATCACGAACGCGAGCAGCGCCGTGCCCGCGACCACGCCCGCGCTGATCAGCGCCTGGGAGACCAGCAAGCCGCGGAGCGTGGAGGTTATGTCGGTCAGCGGTACCGCGAGGACTATGAACGCGCCGCTGAAGCGCCCTTCGCGCCAGTCGGTGATCCGGAACTCGGTCGACCGGTCGGTCCCCTGCACCGTGAATGGCTGCACGGGGACGTCGAGCTGGCCGCTGTCCTGCAGGTTCTTGGGGACGACGGGCAGCACGGTGACCGTTTCGGAGCCGAAGCCCGAGCTGACGCCCCTGATCGTGACGGGCGAGCCGTCCTGTCCCAGGAGCTCGGCGACCGTGCCGACTGGAAACGCCGTCCGCTGCACCGGTCCGCGGCTCGGGGCGCCGAGCGCTGTCGCGACCTCGTCGACCCCCGCGCGCATCTCCGCATCGACCCGGTCGATCAGGAATTTCTGGAGCGACGCGTAGATCGCGACGTTGAGGACGAGCAGCCCGATCAGGAGGAGCGCGATGACGCCGATCAGGAGCCTCCCGCGGAGGGAGAGGGTCATTTTCTGGGCGGTCGGAGGACGTAGCCCACGCCGCGGACGGTCTGGATCAAGGGCGGGTCGAAGCGGTCGACCTTGCGCCGGAGGTAGCTGACGTAGGTCTCGAGCACGCTGGCGTCGCCGCCGAAGTCGTAGTGCCAGACGTGGTCGAGGATCTGGCTGCGGGTGAGCACGCGACCGGAATTGATGAGCAGGTAACGGAGGAGGCGGTATTCGGTGTTGGTCAGCTCGACGACGCGGCCATGGCGGCGGACCTCGTGCGCCTCGTCGTCGAGCTCCAGGTCGGCGAGCGAGAGCTTGCCCGTCTCGCTGTTGTTGCCGTGGCGGCGCAGGACGACGCGGACGCGCGCCATCAGCTCCTCGATGCTGAAGGGCTTGGTGACGTAGTCGTCGCCGCCGATGGTGAGTCCGTGGACCTTGTCCTCTGTGGCGTCACGCGCGGTGAGGAAGATGATGGGCACCTTCGAGCCCTGGCTGTTCAGGCGCTTCATGACCTCCATGCCGTCGATGTCGGGGAGCATCACGTCGAGGATCACGAGCGAGGGGGAGAACTGGGAGACGGCGGTCAGAGCTCCCCGCCCGGTGGCCGCGGTCTTGACGGTGAAGCCCTCGTAGCGGAGGGCCATGGCGACGAGCTCGGTGATGTTGGGCTCGTCGTCGACCACGAGCACCCGGGCGCTGTTGGCGTTGTTCACGGGGACCATGCTGATCGTGTTTTCTGGGAAATTGCTCAGAATTTGTTGGGCGTCAGCTTCGATTTTGCTGGTTCCGGCCACCCGGCGAGGCGGCGGACCGTGCCGTCGCGGTGGACCAGTCGGGCCGCGAGGCTGTGCTTGACCAGCCAGGCAGGCGCTAGCTCTCCCATGACGATGGCCGCCGTCGAGGCGATGTTGGCGTCGACGCAGCTGCCGGCGGCAACCGTCGCGGTGCGCCAGCAGCTGTCGACGGGAAGGCCGGTGGCGGGGTCGATGATGTGGTGCAGGACGACGTCACCGCGGACCCAGCGACGCACGGTCGTCGCGGACGACGCGATCCCGCCGGACCTGATGCTGACCGTCTCCTCGTCGTCGGAGATGCCGGCCGCGCTGTCCTCGCTCGCCTGGACCATCCACCCCTCCGCTGGGGCCTCGCCCCCGACCGCGACGTCACCTCCAAGGCTGACCAGAACACCACCGCCGTCAACGACTCGAGCCGCCGCCTCCGCGGCCAGGTCGGAGGCGAGCGCTTTGGCCGTGGCGCCGAGGTCGAGCTCGACGCCGTGAGGGACGACCACGGTGCGGGTTGCGGTGCTGAAGCGGATCGCCCGCCAGCCTGGGATGCGGTTCGCGACCAACCGGATCGGGCCGCCTTCGGCGGCAACCGAAGCGAAGTCGGAATCGTAGCCGGCCATCCGGAGAGCGTGACCCACGGTCGGGTCAACGGCGCCCTCTGTGAGCTCGGCGCCACGGAGCGCCACCTCGATGGCGCGGGCGAGAAGCGGGCTGACCTTGACGACCCGGTCGGAGGCGCGAGACAGGCGGCTCAGCTCGCTGTCTTCGCGAAACCTGCTGGCCGCAAGGTCGATCGCTGCGACGACCTCATCGACCGCGGCCTTCGCCAGGGCCAGGCGTTGCGGCCGGGTGACGACGACCCGCAGCGAGCCGCCGAGTGCGCGCCCTTCGGCGATGCCGAGCACGCGGGTGATCATCGGCGCCGCAGCGCGATCGCCAGCACCGGGCAGTCTTCGATCGCGCGCTGCGCGAGCGGCACCAGGCGCTGGGGCACCGGTCCCGGCTTGAGGATGGGATAACCCCAGTCGTCGAGGCGGATCAGCTCCGGCAGGATCTCAGCGCAGAGACCGCGGCCGTCGCATTTGACCCGGTCGACGACGAGGTGGCGCTCCCCGCTCACGCGATCTGCCTCAGCCGGTGGTCCGATCGGTGCTGTTCGAACTCGCGCGCGAAGACGGTCAAAGCGGAGGAAAGGAAGATGGCCGCGCCGTCCGGATGCTTGCAGGCGCCTCGACCGCGCACGTCGACGGCCCAGCGCTGGAGGCGCCGCAGGTCGGCGGGGTTGGAGCCTTGAGAGGCGATTCGCGTGCACCCCTCCGCGAGCGCGCGGAGCCCGAAGAAGCACGGGCCGCACTGCGCTGAGCTCTCGCCCGCGAGGTAGCGCATGATCGCGGCCACGTCACAGACCGGGCAGCGGCTCACGGGCAGGATGCCGACGACACCGCAGCCGAGGCCCGACTCACACGCGACGGGCAGTCGCCACGCCTCATCGTTTTCCATCCAGCGTCCGAAGTAGCCGCCGACCAGGACCGCGCGCGGAACCTCGATGGGGCCGCCGGCGTGGGTGATCGCCTCGGCGATTGTGGTCCCGGTCGCAACCTCGATGACGCCCTGGCGCGATACGCCCCCCGCCACCGTGAGCAGCACGGTGCCCGGGATGGCGCCCGTGCGCGCCAGCACGGCGATGTGCGCCAGCGTCTCCACGTTCTGGACTAGCGTTGCGAGCTCGAACGGGTAGGGCGGCACGGTCGTGGGTGTGGCGACACCTGAGTTGATGAAGTGAATTGCCGCGGACTCGGCCCCGGCGACGTAGCGCGAAGGCGCCGCTGCCAGGCTGACCATTCCGCGCTCCGGCTCGGTTCGCTGCGCCAGCGCTCCGAGCATCGAGTCGCGAGCGGCGATGTGGCGGTCGCCGATGTAGAGCACGATCCGCCGCGCGCGCAGCACCCGTGCCGCGATGAACGCCCCGTCGAGGATGAGGTGCGGCCGCTTGCTCATGAGCACGCGGTCCTTCTTGCTCTGCGGCTCGCCCTCGGAGCCGTTGACGACGACCACGGCATCGCCGCGCGAGCGCTGCGTCACCGCGCGCCATTTCGTGCCGGTGGGAAAGCTCGCGCCTCCGCGGCCGAACAACCCCGAGCGCTCCAGCGCATCGATGAAATGGGGCCCGACGCGCGGCAGCGGCGCGAGCACGTCCGCCTCGTCGAGGAGCGCCATCAGCGTGCCTCGCGGCGGAACGACGCGCGAGCGTCAGCCAGGGGATCAGAAGATCCAGACGAGACCCTCCAGACCAACGCGATCGCCACGCCGGCGATGCACGCGAGCGTGATGGCGAGCATCCACGCCGAAAGCGTGTCGGTGCCGGTGCCCAGGCCGTGGACCACACCGATGGGCCACGCCGCGTAGGTGAGCCAGTGGATCACGCGCCACGTCCGGTGGCCGAGGTAGCCGCGCAGGAGGCTCGTGACCACGATCGCCAGAAAGAGCTCGAAGGAGACGACGCCGAGCCCGAGCCAGAACGTCCGGTAGTACGAGGAGAACGGGATCAGCGCCGCGGCCCACCCGAGGTTGGTGTACGGGTCGACCACCGCGGTGACGATGTGCAGGGCCAGGAAGACGATGGTCATCAGCGCGAGGTTGCGGTGCAGGCCGGTGGTTAGGAACCGCGGCCAGAGCGGGCCCTGCACGCGCTGCGTGGAGAGGATGCCGAGGATGACGACGGCGCTGAGCAGGACCAGGCTCACCGCGCCGGCGCCGCGGGTCGTGTACGAGAGAAGGCTCGTCGACACCGCTCAGTGCGAGGCGCCGGAGACCGCGTGCGCCGTGCCGCCGGACGATGAGCCGACGCCGCTCGAGGACTGAAGCCCGCTCGAGGAGCTCGATGTGGACGCGGCAGCAGCGCTGCTCGAATCATCGGCTGAGGTCGACGAGCTCACGGTTGCGGTGGTCGACGAGGCGGTGGTGCCTGGGATCGTCAGCGCGCTGACGGCGCCGAGCACGCCGACTCCACCGGCGGCGGCGAAGGCGATGACGAACGTCAGGCGGTTAAGCAGCCGCAAGGCGGCGTCGCGGGCACGCACTCGTGGGTCCATGGGGTCCAGCTTGGGCGCGGCTCCCAAACCGCAGCTAAGAACCGGCTGTGAGCTGGCTGAGAGTCGCGGGTCGATCGGTGAGCAGACTCTCCACCGGTTCGCCCCCGTAGCTCGGGAGCGCCGGGCGAACTTATTCAGGCCCTTAGTCTTTTTGGTTCGCCCCGTAGCTCAGGGGGCGCCGGGCGCGCGCAGGGCGCACTGATTCAGGCCCTTAGACTCTTTTTGGTTCGCCCCCGTAGCTCAGGGGCGCCGGGCGCGCGCAGGGCGCACTGATTCAGGCCCTTAGACTCTTTTTGGTTCGCCCCCGTAGCTCAGGGGCGCCGGGCGCGCGCAGGG
>Ga0207646_10006514_pt1 | contig 12051 bp, 9 predicted proteins | sample KBSK5502metaG_FD_184343 | JGI IMG/M metagenome (GOLD analysis project Ga0207646, IMG submission 184343) | Corn, switchgrass and miscanthus rhizosphere microbial communities from Kellogg Biological Station, Michigan, USA - KBS K5-50-2 metaG... | ecosystem: Host-associated > Plants > Roots >...
GGATCCTTCCATATCGGTGAAGAGCAGGGTGAGGGTTCCCGCCGGCAACTCAGGCATAACTGGCCTCCTCGTCTTGCACCTGGTGGTGCATCATCTTGAGAGCGTCTGCTTGCTGTTCGATGTGTGTTCCAATCAGTGGAAGAACGCTGCTGTTTGGACGCTCTCCCGCATTATATCGTATCAATCAGTACGTAGTAAGAGTCAAATCTTTCCTGTCAGAAGCCTCGCTCTCTCATGCTCGTTTGCTGGGTCAATGGAATCTGGCCCCATTTTTGGGCCCTTTTCAACAAGCTGGTCCGTTCTCGCTTCCCGCTCGAACAGCTAGACCACGTAGCCAGCACAGGCAGCTCGCCTAGACACTGAGGGGTCAGGGAGAAGGCAATGCAGGCAGGACAAAACTGTACATTGAGCAGCGAAAAGCTGTCCAATCGCCATTCTGCGGGTCGGTTGCCGGCAAGAACACGATGCGCACGTTTACCGATGATTTACCAACGGTCAGAGAAGCAGGCAGAGGAAAATCTTCATCGCGCCAGCAACGATGGTGCCCATCAACGCCTACTCCATTTGATGCGCCAGCCTTGTACCACGTACCCGCGAAGCTGTTATCAAGATAGATATGCGCGCCCTGGTTGCCAATACAATCGTCGAAGGTGCGGCGCAAGAATGCGCCAACATTGCGCGGGTCGAGCTGTATCGTAAAGCTGGCTGCCCCTGTCAATGTGGTCCCTGCCGCGGTAATCAACGGAGTATGGACGCGGTATTCGTAGGCGACGGGTAGTTGGTAGGTACGCTCGCCTGTTGCCACATAATGATGTGTATGGCGGCTGGCAGGCACTGACCTTGCAAGATGCCGGTCTCTCGTGCAGCATCTACAAAGCCTCCAAATTGTTCAGGCATTGCTAATTCAGCCGAATTTGCTACCCTGATGGGGAACAGAACGTATATATGTTAATAAGAATCCCGGGGATTTGCCCCCATTTGAGAGAAAACAGAAAGCAAACATGGCCAAGACAGTGTTGCAAGAGCAGCAGCGCGATCTTTTACAGCAGGAACGGCAAATAGCCAACGAACTGCAAACTTGTCTGTTCGGTTTCGAAGGCGCTGACGCCTATGCCGCAACACTCCGACAAGTGGCAAGCGCCCTTGACGAGCTTTTTCTCCTAGTGATAGTGGGCGAGTTCAATGCTGGCAAATCTGCCTGCATCAATGCCCTCCTCCATGCAAATGTGCTGGAGGAAGGCGTCGTTCCTACTACCACTCAGATCACTATGTTGCGTTATGGGGAACAGAACGAGCAACATCAACGTGACCACTCCCTTTTGGAACTCCACTACCCAGCTGACTTCTTACAAGATATCAGCATCGTCGATACGCCTGGCGTGAACGCTATCCTACGCAAACACGAGCGACTAACAGAAGAGTTTGTACCCCGCAGCGACCTGATCCTCTTCGTCACGTCGGTTGATCGTCCCTTTACACAGAGCGAACGTACGTTTCTGGAACGCATTCGCAACTGGGGCAAAAAAGTGATCATCGTCCTCAACAAGATTGATATGCTGCAGACGCCGGAAGCGCTGATGGAAGTTGTGACTTTCGTGCGTGAAAACTGTAAAAATCTGTTGGATTTCCAACCAGAGATATTTCCAGTGTCGGCACTCCATGCACAACAGGCTCGCACAGCAATAGGACACTCGGCTGTCGAATTGTGGGAGAGCAGTCGTTTTGGACCGTTAGAAGAATACCTCTTTCACACGCTGGACGAGCAAGAACGGGTACGATTGAAACTACTCAGCCCGTTAGGAGTCATGCAGCGTCTGCTCAATGAAGCACAACGTTCAGTTGGGCAGCGTGCCAACCTGCTCGCAGAAGATGCGCGCACAGTTGCCACCATCGAGGAGCAACTGCGTTTATATGAAGAGGATATGGAAACGAACTTCTCACACCGGCTCGGTGAAATCGAGAACATCGTTCTGGAGATGCGCGAACGCGGCGATCGTTTCTTCGATAATACTATCCGTCTGGGCCGTATTTTCGACCTCCTCCAAACCCAGCGCATTCGCAACGAATTTGAGCAAGAGGTAATCGGTGACAGCGCATCACACATTGATGAGACTGTTCAGAGACTTATCGATTGGCTCGTGGAGCATGAGCATCGTCTCTGGCACGATGTGATGGAGTACCTGGATCGGCGCAGCCAGGTGAGCGTGCGCCGCGACAATGAGATGGTCGGTTCGGTCGGCAGACAGTTCGACTACAACAGGCGAACTCTGCTTCAGTCAGTGGCACGCACTGCGACCAAGGTCGTCCAAACCTATGATCGTCAGGCTGAAGCACAAAATCTTTCAGAAGATCTGCGCACGGCAGTTGCGCAAACCGCTCTTGCCAGCGCTGGTGGCATTGGATTAGGAGCCGCGATTGTCGCTATAGCAGGTGCTGCTGCCGCCGCTGATGTGACCGGTATCATCGCAGGCATCACACTGATCAGTCTCGGACTTTACATCATCCCATCCAGACGTACCCACGCCAAACGCAACTTCAATGACAAGATGCAAGCGTTACGTACTCGCTTGCATAATGCGATGAACGAACAGTTCCACAAAGAACTCAACAATGCCATCAACCGCGTGCGAGACGCCATCGCACCCTATACCCGTTTTGTCCGAGCCGAACAAAAGAAAACGGCCGCCATGCAGGAACAACTCACACACCTGAGTAAGGAGGTGATGCGACTGAGGAACACGATTGAGCGCTAAGCAGTAGTACAAGCGAGCTACCAGGTATAAGCAGGGGTCTGCCCTCCTCCGTTCGCGAAAATACTGCTTTGCACGGCCTCTTCTCAGGTTCCCAAGGTGTAGAGATGTCCATCCTGATTTCCTACGTACAGCACGCCATTCGAGATAGATGCCGCGCCATAGAAGAGCGAACCACTAGTTGTATCCTGGTAACGAAAGAGGGTCTGCCCCGAGGACGTGGCAATCAACATCAGATTCGTCCCTGTGTGACTGCCTATACTCCTGGGACTTCTGTGACGGCTCCAAGCACGGGACCTGTGTTGGCTACTTAAGGCATCCGTTCGGAAATAGATGTTTTGATCTCTTCGCTTGTGCTCGGCTTTGACAATCGGCATGCCAAATGGAGTGTGGATTTTCCCCGCGAGGGCAGTCCTCGCCAGTTCAGTGATGAAGCAATCTCACCATGAAGCACATGATGTCTTCTTTCTTTCTTCCATTGATCTGGGGAAACCGGCAGCAAGGTGCCCTTGCTGGTGGACTAACAAATAACATGCACAGAAAGCATCTCCTGACCCTCTGCACATCTCAGGCACTCACTTCTTCGCGTAGAGGGAAGAACTCATGCTCTTCTGCGGTAGTCATGATGCAAACCACCCAGGACTGGGAAGGAGAGAAGCTTGCCCCTTTCGTAATCTGGTGGAATTGGCACCATGGTGGGTTCGGGAATCTGCTGCCTGATCCCTTGATGCGGCCGGGCTTGGTTGAAGTAATGGACATATGCGTTGAGTACACGCTGGAGTTGCTTCTCATGCAGGATGAGCAGGTGATCGAGACACTCACGCCGCACACTGCCCAAAAGCCGTTCACAGATGGCATTGGCTCGTGGAGCTTGATACGGTGTTTTGAGAATCTTGATCCTACTCGTTTGTGCAACCCGAGCGAAGCACGCCCCAAACTTGCTATCGTTCTCCCGAAGAAGGTATTTCGGCCTAGAAAGAAGGCTGTTTCATGAGTAACTGGGACAAGCAAGCGTCGAACAACCCGAAGTTCACAGGCAGCGAAGTGGCCCCCTCGCTCCTGGCCTCGCTGGAGTGGCGCGCCATCGGCCCCTTTCGCGGTGGTCGCGTGGTAGCTGGGGCAGGCGATCCAGTCAACCCACAAGTATTCTACTTCGGCTCCACTGGTGGAGGCGTCTGGAAGACAACCGACGGTGGTCAGTACTGGGAGAACATCTCTGATGGATTCTTCAAACGAGCTTCGGTTGGCGCTATCGCTGTCGCCCTTTCAGATCCCAACGTGATCTATGTTGGTATGGGCGAGACAACGATTCGCGGCAATGTCTCTCACGGCGATGGAGTCTACAGGTCAACCGATGGCGGTCAAACCTGGACGCACCTGGGCCTGGAAGATACTCGCCAGATTGGAAAGATCCGTATCCATCCTCATAATCCCGATCTACTCTACGTCGCCGCTCTCGGACACGCTCACGGCCCCAATAGGGAGCGCGGCGTCTTCCGCTCCCGCGATGGCGGCAAGACCTGGGAGAACATTCTGTTCCTTAACGAGGAGGTCGGCTCGCACGATATCGCTCTGGACCCCCACAATCCGCGCATTCTCTACGCCGCTCTCTGGCGCGCTCGACGCCTCCCCCATACCCTCAATAGCGGCGGCGAGGGCTGTGGTCTCTATAAGTCTACCGACGGCGGGAAGACCTGGACCGATATTTCCCACAACAAAGGATTGCCCACTGGCATGCTGGGAAAGATCGGCGTGGCTGTTTCGGGCGCAAGAAAGGATCGCGTCTGGGCAATCGTAGAGGCCGAAGACGGCGCTGTCTTCCGCTCCGATGATGCCGGCACCACCTGGGAGCGACTCTCAGACGAAAAGGACCTGCGCAAGCGTCCCTGGTACTACCAGCACATCTATGCCGATCCCCAGGACGCCGATACGCTCTGGATACTCAACGAGCGCTGCTACAAGTCAATTGATGGCGGAGCGACCTTCACGCAGATTTCCGTTCCACATGGCGACTATCACGATCTCTGGATCGATCCCCGCGATCCGCAGCGTATGATCTGCGGTCATGATGGTGGTGCCTGCGTGACCTTCAACGGTGCCCAGAGCTGGTCTTCGATCTATAACCAGCCCACAGGCGAATTCTATCACGTGATCACCGATAATCAGGTGCCCTACCGCGTCTACGGCTCTCAGCAAGATAACACGACCATTACGCTTCCCAGCCGCTCGGCGCTTGGTGCGATCACTATCGCCGACTACTACGAGGTCGGCGGCTGCGAGAGCGGCTACATTGCAGTCCGCCCGGATGATCCCAATATCGTCTACGCGGGCTGTTACCAGGGATATATGACCCGCTACGACCACCGCACGAAACAGACACGTGACATCTCAGTCTGGCCCGAAGCCTCCGGCGGCTGGCCTGCCCAGGATCTCAAATACCGCTTCCAGTGGACCTTTCCGATTGTGCTTTCTCCTCACGACCCCAATGTGCTCTTCGCAACCGGCAATCACGTGTTCCGTTCGACGAATGAGGGTGCCAGTTGGGAGGAGATAAGCCCCGATCTGACTCGCAACGAGAAGAGCCGCATTGGACCCTCCGGCGGTCCAATCACGAAAGATCTCGTCGGCACCGAATACTACGGCACGATCTTCGCTTTTGCGGAGTCGCCGCACCAGCAAGGTCTCTTCTGGGCTGGATCAGATGATGGCCTGCTCCACATTTCGCACGATGGCGGCCAGAACTGGCAGAAGATTACCCCTGGCGCTCTACCCGAATGGGCGCTTGTCAGCATCATCGAGCCCTCGCCCCACGATCCTGCCAGCGCGTACCTTGCCGCCACCTGTTACAAACAGGACGATTTCCAACCCTATCTCTACAAAACCAATGATTATGGTAAGACCTGGACGAAGATTACGACCGGCATACCGGACAACGACTTTACTCGTGTAATCCGCGAGGACCCTGACCGACGCGGCTTGCTCTATGCCGGAACTGAGACGGGTCTCTACGTGTCTTTCGACGACGGAGCACACTGGCAAAGCCTGCGCCTGAATATGCCCGCTGTGCCAATCCACGATTTCGTTATCAAAGACGACGATCTGGTGGTCGCTACTCATGGCCGCTCGTTCTGGATCCTCGATGACATTTCGCCCCTACGCCAGGTGAGCGATGAGGCATGCGAGGCCAGCGTTCATCTCTTTCAGCCGCGCCCTACTACCCGTTTCCTGACCGCGTTCAGCTACAGCATGCCACCGACTCCTGGCAAGAATTTCGCCTTCCTTGGTCCATTCCAGGTGACCTATCGTCAGCAGGAGATAGCCACGGGTGAAAAGGTGAAGAAGTACCTCGACGCCGGACAAAATCTCCCCGACGGTGCAATCATCCATTACTATCTGAAGGAACAGCCGCAGAGCGAGGTCACCCTGACCTTCCTCACCGCCTCTGGCCAGGTCATCAGAACCTTCTCCAGCGAGGAAAAAAAGGAACAGCCACGCCCAGGACTCGACAAAGACAAGGAGAAAAAAAAGAAGGAGCCGCGTGTTCCTAAAGCGGCAGGAGCCAACCGTTTCATCTGGGACCTGCGTTATTCATCTCCCACCGGGATCGAAGGCGACAGGGAATCAGAGGAGTTCATGAAAGGTCCGTTAGTGCCACCTGGTGCTTACCAGGTCCAGCTTAAATTGGGTGATCAGATCTACACCCAATCATTTGAGGTCCTCAAAGACCCGCGCGTCACCACCTCTCAGGAAGATTTGCAACAGCAGTTCGACCTACTCCAGGCCATCCGCGCGAAGGTCTCCGAAGTACACGAGGCGATCAACGCAGTGCGCAGCATTCGCCGTCAGGCCGACGAATGGGAGCAGCGTACCAGGGGACTGGATATCCACGAGTCGCTGGTTACCCTCGGAAAATCGCTCAAAGACAAACTTTCAGCTATCGAGGAAGGACTCATTCAGCCCAAGGTGAAAGACCAGATGGATACCCTGTCTGAACCCATGCGACTCTCGGCCAAACTCGCCGCCCTCTCCGGCACAGTGGCCAGCGCCGACGCGCCCCCGACCCGTCAGGCAGGGCTCCTCTTCGACGATCTTTCGGCCCGCGTCGCTACACTCACTCGCCAGCTCCACGAGATCATCGACACGGATGTAGCCACATTCAATACTCAAGTCCACGAAGCGAGCTTGCCAGCTATCATTCCCCCAATCACCGGCAACTGGCGCGAATAGAGACTCCTGGCAGCTTGCTGGTGAGTCGAGCCCTGCGCCACTCGTAGCCAGCCAGGGCAAACGGGACCAGCGTAACAACCAGCAAGCTGCTAACAATCATCCATTCGAGCGATCTATTCCTGTTGTGCTGGCTACTTGGGATATCCGTTCTAAAAATCGGCGCGACTAAGGACAATATTAACATTTCTCCAGACAAACCATGGCCGGAAAGATTCTTTCAGATCTATTCTATTCTTATTTTGAGACGCATAGCCCAAACCAGCAAGAGAGCTCGATCGCTTTTCTCACCCATATCCCAACCATCAACCATCCCCGCGTCTACGGCGTAACGAACACCTCCAATTTCAAAGGCGCTCAGATGCCCGCAGCATTCCGGCCAGGTATTCCTCAGAAACTGATCCACCGTTGCCAGTGTGGTACTCGCCGTGACTTCCAGGTGCATCCAGTACGTGGGTAAGTCGCGTCCCTCCACCAGAAGATGGAGTTTCCTGGTTTGCTGCGCTTTCTGTCGACTCGTTGCTTTCGCTTCTGCGATGGCTCTTTGCTGGCAGGTCTCCAGGTGCCTGGTCATAGCCGACTTGCTGAATTCACCCTGACAAGGGCTATACGTTCCCTTTGATGTCTGTCTCGCCAAACGCATTCTCCTCTCCTGACTGCTTCTTCTCTGTGATCGTAGAAAACGACGATCATAGCATGCGATACGCGCGGTCAGAAGAAAAGCACTCCGCAAGGCCAGGGCATCTATGGTAAGACAGGGCTATCAAGTCTACCGCCGACATTTTCGAGCAGGAGGCTTCCTCTCGCCACCAAGGCTCTCCAGGCTGTAGAATATCAGTGTACGCCTCGGAGTTTTCAGATACAGGGACTTCATTGAAAGAGAGGAAGAGATTGAACCAGAACGACACCATTGCAGTATTTATCCGCGACGTCAAGCGGATTCTTGCGGCAGACCCCAAGCAGGGAGCTGTCCTCGAACTGGTCGCAGAACGCATGCGCAAGCTGGTGGCAGATCCAAGCATACGCGACTGGCAAGAAGAACCGGTCGGCAACGTCCACAGCGGTCAGCAATCGGGACCACTCTACCAGGATGAGAGTGGACTCACCCTCATGCACGCTCGCTTTGGACCTGAAAGCATGACCCCCATCCACAATCATCAGAGTTGGGCGATCGTTGGCGTGTACCGGGGGCGAGACCTCTACCAAAAATGGCGGCGTAGCGACGCGGGGAATGGAGCAGGGGATGCGCAGGTGGAACTCATCGAGGAGCGCGTGCTTGAACCTGGAGACGTTGCTATTGTGCCAGCGCCGCCTCAAGATATTCACGCCCAGCAAGGCTGTGCAGGTGAGGCAGCCTATGAACTGGTTCTCTTCGGAACCAACCCGGCTGGCAAACCACGGTTGTACTTCGATCCCGCACGAGGCCTTGCATACACTGCTCAGCTCGCATAGAAGCGGGCACAGCGATCTCGCCCGGTGAAAGGGCGCGCCGTCTACGGCACGTACGGCGACGCGTAAGGAAAATGGTCAGTAATTGAGAGAAATGAGGTATCCTCCTACTCTCGGAATGCCATGGTGAGTTACTACTCGATAACAAAAAGGAGGACAGCATCTCTTGCTCTCTAGTTTTGTTCTTGACGAAAGGGAACGAGCATGTACGACGAACGCGAACGCTTCTTGATCCGTTATGCCCATCATTTTGCTCCTTTCACGATTGCGCGAGCGTCTGGAGCCTGGATTGAGACAAATGATGGACGTCGCATTCTTGACTTTACCTCGGGTCAAATTTGCTCGACTATCGGCCATAATCACCCCCGGATCGTTGCGGCGATACAACAATCGCTCGACGAGGTCATCCATCTCAATTCCTGGATGCTTTCAGAGCCAGTCCTTGCGCTGGCAGAACAGCTCACAAAGCTAGTACCGGCATCGCTCGCTAAAGTGTTGCTCGTCAATACAGGTGGTGAAGCAAACGAGGTGGCACTACGCCTTGCTAAAATGTACACGGGCCGCTTCGAAATTGTGGGATTGACGCGTAGCTGGCATGGCTTACAGGCAGGCGTAGCCTCGCTCAATCTCGCAGGAGGACATGCCGGATACGGCCCACTTATGCCTGGAACCTTTGCTCTGCCTGCTCCTTATGCCTATCGGTGCCCGATACGCCACTGCAATGGTACTTGTGATTGCTCTTGTCTGGAAGCTGGCTTCGATATGCTAGATCAGCAGTCGGTAGGCTCACTTTGTGCCGTGATCGTCGAGCCAGTACTGTCTGCAGGAGGCATTATTGTCCCGCCGCCTGACTACTTCCTGCGGCTTTGCACGCTTTGTGCCGAGCGAGGGATGCTTCTCATTTTTGACGAAGCCCAGACGGGCTTTGGTCGACTTGGCACGATGTTTGGCTTCGAACTGTACGGGATCGCACCGGACATTTTGTCGGTCTCCAAGACGCTGGGTGGAGGCATCCCCATCGCAGCCACACTGACTTCCTCTGCGATCGAGGAGGATTGCTACAGCAAAGGGTTCATGCACGTCACCTCTCATGTCTCTGACCCCCTTCCTGCTGCAGTCGGACTCGCGGTCATCAATGTCATCGAGGAAGAGGGGCTGGTTGAGCAGGCGCGGCTGCGCGGGGAGTATCTGATGGCCCGGCTGCGTGAACTCCAGCAACACCATGAGCAGATCGGTGACGTTCGAGGAAAGGGACTGCTTGTGGGGGTCGAACTGGTAAAGGATCGCACCACGAAAGAACCCGCCGATGCGCTGGGAGCAGCGGTCAGTGACTTATGCCTGCAACGCGGCCTATCTATGAATATCGTACGCTCGACAGGAGGTATGCTCAACTGCTTCCGCATGGCGCCGCCGCTCTCGATCACCGAAAGCGAGATCGATACCGCTATCACCATCATCGACGAGGCACTCACAGCGGTACTCGCTACCCGCTCACACTGAATCCAACAACCGCCTGGTTGAAGCCGGCACCAGGGTAATGCGCTCGTGGTAAAAGGAAGGTTGCGGATAATCTGAAGGGTTTTTTCGTGTCAAAACCAGAGAGGCTTACGTTCGTTGTGCAGTCGGTGCTCGCGATCACGTTTTCCCGCCCAACCAAGGAGGCAAAACGCGTGATGCACTGTGCTACTCACTCGGGATGTTCGATAAAATTTGTCGTCGAGTCGAGCAGTCCTGGAAGAAGCACTTTGCCCTCAGGATGTTTTACCTCTTCAAAGACCCTCCATTCGTGCTCGTGACACGGATTAGCCGCCTCAAATGAGAGCCCGGCTGGACTGTCAACGCAGCCATGTCTCTTACTTCAGAGTCGCTTGACGAGCCGGATAGCAAGAGAGCCGAGATAGGGAAGCGGCACCGTGATACAATGAGAAGGTCTATCCTTTGCAGGGAGAATAGTCTTCTGCTTTGATTATTGCCTGCAATCACCACGGGAGGTACATATTTTTGACGGTCTCCGAACTGATCTGTACCAAGCGCGCTGTTCGCCAGTTTACTGATGAACCCTTATCCGCAGAAGCGAAGAGAAAGGGCATCTGGTGAAGAGAGCATGAAAGCAAGGAGGTACGCCTGGTGATCGACGTCCTTTCCCTGCACAACCAGCGACTTGAGCGCTGGTGTCAAATCCCTGAGACGCGTACCACGAGCCCCGAAGCAGCGGTGGGCCTGATCGCGCGCGTAGGCGTTGCCACACTTTTTCCAGTGTCGCCAGAGATCCCCAACCTGTTCTATGCCTTTGTAGGCGACCCACATGCCCAAACCTCATCACAGTGGGATAGCCCTGCTGGTCATGTCTACGGCTGGCGTTGGGCACTGGGTCGCCAGGCGGCAGCATTGTATACAGCGGTCGTGCGTCGTCGTCCGACATGGGTCAGTTGGGACCTGCTTCCCGCCATCATCTGTCTACGCGGGGCGCTGCGTAGGCCAGAGGAGCTCTACGACCGAGGGGAGTTGTCGTCCGATGCCAGGCGCATCGCCCAGGCATTGGAAGAGTCGGGTGGCGTACTGAGTACTGGAGAACTACGCCAGCGGGCAGGCTTTCCAGTAGGGAAGCCCCAGCGAGCCGCCTACCTCAAGGCGGTAGAAGAACTAGACAGCCGGCTCCTCCTGGCTAAGATGTTCTCTGTGGACGAAGATGAGATGCGTCATGCCCTCGTCACGGTACGCTACCCAGAGCAGGTGGAGGTCGCCAGGCAAATGACGCGGGAAGAGGTGCTGGATCAGTTTCTGAGGACGTACCTTGCGCAGGCTGTCTATGCTCTGCCCACCGTCCTGGCTAAGCACCTGGACCTTTCGGAGGTTGAACTCCGAGCAGGGCTGGATCGCCTGGTCAGCACACATCTGGTCACTTCGGTGACATTTCCAGGGCAGAAGGGTGCTTGTTACATGTAGAAGGAAACCTGATGTACTGTTGAGCACATCGTCGTCCATGACGCTTTACACACGTTGAACGTATTCGTTGCGAGAGGCTATGTTGAGCCTGGGGAAGAACACCTCTTTGCTCATCTTCGAAGGGAAGAGTATTTGTATGTACCAGCGGCGCCAGTCACCAAGGCAGTTCCACCACCTCTGGATCGTTCTCGCGATCATCAGTGATATCCTGCTCGCCTCCTGTAGCACAACACCGACAACAGGAGCACCAACACCTACTCCTCATCCTGCTGCAACTTCCGCACCTCTGCCTACTCTAACCTCCCCATCGACCGCAAGGACCATCTTCCTGATCCTGATGGAAAATCACAACTGGTCGGACATCAAGAATAGCCCCTCGGCACCCTACATCAACGATACGCTCCTCCCGATGGCATCATACGCACAGCAGTACTACAACCCTCCAGGTATCCACCCTAGCGAACCGAACTATTTATGGCTGGAGGCCGGGACCAATTTTGGCATCTTGAACGATGCCCCTCCCAGCGCCAATCACCAGAACATGACGCTCCACCTCGCCACCCTCCTGGACAGGGCCGACATCTCATGGAGGTCGTATCAAGAGGGCATTAGCGGCACGGTTTGCCCGCTCACTGACAATGGCCTGTACGCACCCAAGCACAACCCAATGGTCTTCTTCGAC
>Ga0207646_10006517_pt1 | contig 12049 bp, 8 predicted proteins | sample KBSK5502metaG_FD_184343 | JGI IMG/M metagenome (GOLD analysis project Ga0207646, IMG submission 184343) | Corn, switchgrass and miscanthus rhizosphere microbial communities from Kellogg Biological Station, Michigan, USA - KBS K5-50-2 metaG... | ecosystem: Host-associated > Plants > Roots >...
AAATGTTGACCACGATCCAGATGCCCAAACTTGGAGATCCGCACGGAGGGACTTTCCTACAGATCGCACCAGACAATCTGAGCGCGAAAGTTGTTTCCGATATCGGAGGCCCTCACGGTGGAGTGAATCCGTACACCGCACTGGCGAAGCCTCCTGAACCGGCCAATACACCATCCAGTGCATTGACGGTTATCACGAAAGCATTCCGGTTCGCGCCCGCAGTGCTGGACGTCAAAGCCGGCCAAAAGGTCACGTTTGAATTCGAAAACCAAGATGAAGCCGATCACAACATCATCTCCAAGGAAGCAGCATTCCAAGAGGTCATCCTTGGGGGTAGCCAGAAAAAGACGGTGGAATGGACTGCCCCTGCGAAAGCCGGAACATTCAAATTCGTTTGCACCTATCACCGCGGCATGGAGATGACAGTGAATGTTAGATAGCGGAACGGCAGGAATCACTCAAATAAGAGATACCGGCCAGGCACGTTGGATTCGGGCATCGATTTTGGTTCTGCTTGGTGTTTTCGCAGCGTGGTCGTGGCTATTTCTAGTCTCGAAATGGGGACCGGCGACGCGTATCGACATCCTCACCTTCAAGGCGGGAGTCACCTCGAAGGTCATGCGAACACTGCTTAAACCGGCTCAAGCGACAGGACATGCAGGTCATAGTCATGATGCGGCAAGCATCTCCGGGATCTATGCGACTCCCGAATATTACGCAATAACCGAACAGTCGCAAGAAGCCGCCCAATATCTGCCCGAGAAATTCACTGTGTTTTATGTCTTCGAAGATATCCACGTGGGGGATTTGCCCGCGGAACGTCCTGAAATGATGCTGCGCCTGGATGATGGGAGACAGTTTTCGCCAATCGATGCGACAGTTGTCAGAGACTCTTATCACCATCGGGCCACCGTCGTTCGTTTTCCCGCTAAGGATGAGGCCGGAAGTCCAATCATCAACGCAAAGTCGTCTTCTTTCGAGCTGATCGCGCACGACCCGGCGGTCCACGTCCAGCAAACGATGCAATGGAGCTTGCCGATCACCTATCCGAAGGACCTCAACGCCGGAAGCGATCTGTCGTTGCCCACGCTTTTTGCTCTTCTGGCCGGGTTGGTTGCGGTACTCTCACCGTGTTTACTTCAGCTCACCGTTTACTACACATTCGCCCTTGCTGGCATAAGCATGCAGCAGGCTGCGGCGGAGCATGGTCTCGTGCGGGGTCAGGTGATTCGGACCGCGCTTTGTTTCATCGCCGGATTTACGCTCGTCTTTACGGCGACAGGATCGCTGGCGGGGATGGCGGGGCAAAAGCTTCAGAGCTCGGGAATCATGGATCATTGGAATCGACCTCTGGCGATCACAGCGGGTTTGGGAATTCTGCTCCTAGGGATCTGGATGGGGGCCAATGCCGGAGCACCCGGACTTTGCCGCCTGCCTCTAGGCACTGGGATGCGGACTTCCCGAAGATGGCTGGACGCGCTCAAAATGATGTTTCTTGGATCGGCTTTTGCCGTTGGCTGTTCGACTTGCTTTGGCGGCGCGCTCTTCATCTCCTTGATGATCTATGTCGGCACAGTAGGTTCTGCGACTCTCGGCGCTCTTGCGTTATTCCTCTTCTCGTTAGGTATCGCAATACCGTACTTGCTTGCCGCGATTTTCCTGTCGAGGGCTCTCCCTCTTCTCAGCTCGTTACAGAAGGTAGCTTCAGGAATCGGCCTGGTTTGCAGCGTTGTCCTCGTTTTTTTCGGCGTGATCCTACTCACGGATAATTTTCACATCCCAAGTAACTTCCTGTATCGCCTGTATCTCGGGTTGTGACAACTCCGGTGACACAGAGCTGCGCTGCGGCTTCAAGAGCCTTCCAGCATGGCGGGCTGAGCTTGGAAAGGAGAGTCTTTAAGTCCATATTGAAGTTGCACGCGGGCTTCAGCCCGCGTGCGCTCGCGCAACGGAGAGTATCACCTGCGTATCATCCGCCGTAAACTCCCTCGTCTTTATCCACGACGTCCAGCCCAGGCGAGGTCCCGGTTTCTCGGGAGATGCACTCAGCGTAGCCTCGGGAAGGTCCTGGGCTTTCATGATGAGATTGATTTCGAAATCTATCTCGCGTCCGACGTAGAAGCGTGTGATTTCAATGAGTGGACGGAATCGTGTTCCGATGGGAAGAAAATCGATGAACTGTTTGAAGCGCAATGGGCCGATCACCACGCGGAACTTCGTCTGTTGATCCCAGACGCGCGTGCCGAGAACCACGCTCTCGCCGAGGACACGGTTCTGGCCGTAAGCGCCAATGATCGTGACCTGGTCCCGTTCGAGCAAATGCCAACGCCCGCGAAGTTGCACGCTTTTGACGACGACGGCGAAGTAGTGCGAAAGCATCCGCTCGAGCCCCGTCATTGAATGCGGTTTCTGCGCCATGATGCCGGTGTAAAACAGGAACGCACGGTCGCGGACTTTCAACCGATTCTGAAGACTCTTCGTGCCGAGCCCCATTAACGCCCAGAGGAATCGAGCAAATGGAATCTCGTCGGGCGACTTGATCTCCATCCCCAGCCGATGGACTTTCCGAAGGCGGTACATCAGCGAGACGAACCTGTGATTGAAAATATCGAGGAAGTCGCGGAAAGCCGTGTCCTTGCCCGATTCTCTTTCAATAAGAAGCTCAACGTAGGGATTCGGCAATGGGCCAAATGCGCCGGCAACACCCATGAAGTTGACGACAACTTCGGGCGGGCCGCCGGTCTTGCTCACGCGAATCGCTTCGACATCGGTTGCGGGAAAAGCCATCGTCACTTTGGATTTGAAGCGGGCGGCTTCCGTGGCGGGGTCGAAGCCTTCGCCAACAGGCGTGCCTGACGGGCGCAGCCTTTCGATCAGGCGAACGGCCTGATAGAAATCGAAGAGGTGGGCCTCATCGAACAGGAAGTTTTCTAGAGGACGATTTGTTCCCCAATTGTGGGCGGCCATTTTTTCCAGATCCCGTCACGCTGTTTGCTGCGAATCCCCAGTTGCGTGAACGAATTCACCGACGCATACAGCGCAAAAAATCGATTGAGCACCGAGCCGAAAAGGAAGGCGCTGCTTCCGACGTACAGTTCCTCGTCGAACAGCAACTCCACTTCGGTGCCGCGGCAAAAGCCTCTCCATGCGTCCATGCCGACGCGGCGCACGACGGGCCTGCAGTGCATCTCGCGGATACCGGCGATCTGTTGTCCAATCGACGCGTCGTCCAGATAACTGTAGAGGCGCAAAATCTCACGCAACGCGCGCAGACCTTCGGTGTCGTTCGTCAATGAAAGATAGTTCAGCGAAAGATGCGAGATCAACCGCCAAAGCGTCGAGCCGCCCAGCGGCGGATCCAGTTGCGGCGTGGGTTTCGTGAGAGACACGATTTGCGACGCAGGCGCCGCTTCTTCAATCTGCAGCAAGGCGCCGCCCGGTACCTGCTCCGCCAGCCGGCGGTTCGTGCACAGCGTGTGCGCATACATTGTCTGCGCAGGCGGTACGGCCGGATTGAAATCGAGATCCACCAACCGGATCGTCATTTCCGTGCCGCTCATGTCCTTCCGAACGGCCGGCTGCCTCGTCGCGTACCAGAATGCTCTCCGCTCCTCGATCTCCGACTGATGGTTGAACGAAAAGAACGGCTCGACCGGCCTCGTTTTGTCCTCGGGATTCGGCGACAACGATACCGACAGGATCGAGTGGATCTCCATGGTCCGCTCGCGCCGGATATCCGGCACCAGGGGATATTCCGTCTTTCGCTGGTCGAGCCGGATCGGTTCCGTCGATTTTCGAAACAGGTTGATGATGGGCGTGCACCCGAGACGGAACGTCTCACGGTCGACCGCAAGGCGTTCGCGCGCCATAGCGTCGAGGAGGAACAGAATGTCGAAATATTTGTCGGAGCCGTTGCGATCGAGATTATCGAGATCGAAGAAGAGAAACTTTTCGGGAAAGATGAAGTATTCCTGCAGCAAACCATAGGCCGGATGCGAATGCGGCGGAGACGGCAGCACCTCTTCGTCCGGAGTAAATCCAACCGGTTTGATCGAATTGTCTGGAAGGAATACCGGCCGCTTGCTGCCTTCCGGTAAAAGCGCAACGAAGAGTGTATTCCCGAAAATCAACTCATACAGGCGGAACGCAACGTTCAACTCGCTGCTCAGATGAAAGCGAAGCTGTTTGAGCGTGAGTTCCTTCAGCGATCCCTGTTGCGCCTCGATTCTCACTCTCAGGACCGTGGCGACACGCGGCATGTGATCGAGAAAGTCGAACTGGTCGGTCGACTCAAACCCGGCGTATGAAATCTGCAGCGGCCACAGCACAACCGGGTAGCACGTGCGGAAGCGGCATGGCAGCGCCTCGAGCGTTTCCGTGAACAGTCCGGTGTGCTTATTGACCTGATAGCCGGTGGTGATTTTGCCCTGCGCGGGGTCGACGATGAACTGCGCCGTCGCCATCGAAGGAATGGGATTCAGAAACTGCGGATAAAGGACGGACAGCAGGGCCGAAGTGATCTGCGGAAATTCGTTTTCGATATCGCGCTGAATTCGCGCGGTGAGGAAGGCAAACGATTCGATAAGCCGTTCCACCTGCGGATCCGCGGATTGCCCGGCGCCAATCTCCAGGCGCGAAGCGACCTTGGGATAGCGCTTGGCGAACTCGCCTCCGGCTTTTCTCAGGTAGGTCAGCTCACGGCTGTAGTATTCGAGAAGATTCTCCCAGCCGTCGCCTCTCATGGACGATCAAGCCCCTGTGCCGTTGCGATCGCGTTTCACCACGACTGTGAATGCCACGGGCTCGCGTATGGTCTCGATTCTGAGATTGGCTTCGATTTTTGCAGTCAGACTGCGTTCGGACTTCATGGGCGGATCGACGGTCACTTGAACGTCCGCGAGTCGCGGCTCATAGGCCATGATGGCATCGCGAATCCATGACGCAAGGCGCGCGCGATGGTCGCCGTTGTAAAGAGAAAGCCAGGAAAAATCGGGTATGCCGTAGTTGATGACAGTACGTTCGTCGGTTGGGGTCAGGGGCATGGGACAGCGCGTGTTGAGGAGCCGTCCCAATTCCCGGCGGATTGAAGCCTTCAGACCGTTTTTGTCCAAGGTCCGCAAAGGTTTCACTTCCTTTTGCGATTCCGGTTCTGTATCCACGAGCCGGTCGAACAAAAGAGCTCGAGCACCTGAGCGAACCCTGGGTTCAATCATCGATACTAGCCTGCAGCCGCGTCAGCAGCAGCGTTCTTCGTCAGATCCCAGCCCTTCGGCAGGGTGTCTTCCTGGTTCAGTTCCGTCAACTGCGACTTGTATTCCCAGTTGATTGCCGAGTAATTCAACGTCACGGTTTCGATTGGAATGTCACCGGCGCCGCCGACCGACACTGAACTGACCAGCGTGTTGGCCAGCGTGTAGGTCATATACGTGAAGTTTGTCAGTTCATCGCCGCCCGCCGGCTGGTCCTGACGAACAAGGATCAATTTGACTTCACCGATGTTTTCCGCAGCCGCGCAACTGAATGCGAAGAGCGGGCTGGTGAGGTCGAGCTTTTTCGTGATCACCAATTCGCCGAAGTTCGGACGGCCGGTGGTACGACCGGTGTTGCTGGGGCTGGCCTGGATCGGGTTTGAAATGTTCCAACTGTAGGAAAGAATTTCGATCTTTCCTTCGAATCCCTGCAGCTGGCTTTCACCTTTTTCCGCGTAGGAATCTCCACCTACGTCCAAGATCATATATTCCATGCGATTCTCCTTCTAATTACTGGCTGCGCCCTGTCGGGCTTGCATTCGCAGCCGCTCATGCTAGACCTGTATTACGGGACGCAGGCGCCGGCCCGAGGCGGCGCCTGCAAAGAGCTGTTATGCAGCGGCCGGAGGCGGTAATTCCGCAACCAACCGGATCGAGGCAGTGAGTTCCTCGAGCTGGAAGTGAGGCCGCAGGAAAACCGTCGCGCGATAGCTTCCGGGTTTGCCTGGAACCTCGTACACGTCAACTCGAGCTTCTCGAAGCGGGAAACGGGCCTTCATGGCCTGAATGGCATTGTCGTCAGAGAGGATGTACTGGGAAATCCAGCGGTTCAGGTATGCCGAGACGTTGTCCTTCGTGTTGAAACTGCCGATCTTGTCGCGCATGATCGCCTTGAGGTAGTGCGCAAAGCGCGATGCAGCCAGAATGTAAGGCAGCTGCGCCGAGATTCGCGCGTTGGCATTTGCCTGAGGCGTCTCGTACTGCTTGGGTTTGTTCGTCGTCTGGCCACCGAAGAACGCGGCATAGTCGGTTCCTTTGCAGTGGCACAGTGAGATGAAGCCCAGATCGTTCAGTTCTTTCTCACGACGGTCCGTGATCGCAATTTCAGTCGGGCACTTCAGGGCGATGTCGCCTTCGTCCGTCATGAAGGTATGCGTCGGGAGGCCTTCGACCAATCCGCCGCCTTCCACGCCGCGGATCGCTGCGCACCAGCTGTAGAGCGAGAACGCATTGGTAATCCTCTGGCCGAGGACCCACGCGGCGTTGCCCCACAGGTACTTCGAGTGATCCTTGCCGCTGACCTCTTCAACGAAGCCAAATTCTTCGACCGGCTTCGTCTTCGGGCCATAGGGCAGGCGCAGAAGCGTGTGCGGGAGAACGAGCGATACGTAGCGGGAGTCTTCCGAGTCGCGGAACGAGCGCCACTTGACGAGCTCGGTGCTCTCAAAGACCTTCGCGAGATCGCGAGGCTTGCCCAGCTCGGTGAAGCTGTCCATGTCGAACAGTCTCGGTGACGCCGCAGCAATGAACGGCGCGTGCGCGGCCGCAGCGACGTTGGAAATTTTCTCGAGGAGCGCGATATCCTGCGGATTGCGTCCAAATTCGTAATCGCCGATCAGCAGTCCGTAGGGATTGCCGCCGAACGTTCCGTACTCTTCCTCGTAAATCTTTTTGAACAGTTCGCTCTGATCGAACTCGGTAGCCTTCTGGAGATCGTTCAGGACTTCGTTCTTCGTGACGTTCATCAACCGCACCTTCAAACGGGTGCTGGTGTCGCTGTTCATCACGAGGTAACTCAAACCGCGCCATGAAGCTTCGAGTTTCTGGAACTCAGGAGCATGCATGACTTCGTTCAGCTGTTTGCTGATCAATTCGTCGATCTGAGCGATTCGGCCGTTGATGCTGGCAAAGGTGTCGTGACTGACAACCATGCCCTGATCCAATACCTGGTTTACAAACTCGCCAATGAGATCCTTCGCATAAGCCTTCTGCGAATCCTCGCGCGCCATCCTGCCCTCGGTGAGGATCCTGTCTAGTGTTGTCGTCTGCGATCCAGCAGCGCGGCTGCCTGGGGCCGTTGCTTCATCAGCCATTATTCGCCACCTCCTGTCGTCTGAGCTTTCAATTGCTTCAATCCATCGCTGTTGGCGACAACTTCCTGGAGGAGTTCGTCCAACTTGTCGTTGCCGTCGAGCTTGCCGAGGAGATCGACCAGCCGTTGCCGGGCTTCAAGAAGCTTCTTCAGCGGCTCGATCTGCTTGACGACGTTCGTGGGATTGAAGTCATCCATGTGAGCAAACTTGAGCTCGATGTTGATCTTGCTGCCATCGTTGGCCAGCTTGTTATCGACTCGGAAAGCTGCCCTGGGTCCGATCGAAGCAAGAACATCGTTCAAGTTATCTCGATCAATCTCAACGAATTTCCGGTCTTTCACTTTCGGGAGGGCTTGGGCGGGCTGCCCAGAGAGATCCGATAGAACACCGACGATAAAGGGCAATTCCTTCTTTTGGCTGGCATCGCCAACTTCGACGTCGTACGTGATCTGAACTCTGGGAGGACGTACACGGTCTAGTTTGTGTTGTGTGCTGTCAGGCATAACCTTTTGACCTCGTTTTGTTTTCTAAAAGCGCTTTGGTCAATGGCGCAGTAGCGCGGGGACCGGAGCGGGTTTTATCCAACAAGTTGAATATTGTCAATCAAAAACGCAACTAATGCTGTAGGACAACAAATTTGCGCTGGGGCATTCTACTCGTTCTTCTTTCCTTTTTGTTGAGGAATTTCATCAAGCCCCAGAAGGCGATACATCTCCCCCAACTCTCCCGGGTTGCGCAAAATTTGCTGGAGCAGTTCGCCCAGCGTCATGCCTCCCCAGGCCACAGCCCGCCTAACGAGATAGGGAGTCGGGCTGTGAGGCTCCGTTTTCATGAGATAGTCGGCCGCTTCTGCAAGCATTTGATACGCTTGCGCGCGACTTCGGACGGGTCCACTTATAAATTGATAATCTCTCGGTTCGTTCGCTGCCATTTCGGGCTCCGGTTTTCGCGTACTCGGCATCTCGTGTTGGGATTCGGTCGGTTCAAACTCGTCGACGTTTCGCCCGGCCAGCAGGTCGTCGACAAAATGCTCGATGGAAAGAAGCAGATCCCTCATATGGTGCAGGGCGCCTTCCTGGTTCTGATCGAAATCCACCAGCAGCCGGCTGAGGCGTTCCAGTTCGAGGAGCGCGTGCTGTAACTGCTGCTTCAAATCGATGTAGAACTCGTTGAGCGTCAAGCTCGAGCTCGACATGAATTTCGTTTGAAGCGTCCGGGTATCTCCGACGGCTTTCTTGGACGGAGTTTTCTCCCTTACCGAATGCTTCGACTGGTGCATCGCAGCTTCCCAATCGGCCCAGGTATAAGACGGTGCATCGCCGGTATGAGGGCTCGTGATGGGAACCAGTTTCAGCGTCAACGTGAGTTTTTCGTCGATCCAGGCAATAGGGCCGAATCGATAATCCGGGTCATCGGGGTCAAGGGGCGGATAAAGTGTGTCCCAGAACGTTTCGCACAGAACCGTAAGGACATGGAGGCCGTCTGCCAGGCCGTTAAAACCATCCAGGTGAATGCAGGCTTCGAGCAGCCATGCTCCGACTTGGAGATCCTTCGAACGGCTTTCGAGTGTTTCGAGACAGATCGTTTTGACAGTTTGCCAATCCGCCTTCTTCAGCTTGGTCTGCCAGATACCCTGCGGCGCGTTGGCGTCGTCCTCACGCCGGGCGGCCTTGATGGAGTCGTATACCATTGAATAGCGAAGGGATTCGCCCGAGGGGCTTTGCGAGGAAATAGGTTGAATAAGCTTGTCTACTTCAATCATTCAGTTATCTTGCATCCAGCGAAGGTGCCCGATCGGGAAACACCGGCAATGTTATGGGTTCTTTCTTGTCGGCAGTCAGGAGCGTCAGCCGGACGAATACTCTGGTCTGCATGGGATCGTCGCCGGTCATCATCGTCGGGACGATGAACTTCAGCGTCTGCGGCATCGGATCCACCAGTTGATCGAAATCCGTGGGAGCGCTCGCATGAGTTCTCAACAACCGGAAAATTGCCCAGCGATTCGTTTCCCCGAACGTCACTTTCTTGTCCTCGTACACGACGCCTTCGGCAACTTCAGGTGCCGGAACAATGTTGGCGTCTTTCGCCCATCGCAGTGAGAGCCGCACCGGATCGCCGAACACCCAGCGCCCGCGGCGCATCGCGTCACGCGCGGTGATCTTCTGGTCGTTGACTTCGAGTTGCCATTCAATGATCTGGTTTCCGCCGGCTTCACGACGCCGGTTCACCCGGAACTCGACTTCGTAGTCAAACACGGGAGCCGCGGCCTTGGCATCGTCCAGGAATGGAGCGAAGAGCATGCGAACCGCTCCCATCTGATCGATGAACTGCAGCACTCGCATGGTCCCGCCATTGCGGGCCGGCGTCCGTTCCAGATATTTGATGATATTTTTATTGTAGCCATCGAACAGCTTGAAGACATCGCGAAGCGATTGCGGATCCGCTTCGGCGCCGGTGCCTGCGCCCATTGTGAATGGGAATCTGCCGGCCAGCTTCTGATTGAAAGTCGTTTCGAGCTCTCGATATTGACTGACGACTCTGGCTGTGGCGAGAGCGTCAAAGCGCTCGTATACCAGGCTTCGCAGCTCATTGCGCCGGGCCAGGAAGAAATCCGTCGATTGTGCCGTCAGATCCTGCCGCGTAATCTTTTCCGTGTAATTGTCGATGGTCAGAGTCGGCAATACGGTTCCTATGAAGGTATCCAGCGCCGCGACGTTGCTCGACGGATTCTTGTTGTCGAACTTATCCATCTCCGCCCCAATTCCTCTCCATTTCGCAAGCAACTGCGCATCTGCCGTATTTCGCCGCGTGGCACGCTGGTTGTTGATGATGGCGAGTGCGGGGTCGGCGGACTCCTTGAGGCGTTTCAGGCTTTCATGCTGCGCGTCGATGTACTGCGGCAATTCCTTGTCGTCGTGGACGCCCAGCGCCGCAACAACCAACGGCTCGGTGCCATCCCAGCGCGCAATGCCTGCTTCATTAAATGCATACGGAGCTTTCTGGTTGAAGAGCTGCTCGACCGCGCGCAGATGCAGGAAAGCACTGGAGAGCGTTGCTTCCGCGAGATCGTTGTACGCCTGGGTCATTCCAAGACGATCAAATGCGGTCAGCAAATCACTGAGCGGCTTAGTCACATCCTTCAACTGCTTGGCTTCGGTCTGAACGTCGTCTTCGAGGCTGCCATTCGGCAGAATCGCCGCATCGGTTCGCTCGGCGCCCGAAATGATCGCCACCATGTTCGCTTCCAGGCGGTTCAGCGCCATGAGCCGCAACCGGTTTTGCAGCTCCATGGGAAAGCTGGTAAGCCCGCCGACAGCGAATGCGTTGTACGGCTCGACGAGTTGAAGCGCCTGCTGGAGGCCACCCACATCCCATGTGAATCGCGAGCCCGGCGGGGCCGCCGTGCGAATCCGCCGTCCGCTCGACGTGGCCATGAATTTCTGATTGAGGAAATCCTCGAGGCCTTTTCGCAGCGCGAGCACGGCCGGAGAGAGTTTGTAATCGCTCGTCTGCAGCAACACACCGGTCAACGAGCTGTTGTAATTCCGAAGAGTGCTGTGAATCACGTCGAAGTTGACCGTCGCCATATCCTGCAACTTCATCTTTGCGTCGGGACCGAACAACATGGACATCTGCATGGTGTCGAGCAATTGCTGGTAATCCGGTCCAGGATCGAAGGTCATCTTTCCGAGCCAGGCGAACTCGGGCCGCGACAGGATCTGATTCAACTGATCGATCGTACCCATCAGCGCACGATACGGTTCGGGATCGCTGTTGGCGCGGGTTGGTTCCCTGGCGAGCGTGTCCAGTTCCGTCTGAAGTTCATCCAGGTGCGCGATCGGAAGCGCGCGATCGAGCAGCGCATCGAAAAATTTCTGTCCGAGTTCCTGCTGGCGCATGGCGATGCTTTGTTTCAATTCGTCGGTATTGATGACATCCTGCTGGCTCGCCTTCAATGCCCGGAAATAAAAATCGGAATTGTCGTAGAAGGACTGCGGGAGTTCCTTGTCGTAGACGTATTTCACGAGCTTCCCGAGCGTCGGCAGATCGCCGGAGTCGGGCATCGCCTCGAAGTTATACATCTCGATGTTCGGTTCAACTTCCTTGACGCGATTGACCAAATTGCGCAGTGCCTGGAATTCCGGCATCGCCGCGACATTCACGACCTTGTATGTCGTGTCGGCCGGGGGCGGTTGCGGTTCAATTTCGAGCGCCTGCTGGACGCGCTCGGTGAGATTCAGATAAATCGAGCCGAGCACGATCTTGCTGAAGGTAATGTTGAGTGCCTTGTCCAGCCGGTCGTCGAGATCGCTCATCCACGACGCCGGCAGCCAGAACGTTTTCAATGTGCCGGCGCTGATCGCCTGCATGCCGTCGAGAACCTTGGTCGGATCCACTCCTTGCATGCGCTGCAATTGGTCGGCAGCCGTGAGCTGTTGTGATGCCGATTGCTCCACATCACGGATCTGCGTCAGATCCTTTTCAACATCCAGCAAGACAGGTCTGAACGCCGTCGCTTCGCGCGCGAGGGATCTTCCGGAAAGCCAGAGCGCCAGACCGCCAATGAGGACAAATGCGAGACACGCGATCTGCCCGCCCAGAGCCCACCGATTTCTGGCGAGGACTGTCCGAAACACAGGACGCGCCAGCGGATATTCGAGAAAGATCTTTTTTTCGAATACGTGCTTCAGGAAGACGGGCTTCGGT
>Ga0207646_10006518_pt1 | contig 12049 bp, 8 predicted proteins | sample KBSK5502metaG_FD_184343 | JGI IMG/M metagenome (GOLD analysis project Ga0207646, IMG submission 184343) | Corn, switchgrass and miscanthus rhizosphere microbial communities from Kellogg Biological Station, Michigan, USA - KBS K5-50-2 metaG... | ecosystem: Host-associated > Plants > Roots >...
AGCGTGGGGAGAGGAGAGGCTGGACGCACACAGCCCGGGCACTGCCGTGGCGTTCAGCCCCAGAGCCATGCGGTGCAGCCCATCTTAACTTGTGCGCTGCTGCTGTACGCGGCCGGTGCGCACGGCAACGATGGAGGAGACGCTATGAAACTCACACACGCACAGATCGAGCAGTTCAAACGCGACGGTTATCTCTTCTTCCCCAGTCTGTTCACCACGGAGGAGATCCAGGTCTTGCTTGACGAGGTCCCCCGTCTCTATGCCCAGTACCGTCCAGAGAACGTGCGCGAGAAGGGTGGTGAGGCGGTGCGCACCAATTTTGCCGCGCACATGTACAGCTATCCTTTGGCCAAGCTCGCACGTCATCCGCGCATGGTCGAGCCGGTCATGCAGATCTTGGGCGAACCGCTGTACATGCACCAGTTCAAGATCAACGGCAAGATGGCCTTCGAGGGCGACCTCTGGCAGTGGCACCAGGACTATGGCACCTGGAAGAATGACGACCTCATGCCCGAGGCGCGCGCCATGAATGTGGCGATCTTCCTCGACGAGGTCAACGAGTTCAACGGCCCGCTGATGTTCATCCCGGGCAGCCACAAGCTCGGCGTGATCGACGCCGCGCACGACGTCACGACCACTAGCTACCCGCTATGGACTATCAACCACGACACCATCCGCAAGCTGGTCGAGCGCGGCGGGCTGGTGGCGCCCAAAGGCCCGCCCGGGTCACTGATCCTGTTCCACTCGTGCCTGGTGCACGCCTCGACGGCCAACCTGTCGCCCTGGAACCGGGTCAGCGTCTACCTGAGCCTGTGCGCGGTGTCGAACCACATCCGCCGCTTCAAGCGTCCAGAGTACATTGCCCACCGGGACTTCACGCCGATCCAGTGCCTGCCCGACGACTGCTTGCTGCGGGACTACGACGTGCCGCTGCCCTGGCAGGACGGCACGCCCGAGTCGGCGTTGCAACCCGTGCTCGCCAGCTAGTGCTGCGCCCCGGTGCTGCGCACGGCTAGTTGCCCCGCCAAACTGGCGGGGGTACTGCTCACCGCAGGTGCCGCCAGTTTGGCGGGGTGGATCGCCCGCTATTTGGCTGGTGTACCGGGCATAGAAACTGGTGGAGAACTTACACCGTGCTCCACTAGGGGAGGCACTCATGAATCTCTATGCGAAGCTCTGCGAGCGCGCGGTGCAGGGCCGGCCGCTCCGTATCGGTCTGATCGGCGCCGGCAAATTCGGTGCGATGTATCTCGCGCAGGTGCCGAAGACGCCGGGCATCCACCTTGCCGGCATCGCGGACCTGGCGCCCGCCAAGGCGCGCACCAACCTCGCCCGCGTCGGCTGGTCGGCCGAGCGCTACGCGGCTGCGTCGCTCGACGCGGCGCTCACGTCGGGGGCGACGCACCTCGGTGACGACTGGCAGGCCCTGGTGGCGCATCCCCAGATTGACATTATCGTTGAGGCCACCGGAAACCCCATGGCGGCGGTCGAGCACGCGCTCGCCGCATTCCAGCACGGTAAGCACGTCGTGATGGTGACGGTCGAGGCCGATGCCTACTGCGGCCCGCTGCTGGCGCGCCGCGCCCAGGAGGCGGGGGTAGTCTACAGCCTCGCCTACGGCGACCAGCCCGCCCTGATCTGCGATCTCGTGGACTGGGCCCGCACCGCGGGCTTCACCGTCGTCGCCGCCGGGCGCGGGCACAAGTGGCTGCCGCACTACGCCCAGTCCACGCCCGAGACCGTGTGGGGCTACTACGGCCTGACGCCCGAGCAGGCGCAGGTCGGCGGGCTGAACCCCAAGATGTTCAACTCCTTCCTCGATGGCTCGAAGCCCGCCATCGAGAGCACGGCGGTGTGCAACGCCACGGGGCTGACCCCGGCGCCGTATGGACTCGCCTATCCGCCGGCGAGTATCGACGACATTCCGTCCGTTATGCGGCCGTGCGCGGAAGGCGGGCAGCTGCATCACAAGGGCCAGGTCGAAGTGGTGTCCTCGCTCGAGCGTGACGGGCAGCAGCTGCCCTACGACATCCGCTTCGGGGTGTGGGTGGTGTTCGAGGGTGACACGGAGTACATCCGCCGCTGCTTCACCGAGTACGGCGTCCGCACCGATCCCTCTGGGCGCTACGCGTGCCTGTACAAGCGCTGGCACCTGATCGGCCTGGAGGTTGGCATCTCCGTCGCCTGCGTCGGTGTACGCCACGAGGCAACCGGCTGCCCGACGGGCTTCCGGGCTGACGCGGTCGCCACGGCGAAGCGCGACCTCAAGCCCGGCGAACTTCTGGACGGGGAGGGCGGCTACACGGTGGTCGGCCGGCTGATGCCAGCCGCAGACTCGCTCAAGGCTGGCGCCCTGCCGCTCGGCCTGGCGCACGGATGGACACTCACGCAGCCTGTGGCAGCGGGGGAGGTGGTGCGCTGGGCGGATGTGGCGGTCGACGCCTCCAACTACGCGGTGCACGTACGCCGGGAGATGGAGCAGATGTTTGCCGCGCAGCCGGACCTAGTCCAGACCTGACTGCGCTGTGAGGCGCCGAAGGTCCCACGGCTCCACAGCGGAGTGGAGAAGAGAGATAGTATGGAATATCGACAACTTGGGCAGACACACCTGCAGGTCTCGGCGATGGGTTTTGGCTGCTGGGAGATGGGCGGGACCTATGGCAAGATCGACGCAGGGCAGTTTCAGCAGGCGGTGCAGCGGGCGATCGACGTCGGCATCAACTGCTTTGACACCGCGGAAGCGTATGGGTTTGGCGCATCCGAGCAAGCGCTGGCGCGGGCGCTTGGGGAGCGCCGTAAGGATGTATATATTGTGACCAAATTCGGGACAGGCTACGCCGAGGCCCCCAACCGTCGTGACAGCAGTCGACAGCGCGTGCTGGCCTCGATTGAGAAGAGCCTGCGGCATCTCCAGACGGATTATGTCGACGTGTATCTGATCCATTGGCCTGACGTCAAGACGCCCTTCGAGGAGACCATGCGCGCGCTCGATGCCATTGTCCAGCAAGGCAAGGCGCGCTACATCGGCGTGTCCAATTTTCGTCTGGCGCAGCTGGAAGCCTGTATGCGGGTCCGACGGGTGGATGTGGCACAGTATGGCTGGAATATGTTCGACCGGCGCATGCAGGCAGAGATCTTCCCGTATTGTACCGCGCAGCAGATTGGCGTCATGGCCTATGGGTCGCTGGCCTATGGCTGGCTCACCGGCACCTTTCACGCCGGCATGCAGTTCGACGAGAACGATTGGCGCTCCCGCCGTGGCAGCATGGGTGCCCTCAATCTGTTTCGGACCCTCTTTGGTCCCGAGTACTTTCCGCGTAACCTGCAGGCGGTGGAGGAGTTGAAAGCCCTGGCGGCCGAATATCGGAAGACCTTACCACAATTTGCCCTGCGTTGGACCATGAGCAATCCCGTGATCAGTGTGGCGCTGGTGGGCTGTCGCCAGGCTGCAGAGGTGGAGGAGAACCTCGGAGCGCTGGGATGGACCATCTCCGCAGCGGATATAGCGGCCATTGACGCCGTCTGCGCCCGCCATAGCGCGGTGACGATGCCGCCGGGCTGGCTTGAAGAGGATTAACGCCACGCCGCGGCAACCGATTGACGTTCCTAGCGACACGTGCAAGCGAGCAGTGCAAGCTTGCTCTCGTGCGTGCATGGCCATTGAGAGAGGAGATACAGCATGCCTGTCCAGACGTTTGCGCCCATGACCAAGGACTTCGCGACCTTTGATTGCGATGCCCACATTACGGAACCCCCCAAGATATGGGAGCGGGCCCATGCGTACCTGACCAAGGACGAGTTGGAGGCCCTCAAGGCCACGTGCTGGTGGGAACCCGCAACCCAGCAGTTGCTCGTCAATGGCAAAGTTGGCGCTGGTGCTGGTGTCCAAAATATCGGCGGGGCTCCCGGCGTTATTCGTGTTACCACCGTGGCTGGGCCCGGCCTCAAGCATGACATCCAGCGCGCCCTCCACGTGCGCAACCTCAACCCCAAGACCGCCCTCACCAAGGAGCAGTCTGGGTACCTCGATCACGCCGGCTCCTATGAGCCCAAGCCCCGCCTGCGCGACATGGACGTCCAGGGCATTGACCAGGTGATGATCATCCCGACCAACATCGATACCTACCCCTGGCTGCAGAACGCCGTGGGCGCCCGCGCCTTCTGTAAGGCCTACAACGAGTGGGCCTACGAGTACACCCTGGAGGACCCCGAGCGGCTCTACTTCGCCGCCTTGCTCCCCGTCCAAAGCGTGCGCTTCGCTGTGGAGGAGGTCTACCGCGTGGCGGCCCAGGGCTGCCGCGTCGGCCTGATTCGCCCCGTGGACGCCATGGGCAACTACCCGGTGCAGCCCAAGTACGAACCCCTCTGGAACGCCTTGGAAGAGACGGGCATGGTCTACGGCATGCACCCCTTCCCGGCCGCAGGCGCGAACAAGCCGCCCGGCTACACCGAGCAATACTCCGGGGCGGAGCTCATCCAACGGACGATCCGCACGTCGGGGCTGCCGCACACGTTCTTGGGAAATATGCAAGCCTTTATGGCGGAAGCTTCTACCTGGGTCACCATGGTGTTGATGTCGGGGTTCTTTGAGCGGCACCCCCAGCTCACGGCGGCCGTGTTTGAGTCCGACTCCACCTGGATCAACTTCGTGTTGGACGAGTGCGACAAGTCCTTCCGGCTCCACCGCAACGATCGCCGCATGGCGCCGCTGAAGCAGCTGCCCAGCGAGACCTTCTTCCAGCACTGCTTCACCGGCTTTGAGGGAGACGAGGCCTTCCCCTCCCGCCTGCCAGAGTACTACGGGGACATCGCCGCTTGGTCGTCGGACGTCTATCACCACGACGGTGACGACGCCTGGCGGGCCATCGAGACGATGCAGAAGTGCAAGCTCCCCGTCTCCCTGCAGGCCAAGATGCTCGGGGACAACGCCCGCCGCCTCTACAAGATCAAGCCGCCCACGACCATCATCCGGGAGCGGATCTGCGAGATCCAGCGGCCCGACTGGTGGCCCACCGCCGCGGAGATCACGGAGGCCCTCAAGCCGGAGTCCACACTCGTCCGCTAGACGGCGAGAAAAGGGACCAATGGCACCGCCCCCCTGCGTGTCAGGGGGGCGGTGTGCGCATACAGGATTACCGATAGCGCACATGACGCGTGCGATGGAGGAAGAGCAGCAATGACGATGAGGAAGCGCTTTGCGGTCTTTGATGGGGACACCCACGTCGTGGAGCGGCGGGAGCTGTGGGAGACATACCTCGACCCTGAATACCGCGTCCTGGGCAAATTCGCCCTGTGGCGGGAAGATGGGAAGTTCGGCTCCTACCTGAAGATCAACGGCGAGATGTTCCGGGACACCGATAACATCAACATTCCCCGGTATGCCATCTGGCGGCCTGGGATGACCTGGGACGCCATTGGCGACCTGGACCCGCAGACGCGCCATGCGATGAACGAGGGGGCGTGGAACCCCCAGGCCCGCCTCCGTGACATGGACGCCATGGGCGTGGACCAGGCCTTCCTCTACCCCACCTGGTTCGCTGAGGGGTTCCCTCTGGTCAAAGACCCCGACGTGGCCTACGCGCTGGCGCGGGCCTACAACAACTGGATCGCCGACTTCTGCAAGGCAGCACCAGACCGGCTCTTCGCCGCCGCCATGCTGCCGCTCCAGAACATGGAGTTCGCCCTGGAGGAGCTGCAGCGGGTGGCCAAGATCCCGTGCTTCCGTGGGGCCTTCATCCGGCCCATATTCGTGGAGGGGCGCTACCTGACCCATCCCTACTACGAACCGCTCTGGGCGGAGTTGACCGCCATGGGCATGACGGCTGCCGTCCATGCCACGCCAGGCTTGAACAACCCGGAGTGGACCTCCCATGGCCCGTTTATTGAGAAGGTTAAGGGCCGGCTCACGCAAACTAGCTTGCTTGGGGATGTTGGCGGGGGTCCATTTGCCGGGGGAGGGGGCTCCGCCTTCACGATCGCCGGGGTGCCGCTTGGCCATGCGCTCTCGCCGATTCTCGCGTACTGGTTGGACAATTACCTGTTCGTCGCCTCGACGTTGCTCGGCTATGGCGTGATGAACCGGTATCCGACCATGAAGGTGGTCGTAGCGCACGGCAAGGCCACCTGGATGGAAGAGGTCCTGGAGAAGTTTGAGGCCTCGACGCGGGTCATTGCCCTCCAGCACTACTATCCCGTCCGGACAGACGCCGAAGAGATGTGGGAGGAGGGCCACGTCATGCTGGGCTTTGACGCCGATGAGCGGGGGGTCCGCAAGCTGCCCGAGCGCTACAGTGCCAAGGTCGTCTGGGGCTCCCGCTATCCCCACGACGATACCACGAGCGCCTGGGACGCCATCGAGATGCTCACCCAGGCCAATGTAGAGGAATCCTGCATGGCGCGCATGATGGGGGGGAACGCTGCCCAACAGTTTGGCATTGAGCTGGTCCAGAAGGTTGGCGCCTAGCAAAGGTCACACCCCTCACCCTCTCCCAGGGAGAGGGTGAGGGGCTTTTTCCAGGGTCTGTAGGGCTCCTCACCCCTTGCCCTCTCCCTGCGGGAGAGGGCGTAAAGGCCGTTGGCACAGCAAACCTCACATGCATGTTGACGTTGTACTAGTGCTTAACCACACTTAAATTGATGCATAAGGACCATTGAGTTATCCTTGGCACAGGACGAAAATTTACTCGCGGTGGCAAGGAGGTCTTATGCCAGCCAAACGCTATAAAGTGAGCTTGCTCCCGCAGGAGCGTGACGATCTCGATCGCTTGGTTTCCACCGGCAAAGCGTCGGCCTACAAGCGGACACGGGCGCAGATTTTACTAAAAGCCGACCAGAGTCCACAGGGTCGAGCTTGGACGGATCAGCAAATTTGCGATGCCTTCGACGTGGGCCGCTTGACCGTCGAGCGGACTCGTAAAGCGTTTGTCTTGGGAGACTTGGAAGCCGCTTTGCAACGCAAACAGCGCCAGCATCCGCCCGTGCCGAGAAAACTCGATGGTGACGGTGAAGCCCAACTGATCACCCTGGCTTGCTCCGAACCACCCGAAGGCCACGCCAAGTGGACCATGCAACTTTACGCCGACAAGTTGGTCCAACTTCAAGTGGTTGAGAGTATATCGGATGAAACGGTGCGTCGGACGTTAAAAAAAATGAGCTCAAACCCTGGCTAAACAAACAATGGTGTATTCTTCCCAAAGCCAATGCGGACTTTGTCTGTGCCATGGAAGATACGCTTGAAGTCTATCGTCGCCCGTATTCGTCAAGTCGCCCATTGGTCTGCATCGATGTAACCAGCAAACAACAGGTCAAAGAAACGCGAGAGCCCTTGCCAAGCCAACCAGGCAAACCACAACGCTGTGGACGTCCTCCCCGGCCTGAACAGAGTGTCCGGTTTTACGCTGCTATGTTTTCGAGCTTGGGGTTGGTCTCCTGCACGTTGTGCTTCTGATTTGAGAAGCGATGCAGCACGAGCAGATTGTGGACCAGCACCTCTAACGCTAACTCCATGCGGGCACGCGCGAGGCCACGGCCCGAAAAACGACGTAAGCCTCGATGTTCTTTGAAGTCTGCAAACACGATTTCGATCGTCTGCCCGCGCAACCGGTAGACCGCTTTGGCTTCCTCTGTTTCCATCCAGGCCTGATGCGCGATGATAACGTCTTCGTGTTCGCTGCGCCGAATACTGCGGCCGCCCTTGTGGCTCGTTGTGCATTGCGGCCGCAGCGGGCAGGCGTGGCAGGTTGAGCCCTTGACCCCATAGCGCACCACGACTTCCTCACGCCCCCCACTACGCACATACGTTTCGCGTCCCACCCGCTTGAGCACCTGCCCTGCTGGACAACGATAGGTCTCCAGCTCGGGCAGCCACTGGAATTGCGCCTTAGGGAAAAGCGGGGTCGCCTTGGGTGTACTCACGTCGTTGGTTTTCCAGGGGCCGTACAGGGTCACCCCCTCTTGGGCACACAGGGCTAAGTCGATCCCTGTCACATAGCCGCTATCCACTAACACGTCCTTCAGGCGGCGGCCCGTCAACTGCTTGGTACGCTCCAGCATGAGCGGTAACGTCCCGGCATCCGTGGCTTGGGCAAAGACGTCATAACTCAGAATGCATGGTGAATCCACATCACGTACTGTTTGGAGGGTGTATAAAGGACGAAACACGTGGTCTTTGTCCATTCCCAGAGCGGCTTCTGGATCGCCTGTGCTGACCACGATCTTGTCAGGCGCCCGACGCTCCGAGGGGCTATATGGTTGGTTGGCAACCTGCAATTGGGCCAGATGCTCCTGTGCCTGGCGGTAGCGCTCGTGCTGGGCTGTGCGGCTGCGGGGCGTCTTGGCCATCCACGCAGGCACCTCAGCGGGTGAATTCCCTTGGACATCATCTTGTCTGGCCGCCTTGAGTTGGTGCAAGCGCTGCTGCAGACGCTCGGCGTTGAGCAATCGTCGGCGTGACGCGTTGGCTGCCACGGCAGAGCCATCCAAGGCGCCCCGCTCAACACGGGTCAACCCCACATCAAGGGCCTGATGCAAGACGTGCCTGTTCAGACGGTCCAAGTAAGGCCCGGTCCGGTCACGAAACTCATACCAGCAACTGCGTGAGGGATGCATGCCATAGCCCAACCACCACAGCGCACAGTTTTCTTGGGTGTCTTGAAACCACTGACTGGGCTGCCGCTGCCCTCGTCGCAGTTCAAACAGCACAATCGCAAGCATCAGATCGGGCCGATGGGGTGCCTTGCCACGGCCAGCATAGGAGTCGTAGAGTTCCGTCAAATCGAGGTGGGTCATGGCCTGGCGAATCTCGCGAGCCAGATGATCATGTGAGAGTTGGGCATCGATCTGGCGCCACGGTGCGGACTGTTCATTCCAGGGGGGCTCGGCGAAGCGGACCACTGGTTTGGCATTGGGTGATGGCTTTCCTACCATCGAGGCAGCCTCCTTGCCTGGGTATACAGAATAACAGCGTCGTGTCTCTATTCTGTACCAAACCCCAAAAGCCTCAGAGGCCATTTCACTCTCCTCTGCTCCCTCAGCCACGATCAAAAACCGGACGCTCTGTGAAGGCCGGGGCTTCCACACGGCCGGATGGCTCCGCTCTGGCGCCTGCGGCGCCACCTCCTTTCCTCCCCGCCCTGAACGGCGGGGTTTCTCGGAGGCTTCCGATGATTATGAATATGAACGCAACGGCGTCAGCAATCTGTTCATGATCTTTGCCCCACTGGAGGGGTGGCGACATGTGCAAGTCACGGATCGACGCACGAATGTGGACTGGGCGCACTGCCTCAAAGACCTCGTCGATGTGCATTTTCCCCACGCGGAGCAAATCGTGTTGATGTCAAATAAACTTACCTGATCAGGGATGTTGCTGCTCCTCTCCGGGCTTTTTCTTCTGCTGTGCCTGGGGCGGCTGTTGAGGCGGCGCGGGCCGCTGTTGCTGGACGGGCGGTGGCTGCGCCGGTCGTGCCTGGGGCGGCTGTTGAGGTGGTGCAAGCCGCTGTTGCTGGACGGGCGGTGGCTGCACCGGCCGTGCCTGGGGCGGCTGTTGAGGCGGCGCGGGCCGCTGTTGCTGGACGGGCGGTGGCTGCACCGGCCGTGCCTGGGGCGGCTGTTGAGGTGGTGCAAGCCGCTGTTGCTGGACGGGCGGTGGCTGCGCCGGTCGTGCCTGGGGCGGCTGTTGAGGTGGTGCAAGCCGCTGTTGCTGGACGGGTGGTGGCTGCGCCGGTCGTGCCTGGGGCGGCTGTTGAGGCGGCGTGGGCCGCTGTTGCTGGACGGGCGGTGGCTGCACCGGCCGTGCCTGGGGCGGCTGTGGCTGTGGCGGCTGTTGAGGTGGTGGCGCTCCGGGTCTCCCAATGCCAGGCTGCTGCCCCTGAGGAGGTTGACCCATTCTGGGTAGCTCCTGCCCCCCCGGTCTGCTCATGCCGGGCGGCTGGGACCGCGGAGACGGTCTGCTCGGTGTGCCGGGCGGCACGGGTGATGTTCCTGGCGCGCCAGGCTGGGGCTGTATTACCGGTGCGCCCGGTCTCGGACTGGTCGGCGGGGTGGGCTGGCCGGGGCGCGGCGGCGGCACGCCAGGCGGATGCGGCTGCACTCCTAGCGCGCCGGGCGGCTGGGACCGCGGAGACGGTATGCTCGGTGTGCCGGGCGGCGCGGGTCGTATTCCCGGTGCGCTAGGCGTCGCGCCTGCGACAGGCTGCACTGCCGGTGAAGCGGTGGCCGGCTTCGGATGCGTCTTGACCTCAATGGGGTGGAACTGCACCTGGTTGGCCGGCACATACACCTGGTTGGCCGGCACAATCTTGTTGGTCATCGTTGGCGGCGGCACCGTGGCCTGTTTGACGAGTGCGGCAGGCCGTGTGGTCTCCAGGGTCTGTTTGAACATTGCGGCATTGACCGTTGGGGCCTGTTGTGCCGCAATCTGCTGGTTGTGCGTGATCCTGGTCACCACCTCGCTGTGTGGCTTCTGCGTCACGGTCACGTTCGTGAAGTTGTATTTGTTGGTGACCTGCGTGTAATTGTGAATGACCGTATTGTTCACGACCGGAGCCGGCTGGAAATTGTTGATAATCGTCGTCTGGTTGATATGCGTCACCCGGACGGCCGTATACGTCGGTACGGAATAGAAAGCGGTCTGGGGCACGACCACCGCGGCTCGGGCAAAGGCCAAGCTCCCAATGCTGATACTGACCGCGGGCACGGTGGCCACGGCAACAGCCCAAGGCCCCCAGGCTCTGTGCGCATAGCAGACTTCGGTCGGGGCCAGCGGGACCCAACCAACGTCGACGTCGCTATAGATCCAGGCGACCCTGCCCGGATACCACGCAAAGCCGAGCAGCGGACCGGTTGCAACGGCAACGGTGGCGACAGGGGGCGCCCAGTACCAGCCGCCATCGATCAGCACCCAGTTCCCATAGTGGTGGGTCACATAGCCGAACGGTTCGGCAGGCACCCAAGTCTGGTCCCCATACCAGTCCGTCCACCGGCCCACCGTAAAAGGCTGCCAGGTGTCAGACACCGTTGTGGGCCGCCAGAACTCGTGGTCTTCGCCCTGGTAGTGGACCCTTTCCCACCGGCCGTTTTCTTCCAACGCGTAGGCGTCATCGAGAAGCTGAGGCGGCACGTGTCTGACCGACTCGCCCTTCACTTGCTCTCTTTGTGTCCACAGGCTGTCGCGCTTGGCGTTCCAGGCATCCCAATCCGCATCCAGGTTCCCGTCGCCAGCGGTGACCTCTGTCGCGTTGGCAAGGACAGAGCTCCCCCCAGGGACCATGTCGTATCTGGCGTTATCGGCCTGGTGGATGAAATGGACTGCGCCTTGCAGGGCGATCACTTCCACCGACTGATCGCCCACATAGAGGTCGAAGGCGGCACGAGGTTCGGCCAAGACAGCGCCGAAGGGGGTGGTCGCCTTGACCATCCCATTGGCGCTTTTGTTATAGAACCGTGCGACTCCCGAGGCGAGGTCGATGTCCGAAGCGTTGCTTTGCAGTGCGAGGAGCTGGATCTGCGTACTGCCCCCTATCCGGACCCAGAGTCCGTTGGGCATCATGCATTCGGCTCGCGCTCGCGGATCGGTGTAGAGCGTATCCTGCATGCCGAACGGCGCGTCCTGGACCGTGGCGACCCAATCCTGGGTCTCAGGCACAAAACGCAGCACCTGGCCCTCCGTGTGGGTAATGCGGCCGACCAAGACCTCTTCCTGGGCTGAGGCGCAGGGCACCAGCAATGATACGAGGCAAGCGGCGACCATAATCACAGCCAGTCCATACCACTTATTTCGCCTATCCATCTCTCCACCCCTTGCGACCTTGAGGCACTGCCACTGCATCCCCACACAATTAGGCCGACTGCAGTGGACCATCTCTATATGTCGCTTCCATATTATACAACGCACGCCATGCATGAGGCGGCGTACGGTGTCGGTCACTGCCGACACATGTGCCTCCCCCATAGAGACATGGCCGGCCTCCCGTGAAGCGATGGTGGGCCTGGTGAAACGGGAGAAAGCTCCTCCAGCAGGCCTGTCGCTCCTCGACGACATGGCGGAGCGTCA
>Ga0207646_10006519_pt1 | contig 12049 bp, 14 predicted proteins | sample KBSK5502metaG_FD_184343 | JGI IMG/M metagenome (GOLD analysis project Ga0207646, IMG submission 184343) | Corn, switchgrass and miscanthus rhizosphere microbial communities from Kellogg Biological Station, Michigan, USA - KBS K5-50-2 metaG... | ecosystem: Host-associated > Plants > Roots >...
GTGAGCGAGACGCCGACCCTCACTTGTCCCCCTCCTGGGGGTGATGCCGGGTCTCCAGCTCGGTGCCGAGCGCCTCGTTGAAGCGGTTGGTGAAGTTGGCGGCGGCGATGCTGAGCGTAAGCTGCACGAGCTGCGACGGCGTGAGCTGTTTCTTCAGCTGCTCGGTCAGCGCCGGCTCTACCTGAACCCGCGTGGTCATCTGCTCCGCGTAGCGGATCACGAGGCGCTCGAGGTCGTCGAACAGCGGGCTCGTCTCGTAGTTCGCCAGCGCCTCGAACTTCTCTTTCGGCACGCCCGCCCTCTGACCGAGGGCCGTGTTGTGGACCGTTCAGTACTCGCAGCGGTTGAGCTGCGACGTCTTCACGTAGGCGAGCTGCCGCAGCTTCAGATCGAGCGGGCCCTCGCGCGTCGTGCCATACCACGCCTGAAACGCCGGCACGGTCGGCGGATGATGCGCCATGAGCTTGGTGATGTTGAGCACGCGACCCGTGGCCTTCTTCATCTCTTCGTAGACCGGGGCGAGCTCGGCGGATGGATTCTCGACGTACGGAAGTCGTGCGCTCATGTCAGCATCTCCAACAGTGGCTTGAGATTTCCCGGATCGGGCGTGAAGCGCGGGCCCCGCGCGCGGTAGAGCTCGACGACTCTTTCGTTGAGGGGGGTCTTGACGCCCACGCGCTGTCCTTCGTGGACGACGAAGCCATTCAGGTGCTCGATCTCGGTGCGACGGCCACGCATCACGTCCTGCAGCATCGAGGGCCTGCCGCCGGCACGCCGGGTAGCCTCGACGCCCCCCAGGTCGGCCTCGACCTGCTCGAGCCCGCGACCTTCGGCGGCCTCGACGTAGCGCTGGGCGGCGATGCCCATGGGCGGCTCGACCTCGAAGCCGTTGGCGCGACCGACGCGGATGACCTCGGCGCCCAGGTGCACGGCGATGCGCCGCACGCCGGGCTCGGTGCGGCATTCGGACGTGCCGAGGCCGCTGAGGCCGGCGAGTGGGTTGAGCATGCAGTTCACGGCGAGCTTGGACCAGCGCTCGCCCCAGAGGTTGGTCGTGACCTTCGCACCCGCGACGGCGGTGAGCAGCTCGGCCACCCGGCGTGCACGCTCGGTGTCGCGCCCGTCGTGCTCGCCGATCTTGAACCCGACGTGTCCCGAATCTGTGCGCATGGCCACCCCGGGCTCGTACATGCCGGCGCCGATCGTGATCACGCAGCCCAGGGTGCGGGAGGCACCGGCGACGGCGGCCACGCGATGGTCGTTGATGCCGTTCTGGAAATCGACGACGAGCCCGCCGTCGTTGAGGTATTGCACGCCGAGCCGCGTGGCCCACTCGGTGTCGTACGACTTCACCGCGATGAAGAGCAGGTCGAACGGCTCCGCGATGGACTGGGCCTCGTGCACGTGCAGGGCCTTCACCGCGATGGTGTGATCGCCGCAGGTGCCGGTGAGGCGCAGCCCGCGCCGGCGCATTGCCTCGACGTGCTCGGGCCACTGGTCGATCAGCGTCACGTCGTGTCCGGCTTTCGTGAGCAGCCCGCCCACCACACACCCGATCGCGCCCGCGCCGACGATGCCGAGTCTGGTGTTCATGGCGCCATAGCGTACACTCGTTCGCTGGTGTCCGTGATCCAGTTCGACCACATCGCCATCGCGGCGCGGCGGATCGCCGATGCGCCGCCGTACCTGATGGGCGTGCTCGGCGGCGTGCCGTTTTTCGGAATGTCGTCGGACGTCTTCCGCTTCGGCCAGTGGGAGTTCGCGGGCGGCGGTCGCATCGAGGTGCTCGAGCCGCGAGGTGACGACGGCTTCCTGCATCGCTTCCTCGCCGCGCGCGGGCCCGGCGTCCATCACGTCACCTTCAAGGTGCCGAGCCTCGCCGAGGCGTGCGAGCGCGCGACGGCGCTCGGCTACACGGTCGTGGGCTACGCCGCGAAAGAGCCGCGCTGGAAAGAGGCCTTTCTGCATCCCAAGGAGGCGCTCGGCATCGTCGTGCAGATCGTCGAGTCGCCGGACGAGCCGCCGCGCGGCCATTGGCGCAAGCCGCCGCTGATGCCGCCCGATCCGCCGCCGGCGGTGCGGCTGCTCGGTCTTCGCCTGCGCGCGCATTCGGCGGAGCGCGCGCGGCGGCAGTGGAGGACGCTGCTCGGCGGTGACGCGTCGGTCGACGGCGACCGGCACGTCTTCCGGTGGGACGGATCGCCGCTGCGGATCGCGGTCGAGGTGGCCGCCACGGGCGAGGAGGGACCGACCGCGATCGAGATCGCGTCGCCGACGCGCGCGGTGAGCGGTCTCGGCGCGCCGGCGCCCGATCTCGGCGTCGTCTTTGCGGAGGCCGAACGGAGCCACGACGCACCTGGGGCAGGCCGCCCTCGGAACGAGCCGGGCGCGCGGTACCCGCTACAACGCAGCCACGACGCACCTGGGGCAGGCCGCCCTCGGAACGAGCCGGGCGCGCGGTACCCGCTACAATGAGCCGCCACGACATCGACGCGAAAGTGCGCGCCTCGCTCGACGCCCTCGGCGTCGCGTACGACATGATGGCGATCGATCCCGACTTCGCGGACACCGCGCAGTTCTGCGAGAAGTACGGCATCCCGCTCGCCAACTCCGCCAACACGATCGTGGTGGCCGGTAAGAAGGAGCCCAAGCAGTACTGCGCCTGCGTCGTGCTGGCCACCACGCGCCTGGACGTCAACCACGCCGTGAAGCGGTTGATGGGAAACTCGCGCGTGTCGTTCGCGTCGGCGGAGGAGACCATGGCGCTGACCGGGATGATGATCGGCGGCGTGACGGTGTTCGCGCTGCCGCCCGACGTGCCGCTCTACGTCGACGAGCGCGTGATGGCCCTCGACTGGCTCATCCTGGGCGGCGGGAGCCGCTCGACGAAGATCCGCGCCACCCCTGAGGTGTTTCGTCGGATGCCCGGCGCCACGATCGTGCCGGGCCTCGCCGCCGCGCCGAATGCCTGAGCTGCCGGAGGTCGAGGCGGCGCGCCGCGTCGCGGAGCGCGTCGCGCGCGGCCGTCGCATCGTCGACGTCTGGTGCGCCGACGATCCGATCGTCTTCGAACGTGTCCCCGCGGCCCGCTGGCGCCGCGCGCTGCGCGGTCGCCGCGTGCGGGCGGTGAAGCGCCACGGCAAGCACCTCTGGTTCGAGCTCGATCGGCGGCCGTGGCCGTGCATGCATTTCGGGATGACGGGCGGCTTTCACACGCCGGGCCGCGGCACGCTGCGGCTGGTCGCCCACGGCAAGAAAGGGCCCGGCCTCGACTGGCCGCCGCGCTTCGCCAAGCTGATCCTCAAATTCGACGACGGCGGCGAGCTCGCCTTCGCCGACGCGCGCCGCCTGGGACGGGCGCGACTGCGCATCGATCCCGTCGCCGAGGCGCCGATCAGCCTGCTCGGCTTCGACGCGTGGCGCGGACTGCCGCCGCTCGCCTCGTTCAAGGCGCTGGTGACGGCGCGCTCGTCGCCGATGAAGGCGCTGCTGCTGGACCAGTCGTTCGCCGCGGGCGTGGGGAACTGGATCGCCGACGAAGTCCTCTACCAGGCGCGAATCGATCCGCGCCGCCGCGCCGGCGCCCTCACCGACGACGAGATTCGACGGCTGCGCTCAGCGCTCGCGCGCGTCATCGCCGTGTCGGTGCGGGCGCGCAACGACAGCGACCGTTACCCGCGCACGTGGCTCTTCCACGATCGCTGGGGCAAGAACCCCAAGGCGTACACGGCGCGCGGCGAGAAGATTCGCCACGACACGATCGGCGGGCGCACGACCGCCTGGGTGCCCTCGGTCCAGCGTTAAGCTCTCTCCATGAAGATCCGCGAGCGCTCGGTGATCGATCGCCCGCCCGCGACGGTGTGGCCGTACATCATTCGTGCGGAGTCCTTTGCGAAGTGGAACACGAAGATCAGCTCGATGGACGCCACCGGCGAGTTCCGCGTGGGTCAGCCGTTCACGACGCACTATCGATGGAACAACAAGGCCATCCAGTGCGTGACGGTCGCGACGGAGATCCAGCCCGGCCGGCTGCTGGAGCTGCGGCATTCGACGTTGACGGGCACGGGGATCCGGTCCGGCATGGAGATTCACGAGCGGATCACGGTGCGGGGCGCCGGCGGCGGCAGCACGGTGACGAAGGTCGTCACCATCCGGAACCACGGCATGCCGTGGTTCTTCATCCCTCTCGTCTGGCTCGTTGCCAACTTCGGCGCGCGCGTGGGTCCCGATCCGCTGAAGATGCTCTGCGAGAGCAATGGCTGAGGCGCGCGCGACACTGATCCTTCTTCCGGGGCTGGACGGGACGGACATCTTCTTCCGGCCGTTGCTCGCCGCGCTCCCCAGCTGGATCGACGCCCGTTGCGTTCAGTACGATGCCGCCGGTCCTCACGACTATCTCGACCTGTTGTCAGTGGTCCGCGACGCGTGTCGATCGTGCAAAGACTTTTTCGTCCTCGGATGGTCGTTTTCGGGGCCGCTCGCGCTGATGCTGGCGGCGGAGTCACCCCCCGGGCTGCGCGGTGTCCTCCTGTGCGCGTCCTTCATCTCCCCACCGTGGCCCTTCATTCGTGTCCTGCGCGGCGTGACGACGGCGTCGGTCGCGAGCCTGTTTCCCTTCCTGTCTCAGGCCCTGGCGCTGTTTGGGCGCTACTCGTCGGACCAGTTTCGCAAGGATCGAGGCGAGTACTGCGCACGTGTCCCCACGTCCGTTCTTGCCGCGCGAGCGCGGACGATCTTCGGCATGGACCGCCGGCCCAAGCTCGCATGTCGGGTCCCGCTGCTCTACGTGCGCGGCTCGGCAGACATCGTCGTGCCTTTCTGGAACGCCCGCGCGGTGTCGCGCGCGATTCCGTCGGCGCGCGTCGTCAGCATCGACGGACCGCATCTCGCGTTGTATACGAATCCGGCGAAAGCGGCAGACGTCATCGCGCAGTTCATTCGACAGCAGCTCGGTGAGCGCGATGGCTGAGCCGTGCGCGAATGCTCGACGCTTGACCCGTTCGGCGCTCCCGCGTTGAGGCTCAAGCCCGCCTATCTCGGTCTCGCGGCACTCGGTACGGTGACGATCGGCGTGCTCATCATATCCGTCTTGGCAGGAGGCCGATTGGCCGCGGCGGCGCACCGTCGTGTCGCATCGCCTCCTCCCGATCTCGATTGCGAAACAGTGCGGTTCCCGAGCGCGTCCGGCGCGATGCTCGTGGCCTGGATATGTCGTCCGCCCGATCGACCAAAAGCCGGCGCGGTGCTGTTGCATTGCGTCCGCTGCGATCGATCCGTGATGATTACGCGCGCGCGACTGCTGCTCGACGCCGGGTACGCCGTGCTCGTCCCTGATCTGCAGGCGCATGGTGAGTCCACCGGAGACTTCATTACCTTCGGGTACCGAGAAGCCGGCGACGCGATCGCCTCGTTCGATCTGATGAGAACGCTCTATCCACATCTCCGCGTCGGCGGTATCGGTATGTCGCTTGGCGGCGCCGCGCTGGTGCTGGCAGCAGGTCGGTTGAAGGCGGATGCGGTGGTACTCGAGTCTGTCTATCCAACGATCCAAGCTGCGCTCGAAAATCGGGTTGCGTTACGAGTCGGTGCTCTCGCTCCCGTGCTGACGCCGCTCTTGGTCCTCCAACTCCGGCCGCTCCTCGGCGTGGACGCCGCAGCGCTGCGACCGGTGGACCGGATCCGTGACCTCGGATGCCCTGTGCTGATCGCATCCGGTTCCGCCGACCGGCATACGACGCCGGCGCAAACAGAAGCGCTGTTCCGTGCCGCGGCAGATCCGAAAGAACTGTGGCTGGTTCCCGGTGCCGCCCACGTGGACTTGCTCAGGTACGATGCCACCGAATATCGGCGCCGAGTTCTGCCGTTTCTGGATCGGTACCTGCTCTCGGAACGCGCCTGAGCCTCAGCCTGGCGTGGCGTACCGCGCGACCTTCGCCGTCCGATTTAGTTGAGCGGCGTCACCTCGACCCGCGCGTCGAACGCCGCCTGGCCGGCGGAGAACCCCAGCGCATCGACGGCGGCGTCGGGGATGACGGCTTCACCCGACGTCAGCGTGTTCAGGTCCGACCAGCCGTCGCGCATCCACACGGTGCCGGCCGGAATTTTGGCCGTCACGTGGGCGCGGCAGTGCATCTCACCGCGCTCGTTGCGCATCGCGATGATGGCGCCGTCGGCGATGCCGCGCGCTGCGGCGTCGTCCGGCGAGATCCACAGCACCGGCTCGGGATCGGCCTTCGCCAGCGACGGCAGCGCGCGGCCATGATCGTAAAAGCCATGGAACGCGGTGAGCGTGCGGCCCTGACGTAGCGTCAACGGATACGACGACTCGGCGGGTGCCTCGAACACCGGAAGGCCGGGCAGGCCAAGGGAGACGGCGCGCTCGGAGAACAGCTCGAGCTTGCCGGAGGGCGTCGGGAACGTCAGGTCGGGATGCCCGACGTGCGAGACGTCCATCGGGCGCATCCCGCCCTCGGCGACGAGCGATGCGACCGTCGCGTGGCGTGTCGCGGGCACGTCGAGCATCGCATCGACGAGGTCGGCGTCGTCCCTCCAGGGGAAGAAATCCTCGAGGCCGAGGCGTTGGGCGAGCGCGCGCAGCACCCACGGCACCGAGCGTGTCTCTCCCGGCGCGTCGAGCACCTGCGGCATCAGGTAGACGTGGGTGTTCGTGGCCTTGCAGCCGAGCTCCTCGAGCCACGACGTCGACGGCAGCAGGACGTCGGCGAAGCGCCGCGCGGTGTCGTTCTCGAACAGATCGTAGGAGACCACCAGCTCCTGGCGTGCGAGCCCTTCGGCCACGCGGTTGGCGTCGGCGAACGACGACAGCATGTCGGTGCCGAACAGCAGGAGCACGCGCACGCGGCCGCTCACGAGCGACTCGGTGATGCGCGACATCTGATTGGGCACGTCGTCACCGGGCGGTCGCCGCTCGAGCGCGACGATGTTGCCGAGGACCTGACCGCGCAGGCTTGCGCCGTGGCGCGGACCGAGGCCGCCGCCGGCGATGCCGACCTGCCCGGTCAGCGCGGGCAGGCACGCGATCGCACGCGCGGCCTGCCAGCCGTTGGACGCCTTGTGCATCGACGAGCCGCCCACCACGATCATCGCCGGGCGCGTGCGCGCGTAACTCCGCGCGAGCTCGACGATGCGCGTGGCGTCGATGCCGGTGACTCTCGCCGCCCACGCGGGCGTACGCGCGGGCAGATCCGCCGCGAGACGCTCGAAGCCGACGGTGTGGCGCGCGACGAAGTCGCGATCGACGAGGCCCTCGGCGACGATCACGTGCATCAGCGCCAGCGCGAGGGCGGCGTCCGTTCCAGGACGAATCAGCAGCGTCTCGTCGGACTGCGCAGCGGCTTCGGTCTCTCGCACGTCGATCGTGACGATGTGCGCGCCCCGCCGCCGGGCCGCTGCGAGGTGCCGCGCGGTGTTGGGCTGACTCGCGAGGTTGGCCCCCCACAGCACGATCAGCCCGGCGTTGGCGCCCATATCCTCCTTGGTGTTCGGTTCCAGCAGGCCGGTGAGGCCGAGACCGAATCCGCCCAGCGCCCAGCAGATGATCGCGGGGCTCCACCACTGGCAGCCGTAGATGTTCGAGAACCTGCGCAGCAGGTGGGAGTGAATCCGCGTGCCGTAGTTGTTCGCGAAGATTCCGTGTCCCGACCATGTGGCCACGGCCTCGCGGCCGGCGCCGCGCATCCGCGTCGCGATCGTGTCGAGCGCCTCGTCCCACGTGGCTCGGCGCCAGCTCTCGCTGCGCGTCGCGCGGAGCATCGGGTAGAGCAGCCGCCGCGGATTGTCGAGAATCTCCGGCGCGGCCTGGCCGCGCACGCACAAAAAGCCGCGGCTGTCGGGGTTGTCGGGATCGCCGCTCACGCGCGTCACGCGGCCGTCATCGACGTGCACGAGCATCCCGCAGAGCGTGGGGTGACAGTTCATCGGGCACATCGTGCGGATCGTCCGAGTCACGCCGCTCATGATACTCGCTGGCACATCGCGTGCACCGTCGTGGGTAACGTGTGGAGGCGGCTGGGCGCGGGGGCGCTCTGTCTGACACTTTCCGCCTGCACTCTGTCTCGGCCACATTACAAGACGCCCGACGTCGCCGTCGGCGATCCTGCGTTCCTTCGCACCCTCGAAGCCCAGACCGACGCCGAGCTCCTGCGCGGCAACCGCGCTCAAGTGCTGCTCAACGGCGACGAGATCTTTCCCGCGATGCTCGCGGCGATCCGCGCCGCGAAAAAGACGATCACGTTCGCCAACTTCATCTACGAGAAGGGCGACATCTCGAGCGAGATGGCACACGCACTCGCCGAGCGCGCGCTCGCGGGCGTCGGCGTCAACGTGCTGGTCGATGCCGTCGGAAGCAAGGGCATGCCGAGCAAGGATCGGGAGCTCATGGAGAAGGCCGGCTGCCACGTGGCGACCTAGCACTCGCTCAATCCGCTCGCGATCAAGCGGGTGAACCATCGCAACCACCGCCGTGTGCTCGTCGTCGACGGCCGCGTCGGGTTCACCGGCGGCACGGGCATCGGCGATAAGTGGACGGGCGACGGGCGCACGAAGGATCATTGGCGCCAGACCGACGTGCGCGTCGAGGGACCGATCGTGCGCTTCCTGCAGGCCGCCTTCGCCGAGAACTGGCGCGACGCCACGGGCCTCCTGCTCGGCGGCGACGCGTACTTTCCCGACCTGCCGCCGCGCGGGCGGCTGATCGCGCAGTCGATCAAGAGCTCCCCGGCGAGCGGCGCCGCCGAGGCCTACGTCCTGTTCCTGCCCGCCATCGACGCCGCGCGCTCGTCGATCCTGATCACCAATCCTTACTTCGTCCCCGACGGACGGATGACGGACGCGTTCGCGCGCGCGTCCAAGCGCGGCGTGAACGTGCAGATCATCACGGCCGGCGTCGTCGATACGACGCTCGACCGGCTCGTGCGCAAGGCGAGCCAGGCGCACTTCGGACGGGTGCTCGAGGCCGGCGCGAAGATCTACGAGTACGGCCCCGCGCTGCTGCACGCCAAGACGATGGTTGTGGACGGCCAGTGGGTCACCATCGGCAGCGCCAACCTCGACAACCGCTCGTTCCAGCTCAACAACGAGCTGAACGTCGCCTTCCTCGACAAGAGGCTCGCCGGCCGGATGACCGAGATCTTTCGCGAGGACCTGAAGTACACGCGACAGGTCACGCTCGAGGACTGGCAGCGCCATAGCCTCCGCAACGCGTTCTGCCTGCCGCTGATCCCGCTTCGCGACCAACTCTAGGCGCAAGCGGCGTGGCATACTCGGCCATCTCCCGCGAGGAGGCCCAGGATGCCCGGAGCGAAGCTGCCCACGCAGGCCGACGTCGAGTCCTATTTCAAGCGGCTGAACAACTGGGGACGCTGGGGTCACGACGACCAGCGCGGCACGGCGAACCTCATCACGGACGCGCGGCGCGCAGCGGCCCGGGCGCTCGTGAAGACCGGGCGGACCGTCTCGCTGTCGCGCGAGATCGTCGCGCAGCCCCATCTGCAGTTCATGTATCACGTGACGTGCCCATCCAAGCGCGAGCGCGCTGACGTCGTGCTCGATCGCTTCGACCTGGTCTACCACGGCTTCTGGATCACCCACGTCGATGCGCTCTGCCACGTGGGCTGGGACGGCGAGCTCTACAACGGCCGCTCGTTCACGGACAGCCTCTCCGCGGCCGGCTCCACCTGGTGTCCGATCGATCCGCTGTTCGACGGGATCCTCACGCGCGGCGTCCTGCTCGACGTCGCCGCCGGACGCACGGAGGGCTACGTCACCGTCGGCAATCCGGTGACGCCGAACGAGCTGGACGAGACGGCCGCGCGCTTCGGCGTTCGTGTCGAACCGGGCGACGTCGTCGTGGTGCGCAGCGGTGACGAGCAGTTTCGTCGCGAGCACCCCGAGTGGGTGCCGCGCGTGTCGCCCCATCCGGGATTGCACGTCTCCTGTCTCGAGTGGTTCCGCGAGAAGGACATCGCGGCGATCTCATGGGACATGATGGACGAGCGTCCGATCGGCTACGCCGGGTTCGGCATGGGCGTGCACCTCGCCATCCCGTTCCTCGGCCTGGCGCTCGTCGACAACACGAATCCTGAGCGGCTCGCCAGGGCGTGCGCGGAGGAGGGGCGCTACGAGTTCCTCTTCACGGCGACGCCGCTACGGCTGGTCGGCGCGACCGGCGCGCCCGCGCACCCGCTCGCCATCTTCTGATGCCGAGGGCGGCGCGCGCGCTGGTCGAGACGCTGGTGGCGGCCGGCGTGGAGCATCTCTTCACGCTCTCGGGCAATCAGATCCTTTCCGTCTACGACGCCGCGATCGGCCGACCGCTCGCCCTCTATCACACGCGCCACGAGGCGGCCGCCGTGCACATGGCCGACGCGTGGGCCCGCCTCACGGATCGACCGGGGGTCGCGCTCGTCACGGCGGGCCCCGGCCATCTCAACGCGCTGTCCGCGCTCTACGGCGCGCGCATGGAGGACGCGCCCGTCGTGCTGCTGAGCGGCGCCTCACCGCGCGGCGAGCGCGGCCTCGGGGCGTTTCAGGAAATCGACCAGGCGGCGGCCGCGGGACCGGTGACGAAGGCCGCGTGGACGGCCGAGGATCCGCAGCGGCTCGGCGAGGACATGGCGCGCGCGCTGTCGCTGGCACAGTCGGGACGGCCCGGGCCGGTGCACCTCAGCTTGCCGGGCGACGTGCTCGACGCGAACGTCGCCGACGCGAGCGGCGCGCGCGTCACGGTGGCGTCGCCCGTGCGCGCCGGCGACGCGGACGTCCAGGTGATTCTGGAGGCGCTGGCCGCGGCCAAGCGTCCCGTCATCATCGTCGGACCCGGCATGGCACGCGGCAGACGCTGGGCGGCGGTGCAGGCCTTGTCGCGCGCCACGGGCGTGCCGGCGCTGCCCTCGGAGAGCCCGCGGGGCCTCAACGATCCGTGGCTACACGGCGCGAACGCGTCGCTCGCGCAGGCCGACGTCGTGCTGCTGCTCGGCAAGACGCTGGATTTCTCGCTCCGGTTCGGCCGCGCACCCGTGTGGGCCGCCGGCTGCCGCTTCGTGCACGTGACGGCGGAGGCGATGCCCACGCGCGACGGCGTGATGACCGTCGTCGCCGACCCGCTTACGGTGACGGAGCAGCTCGCCGCCAAGGCCGGTGGAGCATCAGCGACCGGCTGGGCCGACGAGGTCGCGCGTGTTCGCGCGGCGACGCCGTCCACATGGAGCGAATTGCGCCGCGGCACGTCGACGCCGATGCATCCGCTGGCGGTATGCGCCGCCGTGCAGCCGTGGCTCGATCGCGGCGCCACGCTCGTCGTCGACGGCGGCGAGTTCGGCCAGTGGGCGCAAGCCGGGCTCGATGCGCGCGAGCGCCTGATCAACGGGCCGTCGGGCTCGATCGGCAGCGCCATGCCGATGGCGATCGCCGCGCGGCTCGCCCGGCCGGGCGCGCCGGTGTTCGCGCTGCTCGGCGACGGCACCTTCGGCTTTCACGCGCTCGAGATCGACACCGCGCTGCGCTACGGCCTGCCGTTCGTCGCCGTCGTTGGCAACGACGCGCGCTGGAACGCCGAGCATCAGCTGCAGCTCAAGCATTACGGTGCCGAGCGTGCGGTGGCGTGCTCGCTGCTGCCGACGCGCTATGACCGCGTGGCGGAGGCCCTCGGCGGCCACGGCGAGCACGTCGAGCGCGCGTCGGACCTGCCGGCGGCGCTCGAGCGCGCGGTGGCCTCCGGCAAGCCCGCCGTCGTCAACGTCGTGATCGACGGTGCGCCGGCGCCGACCTTCGCCGGCGCCGCGGGAGCCCACTGACATGCCGACAATCGAGGATGTCGCGAAGCAACCGCTCGAGCAGCGACTGGCCCGGATGGCTCGCACCGCCGCTGAGCTTGGTGACGCGATCGACGGTCGGAGCGAAGCCATCCTCGTTCGACGACCGGATCTGAGGAACTGGGCCGCGAAGGAGATCACTCTTCTTGGGCCGCCTCGAGATGATCGCGGCGATGGACGAGCCGGCGTTCGGGGCGGCGGGGCAGGGTGCGCGGGTA
>Ga0207646_10006520_pt1 | contig 12047 bp, 15 predicted proteins | sample KBSK5502metaG_FD_184343 | JGI IMG/M metagenome (GOLD analysis project Ga0207646, IMG submission 184343) | Corn, switchgrass and miscanthus rhizosphere microbial communities from Kellogg Biological Station, Michigan, USA - KBS K5-50-2 metaG... | ecosystem: Host-associated > Plants > Roots >...
TTTGGGCATAGTTGGAGGCGCTGTAATAGGTGCAATAATAACTTGGTGGATATATTATAGGCAGAAAATGACTTCACGTAAGCAAGATTATATCCTGCAACGAATTGAGAATATCGAAGAGAAGAATAGAAGGATTTTAACAGACTTGGAAGCATTCGCGAACCATCATGATAAAATTTTAAACGAAATTTTTCTCCTAAATCAAAGCATACTCGCATTAGAGAAAAAGATCGAGAAGCACGGACAAGAGTGATTCAAACCAGTCGAAAGCAAAGTGAGCACGCTTTGCGTTATTTTAGGCTATATTTTCGTTTTTTGATTTTTTGAGTTTTGAGCTTATCTTTCTATACTAAAGGATAATTTAATACCGACTCTGTACTCTTGTATTTTTCCAGTTTTGCCATCTATTTTTGCAGTTATATCTTTAACTTCTATTCCATGAATTCCTCGAATTGTCTTGGTTGCCTCTTTAACTGCAGTCTGTGCAGCATCTTCCCACCCTTTCTCAGAACTACCAATAAGCTCTACTATTTTGGCTACTGACATGCTTCTAAATATCAGTTACCTCTTATATAAACAGGTGGAGAATAATAGATTCCTCAGAGTTGAGCAAGTATAAAACGCCTTTTTAGACTTCTTATAAGTTATGCGGAATCAATCAGCGCACTCGATTTGTCATTCCTTTTTAATTTTGGGCCTTTTTATGTCAAAGTATGAAGGTTTCTAATCCCATCAGGCTCAATACCCCATCGGGACAGATTCAGTATGGTTTGTATAAATATATGTGAGAGGGTGTATTCCAAAATTATTTTTGGTAAGAGCCATTATGTGGGTGATAATAAAAGCAATCCTATAGATGGTATGAAGTCTGTTTCTGTCATGACGGCAAATAGCTTTCATGCTATGGAATGGCACCAAGATCTTCTCCTACTTACAGAAAAAGACAAGGACAAAATCAAAAGATCAACACTTAGGATTGCTATTGCAAAGATTTACGGATGGACCATGATCCAAATGATCAGCCTGTATTGTCCTGCTTCAGTCATACCCAAATCATTAGTATGATAACCTCTATAGTTTTCTAGTATCGTAGTAATGGTAATTGATAACACACTATTCTCTTACACCTATCTGTGCTATTCATTTCGTGTAGTGACAATAGTGCCAATACGCATAGAATTTTTTACCATCCCAAAACCCTAGCAGATCTTTTGGCAGCATCGTCTAGTGCTTGTTTTGATTGGTTGACATCATAGTAGACGTCTTCAATTGCTTGTCTTAGATGGTCAGCTATCTGCGAATACTCAGATGCAACAGGCCTGCTCTTCCCAATTAAACCATAGAGACCATCTTATCATAAGATGTGATTGTTTGGTTCAATTGCGTTAATTGAGGACCTGATCCCATACTCTTCTGTGTTGGAAGCAATCCTGTTTGCTTGAGCCAAGGAGTCATTATTCTTGGATCTACCATTAAAGTAATTAATTCCCATGCTAGCTTTTTATTTCTTGAAGTCTGAGGAATAGCCAGTTCCCACCCTCCCATCATTGTAGATGTTTGATTAACTCCTTTAGGCACTGGAAACTTAGGAAAAAGCAAATCCTCTGCCCAAAGATTGGCCATTGTTGGCGTGGAGAAGCACCTGGCAGCCTATCACAGAAATCAACTTTGCAGACTCGCTCGCTCAAAGTTGAAGTCTACGATGCTTTTCCACCCACTAATTCTTATGATCCCATCATGCCGGGAATCTTAAAGGGAGTTCTATAGTCCTTAGTAACAGCTAAGCCATGATCTGCGGTCACAGTAACTGATTTGAGTGAAGAATTTTCTGGTGGCGATAGCAATACCTTTTCACCCGGCGATAGTGAAGTCAACCTATCAACTGCATTGCCCCCATAATTGACCACAATATTTGTCAAGGGAAGTTTACCTGTGTTCGTAATGGCAACCCTTACTGTATTGAAGAGATATTGGTTATCTTTTATCGGATCTACATTAATCGCATAATCTTGGGTGGACGCTGCGAAAACAGAGAAAAACAAGAATACTATGACCACGGCTGCTCCCCCGCCTATTGCTGAAAAGAGAAAGATACTCTTCATACTAATGTTTTGGAAGGGGACATTATTTTATGGTTTCATTTATCGTGGGTGTTATATTCTTTGAATTAGGACATAACCAACAAGGAATTTTAAATTTTATGACAGGATGTACTTTTTATTGATCATTATACACCCAGTTGTATTGATAAAATGTGCTTTAGGGCTAGACGTATCAGATAGGATTGTACCTTAATTACTACCAACAATGAATCGATAATCGAGGCACTTATCGAGTCTATATGAGTGATCTATCCGAGCTCGATCAGAAACTATTGTATATTAAGACTGAGTTATCGACTTTTGGGCCCGTAATGCCTTCCCCACTATATGCAAAGGGTAAATTGTAATATTGTGTTTGCTCAGATTACGACCAAAAATTGAAAAGTAAGAATTCTGATAGGCCGTAAAATCAAAATTCGAACGAGATACCTGGCCTTAGATTTCGAGAGTAAAGTGTACAACCTAGTCAAAAATAAACAGGTTACAAGAAAAGAAATAATGACTACAACATTGCTAGCGTTTGATCGGAGAATAAATAAATAATCAGCTATTCTACCTTGATCGTTTTTCCTTTTGTTTGCTCCTTTTTCTTGAATGTTATTTCTAGTATTCCATTATTGTAAGCAGACTTGGCTGTTTCGATATCCGTTTCTGGTGGGATTTCAATCGTACGATGGTATTTCCTTTGAGGATCTTCGCTCTTGACTTCTAAAGTGCCATCATGAACATTTATTCTAATATTGTCCTTAGTTATTCCAGGCATTTCTGCTACAACTTTAACTTCCTTGTCAGTTGTAGTTACGTCAACTAAAGGTTCTATCTCTCCGCTAATCTCAGGTCTAGTCATGCCGCCGAATCCTCTTGATGATTTTACATTTCCAAATTCCCTTACTTTTGGTTTACCATCAGGTCCTATAGTCATTGAATATCCATAGACTATTGGGCCTACCTCTCTTACCTTTCCGCCTTGTGGTGTATTATATTCTCTTACCAAGTCTTTGGGTATTCTTTTTTCCATATCTTCAAATTCTCTTTCCATCTGCCGCCTCATTTGATCAAATCCCCTGAACATATCGTCAAAGAATCCTCCTCCAAGACCTCTTCTTGCCCCGCCAAAGAATCTACTGTACCAATCATATGGTTCTATATCGTCTGAACTCAAATACAATTATTCACCTATAGGAAGTATAGCATACCGGCTACTTAAAATTTTAGATATGTCTCTTAATTATCGTTGTAAGACGAGCATCATATTCAATAAGTTATGTAAGCTAATCTAGGTTGGTATTGATTTCTCACCTACTATGATAATACTACTTATTTTAAATAATCCTCTTCACTAATATTGCGTCCTGAAATGACAAAGGAAAGAGCGCTATCAGCCGTAGTTAATAATTCTTCTAATGCTAAAACAACCTAGATCTACCCAGCTTTGATAGTAACTAGTCTAAATCCGAGTATCAAAGCTATCCCAATAATAGTGAAGCCTGCTGCCAATAATCCTCCCTGAGTTTTTGGGTGCACAGCTTTTCCCGATCTATAGAGCAGAAATGAGCCAGCCATTCCAATAAACAGGATCATTGTTGTCACAATCGTTTCTCCGATCGTTTGAACGGACCTGGAAGGAACGATGAATGTACTTGTACTTTGCGCTGGTCCCTCTATAATCGAGTTAAATACGCCTGACCCAAGCAGGAAGAATATTATCAAGTAAGTGATAGTAACTATAAGGGCCAGTTGGCCGGTGTTAGGCAGCATAAGCTACCCTCAAAATATTTTCTATAAATAGGTTTGCTAGGTGATTGCAAATATTTCAAGGGAGAGGTTGGCCCATCCGTCACTCAAGTTTACACACGCATACGTACTCAACCAATGTGCTGTCTCAAGATAAGATGCTTTTTTATTCTTTTTCCATTCCCAAATTTTTGTGGCATTGTTGCCTGACTTGTCTGCCTCATCTTCCAAAACTCCTAGATTATGTAGGATGGCCAATTTCCGTGCTGAGGCTGTACTACAAAATACTCACTCCAGATAGCCACTCTTTTCTTCTGATTCAGTGAAATGTCCTAATCCATGTGCAAGCTGGCCATTTTCCTCGCTCAACATCACTCCTGATGTTTCGTCATAACACTGAGCATTCATAAAGAACTTACGTTACCTCAAAACAACTCTTATTTTTAGCATTTAAGCTTGATAGCTCCTTTTATCCAAGATATTATTTGTTTTTTATTGATATCTCTTTTCGAGCGTATTTTAACGTGCCGCATGCCTTTTGCCGTTCCTTCTAGCAGGCGTTTTGGGTCTGCTAACGACGTAGTCTTAAAAAAAGCCAGGTTAATATAGGATACGGTTTCGAAACTGTAGACGGAAGCGATGTTGTTCCATTGTTTACAAAGGTAAGGTTACCCCATTTTATTCTCTCTACTATCTTAGGATGTACTTCTGTAATGATATCTCTGAGATACAAAGTGAGTGCTCTCTTTTGGTCTGGAAGCGCCGCATAGAAACGGTCAATGGCCGATTCCATAACTGATAATCCAAGTAACAAGATATGTCCTATATATTTTAGACCAAATCAGAGATACTTATCCACATCTCTACCAGCACTTGATAGATAAGCGTTTGACTGAATGAGCGAGATGGATTTTATTGGAGTCAGAAAATACTTAGAAAATCTAAAGTCTAAGATAAGACACGCATCGTCGTTCAAACTTGCAATCACTAAGCTCTATAAAAGTAATAACGGGATGGACTAGATCGGAACATCTAGATTAATATCTTGGCTTAGTATAGTTATAATAGTAACTATAAGTTTTATAGTCTGGTTCGCGCTATAACACTGTATGTGGTTAACTGACAAACAACTAAATCTTCCAGAAAGGATATTAAAGATAAAGGATTTTAACGAAGCATTTGAATTAGTAAAGTTAGCAGTTAATAGTAAATTCAGCATGCATAGAGCTGGATTGAGTCTCATTCTCCAGGGCTTGCCTAGTAGGATAGGAGCATATCATATCCTCGGATCTAATGTTATCGTCGTAAATAGAACCATTCTTAACATGATCCAACAGCAAAAGTCTATCGAGGAATATAATTCCTATCTCTTTATGGTGCTAGCACATGAGTATCTTCATAGCTTTGGGATCATAGACGAATTAGGAGTTAGACAAATGACATACGATCTATGCTCTTCACTTCTTGGCATAGACCATCCTGCCTCAATGATGGCGAAGGGAGACCCCTCTACTTTGTTCCCAGAGCTTACTTTACTCAAGGCAGACAGGTTTGATAAGCAGTTTGAAGTCATAAAGAATTTTGATAAAACAACTCAGTCCTATATACAGTAATAAAGTTGCTCAATTATTACAATTGGCAATTACTAATAGCTGAATGCCAGTCATTCGGTGCATAAGCCCAATTTTTTTCAAAAGTTAAGCAAACAAGTATCAACAAAATATAACGAATATGACCAAGAAAAGAGCTAAATGACCTTGAATACTTTATTATGACAAAAAAAGGAAATGGAGCAGGTTTTCCTTTGATAAATTACGTTTTTGAATGACTTCTTCCTTAGTTTGTTACATTTCACCCATACCGCCCATTCCGCCTGGTGGCATGCCACCCCCTCCTGGTGGTCCACCAGACTTCCCAGAGGCTATTACATCGTCGATCCTGAGGATCATCGATGCAACCTCCGTTGCGGATTTGATGATTTGTTCTTTGACGACTAGTGGCTCGAATATTTCCAATTTGGATATATCAGCAATTTTGCCATTTCTTACGTCAATCCCAGTCCATTTCGAACCCTTACTCTGTTTTGACCGTAAATCTGTGATGGTATCAATGGGATCCATGCCTGCGTTTTCTGCTAGAGTCAATGGAATCACCTCTAATGATTCAGCAAATTTTTCTGCCGCTAACTGCTCCCGACCAGATAGTGTACTTACCCAATCTCTCAGTTTAGCTGCTGCATAGGCTTCTGGAGCACCCCCGCCTGCAACTATCACCGGTCTCTCGAGTACATCTTTCGTAACATACAGCGCATCATGGACTGATCGCTCTGCTTCGTCAACAACTCTTTGAGATCCGCCTCGAATCAGTATCGTTACTGCCTTGGGATGTTTGGCCCCTTCTACGAACACCCATTTGTCCGTTTCAATCTTTCGTTCTTCCACCAGATCGGCAGAGCCTAAGTCTTTAGCTGTAAGGTCATCAAGGTTACTTACCACTCGTGCGCCAGTTGCTCTTGCCAATTTCGACATGTCACTTTCTTTGACCCTACGAACCGTTAAAACTTCGGCCTTCGCGAGGTAGTGCTGAGCAATATCATCTATGCCCTTTTGGCAGATAACCACATTCGCGCCGGTCGCAGTTATCTTGTCAACCATATTCTTTAGCATTTTATTCTCTTCTTCTAGGAACATATTCATCTGGTCAGGGGAGCTGATGTTTATCTTCGCATCGAACTCCGTCTTCTCAATCTCAAGAGCCGAGTTGAGAAGAGCAATTTTTGCTTTCTCGACCTTCTTTGGCATCCCTCCGTGTACAACTTCTTTGTCAAGAACAATTCCCTTGATCAATTTAGTATCATGCAGAGAACCACCTGCCTTTTTCTCCACTTTAATATCATCGATATCTATCTTGGATACCGAATCATTTTTTTCAGAAACCAGAAGGCAGGCAGTGACGACTAACTCTGCTATCTGGTCTGATTCCCTCGAGACTAGTTTTGTCTGCATCGAAGTCTTTGCGACTTTAATCAAATCTCCTCTGTCATTGTCTCTAATCTTCTGTCCCATGCTGTTGAGAATCTCAATTGCCTTTATAGCACTCTTTCTGTAGCCATCAACAATAATCGTAGGATGAACATCCTTTCCGATAAGCTCCTCTGCCTTTTCTATCAGGGCACCTGCTAATATTACAACAGAGGATGTGCCATCTCCTACTTCGTTATCGGTTGCCTTGCTGATCTCGACCATCATCTTGGCCGCAGGGTGTTGAACATCGATTTCTTTCAAAATCGTTGCGCCATCATTGGTGATTGTTACGTCACCTAGGGAATCAACCAGCATCTTGTCCATGCCTCTAGGCCCAAGACTTGTCCTTACTACTTCAGCAATTAACTTTGCGGCAGTAATATTATTTTTCTGAGCATCTCTGCCTTTTGTCTGAGTCGCGCCTTCTTTCAATATTAATACTGGCATTCCGCCAGCTGATCCTTGTTGAATTGTAGCCATATTCATATTCCTCTTTAAAATTTACAAATTATATGGCAGAGTTTGGGATATTTTAAACTTACTGCAAATTAATTATCGCACCCCCTATCTGTACTCCGCTGAGGGGCTTCAACAGATAATCAAGCTAGAAAACTATTCAAATGTTAACCTACATATCTATTGAGGCAGATTATCACGAAGTGGCAGTAAGAGTTACTTGAAAAGTTCTTCGTACTTTCCTGCTGAAACTTCAGAGTATATTTGTTTTGCAGGTTTACCCTCAATTGTCATTCCGATGCTCAGACAAGATCCGATTACCTCCTTGACCGCACCCTTTACGTCATTAGCGTAGGAGCTATCAATTTTCATTTTGGCGATTTTAATGGCAGTCTCCATAGTTATATTTCCGGCATAGTTGGTGCCAGGCGTCCCTGACCCTTTTGTTACACCTGATTCTTTGACTATCAGCGCAGCTGTGGGCGGAACCCCTACATGCACGGTGAATTGCTTTGTTGTGGTATCGACTTCTACTTTGACAGGGACCTTCATTCCAGGGAAATCCTTAGTTTTTTCATTAATGTTATTTACTACTTGCAATATGTTTACACCTATTGGACCGAGTGCCGGTCCCAGTGGGGGTCCAGCACTTGCCTCTCCACCATTTACCAAAGCAGAAATGGTCTTTTTATCGCCCATGCTTTAAAACTCAGTTGAGCTGAAATATAAATGTCTTTTACATTTACGATAATATATATAATGAACTCTCTGGGGGCTTCTAATTTTCACGAGGCATATAACTAGGAGTTGTGGACATGGTTGGACTGCGAAACTAGAGACATTCGCCATATTCGTGTTCAGTGCGATCCCAGCTTCTACTTATTCAAGACCTCTACTTATCCAATATTCAGGCAATTTGCAGAACACTATTCTCTTCCCGCTAAAAAAATGAGAACGCGAGAAGACAAAAAAAAACACAGGTTAAATTAGTGCGCCACCTTTTTCAGATAATTTGCATCTACCGTTACGGGAATCTGGTATGGAGAGTCAAGTAAAACTACTGTCGCTTCTTGTTTTTCGTAATCGACTCTAGTTATTTTCGCTTTCATAGCCTTGAACGGCCCTCCGATAATTTCTACTGTGTCGTCAATACTCAGATCTGATACGACAGGTTTTTTCACCAGATAGCCTTCGATGTCCTTGAAGGGTAATTCTCCACGGATTTGGCCTCGTACATGACGGACACCGGCCAATGCCTCATAGGCAATGTTTGAATCAGGAGCCTCTACGATAATATATCCTTTAAAATTCTCCAATATAAGAATCGAATGAATTCCTATCTTTTTCGCGTTAATTCTATTTTGAATAATGTTAGCAACTATGTTTTCTTGTCCACCTGTTGTTCTGATAGCGAAAAATTTTGAATCTAAAACTGGTCTTGTTTCCGGTTTCTGAGTAGCATTTTGCGGATTTGCTATTGGTGTAGAAGCCTCAGCGCCCCCAACAACGTCAGCGGCGGATGTCGTGACGTCAGTATCAGAATTTTTCTGTGATTTGGTATATGATTTACCAGAAGTTGGGATTTCATTATCTTCAAAAACATCATTAATTCCTTCAATATCATCTTCATCTTCTTTAATGCTATCGCTCATTATTTTTCAATTCAATACAGAATGGCGTGTCGGATTTTATAAATTTACTTCGTTGGACAAGATTGAGGATCATAATCGGTAATTGTAACATATGAGGATAATTGACTTCCCCCGAAGCCGCTTCTTCACGTGTTGACACCAAGAGTACAGGATGAGGTCAGATAAACACACTCAATCGACGGGTACTAGCCAATCAATAAGCACATCGAGCTCTTCGCAATCTAACGTTACCCTTATAGGACCAAGGGGGGATTCCTGTTCGTCATCAATTACTACTGCAATGCCAGTAGCAGCCGCCTGTTTGTTCAAAAGGAAGTAGGTGCTATCTGCCACTCGATTATTAAGTAACATACGTCTTAAGACGCCCATTGCGGATCTAGACCTAACTTGTTCATAAATTGTGCGAAGTGACTCGATTACAAGTGACCTACCAATAACCCTGCTTCCGTATCGGAATTCCGGCGAACATTCGATTACATTCGCTACTGCAGCAATTACTCTTTCGCGGGACTCTGATGGGTTAACTGTAGCCTCAACTTTTAATTCAATCGGGGTTGTGACTGGTGATTTTTTCATTAGCGCTTACCTATATTGCTCCATATGCCATTGTCATTATAAAATTCTCCAACCCATTTTTGAACTATACCAACCGCATTTTCCTTTAATTCTTCAATTGTTAAATTATTGTTTGACAACATTTCATCGGACATCGCAATTGCTTCGCTTATACCCACGTCCAATTCCCGTTTATCACGCGTCCCAAAGTCTTTTTCGTTCAACGGGGCATCGCCTCTAGCTCGCTTTTTGAGATGATCAAATCTGGTATGTGCAGATGCATGTATAGCGAGCAATTTAACCCGGCCAATAGCTCGCAATATCTCAACCTCAGGTACGCTTCTGATCCCATCAACCACGATATTCTGAGCGGCATCACCTCTAGTCTCTCTCCTCTCGATTTCATCTAGTATCAAATGGGCAATTGCTCCTGGACCACTCTCCCTCCTCAATTTTAACATTAAATTACCTAAGTTAAAATCAGTAGGTTCTATGTTCTTTCGTTTCGCCTCATCTCTTACGACATCGCCCATTGCTATCACAGCGAATCCTTTCTTCCTGAGTGACTCGGCAACAGTAGATTTGCCAGAACCAGGCATTCCCGTAAGACATACGATTAATTTTGCATTTTTAATATTTTTATCCGGAAATTCGGCGTGTCTGGTTCCCGTCTCCTTCTTTTTCTCTTCCTTGCTCTCTTTTTCTGCCATATTTACGACACTTCTGCCGTCTACTCTTGGAAGCTAATAAATTTTCGCCGTGCTATTGTCAGAATGAGAATGTATATTTAGTTATTCTAGCTGCCTCCTGTTTATTCCAAAATAATAAAAAGTATATGGAAGATACTTGGGGTAAATTGGACGACATGAGGGCTTTTATTGCAGTTGATGTATCAAACACCATAGCTATCGAAAAGCTACAGCAAGAATTGATAGCTGACGCCGGATGGACACACGAACAAACGAGACCCGTTAATAACCAGAATCTTCACTTCACCCTTATCTTCCTAGGAAACATAGGCTTAGATGTCGTCAATGAAATTGAGATCAAACTGTTAGAAATACAGTTTGAGCCAATAAAATTAACTTTCACTGGGATCGGCGGATTCCCGCATCTTAACTTTGCTAGGGTTGTCTGGGTGGGAGTAGACGAAAATGGCAAGCAAAGACTTGCTAGCCTTGCAGAACAGGTAGTCCTAAAAATGTCAGAGATAGGCATCAAGCCAGACAAACCGTTTACGCCCCACCTTACGGTAATTCGCGTAAAAGGAAGAAGTTTGAATATGCGAACTGATATATTAGACAAATATCAGAAGAAGGATTTCAATTCGGATATTATTGATAAAGTCCATATAAAACGAAGCGATCTTACTTCTTCAGGGCCGAGATATACAAATATCTTTACGGTGCATGCGAGATGAAGAGTATTAACAATATTATTTCACAAGCGCTAAGGCAATGCCAGCCTTTGCCTGACGATGTGGAAAAACTAACAAAGATCGCAATTGAAACTAGGGGCCTTGTTAGTCGTTACATTTCTCCCAAAGTAGTGGAGGTCATTTTTGGAGGCTCATTTGCTAAAGGAACATGGTTAAAGGAGGAAGTAGACATTGACATTTTCATTAAAATTGATAACTCAGTGAATGATAAAGAATTTGGACAGCTTGGCGAGCAAGTAGGTTGGCAGTCGCTCAAGGGATTCAATCCTTATATTCGGTATTCTGATCATCCATATGTTGAAGCAGTTATCGATGGAATTCGAGTCAATGTGGTTCCGTGTTACGATGTACCTAAAGGAAAATGGAAAAGCGCTGCTGACAGATCACCGTTCCATACTGACTATATGAAAAACAATTTAGATGACGAAAAAAGGAACCAGGTGAGGCTGTTAAAGAAGTTTTTGAAATCCATTGGTGTATACGGAGCCGACATTGCTACAGGAGGGTTTAGTGGCTATGTCGCTGAAATTATGATATTGAAATATGGTTCGTTCGAGTCCGTATTGCACGCAATGTCAAATATAGGGGAAGAAAACAACGTAATTTCGATCGATAAGCCTGATGAATATAGTGTAAAGAATTTTAAAAGTCAGCTTATAATAATTGATCCTATTGATCATAAAAGAAATTTAGGGACGGCTATTTCGGCTGAGAGTATTGGGAAGTTGGTGCTTGCAGCCAGATCATTCCTGGCAAAGCCATCTATTGATTTTTTCATCAAGAAAGAACAAAAATTAGTTGGAAATAATATGGAGCTTTATCCTAATTTAGTTATAGCCGAATTCAATTATAAAAAACGTAGTCCTGATGTCATCAGGGGACAGCTTAAAAGAAGCCTTATTGCAATTTCTAAGCAACTAGAACTTGCGAATTTTAAAGTAGTTCGGAGTACTTGTGTTACGGATGAAGAAGAAACTGCTGCCTTTGGGTTCTTACTAGAATCAGTTACATTGTCTGAATACACACAAAAAATCGGTCCGAATATATTTATGAGGGAAGAAACTGCCAATTTTATCTTAAAAAATCA
>Ga0207646_10006522_pt1 | contig 12046 bp, 10 predicted proteins | sample KBSK5502metaG_FD_184343 | JGI IMG/M metagenome (GOLD analysis project Ga0207646, IMG submission 184343) | Corn, switchgrass and miscanthus rhizosphere microbial communities from Kellogg Biological Station, Michigan, USA - KBS K5-50-2 metaG... | ecosystem: Host-associated > Plants > Roots >...
GGGCGGGAAGCAGCCACAAAAAGGCACAAAAGAATCTTTGTGCTTCTTGTGCCTCTTTGTGGCTGTCCCCGAGTTACCCGCACTGCCTGACGTATAATCCCCCGCACCATGAAGAAGTTCGTACTCTGCATTGCACTTATCGCTCTCGCGCAAGACCGCAAAATCACGCCCGTCACTCAAGCCATGTTGTTGAATCCCAGCCCTGATGACTGGCTCATGTACAGCCGCACGTATGACGCGCAGCGGTTCAGCCCGCTCAACCAGATTAATAAACAGAACGTGAGCCGCCTGACGCAGGTCTGGAAAAACGACCTGCCATCCGGCACCATCGAAATCATTCCAATCGTTCACGACGGCGTCATGTATGTCGAAGTGCCCTCTTCCGAAGATGGCAAGCCGAAGACCGCCGTACAGGCGCTCGACGCCACAACCGGCAAGCTCATCTGGGAATACAAGCGCCCCAATGGCGGCAACGCGCGTCCGAAAACACTCAGCATTTTCGAAGATATCCTCATCTTTGCCGCTCCCGACAACTTCATCGTTGGTCTGGATGCCGCAACCGGCAAGGTTCGCTGGGAGACGATGTCCAGCGGCGGACTCTCATCCGGTACTCTCGTCTTCGGCGACAAGGTTCTCACGGGCCGCACCTGCAACGGAGCGCGCGCGAATTGCTACATCGCCGCGCACGACGCAAGAACCGGCAAAGAAGTCTGGCGGTTCTACACCGCGGCGGGTTCCGATGATCCCGTTGCCGATAAAACATGGGGCGGCGCTCCCGAAGCCACGCGCACCACATCCACCTGGGGCCTTGGCGGCTCCTACGATCCCGTTCGCAAGATGGTTTACTGGGGCGTTGCCAATCCAACGCCCAATACGCGCGCGGCGCGCCACGGTGGAAATCCCGAAGCCATTCCGAAGTCGGCGCCGGCCGATCTCTACAGCAATTCGACGGTCGCGCTCAATCTTGAAACCGGAAAACTGAGTTGGTATTACCAGCATCTGCCTGGCGATGACTGGGATCAGGACTACACGAACGAGCGGATTCTCATCCGCACGAAGGTCAGTCCCGATCCGAAGTTCGTGAAGTGGATCAACCCGGACATTCCGAAGGGCCAGGATCGCGACATCGTGGTGAACATCGGCGAAGGCGGCGGAATGTGGGCGCTGGATCGGACAACCGGCCAGTTCCTGTGGGCGAATCCGTTTCCTTATGCGGAACCGAACTTCCTGATTTCCGACATCGATGTGAAGACGGGCCGCACGACGATCAATTGGGACCTGGTGTTGAAGGAACCCGGCGAGCATCACGTCATCTGCGCGTACAACACGAAGAGCTACTGGCCGATGTCGTATCACCCCGGCAAGAATTCCTTTTATATCCCCTACGTCGATGATTGCCTCGACATGACTCGCGCCATCCCCGGTCCGAATGGAGAACGCGGCCAGCCGGAACGGCGGCAGGGCGTTCGGCGCCCCGGATCGGATCCGGAAAAGTATGGAGGCATCGCGAAAGTGAATGCCGCCACAGGCGAGATTGTGCGCTTCTACGAAGGCTCCGTTCCCGGCAACGGCGCCACCCTCGCGACTGCCGGCGATCTCGTTTTCTGGGGAGATCTCAACCAGAAATTCCGCGCGTTCGATGCGGACACCGGGAAGATCCTTTGGGAGACGACACTCGGTGGCCCCATTCAAACCAGCACGATTACGTACCGCGTGAGCGGCAAACAATACATCGCCGTCGTCACGGGACTCGGCGCCATCACATCAAGCATCTTCCCGCGAGCCGGAGTGACCGGCATCAGTCCACAACGGAATAATGCGATCCAGGTTTTCGCTTTACCGAATTAAAAAGTCCGGTGCCGGCGTCCGAGCACCTCTCGAAGATCCTCCATGCGGTCGCCGGTTCCTTTAAGCAGGTCGTCGGGAAAACTACGATACGACAGGATCTGGCGATAGAGCTGCGCCGCGCTCACGGAATTCAATCCCCAGCCCGCCACGTACTGCAATCGCATGTTGAGGTCTCGATTGATCTCGGCGCCCGACAGCATCGACTGCAAATCGGCCGCGCGGCCTACGTAGGTTGCGAATAGATCGAACGCGGAATGGAATTCGACGTCACCGAGCGACGCCGATACGCCGGCATACCTCGGGTCTTCGAGACGCTTTTGGATGTCGTCGATATTGATGGTTGTGAGGTCGGGGCTTCCCAACAGCACGAGATCGTAGCCATCGCCGTTGAGGTAGTTGCCCGACACGGTGCCGTTCGGGAAGACATCAAAGAACGTGGCCAGTTCCATCTTCACGGTTTCGGCGTCACTTTCGTAAAGCGGCAGCCACTGGGCTGCAACTCCGCCGGGATTCAAATGGCTGCGCACGAGCTCGTAATATTCCTTCGAGTAAAGCGCGGATGTGCCTTTGACCCATGGGTGGATGGGATCTGTCGTGATGACGTCGAACTTCTGGTCGGTCGTCGCGACGAAGTGGCGCGCATCATCATAGATGATCCGCGTGCGTGAATCGTCCAGCACACGATAATTCTGTTCACTGAAATATTTGTTGGAAGCCGGCGGGATGATCGGCTCGAGCTCACAGATCGTGATGCTCTCAATTTCCGGATACTTGACGAAAGAGCCGGCCGTGACGCCGGCACCAAATCCGACAACAAGCACCGAACGCGGCCGCTGATGAACCAATGCCGGCAGGTGTCCCATCATGCGTTGCAATCGCATGTCGAGCAGCGCCGACGACGCCTCCGATTTACCGCTCACGTAAAAGAATCGCTGGCCTTCGCGATCCGTGATGACGACTGACGAACTCATTCCTTCGCCGATAAAAACCGGATTTGCTTCTGCCGATATATCCAGGCCTCGCAGGATCGGCGCAACGCGGCGGCCATACGCAATGACCTGCCACGGAACGTCGGACACGGTGGAGATGAGAGCAAACGCCACTACCGCTGTTGCGGCCAGGGTTCCCGCCAGCGCAAGCGCGCGGCGAGCAAACGAAGCAGTTACCAGGATTGCGGCCGTAGCCGAGATACCGATCAACAATTGCTGGCAGGCTCGTGTGCCAAATTGAGGAATGAATACAAGACTGAAGAGCAGTGCTCCGGCAATCGCACCCGCCGTGTTTGCGGCATACACCTCTCCCGAAAGCACTGCGGGATCCTCTCCTTCGGCTGCCGCGCTTGCGAGCGCGATTGGAAAACTCGCGCCCCACAGAAGCGTCGGAAGGAAGATCGTGCGAATGCACCGGAAGACATCGAGATCGAAACTGGCCCACGGATTGAGTGAGAGCCACGGATCGACCGGCCAGAACGGCAGGACGTTTGTCAGCGTATATGCCGTCTCTGCCATGGCGGCAGCCAACAGGATCTGGCACGCCGCCAGGACCAGCCGCGGTTGCTGCACGCGCCGTATCAGGAAGGAACCGGCGCCGCTGCCTGCCCACAATCCCAACAGGAAGACGGCCAGGATAATGGAGAACGTGTAAACGGTCGCGCCCAGCAGCAGGGAGAGCAATCGCGTCCAGACAACTTCGGCACCAAGGGCGCTCATTCCGGAAAGCGCCGCTGCAACGTAGATCAGAACGAAACCCGGCGCGCGCTTCACTGTGCCTGCGGAGATTTCGGCAGCCTCGCTTGGTTTCATCGACAGTGCGAACGCAACGGCGGCCACAACAACGTTGATTCCCGCGGCGGCGTATGTCGCAACAGCCATGTCGTACACGCGCAAAAGATAAAATCCGGCCAGGACACAGCCCGCCACCGCACCAGCAACATTGGCGCTGTAAAGCGCGCCGATCCAGGAAACGTCCTGTACCCATCGTGTGACGGCAGGAAACGATGCGCCCATCAGGATCGTCGGCGGCAGAAGGCAGGCGGCCGCGATGATGCCGCGGGCGAGATACAGATGAGAAAGAGCCGGCAGTCCCAAAAGGATCGCAATGCCGAATGCGGCGATGCCCAATTCCAGACAGGCGTAGACACGCAACGGATGCCGCTTCGAAGAAACCAGTCTCGGGAGCGCAGCGCTGCCCAGGCACAACCCTCCCATATAGGCGGCAAGCAGTAATCCGATGGATACGGCCGATGAACCGATCACCAGTTGCAGCAACTGAAGCCACACGATCTCGTAGATCAAAGCGGCACAACCGCTGCACGCAAGTATGAATAAGAGAATCGCCAACCGATATCGCAGGCGGATAGAATACACCGGACGCGTGGGGGACCGGCCGAAAGCAATACCAAAGCCCGACGCTCAAATAATATGAGAACAATCCGAGTCATCGCATTGGCGCTGATTGCTTGCTTCGCGTCTGCCCAAACCAAAACTCCCGTTGCACGTTTTCAGGTTTCCGAAGCGACGATCGACGGAATCCATCAGGCAATGAAAACAGGAAAGCTGACCGCGCATGAATTGGTTCAGGCCTACCTCGATCGGATCGATGCCTTCGATAAGCATGGACCGATGCTGAACTGCATCATCACATTGAATCCGCGCGCGATCGAGGAAGCCGATCGGCTCGATGCCGCCTTCAAACGGTCAGGTATGGTTGGTCCAATGCATGGCATACCCGTTCTTGTGAAGGATGAGATCGACACTGCCGGAATGCCGACCACGCTGGGCACCCTCGTTTTCAAAGACTATCGTCCGATACGCGACGCATTTCCGATTGAGCAGTTGAAGAAGGCCGGCGCGATCATTCTCGGCAAGACGACGCTGAGTGAGTACGCGGCGGGCGATACCTTCGGCTCGATGTTCGGCGTATCGCGTAATCCATACGACCTCGAACGCACCGTGGGCGGGTCATCGGGCGGCTCGGGATGCGCGACGACAGCAAACTTCACGACCGTCGCCATCGGGGAAGAGACATTGGCTTCCATCCGCCGGCCGGGCGGATGGAACGGCGTGGCGTCACTGAGGCCGACGCCGGGATTGGTCAGCCGCAGTGGCATGTGGGATGGCTATCCGTCGCCCACGGCGCAAATGGGTCCGATGGCGAGGACTGTCGAAGATCTTGCGAAATTGCTTGATGCGATGGTGGGCTACGATCCCGAAGATCCCGTCACTGCGCTCGGCATCGGTCAGGCGCCGGCGTCTTATTCTCGAGGTCTCGATCGGAACGCCCTGAAAGGGGCGCGCATCGGCGTCTTGCGCCAATCCATCGGATTGTTTTCCGAACCCAACTCGGATGATTTCAAGAAGGTCGATGTAGTGTTTCAGAAAAACGTCGCGGAGTTGAAGGCGGCGGGCGCGACCGTGATCGATCCGATTGTGATTCCCAATCTCACGGAACTTCTGGCAAAGCGCGCAACCCACCCAACGCTTGCCGATGAATCGTTGCGCCTTTATCTGGCTCGCAACCCGAGTTCCCCGTTCAAAACGCGCGACGACATCGGGAAATCGCCGGAGCTTTCCAGGAGCGTCCCTCCCAGCAAAGCGACGCAGTGGACGACGCCGCTTCAGAAAACAGACATGGCGCGATGGGGCACCTATCTGCAGGCAAGAGAAGAGCTGTCCATCGCCATCATGAAAGTCATGGCCGACAACAAGCTCGACGCGATCGTCCACAAAACCGTCGAGCACCAGCCGACATATATAAAGGATGGGATCAATCCGCCCTATGTGAATAACAAAGGCGTGCCGGCGCTGAACACGTTTCTGGTTTACGCGGCGTCGATGACTGTTCCCTCGGGTTTCACAAGCGACAATCTACCGGTGGGTCTCACCTTCTTCGGTAAACCGTACAGCGAGCCCACGCTCCTCAAACTCGCTTACGCCTACGAACAAGCGACGCATCACCGTGTGCCGCCCAGGACAACGCCATAACGGCTTTTCTCACCCAGGCGGTTATCGCGTATAGTGGTGTTACTAAACTGAAGAAAACAAAAGTTCAACCACTGCTGCAAGCGAAAGAGCCGTAATGAAACTCTCGAACTTCGTCACGAGCCTTTTCCTCGCCCTGGGCCTGGCTTTCACCGCGCAAGCCCAGTGGATCAAACTGCCTTTGCCGGGTACGCCGCGCACCAGGGATGGCAAGCCCAATCTCAGCGCTCCCTCGCCGCGCGCTTCCGACGGCCATCCCGACCTCAGCGGACTCTGGATCTCCCGCCGCCAATACACCAATCCCAAAGGCCGGGGCCTTGAACGCTTTATGCCCGACGGATCGAAGGCCCCGATGCTGCCCGCGGCGGAAAAGTTTTACGCGGAGATCACCGCGCACGGCGACGCGGCCGATCCCTCCGAGCGCTGCCTTCCCGACGGCATTCCGAACCACATGCTGCCAATCCCCATCAAGATCGTACAGACCCCGGGACTCATCCTGACGATGTTGAAGAATTCACCGTCTTCCGTCAAATTTTCACGGATGGCCGGAAACTGCCGGTTGACCCCACACCGACCTGGTTCGGTTACTCGGTCGCGCATTGGGATAAGAACAATCTCGTCGTCGAAAGTTCCGGCTTCAATGAAAAGACCTACCTGGACGGAGAAGGATTACCGCACTCGGAAGACCTGCGCATCACCGAACGCTACCGTCGGCCCGACTTCGGCCACCTCGTGATCGAATTCACATTCAACGATCCCAAGAACTACGAGCGGCCGTGGACCGCGACCATTCCGTTCGATCTCATGCCGGACACCGAACTGATGGAACACCTCTGCGAGAACGAAAAAGACCGCCCTCACATGTACCGGAAATAGCCGGTCTCTAGAAACAAGGCAGGGGTCTATTCAGGGGCCGACTGAGAGTATTCGGCCGTCTTTCTTCAGAATGAAAGCAAACAATGCAGCGTCAGATTCCGGCGAGCCGCTCACAATCCATACGTTAAATTTCAATTCGGCGTTCAAGGGTTGTTGGCTGGCAATCTTTTCCTCGCCAAACATTGGAATCCATACACTTTCGGCAATTCTTTTCGCTGTGTCCGCATCGGGAACAACGCCGGCGCCCGGGAGGACCGGATTGTGCAGATTCAGGAAACTCGATAGCGGATGAAAAAAACCGACAGACGTTACCCCCGATGTCGTGGGTTGCTCTGCCATCGGATGGCGAGCCGATTCGTTACGGATAACGTCAGGCTTGAGGCCTAATTCATACAGAACCTTCGCGGCCAGGCAGTTTTCTTCACGCAGCATTCCAAGCAAGAGGTGTTCTCCCCCGATCAGGCGATCCGCCAACCTCTCTGCCTCTTCGGCAGAATATGCAAGAATGCGTTTGCACTCGTTTGACAGAGGCAGGTCGATCGATGTCGGAACCCTCTCCCGAACCGTCAAATGCGCCCTGATTTCTTTCAAAATATCCTGGACGGAAGGTGGGCCCGGCGCAAAGCGATGAATCAGGTCTGTGTATTCGCGGATCAGTCCGAGCAGCAGGTGTTCGGACTCGATGGTCATACTCCCGAACTGGCTCGCCTCATAGCGGGCGAAGAAAATGACTCGACGCGCTCTTTCGGTGTACCGTTCAAACATTCCCGTATTGTATCAACGCGTGCTGTACGTTACTCGCTCAGCAGCTGGTTCAGTATTTTTCCCGCTTGAGGATGTAGTTCAGTCCGCCGACCCGGTACCACCGGTAGCCATATCCTTCAAGAACGATCCGATGTTTGCCATCGGGTTCGGCACGGCTGTGTTCGCCGACGATAAGATTGACGAGACGTTCGCCGCCCTCGATTCCCGCATTCAATCGGATGCTCTTCGGTTTCTCATCAAGATTGTGCAGGGTCACGATGGAATTCTTACGCCAGTCATAGCGCATGCCGAGAACATTCGAGTTGCCGGTTGATAGGATCGTGGGCGTGCCCCATCCAATCTCCGGACACTCCTTCCGGAGACGGATCATACGTTCCATCCAGTTCATCAGCGAATTGGGATCGCGCCGTTGAGCCGCGACGTTGATCCGCTTGTAGCCCCATACACCATCATCGATAACCGGCAGGATCGTTTTCTTTGCCGTTGAGAAGCCGCCGTTCGGTTCGTCCGACCACTGCATCGGCGTGCGCACCGAATCTCTCTCCCGAAGGCTGAGGTCATCCCCCATCCCGATTTCGTCTCCATACCGAAGGACCGGAGTTGCCGGGAGCGCCATCATTAAACTATAGGCGAGCTGCAGTTGTTGAGGGCTGCTGAGCATGGGCGCCAACCGGCGCCGGATGCCGCGTCCGTAAAGCTGCATCGCCTTTTCAAGGCCAAAGCGGGAATAAACCAGCTGCCGCTGTTTTTCGGTCAGACGTCCAAGATCGAGCTCGTCATGGTTTCGCAGAAACGATGCCCACTGCGCATATTCAGGTATAGCCTGCGTGGCCTGAATCGCCTTCGCCAGCGGCCGCACGTCACCTGAGGCGAACGCATAGAACATATGTTGATTCACATAAAAGTTGAACAGCATATGCATGCGATCGCCTTCGTCACCGAAAAATTTCACATCGTCTTCGGGGACGATATTCGCCTCTCCAAGGAGGATGCCGTCGCCTTCGCGCCATTGCAGGAAATCGCGCATCGCCGTTAAATACTCGTACCTCCGGATGTGACGCTTGCCGGAGTCTTGAGTCTCGATGATGAACGGCACCGCATCGAGCCGGAAGCCCGAGACGCCTAGCTGAAGCCAGTACCCCATGATGCGTTGAATTTCCGTCCGCACATCGGGGTTCTCCGTGTTCAGATCCGGTTGGAATTCGTAGAACCGGTGGAAGTACCACTCATGCGCCACCTTGTCGAAGGTCCAGGTTGATCGCTGCACCCCCGGAAACACCATACCCCGGCGATAATCTTTGGGGCGGGTCTTCGACCACGTATACCAGCTTCGATACCTGGAATTCTTGTCGGCGCGGGCGGACTGAAACCACGGATGCTGATCGGAGGTGTGATTGACAACAAGGTCGATAATCACGCGAATACCGCGCTGTTTGGCCTGGTGAGTGAAATCCACGAAATCACCGGATGACCCGTGGCGTGGATCCACGCCATAGTAATCGCTGATGTCGTAACCTCCGTCCCGGAAGGGTGAGGGCTGGAATGGCTGCAGCCAGATACAGGTCACACCGAGGCCGGAGAGATAATCCAGACAGCGCGATAGGCCTTCAAAGTCGCCGATGCCGTCGCCGTTAGAATCCATGAACGTTCCGACGTTGAGGCTGTAAATAATTGCGTTCTTGTACCAGAGGTCGTCGATCATCCGTTTTTTCTCTCAGTTAAGGTCTGCAAATGGCGAAAGATAGGTTGTTTTAAACTCGTCAATCTTTTCAAGAATTTGTTCCCAGTCCTCTTGGCTTTGTTTAATGAGTCCTTCTTGAATCATTTCAGTATTCCATGCAATGAGCGCATTTTTCATGGCTGCTGCGGGGTGGCAGTGGCAAGTCCCAATTTGATTTTGTTTATCAGGAATGACTAAGCACCCGTTCGGGCAAGAATGCCTCGAACCGCTATCGAAACGGCGCAGATGCTGGAGAGCAGCAGTCGAGCTTCCAACATCCGTGCGTCCATATCAAAGACTCGACGCTGAGTCTCGGAGATGTGCGCGCGGCGGCGAAGGTTTCTCCGCCGAGTTGCAGCGTGGTGTCGTCCAGATTCTTCGCCAGCGCTTGGGATGGCGAGCGTGATCGGCGAGAGGGAACCGAGAAATTGCCAATCCTTGTGCAGTTCCTCCGGAAAGCAAATTGAAACATCTACGAGTGTTCGTTGGCGACGTCGACGGCCTTCTGAATAGAGCCTTTACTCTCAATAAACGCCGCGGCGTTTATCAATTAGTTTTCAGTGGACTTGTAGTCGGCATCTCGTAGAAGTGCCGCGGAGGTGTATGCCAAGTGAAGGGTACGCGGTTATACGTCCATTTGAAAGCGGGAACACACGGGCGATCGGTAAACGCTGGCGACCTATCGTTACTAAGCCGCCTCCCCAAGCACTCCGAATACAGCGGATGCGGATGGCGGATAGTCATTTCAACTGCCCCCTACGGTATACTTCGTCACATAAATGCGGCTTAATCGGATGCTCCATCTCCTGATAACCATTGCCTTGATTGCCCCGACGGCAATGGGCGGATCGGACATCTACGTTAAGGTGGTTGTCGATCCAGGCGGGCAACTTCAAATCACAACAAAAGGCGGGCGAACGATATCGCTTAAGAAAGATAACGAACAGGTGGGCTATGGCGATCCTGTTATCTCCGAGGACGGCAAGGCGGTCGGCTGGACAGGGTTGTATAAGTATTCGACGTCGTACCCGGTTCCGTGGGACCTCCAGATTTACTCCGCGGGGAAAATGCACCACTTTGGCCACGGCGGCGGGATGCCGATCTCAGAATGGCGCTTTAAAGCACGAGGCAAGCAGGTGGCATTCCGAGCCGAAACGCTTCATGGACCCGAGAGGGAATACTACGAGCTGAGCGATACCGCCAGTGGCCGCATGATCGCCCGATATGATCCGGCCGACAGCCCCGGCAAACCGCTGCCCAAATGGGCCGAAGGACTAAACGAGAAGAAGTAACGCCAACGAATCGATCAGATCTCTTCGATGTGAAGTGCGGGAGGTCGGGCGGGCAGGCGTGGTGCTGGTTTCGGGCGCGCTCATCGCGCTGGAGAAATCGCGATCCGCGATGACGCATCGCCGACCGATTTTCCTCGTGAAGCCCCTTCGCTGATTACCACAGCGGGAGTCGCCGCCGAAATATGACACGGTGGAAAGGATGCGCTTTGACGGCCGACAGAAGACTGGAAGCCAGAGTCACAGCACCGTTGATTCTCGTGTGTACTGTTAGGTGTTAGTAATCGGCAAAGTGAAGGGTACGCGGTTTGTCGTCGAAGTGATTTCTTGTGTCGAGTGGCCGCTAAGTAGGATAGCTCGCCGAAAACGCCGAAGGATTTAGCCACTTCATTGAGTTCAATCTCCGGGATCGCGGTTATACGTCAGCTGGAGTCGCTTGTATCGACGCCGCCTCGGCGCTGTCCGCTATAATAGAGTAAATCTCAATTCTATTTTGGAGGTGCGGCTCGCTTTGGTATCTCCCTTACAAGGCCGCCGGTGAGCACACGGCTGCTTCAGATCAGGCGAGCACTCAGCCGCGCGCACAGCTCTCTCGCACATGCGGGCCGTTGCAACATCTGCGGCTACCGCGGTCTATTCCGCGTGCGCCCGGAAGCATGGGACAACCTTCGTGAAACGCTCGACTGTCCGCGCTGTCGATCAATCAGCCGCGATCGATTCCTCGCTGCGGTCATCGCTGCCTGCCTCGGCAAGCCCCCGATCATGGCGGAGTGGCCTGTCGATAAGGCCGTCGTGATCCGCGAGCCGAGCGCTTACCGCGGCGGGGCTCAGATGCTCGCTCGAAAGGTTGACTACCGACCGCTCAAGTTCCCAGAGGAGAATCTGGAGGGGTTGAAAGACGCCGATAACTCAATCGACCACCTCCTCACCGCCGACGTTTTCGAGCACGTTCGATTCGACGACCTCGCCTTTCGCGAGGTCTACCGGGTGCTCAGGCCGGGAGGCTATTTCTTCCTTCAAGTGCCTTACGAGCACAGCGAGCGCACTCGCATCCTCGTTCAGCCGGATGGGGACCAGGACATTTATCTCTGCCCTCCCCTGTACCATGACGAGCACACGCTCGTGTATCGCATCTACGGCCATAATCTGCTGCCGGAGCTGGAAGCGTTGGGCTTCTCGGTGGGATATGTGAGGCAGGCGTTCAAGCGCTGGGGCGTCGTTCCCATGGACATGATCGTCTGCCGCAAGGACGCACCGCTCGCGGACGACCGTCGCCACCTGGTCCGATTCGACCGGGAATGGCTGCGCTGAGCAGGAATGCAAGCTCTACTCGCGGCACATCGAACCGGGAATGCTGGTGCGTATCGTCGGCGCGGCGCCCATTCAAGCGACCGTGTATGAACTGGAGAAGTTGCGCTGCAATCTCTGCGGCGAAGTCTTCACAGCCCAGGCGCCCGAAGGCGTGGGCTCGGAGAAGTATGACGCGACATCCGCCAGCATGGGCGCATTTGTTGAAGTACGGCAGTGGTCTGCCGTTTCACCGATTGGAACGATTGCAACAGAGTATG
>Ga0207646_10006526_pt1 | contig 12043 bp, 3 predicted proteins | sample KBSK5502metaG_FD_184343 | JGI IMG/M metagenome (GOLD analysis project Ga0207646, IMG submission 184343) | Corn, switchgrass and miscanthus rhizosphere microbial communities from Kellogg Biological Station, Michigan, USA - KBS K5-50-2 metaG... | ecosystem: Host-associated > Plants > Roots >...
ATTGACGAACGGCAGCACAGCGATCGATTCAATCGCGACTTCCGTATCGCGTGCATGAAAATACCATCGGACAAGAATCGCACCGGCCACAATCATCAGGACTACGATCGCGGCAATCAATTTGTGCGGTTTGATGCCGGAGACAAGGTATTCCGCGCTTGATGCTCGCGTTGAAAGTGATGTCGATGGGATGCTCGTGCTTGCGCCGAGGCTTTGCTGAGACCTGCTCTCAGTCGCCGGCACCCCGGTCGCGTCCGTCTTTGGCGGCGGAGGCACAGTCGTATCAAACGCCGCTCCTGCCAACTCGCGGCGCAACTGTTTCAATTCAATCGCGACTTCTTTGATTGATTGATATCGCTCCTCGGGGTCTTTTTCGAGACAACGCCGCACGATCCTTTGTAAGTCTGGAGGAGCAGACGGATTGAGATCAGAGATAGTCAGCGCTGCTTCATAGATGACCATGTGCAGCGACTTAATGACGGAATCGCCTTCGAAAGGTTTCTTGCCGGTAGCCGCTTCAAACAGGATGCAGCCGAATGAAAAGATGTCAGAACGCTGATCGATCTCTTTCGTTTTGCCCTGGGCTTGTTCCGGCGACATGTAACCGACCGTGCCCATGATTGCGCCGGGCGTCGAATGCTGAGGCATTATTACTGCAGTCGCCACTTCACTGGAATCACCACCAGGCATGGGCCGTTGCTCGATCAATTTCGCGAGACCAAAATCAAGAATCTTCGCGTGACCCTCACGCGTGATCATGATGTTGTCGGGTTTGAGATCGCGATGAACAATTCCGGCGGCGTGTGCTTTTGCCAGACCTTCGGCTACGTGTTGCAGATAGCGCAAGAGCTTTGACATCTCTGTCTGTTTGCCATGAATCAATTCACGCAGCGTGAAGCCGTCGATAAACTCCATGGCGATGAAACTGGTTCCATCGCTCTCGTCGACTTCATAGATATGCGCGATGTTCGGATGGTTGAGCGCGGCAGCGGCCCTTGCCTCTTGAGTAAAGCGGCGCATCCGATCCTGATTGCTTGCGAGTTCGGCCGGCAGAATCTTCAGCGCGACTTTTCGATCGAGCTTCACATCATGCGCCAGATACACTTCGCCCATGCCACCCTCGCCAATCTTCGAGCGGATTTCGTAACGGCCGAGTTTTGTGCCTGCCTGAAGACTCATCGTTTCAAGTCAGCCGTCCAGTTCAGGACAATATTAATTTGCTGGTGCTCCGAGCCCTCGGGCGACGTGGCGATCAGAAAGCGTTTGCCGTCGCCCGCCGGCGCATAGTATCCGTTGCCCGGGAAACCTTGATCGATCCCCGCGCCGACGACGCGAATATTGAACAGGGATCGCGGGACGCCGACTTTGAATACAGAGCCCTCAGCATATACGTCCACCGCCATCAATTTCCGATCAGGTGTGTAGTAGTAGAGTTCGCGCCCATCGCGTCGCCACTGCGGCTGCGAGCCGCCCCCAGTCGAGATCGCAACCTTGCCGCTTGTAGCCGGGAAGCTCTGAACGTAAACCTCGAACTGACCAGTCTCATTCGAGATGTAGGCCACCCACCGACCGTCGGGCGAGAAACGACCTTGCGCTTCGATGAAGTTGGTTTGCAGAAAAGGCTGGGGCTTTCGCTCGCCCGAGAGCGGAAGCAAAAGCAGATCAACATTCGTCGTCGCGTTAGTTTGTGCATACAGGATGAATCGCCCGTCGGGAGACCATTCGGGGTTGTATTTCGGCTCAGCGGAAGTAATGAGCGCTTCCTCAGCGCCCGCGCCGCTGGAAGGCTTTTGATAAATACTCGTCAGTCCATTACGCGTTGAGATGAAGGCGATGCGGCTCCCGTCGCGTGACCACGCGGGGAAACTGTCGATGGCGGGATCGGTAGTGAAGCGTATCGGAACGCCACGCTCCAGATCGATCAACCAAATATCTGGGTTGTTCGTTTGGTAGTCTGCGCGGCGCACCGCTAGTCGCTTCTCGTCGGCAGAAAGCGCAGGCGAAGAGTAAGAACTCGGCGAGGTGACCTCTCCGAGTTGTTTGCCCGCACGGTCAAACCAGATGAGTTGATTTTGCACCAGGCCGCCGCTCCTGAGAGCGAGCACACCATTTTCGGACACGGAGAACATTGCGCGTCCGTTCTGAGGGTTCCGCGGCACTTGCTCGGCAATCGGGAATGCATCACCTTTCAATTCCAGTTTCGCGATATCGAACCCTTGTGCGACCAATGTGTTCTCACGTGCGAAGAGTAGATATCCCGGCGGCGCGTAGTCCACGCTCGAATGAGCTTGCACGAGCCGCTTCGTCTCTTTGGAGTCGAGTGAGCCAACATAGATCGCGCTATTCTCCGGCTGTGCGTTCCGCGCCAGGTAGAGGAAGTGGCGACCATCAGGCAGGAAAACTGGCCACGTGTGTTCGAGTTCGTTGCGCGATGCGTCCACCTGCGTGACGCGCTCGGGTGTGCCGCCTGTCGCTGGGACGCGATAAATTCCATCGTTCACGCCGCGCGAGAAGACGATCAATCCACTCCTACCCCACGTTCCGCTCACATTCGACGGTGCGTCGCACAATGTCTGCGGTGCGCTAGCGGAGAGATCCAAACGTTTCAGTTTTCCTCCTGAGAAAAAAGCGATGGAGCGACCATCCGGCGACCAAAAAGGTTGGATTCCGCTCTCAGTGCCGGCAAGGGGCCGCGCGTCCAGCGAAGCTAGCGGGCGCATCCAAAGAAACTCTTTCCCGTCCTCCGTAGTGAGCCGGAAGATGAGGCGACGTCCGTCCGGTGAAATAACCGGAGGGCCGATTGTTACAGCCTTCTCCGGCAGCGGGATCGTGAAGCGTGTGGCTTCGGTCGCCTCAGCGGTCGGCGCGCGTCGGAAGTAGACAAAGATGAAAGCGAGCGCCGCGAGCAGAAGTACGGAGGCCGCAACGATCCATCCGGCGACCGGATGACGTCTTATCCATCGTTGCGTGGTTGCCGATACCATTTCCGTCTGCGTTTGAGTTGCGCCGGACGATGATCCCGACAGCGCTTCGAGCGCGAATGCCAGATCGCTTGCCGAGTGGAATCGCTCTTCCGGATTCTTTTCCAGACAGTGATTGACCAGTCGCTCTAACGCGGGAGAGATTCGCTGGTTGGTTTCAGAAAGATCTGTCGGATCTTCTTTCAGAATCGCGCTCATCGTTTCCGCGGCCGACTCGCCATGAAAGGCACGCCGGCCGGAAAGCATCTCGTAGAGAATGGCGCCAAACGAAAAGATGTCTGAACGCTGATCGACCTCCCGCCCTTTCAACTGTTCCGGTGACATGTAGCCGATGGTACCCATGACTTTTCCTGGATCAGTATCAACGCGACGAGTCGGAATACTCGTTTGTGAGAGTTCCGTATTTCCGGCGCCGGTAAGCTTCGCCAGTCCAAAGTCGAGAATCTTCACGCGTCCATCGTTGGTAATGAACAGGTTGTCCGGTTTGAGATCGCGATGAACGATGCCTTTCTCGTGCGCAGCCGCCAGCCCGTGCGCAAATTGAAGTGCCAAGTCGATCGTTCTTCTCTGGGATAACGCCACGCCGCTGATTCGCTGACGCAGTGTCTGTCCTTTTAATAATTCAGAGACAACGTACGGTGCTCCGTCATGCGTACCCACATCATAAATTGAAAGGATGTTTGGATGATTCAGTGCGCTGGCCGCGCAGGCCTCCTGCTCGAAACGATGCAAGCGCTCCTTGTCATCCGAATAACTGGAAGGCAAGACCTTGACGGCCACATCGCGCCCAAGTTGCGTATCCCGCGCCAGATACACTTCGCCCATTCCGCCTTCGCCAATCTTCGAGCGGATTTCATAACGGCCAAGTTTTGTGCCGGCGGCGAGTGTCATTTCTTTAACCCCGCCGTCCAGTTCAGAACAACTGTCAGGGGTGTGGGTGAAGTTTCTTCGACCGGAGTGATCACCACAAAGCGCTGGCCGTCGCGGGTAACGTCGTAAAATGGCGCACCGCCAAAAAACGCGACCGCGCGCATCTCAAACAGTGGCTTAGGCGTACCGGCTGTGAACGTATTGCCGTCTCCCTTGACGTCAACCGCCATGAGCTTACGCTCGGCGTTGAGATAGAACAGTTCTTTTCCATCCCCCCTCCATCTTGGCTGGATCCCGCCGTTGGTCGACACCATCCACTGGCCGCCTGACGCCGGAAACGGCCGCACGTAAACCTGATTCGTTCCCGATTCGTTGGAGCTGTACGCGATCCACCGTCCATTCGGCGAGAAGCGACCCTGGCCTTCGGCGAAAGGCGTTTGCAAAAATGGAAAAGGCTTGCGGTCTCCGAACAGCGGCAAGATCCATAAATCAGTGTTGGTTTTTAGATCCAGTTCGCCATAGAGGATGAACCTGCCATCCGCGGACCAATCGTGTGGCCCCTTTGAATTGTCCGATTTCCAGAGCAGTTCTTCGTTTGCGGCGCCGCTGGAAGGCTTCGCATAAATATCGAAGACACCCGATTTGTTTGAGTTAAAGGCGATTTGGCTACTGTCCGGTGACCAGGCCGGACTTTGTTCGTTCGCCGCATCGAAGGTGAATCTGGTCTCGCGCTCCTGATCGATTATCCAAAGGTCGGTTGCGCCCGACTGATTGTCGACTCGGCTCACAACCAGTCGTTTGTCATCTGGTGACAGCGCCACGCTTGCGATTTGCCCCGGCGTTCCAGCTTGGGCGATTTGTTTGCCCGTTCGATCGAACCAGGCTAACTGCGAGTCTGCAAACACTCGAGTCCGGTACGCCAGCACGCCGTTATCTGACACAGAAAAGAACGCCCGGCCATTGCCTGGGTTGTAACCCACCTCTTGGGCAATAGGAAAAGCTTCGCCAGTCACCTGAAGTTTGGACGCGTCAAACGGTTGTGCCATCAGGGTTCGTTCGCGCAGGAAAAGCAAGTAACCCGGTGGTGCATATGCCGGCGTGGAATCCGCATTGATCAGAAGTTTTGAATCGCGTCCGTCCAGCGAGCCCACGCGAATTGCGGACTTTTCGCGCAGGGCGCTGCGCCCTAGATATAGAAAGTGCCGCCCGTCAGGCAAAAAGTTAGGCCAGGCATGGACGGATTCATTTCGCGTCGTATCAACCGCGGTCACTGGTGTTGACTGTCCCCCGTTGCTCGAGATTTGAGAAAGCGGGCCGCTGGGAGTCGCCCCAAAGACAATGACGCCGTCGCGGCTCCAGGCGCCACCTCGATTGGAAAGCGCGTCCGCCAGCGTCGTCACCGGACCCCCAGAGGCTTCAATCTTCTTCAGTTTTCCGCCGGCAAAAAATCCAATGAAGCGACTATCGGGGGACCAGAACGCCTGCAGGCCGTCCTCAGTGCCAGGCAGCAATTGCGCCTCCAGGGAATCCAATGATCGAATCCAGAGATACCTTTTACCGTCTTTGCTGACTGCTGAGAAAACTACTCGCCGTCCGTCTGGTGAGATGAAATTGACAGCGCCAGAAAAACTGGTCGTCTCTGGCGGTGTGATATAGAAGCGCATCGTCGGGTTTTCGGTCGCCGGGGCGCTGCGAAAATAGGCGAAGGCAAAAGCAATTATTCCAAGCAGGATCGCGGCAGTCGCGACAATCCATCCTGTAAGCGCGTGCTGTCCGATCCATTGCTGCGTGGTTAGCGGCGCGATTGTCGCCTGAGTTGCAATGGAAGTTGATCCTGACAACGCTTCCAGGGCGAAGGCCAGATCGCTCGCCGAATGAAAACGTGACTCGGGATTCTTCTCGAGGCAATGATTAACCAGTCGTTCGAGCGCGGGAGAAATTCGTTGATTGGTTTCCGAAAGTTCAGGAGGATCTTCCTTCAGAATCGCGCTCATCGTTTCCGCGGCGGACTCGCCGTGAAATGCGCGCCGGCCGGAAAGCATCTCGTAAAGAATCGTACCGAACGAGAAGATGTCCGAGCGATGATCGACGGCGCGGCCCTTGACTTGTTCCGGCGACATGTAACCGACAGTGCCCATCACCTTGCCCGGATCGGTATCAACGCGACGCGTCGGAATACTCGTCTGCGACAGCGCCGTATCACCAGCTCCGGTAAGTTTGGCGAGTCCAAAGTCGAGAATCTTTACCCGCCCGTCATTCGTGATGAACAGATTGTCCGGCTTGAGATCGCGATGGACGATGCCCTTCTCGTGGGCGGCCGCCAGACCATGGGCGATCTGAAGCGCGTAATCGATCGTTTTTCGCGGCGGCAAGGTTACACCGCTGATTCGCTGTCGCAGCGTTTGCCCCTCGAGCAATTCCGAGACGACGTAAGGCGAACCATCATGCGTGCCGACATCGTAGATCGAAAGAATATTCGGGTGGTTTAACGCACTCGCCGCGCAGGCTTCCTGTTCAAACCGATGCAGTCTCTCCGTGTCGTCTGAATAACTCGACGGCAGAACCTTGACGGCCACATCGCGCCCAAGTTGCGTATCCCGCGCCAGATACACCTCCCCCATTCCGCCCTCACCTATCTTCGAGCGGATTTCATAACGGCCGAGTTTTATGCCGGCGGCAATCGTCATGCGGTTAGCGGAAGTCCCGAATCAGGATGACGTCGCTCGTCTGCGTGCCGCGCGAGAGGGCGAGCTGCTTGCCGTCGCGCGAGAGGTCGAACGAGAAGATTTGGTCGGTCTTGAAGTCGGTTACCTGTTTCGCCGCCCCGCCGTCCAGAGGCAGCGACCAGATGTTGGAGACGCCGTTGCTGGTGTCTATGTAGGTCAGGGCGCGCCCGTCCGGCGTCCACCGCAGACCGGGGGCGCCGCTGAAGCTAGGCCGCGGAAGGTCGAGCACCTTGACGGGGTCGCCGCCCGCGAAGGGAATCACGGCGACCTTCGTGCGCGCGTCCGGTTGATCCTCGCGGTAGAAGCAGGCGATCAGGCTGCCGTCTGGTGAGACGGTCGGATTTTGTGTCCATTTGTCGGTCAACCGCACGGGCTCACCGCCGTCGATCGAGACCTTCCAAGCCCTGAATGAGCCGGAGCGCGAGGACGAGAAAACCACCCAGCGACTGTCGGGCGAAGATTGTGGAAAGATATCACTGGGCCCTTCGGTCAGTTGTTTGAGATTGCCGCCATCCGAATCCATGCGCCAGATGCTCCTTGTGGATCGCGCTCGCGTGGACGTGAAGACAATGTAGCGACCATCGGGCGTGGCCCACGGGTAGATGTTAGCGCGCGCGTGAGCCGTCAACTGCTTCTGATTCTTTCCGTCCTGCTCTATGCTCCAGATGTCACCAGAGCCGCTCGCTCGTGACATGTAAACTATCTTACCGCCCGGCATCCACGACAGACCCACCGACCCGTCACCCCTGCCCGAGGAAATCTGCTTCGCGCGGCCCGCGTCTCCCAGCGGCGCAATCCAGAGGTTCATTTCGCCTTCAGTCTGGACTGTTACCAGCGCGCTTGAATCCGCGGTCAAGCTCAGCCGGTTATAGTTAATTAGGTCGTTCGTGATCTTACGCACCTCGCCACCAGGGTAAGAGATATGCCAAAGCTGAACTGAAGATGAAGCCTGATCGATCGCAATTGCGACGAGGCCGCTTCCGTCCGACAGCCATGCTACTTGTCCAGTGGCCGTGGGGGGCCACTTCTCGGAAGTGATCGGCCTTTCCGCGCCGCTCTCGACCTGCACTTCAACCACAGCAGTTCTCGCCACGGCCTCGTTGGAAGGTCCAACTACGACCTCCGATGCGAGCAGCTTGCCGTCGGGCGACCAGGACGGCCCGCCGGTGCTGAATTCGTCAGGCCGCTTCCGCACAGCGACCGGCCTCTCGCCCGTCCCGTCCACGTTCGCCACGACCAGCGCGGTTTCCGTAGCGCTACCGCGCACAAACGCCAGGCGCGTCCCGTCCGGCGAAAGAGTGACTGGAGATTCAACGTGTTCGATCACCTTCCGCGAAGCGCCGCCGAGCGCCGACACCTGGTAGAGCGTGCGCGTCGCGGGATTATTGGGCTCGCCTAAGACGTAATAGATGTAGTCGCCGTCTTTCGAGAAAGTGATTCCGTAATAGTTCTGCCATGAGGGCGGGACGATCTGCGTGTCGCTCGTGGTCGCCACCTGCCGCAGCCAGAGGCTCCGCTGCCCGGCGTCAGTCTTGACGTGCGCGACGTATTTCCCGTCGGGCGAGATGGCCGCGTCCGACGCCTTGCCCGAAGTCGTCAGCCGCGTGAACTTGGCCGATTGAAATGAGGGGGCGGGCTTACTTTGCTTCGCCGTCCATTTGTAAATGCCGTAACCGATGCCCGCTATCACGAGCAGAGCCAATGCGACCACGACCGAAGCGACAGTCTTGTGCCGCTTGATTTCTTCAAAGATGTACTCGGCGCTCGACGGATGTGTTGAAGAAGGAATCGGTGAAAGGCTGGTTGGTGCCGCAGAGATTTGGGCAGCATCGACGGGTTCGTGAATGGTCGAACCGACAGTTGATGCTGGTGGTACCGTGGCATCGATACCGGCGCGGCCTTGTAACTCGCGGCGGACCTCTTTGATCTCAATCGCGACATCTTTAATCGTCTGATACCTCTCTTCAGGATCTTTCGCCAGGCAACGCCGCACAATCCTTTGCAGGTCGTAAGGAACGTCGGGATTGAAATTGGTGATCGGCGTCGGCTGCTCGCGAATTATTTTGTTGAGCGAGTCGATGGCATCCTTTCCTTCGAATGCTTTGCGCCGCGTGATCGCTTCATAAAGAATGCAGCCGAACGAGAAGATGTCCGAACGATGATCGATCTCATTTATTTTTCCCTGCGCCTGTTCCGGGGACATATAGCCAACGGTGCCGAGTACTGCGCCGGGAGTTGAATGCTGCTGCAGGATCGCCGTAGCCAATTCGCTCGCCCCGCCACTGGCTCGGGAAGACTGTGCGGGCTCGACGAGTTTCGCCAGCCCGAAATCGAGAATCTTCGCGTGCCCTTCACGCGTGACCATGATATTGTCCGGCTTCAGATCGCGATGGACGATGCCACTGGCATGAGCTTTCGCCAATCCTTCCGCGGCGTGTTGCAAATAACGCAGGAGCTTGGGCAGATCAGTTTGTTGTGCGTGAATCAGTTCCCGCAGCGTGACTCCATCGATAAATTCCATAGCGATGAAGTTGATGCCGTCGCTCTCACCGATTTCGTAAATATGCGCGATGTTCGGATGATTCAGCGCGGCCGCCGCCTTTGCTTCGCGCACAAAACGTTCCATGCGATCGCGATGCGACGCGAGATCAGCAGGCAGAATCTTCAACGCCACTTTGCGATCCAGCTTTGCGTCCTGCGCCAGATACACCTCGCCCATTCCGCCCTCGCCAATCTTTGAGCGGGTTTCATAACGGCCGAGTTTTGTGCCGGGGACGATCGTCATCGCTTCAATCCCGCCGTCCAATTGATCACCACGGTGATAGGTGACGACACTTTCTGTTCCACTGAAGCATTAACCAGGAAGCGTTGGCCGTCCGAGGTCACGTCGTATTGATAGCCGGACGTGGGGTTGCCCGGACGTACATCGAACAACACGCGCGCCGCCCCGACTTCCAAAGTCGCTCCCTGGCCTTTGACCTCTGCGGCCATCAACTTGTTATCAGGCGCCAGATAGAAAATCTCTTTGCCGTCGCTCCGCCATCGCGGGAATGTGCCGCCCGCGGTGGAGATCTGACGCTTGCCGCCGGGCCCAGGAAAGGACGCCACATAAACTTCATCCCTGCCAGACTCATCCGACTGATAGGCAATCCAGCTCCCGTCAGGTGAAAACTGACCGCGAGTCTCATTGAAATCCGTCTGCAAAAACGGAAAAGGCTTCCGGTCTCCTGACAGCGGCAAGACCCACAAATCTGTTTTCGTCTTGGGGACATCGAAGGCGGTGCTATAAAGGACGAACCGCCCATCCCGAGACCAACTGTTCGGATATTTATCAACGTCCGACTCGACGAGCAATTCCTCGCTGCCGCTTCCGTCAGCGGCCTTTTGGTAGAGATCAAGTCGGCCTTTACGGGTTGAGTTAAAGACGAGACGGTTGCCGTCTGGCGCCCAGATCACATCATGTTGGGCCTCTGGATCGAAAGTAAGCCGGGTCCTGAGACCGCGCGCCAGCTCGTATATCCAGATGTCGCCATTTCTGCCGGCGATCGACACCGCCGCCCTCTTCCCATCAGGCGAAACGTGAAGACTGGCGTAGTTGGCCAGATCGCCAAATATTCCGATGTGCTTGCCGCTGCGGTCATACCAGGTGAGCTGCGAGCCACTGTCAGCAGCGCCTGTCCGATAAGCGAGGGTGCCCTGGTCCGAGACAGAAAAGGCTCCTTTGGCCCCGCCACCGCCTACTTGAACCTGTTCGGTGATCGGAACAGCATCTCCCGTCGTTTCGAGCCGCTTGACGTCGAACGGCTGGGCCATCAACGTCGCCTCACGCATGAAGAGCAAATGCCCCTGAGCGTACAATGCATTCGAATTAGCGTTTAGCGGCAGCAACTTTCCTTCTGGAGAATCGAGCGAGGCCACGCGAATCCCCACACCGACAAAAAGAAAGTGATTACCGTCAGGCAGGAATGATGGCCAGCGGTGACTGCGATCTTGCCGTCGACGCCCTCCTTCATCAAGCTTTGTCACAGCACTGGCTACACCGCCCGAGGCGGAGATCCGAAAAAGTGGGGCCGTCGTGTTGGGGGTGAAAAGAATCACACCGTCGCGGTTCCAGGTTCCACCGCGACCGTTGGGCGCGTCGCAGAGTGTGAGCGGCGGCCCGCCCGCAGCTTCTATCTTTTTAAGCTTCGCATCCGCGAAGAATCCCAGAGAGCGACTATCCGGCGACCAGAACGGATTAATGGCGCCCTCTGTGCCCGGGAGCTCCCGCGCCGAAAGCGCATCAAGCGAGCGCACCCAGAGGAGTTGTTTGCCATCCGCCATCGTAGCGACGAAAGCCAGGTGACGGCCGTCGGGCGAGACGGCAAGTCCAGCGGCAGCGGCACTGAAGCTCGAATTCTCTGGCGCGGTAATGAAAAAGCGGACAGCGTTGGAACTCGCGGGCGGCGCGCGTCGGAAGTAAAGAACCGCGAACGCGAGTGCGGCGATGAGCAGCACGACTATCGCTGCGATCCAGCCGATGTGCTCGCGCGTGCGTGGCCGCAACGTGGGCAACGCCCCCGCCATTGTCTGTGTTTGGCCTGAGCTGGTTGGCACCCCTGAAAGACTCTCGATCGCAAAGGCCAGATCACGCGCCGAATGAAATCGTTCTTCGGGATTCTTTTCCAGACAGTGATGAACGACTCGTTCGAGCGCGGGCGATATAGTCTTGTTGGTCTCGGAAAGGTCGGGTGGATCTTCGCGCAGGATCGCACTCATCGTTTCCGCCATCGAATCACCACGAAACGCGCGCTTGCCGGACAGCATCTCGTAAAGAATCGCGCCGAAGGAAAAGATATCGGAACGATGATCCGCTGCCTGCCCTTTCAGCTGTTCCGGCGACATGTAGCCCATCGTGCCCATCACCATGCCCGGGTCTGTATCGACCCGCCTAGTCGGCACTTCGGTTTGTGATTGAGTTCCATCACCCGTGCCGGTCAACTTCGCGAGACCGAAATCGAGGATCTTGACGCGCCCATCGTTAGTCACAAAAAGGTTTTCCGGCTTAAGGTCGCGATGGACAATTCCCTTGGCGTGGGCCGCGGCGAGACCGTGAGCAACTTGCAGCGCATAGTCGATCGCTTTGCGTTGCGGCAGCGTCGCGCCGGCCATGCGCTCGCGCAGTGTCTCGCCTTCTAAAAGTTCCGAGACGATGTAAGGCGCATCATCATGCGTGCCGATGTGAAAGATGACCAGAATGTTGGGATGATTGAGGGCGCCGGCGGCTTGCGCCTCTTGCTCGAAACGACGCAGACGTTCCGCGTCCGCAGAGAACGCGGCGGGCAAAACCTTAATTGCGACATCGCGGCCGAGTTTCGTGTCGCGGGCGCGATACACTTCGCCCATCCCGCCTTCGCCTAGTAGCGATACGATTTTGTAATGCGAGATGGTTTGATTGACCAAAGTCATTTCTTCAACGCCGCGGTC
>Ga0207646_10006527_pt1 | contig 12042 bp, 17 predicted proteins | sample KBSK5502metaG_FD_184343 | JGI IMG/M metagenome (GOLD analysis project Ga0207646, IMG submission 184343) | Corn, switchgrass and miscanthus rhizosphere microbial communities from Kellogg Biological Station, Michigan, USA - KBS K5-50-2 metaG... | ecosystem: Host-associated > Plants > Roots >...
TGCGCTATGACGTGGCTCATTCCCAGTTTGGACATCGCTCCGTATTTGGGCATCCGTTCACCCGAGAAAGAGTGCGGCAAGTCTACCTTGCTCAAAATTATTCAGTATCTCGCTTATCACGCATTCGGCTCATCCAACGTCACTAGCGCATCGGTATTCCGTGTGCTTGACTTGTACACGCTGACGATGCTCATAGACGAGTTGGATACTTTCTTGAAATTTGATTCTGAATTCGTGGGTATTTTGAACTCGGGACACTCACGCTCGCTCGGGCGTGTAGTTCGCTGCGTGGGCGATGAAGCGACACCTAGGTGGTTCAATACGTTCGGGGCTAAAGCCTACGGCATGATTGGAAATGCCACGGACACGCTTGAGTCCCGCTCGCTATCCGTTATCCTCTTCCCAAAAATAGAAGAAGACGGCATTGAAGACTTGGACTTACGAGAGAAGCCCGATGTTGAAAAACATCTCCAGACTTTGGCTCGCAAGTTGGCTCGTTGGGCTCAAGACTACATAGCAGCCGTGGTGAACATCAAACCTGATTTGCGGGGCGTTACAAACCGCAAGCGGGATAATTGGCGCCCACTATTACAGATTGCCGAGTTCGCTGGGAAAGGCTGGCTTGAAAAGGCTCGGCTTGGGGCTGGCATAGCCGATTTCTCGGAGCAAAAAAGCGACAACCGCCAGTTCATTGAAGATGTCCGTAATATATTCCACGCCCGCAAGGTGGACTTCCTCCCTACGAACATGCTGCTAGCCGATTTACACGCTCAACTTGAGAGCGGCTGGAAGCACTACGGTAAGTATGGGGACGGGCTGACTCAGAGAGAACTTGCGGGGCTCGTGAAACCTTACGGGGTTAAAGTTGACCGTGGGTACATCGGCGGGGCTCGCGTGCGGGGCTATCACCTGTCCCAGTTTGAGCCTGCCTTCCGTCGCTTCTTACGGGATACCCCGCCCGAAGACGTTGAACTGAGCGGCATGGACATCCAAGGTGGAAACAGCGTCAATCTCAACCAACCTTTTGTGGAAAAAGTGTTGGCAAAAGCGTGACGTAAACTGTGACGTTAATTGCGTGTCGGCGTTTAGCCCGTTAGGGCGGCTGGAAGCCGACTCGCCGTACGCAGAAATCGGAGAGGGTAAACAAGCGTCCCATGTGTCCCGTGAAAAAAAGTTACGGGACGGATGGGACGGCAAAAGTGCTGTTGGAGGTCCCTTTTTATTGCTCTCGTTACGGGACGCATCGCTTTAAGTTTGTTGTTTTTAAATTTTACTATTGATAACAAAGGGGTTGTCCGAGAGCACTTTGGAGCACTTAGGAACACTCCCAAAATCGGGGAGAGCAGTAAAAAGGAGCCTCGGAAGGCATTTCATGCGTCCCATGCGTCCCGTTGAGCCTAGGAAATGCTCGTTCTTAGGCGTCAGTCAAGGTTACTGCTGGATATACTCCTGTGTGTCAGGCTCATCAATGAGAGTGCTTAAAAACACCAAAAATCTGAATTTTTGTTCACTTTTCATTTACTTACTTGTGTTAGTAACAACTTAGCAGGTTTTAAGGCTAAAAAGCGCTATTTCGCCACGCCGAACGCCCATTCAAAGCGAACGAAGCCTAAATCTGTTAACTGTCGGAGCCGTTTTAAGCCTTCAGGACAGCCAAGGTAGGCAAATGCGCCAAACGTCCTTCGAAGTCTCGCTAGCGTGCGTCTGTGCCTCGCGGCTGGACGTTCTAGGGCCGTGGTAGGCAGTTGCAAGCCGCACAGTGAACTCTCAACCCCCGAAACGCAACATTACGTCGAAGGTTGACCTTTTGCGGCTATCGGTTCTTAAGGGACTTACAGGCTGGAAACGAGGAATAACGAGACGATTCCTGCCATTTTGATGCGTTTCCTGGCGGGGCACTTAGAAGTAGGGATTTGTGTAATAGACGAAGAACTCGACCACGAGCATCGCAATCGCGACCACAAACAACGCGATGATGGCTAGAGTCATGCGTCGGTTCTTTAACTTGGCCACGAACCTGTGAACCATTGCTAATCCGCCTAGAACATGGATGCTAACGCAGCGGTAACCGCCTTACCAGCAGTTTCGTCCGTGGGCACCGTATAGATAGCGGTGCTGGCGATGCTCTTGTGCCCGAGAGCCTGTTTGATGACGGCCAGATTAACGTTGGCTTCAACCAGGGAGACGCCAAGGCTGTGCTTAAGGCAATGGAAGTGCCGCTTGTCCTTGGGCAATCCAGCACGCTCGGCGATATCGGTAAAGATGCGATGCAGTTGCGAGCGATGTAGCCGTCCAGACTTCTGTGATACGAAGACGAAGCGCGAGGGATGATTTCCACGCTCTTCCAGCCATGCACGGAGAACGCGCTTCTCTGAAAGCAATGGCTGGCCCTGAATATCTGCAATAGGTTGAGTAGTTTTGAGCGAGCCTTTGAGACGGCGAATCGTAATCTCACCGTTTTTCAGGTCCAAGTCCTTTAGTTCGAGTCCGCACACTTCGCTGGCACGCATGCCGTGTTTGAAGCCAAGGACGATTAAGGCAAGGCTGCGCTTGTCTTCGGACGCAACCCGCAAGACTTTGATGATTTCTTCTTGGCTCAATGATTTCATAGTCAGTCTCTCCTAAGGAGACATTACTATAATTCTGTTGCATTTGTCAAGAGTTTATTTTTGCAACGTTTTGCAACAACGCATCGGAGCGAGTTGCGCCTGCAGCAAACAACGCTCGGGTATTTTCCCCTCAACATTTGGTGGAGAGTCTGGAAAATCTGGAAATTTTATTTTCCTAAATTGGAAAATCTGTTTAGGGAAGTTACGGTTTTCAGCGGAAGCCCCGTCGTACCAGCCCCCACCCGCCTTCGCTGCTCGGGAGCCCTTCGCCTAGCAGGGCTGCACACTGTATAAGAGTTATCCGTTAATTTTAAACACCCACCCGCCTTTTTCCGAGGGCGGGGCTCTTTTAAAAACACTGTTTTAAAAAGGGTACCTAAAAAGGTACCGAGGAGAACCATTGGAAAAAACCATCATTGAGCAAGAGGAACAACGCCTGCAGGAACTTTCTCTCATTCCTAAAGCAAAGCAAACCGAAGAAGAGAGACGAGAATACAACAGGTTGCACAACAGAAAGAGCCGCCGAAGGTCATCCACAACCGAAGGCATGAAGAAACTTTTGGAACGTGCCGAGCGTGCCGAGACTCAAGAGCAATTCTGGCAACTTAACCGAAACGAGGAAAGCCCGAAACAACTAGAGGATTGGCGAGCTCAAGAGTCCGTCATCCTAGACCAATTGAATTGGATGCAGTACTGGCATGAGTTGACGCCAGACGATGAGTGCTACGTATCCCTTCCGGACGGTTTGGATTTACTTCACGAGTCCATCGAAAAACACGGTTTCGTTAAGGACATCAATTTCAACAGCCGATTGCTTAATGAGTTTTCGCCGACTTGGGCGATTTGGAATAACAAAAAGCAAAAAGATGCAATTTGGGGGCTCGTCACTCCGTACTGGAAAGACGATAGGCTAGCCGAATTAATCCAAGAAAACGACGCCACCAAAATTTTTGCGCTCTACGGTTTCCGCATAGGCGTTCCCGAATATGCGTATCTCATGTGGAAGGGAGAACTTCGGCAGAAGGTGTCAATCACGTCTCCAGTTTCGGGGATGCTAAACCGATGAAAATCACGAATCAAAAAACGTTACAGCCGTTGCCCTCTACTTATCAAGGTCATGAGTGGTCCGTGCAATTACTAAAAAGTTTAAGCAGTGACGAAGTTCGCCGTTTAATCCGTACGTACGGCGCAACGCAAATTAACTCGTCGCTCCGTGAGGTGAAGAAATCATGACAAAGAATTATCAACCGAGAGGAACAACACAAACCATGAATACGGGCGGAACGTTTTGGGCTTTCGGGCGGCAGACGCCTTCGGCGGGCGATACCGCACTGCTACAGCAAAATTCCACATACGAATTGCTCAGCCAAGAATTCGTGCGCTCAATATCCGTAATTAAAAACGGAGTAGACAGTACGGATGAAGCCCAGAAGGCTTTGCTCGCAATCAGAATCGAAATAACACCCGCCTCCGCGCAAAATTATCAGCCGACAGTAACCACACAGTATTGGACCCAGGGGATTGCCGACTGGTTGGCGATTTACAACGCTCAAGTCTCGTACGCCAAGACTCAAGGCTGGTAGACGGGAGAAGCCATGACATTTTTGAAACGACAGAAAGAAGCGCATCGCCGTGTGAAGCGACAGGAAAAACAGGAAGCAAAGCGACAACGGCGTCTCGAAAAGCAGCAACTAAAAAGTTCTCCCGTCCTTGAGACGGGGGATGTAGTCCAAATCCAAACGAAAGAGCAGTTGAAGGAGCAAGAGCAGTTATGACAAACGAAGAGAAGTTGCAACAAACAATAAAGTTGGCGGAAGAAGAGCGTGTCGCATTTAAGTTTATGCGCAAGCACTTCCACGAATTTCATCCGTGCGAAGCCAACGCCAACATTTTGAAAAGTTGGCTCTTGGAACAAGGTTTGCAGTTCAACGAGCAAAACTTGGAGATGGCGTTCCAAGCAAACGTGGATAGCCTCGTACCAGCACAACCCCAACCCGTGACGCCAGCGACGGCAACGTTGTCCGAAGAAGAACGGGAAGAGCAGGAGCGTCAAGCGTTCATTGAAAGCCTGCCACCCTTGCCTAAATCATGGATGCAAATCAGAACCGCACAAGATGTCCACGATTTGAGCGCAAGTGACTACAGACGTTGTTTTCACGGTGCTCCACCATGGGGTGAGAACTTCCGAAAGCGTGTTGAAGCAATCATGGCGCACGAAAAAGTCACAACGAATACGCAGGGTTGGAGGAAAAGTTAATGCAGACCACACAGGAAAAAATGACGGTCTCCAAGTTTTGGTTTGAGAAAATTGCACCCAAGGATTTTCTCAACACCCAGCACAACGCTGATGCAATCGCCCAATACTTGCACGAGAGAAACCTTGACACCACATTTGACAACTTGACGGCGGCAGTCACCGCTCTCGGCGATATCAATAATGGCGGACGGCTTCAGTTCAACCCTAAACCACAAGTTATTGAGAAAATCGTGTACGTCAAGCCCGAAAAGTCGGCGGAAGATGTTGCTCGTGAGAATCGAGAGAAATACGAGCGAGCACATTCCCAAGGGTTCTATCAATCCCCGAAGCACAATAAAACGGAACTTGACAGAGGCGATGAGAACAAAGCACCCGTTTTAACCGAATTGGAAAAAGCAAAACTTAACGCTTACAACGAAAACCAAAACCAAATCATCGCAGACGTACAATCTAAAATCCGAATGTTCACAGGCAGAACGCACTCCAAGACGTTCTCGGGACGCTCGGAATTAGAAAGCGTATTCCGTGACGGTATGAACAAAGGACTCAAGGCAGAGCAGATTGAAAAAATGGTAGACGCAAAACTGGAGAAACTCGCCCGATGAACGTCAAAGACAAATCAATTCTCGGGCATCTCATCGGCAAGTTACCGCCAGAAATTCGGGGCAAGGTGTTGGAGCCCCCGACGGATGGGGAAATAAAAGCCTTGCTCGTCAAACTCTCGCCTACTGAAATGCGCCGCATTGTCGCAGGTCCGAATGGCACGGAGTTCAATAGAAACAGCACAGCCGCTCTTCAACGTCTTGCTGCAGCATCACCCGCCAAGAAGTAAAACAAAAACAATTCAACCGAAGGGCGGCTCTCGCCCTTTAAACATTTCGCCGACTTAAGCGGCGATAAATCGGTCTTGCCCGAAGACTTGAAACACGGGTGTCCTATAGGAAACAAATGAGTGAACAGCATATTGAAAATCTAAAAAAGGAAAGGCGTTTGTTGGTTCAACGAACCGCAGACGTACATCTTGCCAGAGTTGGCGGGGAGCAAACGGCTCACTACGAGGACGGTACAACGTACTCCGAGAGTGTGCAGGCTGCTGGAATCTATTTGCCAGAATCGGAAGCACGCCGTCTGGCGGCTGCTGGAAGCGTGATGGTCGTTAAGGACATTCACGGGCAAGAAACCATAGAGGAGCAAAGATGACGAACGAAAAGAAGCAGCGGATTGCACAACAGGAATCCCCAAGAAAGGAAAGCGGAACATATAGTTCTGGAAAGCCAACAACACCAGCGGAAGATGAAAATCACCACTGCGGAAGACCGCTTCCCCCAGCAACCAAACTAGCAGACGCAAAACTGCTTGGCGGAAAGTTAGCCAAGCGTGACGCGTAAAGGCAGTTAAAGCAAAGCCAAAACAGGGCGTGACTTCGGTTACGCCCTTTTTCATTGGAGGAATATGTCTACCCCCGCCCGACGCCTAAGAGCCGCCGTGTACCAAAGGAAAAGAGACCTTCGCCGACTGGTTCAACGGCGAAATGAACCAGATTCTCCAAATGTATTGGTTAAAAAAGTTTTACGACTCAGTCTCGCCCAATGACTTTAAACATTGGGCATCTTTATAGGAACTAAAACTATGAGTGAAAACACACAGCAACAAAATCAACAAAATCCAGACGCAACAGAAGCAACTGGAGCGTCAACGGATTTGTCAACGGCAAACCAACCCACGGGCACCGTTCGCATAGAAAACGGACGTGCTTTTGACGTTGCAGGAAGAGACCTAGGTGCAGCAAACGAGTCGGTTCCAGCAAAGATTGATTATGAAGCCTTGGCAAAACAGTTCGGTTCCGTCGGCTCCGAGCCGACACAGCCCGTGCTGACGGCTTCCAATACTTCGCCCGATGCTTCGCCCGTAGCAATACATGATGCGGCAAAAACCGCACCGATTGACTACGTAGCATTGGCAAAGCGGTGCGGCTCAGTTGGCTGGGAGCCAACACCGCAACCCGTCGCGCAAGGTTCTGCACAGAAAGACACAGGCGTGGTATCGGGCATTAAACGCAACACTGTTGACGCGCTTACTGGACTCTGGCACGCGTTCAACCAGCCTGCGACCGATGACGAGAAAGCCGCAATTCTCGCTAAGGTGCGCGAGGCAAATGCGAACGGTGACAAAGTGCCTGAAGAGTTGGCGACGAACCCAAGCCGCGCAACCTTGGCTCTCCATCGTTTGCTTGACGCGCCTGCAGACCAATTATTGAAGAAAGGTCGTGACGAGGTAGGTGTAGCGCAGGACCTAATTAAAAATCATCAATATTGGAAGGGCGGCAATCTTTATCTGTCGGGTTTGACAGACAAGGTACTGAGTGGGATTCCGCTTATCGGTCCAACACTCGGCTCAATTGCAGAGCGCGGGGAAGGTTCGTTAATTCCTGCGGTAGACAAGACAGGCAAGGCAATTCCCGTTTCAGATGTTCCAGCAGAACGAAAGGATTTCTCTGGAGCCGCAACCGATGTTGGTGCAGCACTTGCCTTGGAGAACGCACCAACAATCGCCAAGGGTGCGGGCAAAGTTGTTGAAACTGCCGACAAGTTGGCTGGTAACGTAGGGAGCAAAATCAGGCAGGCGAAAGTTCCAGCACTTACGGATTCGGAAATAGTACAGCGATTTATCAAACGTTCCGATACTCCCGTTGCGCAACACGGAACACCCGTAAACGTGGAAAGTCCGCTAGACTCGGCTACTGTTGGGAAACAGTTGGGCGGAAAAGATTTATCACAACAAGCGTTGGACACGTTGAAGCAACACGTCGGAGACAGCGTTCCAGTTGGTTCTACGGCTAAGAATCGTTTGATTGCAGCCGTTGAGCCAGTTGCGAAGACTATTAACGATACAGCGAGCAAACTGAATGCAGTTGTTCAGAAAGCACCGAACTTCACCACGTCTGTGATGCAGGACACCGTATTCGGCGAAGGGAGTTTGAACGACCAATTCGAAGCGTTGAAGAAAAATCTTCCAGCGAGCGACCGAGTGAAGTTGAGCGCAGATGCAGATTCCGTTCTGGAAGATGCCGACAAGGCATTGAACTCAAACGACCCATCGGAAGTCTTGGAGTATCGCCGTCAACTTGGGCGCAAGATTGATTGGGATTCGATTGAAAAGAATCCGTCAACACCATCGGAAGTTCAAAATGCTGCACGAGCAAAGGTCTATCAGCAGTTAACGGGAAAGATTCACGCGGAAATACCCGAGACCGCTGAATTGGACAAAACTTTGCAACCCAATCTCGAATTGCGCTCACATTTGATTCGCAAAGTTGGTGAGCGTCTGGTTGACGACCCCCATGCTGCTACGGTGGAAGCGCAGACTGAATTCAAAAAAGGCTCGCAGACCGTAGAGAATCAATTGCACAACGAGCGTGCTGTGCAGTATCGGAAGAGACTCACGCAAGCGTTGGTGGCAGGCGGAATCTTGAAACTGGTTGGCGGCAAACGTGCCCTTGAAATTCTTGAAGCACTACTGTAACCAACAACCAATACCAACCGAGCCGCTCAGAAAATGGGCGGCTTTTTTATTTTCTAAGGATTGCCATGAGCGAAGACGCACTGTTTGACGTATTGCTCGGAGTCGCCACAGCCGAAGGCTCGGCTCAAAAAGGCGAGAACTACGTGTATAGAAACGCCGCTGCGGAAATAGTTGGCGTTCTGCGTGTTCTGTCTACGGGAGTTTTTATTATCGCCGTGCGGAGCGATTCACGCCGTCAAGGAATAGCGACCGCTTTGCTTGACGCAGCCATGCAGGGCTCGGCTTCGCCCAAGCCTGATTTCAGCAAGACTACATGTAGCCAAGATGGTCAGGCTCTCGTTGACGCCTACCTTAGCCTGTAAAGCAGCGTTGGGCAGTCGTGTCGTACTTCTCCCTAGGAAACAGTTCGTCTTTTACGACCTGCGAAAATTCGGGATTCACCCACCAATATAAGTCTAAACCCGCCCTTCCTACGCGTGGCCGTTCCTCCCGTTTCAACAGTTGCGTCTGACTCACGTTCGTAAAGATAGGTCCGAACTCAGCGGATAGGAGCCTGGCATCGTTCATTATCTGTTGGTTCTCGCGTTCACCGAACTGCACCACGTATCTGAGGGTGTCCCGCTCATCGGTTCCGATGGATTTGAGTTTCTTCGTAACGAAGTCCTTCTTCGCGTCGTCATAGGGACGTTTCTTCAAATTTCCGATTTCGACTTGAGCGGCTTGCCATAAGCGAAACGGAGAAAAGATAACGCAGAAGATTGCTAGAAGTGCAAACAGTAGCCTAGTGTAACCAGAGAAATAAATCGCAGCCGCCGTGAATGGCACTGATGCCCCACCGCTCATTCTGGTCCAAAAGTCGGACTGAAAAGCCTTCAAATATTCCAAGAAAGACGGCGGCTGATTTGGCATGTCGGAATTGTAGCCTTCAAACTTGTATTTGGCGATGTGGGTTCAAAGTAACAGGTGCTCGCCCTCGTATGCGAATCTGGGGAACCGCCTACGGTTGAGCGAATCGGTTTAGGAATCAACAGCGCTTCTTTGTCTTCCGCACTTTCTTCATCGTGATTGTAAACGCATCGCAATAGTAAGGCTCATCGGTGCGCGGGTCTCGATATACGCAGATTAATTCCCCGCGCAAAGATTTTTCATGGCTAGCGTAATTGTGGCTGCAATCGCAGACCGCAGTTTGTTTCGTCTCGTAAATCTTGCTTGCCGCCAAGTCAGACGTTCCCTGTCGAATAACAGTGAAATTTTAATTTTCCTGCACTTTGACGATAGCCTGTCCCTTGTCGAGGTGGATGGTTGCAACCTGCTCAAGCGGCCCAGTGCCGCCTTGGGTGAACTTCATAATCTTGACGAACTCGCCTTCCAGTTGCATCGAGTCGCCTTCGTACTCCCCATAGACACGATTGTGCCCCGCTGCTTTTAATTGAAATTTTGCCATCGGGATTCCTCCCATCTACCAGAATCCTAACACAGGGAGTTGCGGTCGCTTAGTGGACGCAGTGATAAAAGCTATCGTCGAGACCACTGAGGGGAAGCGGTTGCAAGTTAGTTTTGGAGAAGAGACCGCCCGAATTTATTTGTGGCAGGTCGTTGAGAAGTTGCGGTGAGTAAGTCGCGTCGTAAATTTCTGGTATCATCTCGCCATCATGTCAGATTTGATTACCCGCTTTAACAAGCGCGTGAGAGCTTGGTTTCTCGGCTTTAAAGTCCGAAGAGCAAAAGACATCACAGATTCTGAGCGCGACATCTGCGAGCGCTATGGAGAGCACGTTATCGGAAGTGTGCTCGCTAGCGGCGACCTTCCAAGGACGGAAGACCTTAGATGGTTTGGTTTGAGAGACGATGCGAGGAGACACGCGCGAGATTGGCTAACCGAGCGCGCAGACATTCAAGCACGGCGAGATAGATGGATTCCGCTGAGAGATTTTATTCTCGAAATTGTCGTCATCGGTCTCATCGGATGGGAAATCCATGTTGGGTATCAGCAAGAGCGACAGCAATCCGATAACTTCGACAAGCAACAAACAATTCTGAAGAATTTGAATGAAAGTTCCAAGGCAACCGCAGATACGTTGGTTTCGTTGAAACAAACGACCGATTCAGAACTCGCGGCGATGAAAGAGTCAACGGGTCTATCCGAGCGGAGTGCGAAAGCCTCCGAAGCGAGCGCAGTAACCTCCGCGAAGGCACTTCATATGTCCGAGCGGGCTTATCTAACTACGACGATTGCGCTGTTTGAGCCTTTCAAGGTAGGTGAAACGCGAAATTTTATAGCCACAGTACTAAATTCAGGGAGAACCCCAGCGGTTGAAGTTAAGAGTAAGTCTCTGGCCGTCGCAGTCCCAAAGGGGGCGACCGAGGAAGTGGCGCATACCATTGCCCTTGCAAAGTTAGATCTAGGAGCAGTGTTCACCAGTACGTCTATTGTGGCTGCTGGCCAGCAGATTGCGCAGAGCGTCAATGCGCAGAACCCTCTGACAGATGAGCAAGTATCAGCTATTGCGGACGGCAGGGTGAGAGTCTATGCGTTCATCAGCGTCGAATATAAAGACCTATTTGACCATCTGCATCACACTGAAGTGTGTTCCGTTTACGAGCCGCTCACCAAACAAATGATTATTTGTGCCGCTTTTAACAAAGCGGATTGATTCTGCGTGTTTACTCAAATCTTTTCATGCACTCCCGAAACATCTTCCCGTGCTCTTCCGCCTCTTGCCAATCCACGAACACGTGGCACGCCTCGTGCTGCAACGTGTCCCGCACATCTGCGATGGATGTGTTCTCCCGCCTATCAACCCAAATCCGATAATCGTGCTCGCCTAGTTTCTCCGCTTCGCCAAGTCTGCATTAGCCTTCGTGTTTGTGAATCCAATCCCATGCTTTACGCGGCAACCATCCTTGGTATGGTCGCCGAAACTGCGTAACTAGAATATGGTCTCCCGGTCGTAAGAACGGTTTAAGCTTATCGAAGAACTCCTGAGGAGAATCGCTGGTCGCCACTAGCCAAGGCGACTTCATGTAATGCCACCAACTCTCCTCATCTTTGAGCACATCTATCAACTCCTGATAGGACCCCGCAGGCCCCTTGAGATCGTAAGAGACTAAGAGAATCACTTTTCTCCTCCCGGTTCCGCTTGTTCGGATGGGAGTTGTTCGAGTTCTGACGGCCCCAGTTCTCCATCTTTCTCCCCCAAGGGGGCTTCCTGATTCTCGCGAATCCTTTGCATGAACTTCTTGAGGTGTCCTCGGTCTCGCCAAGCCTCAACACCAAAATAGGCACCGAGGATGTAACAGCAAAACATCAAGCACAGGAAAAACACTTTAACGCTCAGCTTTTCGACCTTGACGGTCAACAGCGTGATACTTAGGGTGATTGCGACAGGAATGCAAGCCGTGGCGAAAGCAAAATCAGTTCCTACGCTCATCGCCTCTGTTTCGATATGGTCGAAGTCGTCTCGGACTACTTCATAAGTATGTACTTCACGCAGCCGGAAACGCTTCGCTCGTATGTGTGCGTCGTCTGGCTTCATTAAGCGGCAGTATATCCCGAAAATGTCGTCTGATTTACGAACTAGTTTTCTGATGCAAACGAAGGAGAAACTCTCACCGAAGTCGTCAAAAACACCCTAATTTTGCCTAACGGTTGGT
>Ga0207646_10006528_pt1 | contig 12041 bp, 7 predicted proteins | sample KBSK5502metaG_FD_184343 | JGI IMG/M metagenome (GOLD analysis project Ga0207646, IMG submission 184343) | Corn, switchgrass and miscanthus rhizosphere microbial communities from Kellogg Biological Station, Michigan, USA - KBS K5-50-2 metaG... | ecosystem: Host-associated > Plants > Roots >...
CCTTCAGTCACACGACTGATAATGGTGTAGGGCTCATCGGCTCCCTGGGTGACAGCCGCAGTGGCGGCCGTGTTGGTTATGTAAATCCGTTCGACTTGAATTCTGACAATGGCAGGTCGTCGCTGGATATTCGGCATCTGCTTTCGGCCGATGCGATCATCGATCTGCCGTTCGGCAAGGGACAGAAATACTTGAGTAACGGCGGACCCATGGACCGATTTGTTTCTGGTTGGCAAATCAATATCATCCAGAGTGCCCGAACCGGCTTCCCATTCTCGGTACTTTGCAACTGCGACCTCGGTCGCCCGTCCGTAATTGGAGATCCATTCGCCAATGTACCTGCCGGGCGCTATATGAACGCGGCTGCATTCTCGACTACGGCCGGCATCACAACCCTGCCAGCGAACCCTGCGGGGACTGTGATTCGTTTTGGAAACGAGAAGCGTAATGCCTTTACCGGCCCGGCGATTTGGAATACCGATGTTTCGGTATTCAAGAATACGGCCATCAGAGAGAACCTGAAGTTTCAGCTTGGCATGGAGTTCTTCAACTTCTGGAACCATACCAAGCGAACTGTGCCCATAATCAACATGACTGACGGCGCTTTCGGCAGATTCGATTCGTTCTTTCCCGGCCGCGTGATTCAATACCGGGCGAAGCTGATCTTCTAAGCGCGGTTGCGGAAGATCACTGGATCCAAGTGGCGCCGTTCGTGCTGCCACTCTGAGGCTCTCAAGGCGACGACCGGGCGCTCGCGCGTGCGGTCGTCTTTTGTTAGAATTCCTGCTCCCCAGTAGTCCAGCATTTGTCCTATGACTATCCGCTCAATCGCAGTTTTGATCCTCCTCGTTTTGGGCGGCATCCAGGCTATTCAATGCCAGCCAACCAATTCGCCTGCGCGAGTGCGCTCTCATGTCGAGCGCTTCAGCACGCCCGAGGTCCGCGCTGGTCGCGATGAAGCGGACGCGAACGCAAAACTGACCGCGAATCCATACAATGATCAGGCTCTTAACGCGCGCGCTTTGGCGCGCATGCGCCTCGGCCGTTACAACGGAGCCTTTGACGATCTGCGTCGCGCAGTTTCGCTAAAGCCGGCGAATGCTGAGTATCAAGCGAACCTCGGCTACGTGCTGTGGAAATTGGGCCGCCCCGAAGAGGCGGTGAACGCCGAGCGAGCAGCGCTCAAGCTCGATCCGAAGAATTTCACCGCACACTATCAACTCGGGAGGTTTCTGCTCAGACTCGGAGAACAGAAGGACCTTGGCGAGGCGATTGCGGAGTTGAAAAAGGCCCTCGAGCTGGATCCACGGCAATTCGAAGTGCGCTTTGAGCTGATTGCAGCTTATCGCGGTCAGGGAGATCTGGCCCAGGCCGCGGCGCAGTTGGATGTCTTGCAGGAATCGAGGCCGACGGACGCGCGAGTCTTTTACGTGAATGCGTTACTGGATACTGATCGTAACGATCTAAATGCGGCCATCAATAACTTCAACGAGGCGCTGAAGCGCGATCCGACGATGTATGGTGCCTGGCAAGACCTGGGACTCGCTTACATCAAGGCGAACCGCTGGGCGGATGCGGTCCAGACCTTCGCTGAGTTGGCGCGCCGGCAGCCTAACTCAGTCGAGGCCGCTTACTTCCACGCACTCTCGCTCTACAACTCGGGAAAATCGGTTGAGGCCGAAGCCGAATCGCGGCGCGCGCTGCGGCTTGACGCGGGCGCCGTCGAAGCCCAGACGCTTCTGGGGATCATTCTGGCTTCCAAAGGCAACGCCAACAGCGAAGCCGCGGATGCTCTCTCGCAGGCCACCGCACTTAATCCTAATAGCTTTGACGCGCAGTTTTATCTGGGGCGAGTGCAATACGCGATGAAGGATTATGCCGGCTCAGTCAAAAGTCTGCGCGCCGCCATCAAGCTGAATCCGCGTCATTCTGAGGCGAGATTCTTTCTGGGCACCGCGCTCGAAATGGCAGGCGATTCGACCGCGGCCATCGCCGAGTATCAAGAGCTGCTGAAGGTTGATTCGAATTCGGTCATGGGCCAATTGGGATTAGGGGCCTTGCTGGTAAAGCAGGGAAAACTCGATGAAGCCCTGACCGCCTTGAACCGCGCCGTCGCGCTCGACCCGAAGGAGTTCGAAGCGCATTGGGCGCTGGGACGTGCGTTGGCGCTCAAGGAACGCTATGCCGAGGCGGCCGAATCGTTTCAGAAGGCGGTGGCGCTCGCGCCGGAACGCTCCGATGCTCACTATCAGCTCGGGCTGGTCTTGAAGCGTCTTGGTCGCAACGAGGAGGCGAATCGCGAGTTCGCGATTGTCGAACGCCTCAACACCCAGTTCCGCACCAACACGAGGCCCTGAGAGCCGCACGCAGTAGCAGTCAGTATGCTGTTGAGAAAGCAACAGGTCGAATCGGGATCAAATCGGACAGGCGCGCCCCTGTGGTTTCTGTGCCTGTTTGTTTTTCTCTATCCAGCCATGCCGGCTACGGCCCAGGGGCCGAAGGCTCGACGGCAAACCACCACACAGGTCTCTGCCCAAACTGACGACAGTGGATTGAGCGCAGTCGCTAAGACTTCCCTGGATGCGGCCGTTGTCGCTCTCCAGGCCAACGCCCTGGATAAAGCCGAGCGCAACGCGCGAGCGGCGGTAAGCGCTTCGCCTCGCTCGGCAATCGCGCACAACGTGCTCGGAGTCGTGCTCGACCGTTCCGGAAAGAGTAACGAGGCGCTCACTGAATTCAACACCGCGCTCAAGATCGATCCTAATCTGGTCAGCGCACGTAACAACCTCGGGCGATTGCTCGCCGAACACGGAAAGACCGCCGAGGCCATTGTCGAATTCGAGCGGGTCCTGAAGATCGATCCCGCACATGTTCAGGCGCACTACAACCTTGGGGCTCTGTACGGCGACGCCGGAGATTTCGTGAAGGCAGCCGAGCATTTTTCCCGCGCGCGGGCAGCCGATGCAAACGATCCACAGCTCGCGCTCGCTTTTCTCAATGTTGCTTATCGCGCCAACCGCACAGAGGAGGCGGACGCCGCGGCTGATTTGGTTGAACGGGCCGCGGGCGTCGATCCCAAGTCGTTGTTTACTCTGGGCACGGTTCTGGCTGAGAGTAAACAGTACGAGCGGGCGGCGCGTCTTTTTGCTCGCGTAAACGAAATTAATCCGCACATTTATGAGGTGCTTTACGATCTCGGGATCGCGCTCTACAATTTGGATCGCAACGCCGACGCGGCGAGATACCTGGCGGAAGCGGCGGATCTGAATCCCGGGCCGGCTGAAACGCATTTTCGTTTGGCTTTGATTGCCAGCGCCCAAAACGATCATCCGAACGCGGTGCTCGAATTCAAACATGCCCTGGAGCGTGATCCAAAGAATCCAAATTATCATTTCCTTTTGGCGCGTGAATATTCGCGGATTGGATACTGGGACGGGGCGATTGAAGAGAATTCAAAGGCGATAGAAGTCAATCCGAAGGAAGCTGCTTACATCTACGCTCGCGCAAATGCGAACTATCGCAAGGGCGAGTGGACTGCGGCGGCGGCTGATTTTGACCGCGCGGCGGAATTGGATCCGAAAATCGAAAACATCGAATATCTTCGCGGCTATGCCCATCGCGCCGGCGGCAACTTTGAAAAAGCCCGAGAGATTCTGGAGAAGTTTGTGGCCACTCATCCGGATCACGTTGACGCGCTTTCCAGCCTCGGGTATGTGGCGATTGAGCAGGGCCGGCTCGATGAAGCCGAAGCGCCACTGAAGCATGCGCTGGCGCTGTCGCCGGACGAAATACCAGTGCTTTACGATTACGCGCGGCTCGCGCTCAAGCGCCGCGATTATCCCGAAGCCATAACGCGGCTGGAAAAGGTAATTGCCAAACTGCCGACGCTTACGCAAGCTCACTACCAACTGTTTCTTGCTTACTCAAGGTTGAAGCAGACTGACAAGGCGCAGATCGAACTGGCTGAGTTCAAGCGCCTTGAAGCGCTCGAGAAACAAGTCGAGAAAGAGCGCATCGTTGATGAAAAACTGCGGACGCAGCAAATGCTGGGACAAGCGCCTTGAAGATCGATTTCGCGATTTGAATGAACTAGACTGATCCAAAGAAAGTGAATTACCAGGTGAGCAACTATTATTTGAGAAAGTGTTCATGGTTGGCAGTGATACTGCTCGCTGGTTATGGATCCATAAATGCGCAGAATGAGTTGCCGGATAAATCTTTCCAACATTGGTCAAAGGGTGAAGCGGAAAAGATTCTGAATAATTCGCCCTGGGCAAAGCAACAAGAAGTACGAATCAAGTTCGATAAAGAGACCCAGACGGCGGCCGGTTCCTATTCCGGCGTGTCCGGCGCCGCCGCCGCACAGTCGAAAACCGAAGTCACCAGTCAGGTGCCCGTCGACTTTATCTTTACCCTGCGACTGCGCTCGGCCGTGCCCGTAAGGCAGGCAGTAGTTCGTTTGAAACAGCTCGAGACGAATATCGAGAAGATGGATCCGAAAGACCGGGTAGCGTTCGAAACGCAAATCAAGGGACTGCTTGATTGTCCTGCCTGTGCGAATAATTACGTGATAAGCTTGAGTTCAAAATCAAAGAGCAATCCGGGAGCTGATGCGATATATACGACCTTTAAGGGCGGTAGACTGGCGGATCTGGAGAGATACATTTTCATCGCCAACGAGCGTGGTGACCGTCGCCAATTAATCCATTTCGTGGCGCCTAAAGCGCCGGGCGACGAAGCAATTTTCTTTTTCCCCCGGCTTGATGAAAAGGGCACGCCCTTGCTGACCCTCGATAATAAGGACCTGTTAATCAACCTGGCTAACAATCAGGCCGACTCGATCACGAATTTCAAAATTGACGTGACAAAGCTAAGGCTCAACGGCAAAATTGAATTCTGACCAGCAAGGAGCGAGTATTTGGGCGATCACTCGAAAGGAACTCGGGAATTGCTATCTCAACGTAAGACTGAAATATCTCACGCTCCGGGACGACGACGGGCTGCCATATTACGTTTGGTGTTCGCGGTCCTGGCCGTGGTAATGGTCGGCTGGGTGGCCAGAACCGCCAGGCTGGCGCCAAAGCCTGACGGAGATAAATCGGAAGAGAGCTACAGCAGTCAGATCTCAAAGACCTACGACTTCAAGTTTGGATCGAACCCCTTCTCTCCGGGCAATGCGACCACCACTACCGGGACTTTTATTCCCGGCGACATGTTCGTTCTCGCCAAGCGTTGCGGGACGTGCCATACGGACGCACATGCCCAGTGGCGCCAATCGGCGCACGGTAATGCTTTCCGCGAGCCGTTCTATCAAAAGAACGTCAAGGACCTGATTTCGCAGAAAGGAATCGAATTCACTCGCCATTGCGAATCTTGTCACAACCCCGCCGCGCTATTTGCGGGCGCGCTCACCAAAAACACGAAAGTGAAAAGGCCGTTCGATGATGACGGCGTGTCGTGCATCTCCTGTCACACAATTCAATCGGTGAACGGTCGCGGGATTGGCGGCTATGTGATGGGCGAGCCAGCCTTGCTGGTCAAAGAAGATGGCACGCGAATGCTCGCGGGCGTCACCGATCAGCAAATTCTCGATGATGTCCCGTCGCATCGCCGCGCCATGATGCGCCCGCTGTTGAAGACGCCTGAGTTCTGCGGCGCTTGTCACAAGTCTCAGGTCCCACGCGAGTTGAACGACTACAAATTCCTGCGCGCGTTTATGGTTGCCGACGAGTTGCAGCAATCGTCGTTTTCCAAAGAATCGCCGCACCCCTTCTATGTGCGCGACAAGGAAACCTGCAACTCGTGCCACATGAAGCGCGAAGCGGCGCCGCTGTTTGACGTTTCAGCCAAGCAGGGCACGCTCGTCTCGCATCGCTGGGCGGCGTCAAATACTGCCATTCCAACTTTCTACAAATGGAAGGATCAGTTGGACGCGGTCACAAAGTTTCTCGAGGATGACAAGCTGGGCGTGGATATCTTTGCGATTCATCGCAAAGCGTCGGGGGCAAACACGGAAGAGTTCATCGCGCCAGTCAATCGCAGCAACTTCCGCATTGCCGGCGGCGATCGCCTCACTGCCGATGTGGTCATCACCAACAAGAACATCGGCCACTCTTTCCCGCCTGAGTTGCGCGACTTTTATGAGGCCTTTGTCGAATTCATTGTCAGCGACGAGGCGGGACATCCGCTCTATCGCTCAGGTTTTATTAAACCGAACGGCTATCTGGACGACTCGGCCCACAACTACAAGACCTATCTGGTCAAAGCCGACGGCACCTACAACGACAAGCACCACATTTGGCGCACCCGCGTCTTTGCGCAGAACAATCAAATCAATTCCGGCCGCTCGGACGTCGCCCGATATCAATTCACCGTCCCGGCAAATGCGACCGGGGCGCTGCGTCTAACGGCGCGCGTTCAGTACCGCCGCTTCACCCGTGTGTTCAGCGATTATGTGCTCGGCAAGTCAGTGGATTATCCCATCGTGACGATGGCGACTACTGATTACCTGATGCGCCTCGGCGATAATCCGTCGATGGCTCCGGATCCGAACAATAAGCTTGCCGTTCCGGAGTGGCGGCGCTGGAATAACTATGGCATCGCCCTGTTTGATCAGAGGCAATACCCGCTGGCGATCGCTGCCTTCGCTCGCGCGGCTGAGTTGGACGAGAAATACCGGCCGATGGCTTTGGTTAATTGCGCCATGGCGCACATTGAATTGGAACAATATGACGAGGCGGCGAACATCCTCGATGCGGTTGTCAAAGCCAACCCGACGAATGCCCGCGCTCTTTTTCAACAGGCGCGCATCTTCGTCAAGCGTGGCCAACTGGAACAGGCCGAAAGCAACTTCAGACAAGTGCTGGCGGCTTTTCCGCGCGATCGAATTTCTTTGCAGCAGCTCGGCGAGCTTTGCAAGATCAAGCGTGATTACAAGGGCGCGCTTGAGTACTACGAGAGAATCCTGCAGATTGATCCCGAGGACCTGGGTGCGCATTACAACTTGATGTTGATCTATCGCAAGCTGGGCCGCTCCGATGAAGCCAAACGTGAGGGAAAGATCTTTGCCGATCTCAAGGATGATCCAGCCGCGTTGTCGCTGGCCAACCAGTTTCTGCGCAAGCATCCCGAAATGAGCAATGAAAGCGTCTACTGGCACGTTCACGATCTGAGCCGGACGCCCGGAGAATGAGACCAAAGGAGCAATGAACGCCCGGAATGATTCGAAACGTGAAGCGGCTGGCCACTTCCAGTCTGATTCTTTTAGTACTTGCACTTCTTCCAGTTGAATTAGTTATCCGAGCTACTACCCCACAGCGACGCCGTTCCCCTGCGAAATCGCGCGGCGTTCCGGTTGGCGATTTGTTCAGAAATAATTGTGCGCGTTGTCATGGCGGTGACGGGCGCGGGGATACGCCGCTCGGTCACACATACAAGACTCCGGATTTTACCGCCCCGGAGTGGTGGCGAAAGAATTCGAATATCACCGGTACCGGTACTCTCATCTCCATAGTGAGTCGGGGCAAGGGTGGCATGCCGGCATTTGGCAAGAAACTGAAACGCACAGAGATCCGCTCGCTGGTCGGTTATGTGCGAAAGTTTAAGAATCAAAAATCGTCCAATTAGAGTCCGCTCCCGGCGAGCAGCGCTCGCCCGCCGCGCGCCGAGGTTCATCGGCGCGTCCCTGCTGATTCTGCTCGCCGGTGTTGCTTGCTTCGCCGACCCGCAGGCCAGCAGTCCTTCGATCGTCAAAGTCGAACCGCCGTCCTGGTGGGCCAATCACACCATCAATCCCGTGCGCTTGCTGATCCGCGGAAACAATCTCAGCGGAGCGCGCGTGAGGGCGACTCGGCCGCAAACAGTCGTTTCCGACGTGCGAATAAATCCCAGAGGTACCTACTTGTTTGTGAACCTACGGATCAGTCCATTAGCGCCACCAGGGGAATATCCACTGATGGTTGAGACTGCCCAGGGAAGAGTAACGGTCGCCTTTCATATTAACGCTGCACTGGATTCTGTCCGAAACTTTCAGGGCATTTCCAACGACAACGTTATCTATCTGATCATGACCGATCGCTTTTCTGATGGCGACGCTACCAATAATTCACCCGCTGGCGCGCCGCCCGAAGCCAGCGATCGCCGTAATCCGCGCGCTTATCACGGCGGCGACTTTCGCGGGGTCATTAATCACCTTTCTTATTTAAAGGAGATGGGTGTGACCGCGATCTGGCTGACGCCCTGGTATGACAACTGGAACGGAGTGAACAACTGTGATAAGCCCTGGTGCCCGAGCACCTACTATCACGGCTATCACGCGATCGATTATTACGGAGTTGAAGATCACTTTGGTGATTTGCAGACGCTGCATGAACTGATCGAAAAAGCGCACGCCCTGGGGTTGAAGGTGATTCAGGATCAGGTAGCTAATCATATTGGCTCTCACCATCCATGGGCCGGCGATCCGCCGCTCGACAACTGGTTTCACGGAACGATGCAGAATCATCTGCTCGATAAATTTCAAAACAGTGTGCTGCTTTCACCGCACGGTAACCAGGACGAAGTTCGGAATACGTTGGATGGCTGGTTCAGCGACGACATGCCGGACATAAATCAGGACGAGCCGGAAGTCGCCCGTTACGAGATTCAGAATTCATTATGGTGGGTGGGCATAACCGGCATCGACGGCATTCGCCAGGATACGATTCAGTATGTACCGCGCTTCTTCATACGCGATCTCTCAAATGCTCTTCATCGCCAGTATCCGCGCATGTGGATGGTCGGCGAAGTGTTTGAGCGCGACGCTGCCCAGACTGCGTTCTTTATCGGAGGGCACACGGGCTGGGACGGCATCGACACCAAACTTGACTCAGATTTTGATTTCTCTCTGTGGAACGTTTCGCTGGCTGTCTTTACCGATCACGCGCCGATGCGGGCGCTGCGCGATCAGTTGAAATATGACGCGCTCTATCCCGATCCTTCGCGACTAACCACGATGGTCAATAATCACGACACGCGCCGCTTTATGTCGCTGGAAGGCGCGACGCTGGAAGGCGCGATGCTGCACACGGCTTTCATGCTGACCGTGCGCGGGACGCCACAGCTTTACTCTGGCGAAGAAATCGCCATGGAAGGCAAGGACGATCCCGACAACCGGCGCGATTTCCCCGGCGGCTTCCCGGGTGACCGGCACAATGCATTCCTGGCAAGTCAGCGCACACCGCGCGAGCAACGGATGTGGCAGTGGACGCATGACTGGATCAAGCTGCGGCGCGAGCACTCTGCGATCAGGCACGGGCGACTGGTCGATCTGTTTTATGACGATGATGCCTATGCATACGCGCGGCGGGATGCCAACGAGACGGTAATCATTGCGATCAATCGCGCTGCGAGTGATAAGAAGATAACTATTCCAGCAAACCCTCTTGAGTTGAGAGATGGTGTGCAGTTGGTGCCATTGTTTGAAGCTGACAAAAACGTGACCGTGATGAAGGGCGAAATAGAGTTGACCGTGCCAGGCAAATTGGCAGTCGCGTATAGCGCGTATAGAACAAGATGAGAACTTTTCATTAGCGCCGCGGCTTTAGCCCGGTGATTGTTGGTCTCGTTTGAAATGGAAACCGTTTAAAACGGTTTCCACGTGTGTCGGGCGCGAAGCCCCACCGCGCTAAAGCGACGGTGCTAATGAGATAGAAACTAGACGTAAAGTAATGACCTTTCCCAGATCCAGCGGCATTCTGTTTCACCCGACGTCTCTGCCGGGGCGATTTGGCATCGGCGATCTGGGGGACCAGGCGTATCGCTTCGCGGATTTTCTGGTGGATAGCGGCCAGAGTGTTTGGCAGGTGTTGCCGCTGGGACCAACCGGCTACGGCGATTCGCCTTATGCGTGCTATTCCGCGTTTGCGGGTAACACCCTGCTGATAAGTCCGGAGAAGCTTTTTGAAGAAGGCTTATTGTCAATAACTGAACTGGACGAGATCCCTTCGTTGCCCACCGAGCGGATCGATTTTGCGCAAGTTCATAAAGCGAAGGAGTTATTTCTGGACCAGGCGTTTGTGCGCTATCAGCGGACCACGGACACGGAACTTCGCAGTGCGTTTGAAACCTTTGCTGAGGAGAATGCTTCGTGGCTCGACGACTACGCACTCTTTCGGGCACTGAAGAGCGCGCATGGTGGCGTCTCGTGGCACGAATGGGAAAGTGAACTGGTCCGACGTGAACGCACTGCGCTCGCACGTGCCCGGATCGATTTGCATGGTCAGATCGAAGCGCACAAGTTCTTTCAGTTTCTTTTCTTCCGGCAATGGTTCGCGCTCAAAGCCTACTGCAACGAGCAGGGCATCAGCCTGATCGGCGACGTGCCCATCTTTGTGGCCCAGGATTCAGCAGATGTCTGGACTAACCCTGACCAGTTCAAGCTCGATGCTGACGGCCGGCCTATCGTTGTGGCCGGCGTGCCGCCGGATTATTTCAGCGCCACTGGACAGTTCTGGGGTAATCCGCTCTACCACTGGGAGCGGATGCTGGCGGATGGTTTTCGCTGGTGGATTGAGCGCGTGCGGGCCAGCTTGCAGATCGTCGACATCGCCCGCATCGATCACTTCCGCGGGTTTGCAGCTTGTTGGGAGATTCCCGGAGGCGACACCACTGCGGAACACGGACGCTGGGTCGAAGCGCCGGGAAGAGAATTATTCACGGCGATCCACAAAGCGCTCGGCGAATTGCCGATCATCGCCGAAGACCTGGGGGTGATCACTCCGGATGTCGAGCGGCTGCGCGACGGCTTTGGCTTTCCCGGGATGCGCATCCTGCAATTCGCCTTTAGCAGCGATACAAAAAGCATCGATCTGCCGCACAACTATCACAGCAACGTCGTGGCCTATACCGGGACGCACGACAACGACACCACCGTCGGTTGGTTCAACAGCGTGGCCGGCGCCGGGTCGACCCGAACCGCACAACAGATAAGCTCTGAGAGAAACTTCTGCCTGAAATACCTGAATACGCACGGTACAGAGATTCACTGGGACTTTATTCGCGCGGTGCTTCAGTCAGTCGCCGACACGGCGATCGTGCCCTTACAGGATCTGCTCGGCCTGGGCACTGAAGCTCGCATGAATTTGCCCAACAGCACTCAGGGCAATTGGACCTGGCGAGTTGATGAGCGGGCACTGACCGAGTCTCATGCCCATCGACTCAGAGAGATGACGGACACCTACGGGCGTATTCGCCAACATGAAGTGGAAAGCATGAAATTGGATTTGGACGCAGTTGCTTGACTCCCTCTCCGCTGGGTGAGGGCTGGGGTGAGGGCTTAGGCGCACGACAGCTACGCCCCTCTTCCCCAACCCTTCTCCCAGAGGGAGAAGGGAGAAAGAGCGAGCACCACCGATAGTTGACCACAGGACTAAGTCAGAGATACCCAGAGCATGAAACTGGCACAAACTTTCTTATTAAAATTGCTAGCCTGCCTAGCTGTTGTGTTTTGTGGAGTTTCTTCGGTGGCGGCTCAGACTCCTGAAATCCTGAAAGTCGAACCACCCAGTTGGTGGATCGGCAGTTCATTGAACCCTGTACGCGTGCTTATTCGAGGTAGAAATCTCCGCGGCGCGTTGGCGCAGGCTGTGCGAAGCGGCTTCCGCATCGTCGGAGCGCCGAAAGTAAATGAGAGCGGAAGTTATATGTTTGTAGACCTGGCAATCCTGCCGAATGCTCGACCAGGAGAGCAGACTCTTAAGATTTCAAGCCAGAGCGGAAGCGCAGAAGCGCACTGGGAGATTCTGCCGCGGTTGAATCGTTCGGAAAGTTTTCAGGGCTTCTCGTCTGACGACGTCATGTACCTCGTCATGATCGATCGTTTCAGCGATGGTGACCAGACCAATAATGATCCGCCACGGTCGCGTGGCCTCTATGACCGTCAGAACAAGTATTACTATCACGGAGGAGATCTGCAGGGCGTCATCGATCGCCTGCCGTATTTGAAAGACCTGGGCGTGACCGCGTTGTGGCTGACGCCCTGGTATGACAACTATGATCGACTG
>Ga0207646_10006530_pt1 | contig 12038 bp, 11 predicted proteins | sample KBSK5502metaG_FD_184343 | JGI IMG/M metagenome (GOLD analysis project Ga0207646, IMG submission 184343) | Corn, switchgrass and miscanthus rhizosphere microbial communities from Kellogg Biological Station, Michigan, USA - KBS K5-50-2 metaG... | ecosystem: Host-associated > Plants > Roots >...
TGGGATGTATACAGTCGCTGCATTCCGCGTATACAATGCCGTGCGTGGGACGCTCCGCCGAAGCCCAGGCCGACCTGGATCGCGCCGTCGCGGCGATCGACCGCGAGCTCGCCGCGAACCTCGAGCTGACGAGCATGTTCGATCAGACGAAGCAGGCCTTCGTGCTCGAGAACGGCCAGTGGGAGCTCCACGGGGCGACGATCGCGCGCGAGCTGCCGGCCGCCCACGCGTTCGCGGCCGACCTGTATTCGCGGATCCCCGACGCCGAGTCGGCGATGGAGCGGCGCGGCCCGGCCAACACACTGAAGGACGAAGATCGGGAGGTCGTCGAGCGGTGGGAGGGCGACGCCCGTGAAGCGCAGCGCCGCCTCCGCGCGGATCGCGCGCGGCCGGAGCCTCCGCTGCTCCGCCGGGTCGTCGCTTGGCTGGTTGGCTGGTTAGCGCGCTCTTAGGACAGCCTCGGCACGCCCCGTGCATCGGTAGGTTGGATGTCCGTGAGTAGTGGGAACGGGCCGAAATTCAGCCGCGCGTATCGCGCCTACCGGATGCCGCACCGGCGTGGCCGGCTGTCCCGGCGGCCCTCCGCGGCCGGCAAGCTCGGCGCGACCGCCGGGGTCCTCACCGCGATCCTCGTCACCTTCGGGATCTTCGCCGGCACCGCCGCCGCGGCGTTCTTCGGTTACTTCGCGGCCGACCTGCCGGCGGCGCACGAGCTCGCGACCGTCCCGGTGCCGCTATCCACCTATATCTACGACCGGACCGGCGAGCACCTCCTGTACACCCTCGAGGACCAGCGCCGCGAGCTCGTGAAGCTGGAAGAGGTCCCCCAGCTCATGCAGGACGCGACCATCGCGATCGAGGACCACAGCTTCTGGTCGAACCCTGGCATCGACCTGGCCGGCATCTTCCGCGCGTTGCAGGTGAACCTGGCCAAGGGCGGCGTGTCCCAGGGTGGCTCGACGATCACGCAGCAGCTCATCAAGACCCGCCTCCTCGGTGACGAGCCGACGATCACCCGCAAGATCAAGGAGGCGATCCTCGCGCTCGAGGCGGCCCGGACCTTCCGCAAGGAAGCGATCCTCGAGATGTACCTCTCCCAGATCTTCTACGGGAACCAGTCGTACGGCCTGAAGGCCGCGGCGAAGACGTACTTCGGCGTCGCGGACCTCAACGCGCTCACCCTCGGTCAGATGGCGCTCCTCGCGGGGCTGCCGCAGGCGCCGTCGGAGTTCGACCCCGTGCAGAACCCGACCGCCGCGGCGGGCCGGCGCGGGCTCGTGCTCGATGCGATGGTCGACTACGGGTACGTGACCCAGGCCGAGGCAGACGCCGCGAAGGCCGAGCCGATCAAGGTCACACCGGCGCAGACGTCGCTCTACGCTCCACACTTCACCTTCCGCGCCCGCGAGCAGCTCATCAACCTCCTCGGCGAGAAGGCCGCGTATCGCGGCGGGTACCGCGTGTACACGACGCTCGATTTCAACATGCAGCAGCTCGCCGAAAAAGAGGTCAAGGACCACGTCAACGGACTGAAGTTCGCGAACGTCGGGAACGCCGCGCTCATCACGATGGACCCGACGACCGGAGAGATCCTCGCGTACGTCGGAAGCAAGGACTACTACGACCACTCGCCGAAGGTGCAGGGCGATTACGACGTAGCCGGCATCGGCATGCGCCAGCCCGGCTCGACGTTCAAGCTGTTCACGTACCTCACCGGCATGCTGAAGGGCGGCATGACCGCGTCCACGATCCTGAACGACATCGAGTTCAACATGCCCGATGGGAGCGGCAAGGCGTACTCGCCGAAGGACGCGACGAAGGAGCAGCACGGCCCGACCACGATCCGCCAGGCGCTCCGCGAATCGTTGAACCTGCCGGCGCTCAACGTGGCCCGGATGGTGGGCGTCGACGCGATCATCGACACGATCCACCAGCTCGGCATCAACCAAGAGTTCGACCGGTCGCGGCTCGGCATCAGCTTCGGCATCGGCGCCGGCGAGATGCGGCTCCTCGACATGGCGAGCGGATACCAGGTCGTCGCGAACTACGGCCGGCGCATCGAGCCGACCTTCATCTACAAGATCGTCGACAGCACCGGCAAGGTCGTCAAGGACTACGCGTCGAAGCCTGAGAGCCGGCAGGTCATCGACGAGCGCGTCGCGTGGGTGATGACGAACATCCTCAAGGACAACACCGACCCGGTGCACGGGTCGTTCGTGTTCGGCCCGTTCACGTCGATCGGCCGACCCGCCGCGCTGAAGACCGGCACGAGTGACAACCTCCAGGACGTGCTCGCGATCGGGTACACGCCGACCCGCCTCACGGCGATCTGGATGGGCAACTCGGACAACACCGAGATGTTCGGCATCTCATCGGCGCTTGGTCCGGGGATCCTGTGGCGTGACTACATGAAGACCGTCGTCGGCGCGCTGCCGCCCGACGACTTCAAGCGTCCTGCAGGCATCGTCGACAAGGTCGTCTGCGTCAACCCGGCGCTCACCGGTGGCAACGGCTCGGGCAAGCTTCCCGGCCCGAACTGCCCGTCGAGCTTCCGCTGGACCGAGCAATACGTCCAGGGAACCGAGCCGACGACCGACGACCGCGACGTGTACCTGCCCGGCTGCTACAAGATCAACGTCCCGTTCGCGGACTGGGCCGCCGACATCGCGAAGTGGGCGAGCGCCGCGAACGGCGGCTCCTACGGCTACGGCCGGTTCACCTGGAACATCTGTGGCTACCCGGCGAAGCCGAGCGGCTCGCCGTCGGCAAGCCCCGGCGGCCCATCGCCGACGCCGCCAGGCCCGACGCCGCGGCCGACGGTGCCGCCGCGGCCGACTCCGACGAAAAGACCCTAGGCCGAACCTAGACTTCGCGCGTGGTCACGAGGGGGGCGGAACGTTCCTTCTACGCGCCCGTCGAGCCCCAGCTGCGCGAGCTTCAGCGTCGGCTCCTCGAGGTCGGGAGCGGCGGGCACCCGACGTTCGCGGCCGCCGTGCAGCACCTCTTCGGCTCCCCGGGCAAGCTGCTGCGGCCGACGCTCGTGTTCCTCTCCGCCCGGTTCGGACCCGCCAACGGTCCCGAGATCGTCCTCAACCTCGCGCAGTCGCTCGAGCTGGTGCACACCGCGTCGCTCGTCCATGACGACATCGTCGACGAGGCCGAGCTCCGCCGGAACGTCCCGACCGTGAACGCCACGTGGGACGACGACGTCGCCCTCATCGTGGGCGACTACCTCTTCGCGAAGGCCTACGCGCTCGCGGCCGTGCTGCCCAAGCCGGAGGTGATCGCGATCGTCGCGCAGACCGTCTTCGCCCTGTGCGACGGCGAGCTGAACGAGGTGACCGCCACGCGCGCGCTGCCGAGCGAGTCGAAATACATGGAGCGCATCGAGCTGAAGACCGCGTCGCTCTACGCGGCGTGCTGCCAGGGTGCCGCGCTCCTCGCCGACGCCGAGCCGGAGCACGTCGCGGCACTGGGCGCGTACGGCACAAGCCTCGGGCTCGCGTTCCAGATCACCGATGACGTCCTCGACGTCGCCGGCGACGAGGCGGACTTCGGGAAGACGGTCGGTCGCGACCTCGCGGAGGGCATGCCGACGCTGCCGATGATCTACGCCGTCGATGAGACCGACGACCGCGAGCTCGGCGCGCGGATCGTCGCGCCGGGCAAGAGCACCGGTGAGATGCGCGAGCTGCTCCGGATCATCCGCGAGTCGGGGGGCGTGGAGCGCGCGCGAGCCAAGGCCCTGTCCTTCCACGACGACGCGGTCGCCTCTCTCTCCGCGTTGCCTGACCGGCCCGAGCGAGACGCCCTGCGGGACATCGCGGACTTCGTGGTGCGCCGGGTCCGCTAGCTCGGGCCTCCGGGACGACCGCCGCGGCGGCGACCGCCGCGACGGCGGCGGCGGCGCGGACGCTCGCCAGGCGCCGGCACCGGCGTCGCGCGTTCCGGACGAAGGATCTCATCGGAGCCGTAGGAGCCGGCCCCCCTCGTGTGCGCCGGCACGGGATCGAACGTCACGCCGAGCTCTTCGGCGGTGATCGTGGCCCGGCCGCCGTCCACCATGCCTACGACGATGGCCTCCTTGGTCATCGACACGCCCTGCACCTGCGCGCAGCCGCCGGTGCCGCATTGACCACCGACGCACGACGGGATGTGGAACGTGTCGCCGAGCTTGGGGAGCTTGCCCTTCACCTCTTGGTACGTCTCGAGCTCGTAGATGAGGCAGCACTTGAGACGGCCGCACACGCCGGTGAGCTTGCTCTGGTTGAGAGGCAGGTCCTGTTCCTTCGCCATCCGGATCGAGATGTTCGAGAACTTGTCGAGCCACGACGAGCAGCAGAGCTCGCGGCCGCAGGTGCCGACGCCGGTGAGGATCTTCGTCTCGTCGCGCGCGCCGAGCCGTCGTAGCTCGACGCGCGTCCCGAACTGCGCCGCGAGCTCGACGCTGAACGGCGCGAGGTCCAGGCCGGTCGCCTCCGTGGAATAGAAGACGACGACGTTGCCGCCGTCGAACTGCCAGTCGGTCCCGAGCACATGGACGTCGAGCCCGAGCCGCCGCGCCGTCTCGGCGGCCGATGTCGTCGACTCGGCCTCGCGCCGCTTGTGCTTCGCGAGCTCGAACTTGTCGCTCGCCGTGGCCTTGCGGACCAGCGTCCCGAGCGGCGGATCGACCTGGACGAGCGGCGAGTCGGTCGGCAGGATCTGCACCCGGGCGGCGTCCTGGCCGAGCTCGGTCTGCACGATCACCCACTCGTTGATCGAGAGCTCGTCGACCGGGCCGGGCTCGAAGAAGTACATCCGGCCAGCGGTCTGGAAGCGGGCGCCCACGACCGTGCGGGTCACCTGGCCGCTCCGTCCACGTACGGAAGCCTGAGGGCCAGGATCTCGAGCATCGCCCGCGGGTTCGCGTTCCAGAACAGGTCACGCCGGAGCTTCTGGACGAGCAATCCGGCGTCGACGAGGTCGCGCGCGTCCGTCGTCGCCGCCACCCGGCGGGTCTCGGCGACGCGGTCCGGACGGAGCGGGACGCCTTCGAGCCCGCGCGCGGTCACCGCGGCGTCGCGGAGCAGCTCGATCCAGTGGTCGAAGCGCGTCTCGATCGCCGCGGCCCGCTTCCGCGCGTCGCTCTCGTCCGCGAGGCTCGCTGCCCACGCGAAGCGTTCAGTGAGTCTGCTGCCGACGAGCTCGAAGAACTCCTTCTCCATCGCGCGGCGCGCCGTGCGCTCGCCACCGTCGTCTGTCGCGAGCCGGATCGCCATCCCGGGATGGCCCGCGGCCGCGGCCGCGACGGCATCGGCGTCCTTGATGCCGCGCTCGCGGAGCCCGGCCGCGATCTCGCTCGTCGCCACCGATCGGAACAGGAGCGGCTGCAGCCGCGACTGGATCGTCTCGTGGAGGACCGTCGGAGCCGGCGTGATGATGAGCAGCACCGCGTGCGTCGGCGGCTCCTCGAGCGTCTTGAGGAGCGCGTCCTGGCCGAACTCGTTGAGCTCCGAGGCGTCGTCGACCATCACGACACGCGTTCGGCCTTCGAGCGGACGAAGCGCGAGGTCCTGCTGCATCAGCCGCACCTGCTCGATGGAGATGTCCTTCAGCGCGGGGTCGCGGGTGACCAGCAGCACGTCCGGATGCACGCCGCGCTCGATCTTCACGCAGTTGAGACAGGTACCGCAGCCGCCTGACGGTCGCTTCGGATCGAGGCAGTTCAGCGTCTGCGCCAGCCGGACCGCCACGGTCCGCTTGCCGATGGATCGCGGGCCGAAGAGGCCGTAGGCGTGGGCCACGTCGCCGCGCGACGCGCGCGCACCCAATCGGTCGAGCATCGCGCGCTGGCCGATGACTCCCCGCATCGCGGTCATGCTAGCCGCGCAGCTCGATACGCGGCTTCTGTCTTCGCCGCGATGGCCGGCCAGGTGAAGCGCTCGTTCAGGCGCTCGCGACCGGCGGCGCCCATCGCCGCCGCTCGCGCCGGGTCGGCGAGCAGCGCGAGGATCGCGTGCGCGACGGCCCGGGGATCGTTCGTCGCGTGCAGTCCGTCGATCCCCTCGCGGACGACCTCGCGCAGTGGTGGGATGTCGCCCGCGATGACCGGCCGTCCCGCGCACCATGCCTCGAGGTAGACCTGGCCGAACGTCTCGTGCTCCGACGGCATCGCGAAGACCGTGGCCCGCGCGTACGCCTCCGCCTTGCGCGCTTCGCTCACGATGCCCGGCTCGGACCAGCGCGCGTCCGCGAGCGGCGGGGGCCCGAGGAAGCGGCGCTGCCCGATGACGACGAATCGCGCGTCGGGTCGCTCGCGCCAGACGAGCCGCGCCGCGGCGCGGAGGGTGTCGTACCCCTTGTACCGCTCCTTCCGGCCGACGAACAGGATCTCCGCCGTCTCTGGGGCGCGATGGGGGATCGGAGCGCGCAGGATCGGGCCGACGCCGGTCGCGAACGCGCGCCTCGCGCCGCGCGCGCGGTACCACTCTGCTTCCCAGTCGGTCAGCCCGATCACCGCGTCATCCCGCCGGTAGCGCGCGATGTCCGCGGCGCCGGTCCCGGAGAACGGCTGGCCCGGGTGGACGAGCGGCGTCTCCACGAATGCCGCGCCGGTGAAGCGTGCCGCGCGCTCGTACGGCGAGGCCCACTCGCGGGCCATGCAGTGGACGACGTCGGCCCCGGCGACGGCTGGTGCCAACCGATCCGGCCCGACGAGCGAGAGCGGGAGCGCCCCGTCCAGCAGTGCCGTCGGGCTCGCGATGAAGCGGTACGTCAGGCCCTCCTCCTCGATCGTCACGTCTCCTGGCGGAGCGCGATAGACGGCGGCCGGGATTCCCGCACGACGGTTCGCGGGCCGCAGTCCGACGAGGGTCACGTCGTGGCCGCGATCGCGCAGTGCCGTGGCGAGGGCGCGGGCCTGGGTTTCGGAGCCGCCGACCGTCGAGAGGAGCTTCTTCGCGATGAGGACGCGCACGGGTCGAGCCTAGGCGGCCGGGAGTTACGCGGCGGTCGTGGCCGGCTCGGTCCCGACCGCTGCCGCGTAGGCGGTCTCGACACGATCCATCACCGCGTCCCAGCTCCAGCGTGCCGCGACCTTCGCGCGACCGCGCTCGCCCATCGCGCGCGCGGACGCGGTGTCGTCCAGCAGTCGGAGGATCGCCCGCGCGACCTCATCGGCGCGCTGGCGAACGACGATGCCGTCGCCACCGTCGTCGATGACGTCGCGCAGTGCCGGGATGTCGCCGCCGATGACCGGCTTCCCGTGCAGCCAGGCTTCGAGGTAGCCGAGGCCGAACGTCTCGTGCCGTGACGGCATCGCGAACGCCGAGCAGGCCTCGAACGCGGCGTCCTTCTCGGGCGCCGACGCGTTCTCGACCTGGATCACGCGATCATCGGCGTACCGCTGGAAGTCGTCGAAGAACGTCGAGTAGAAGCCGGGCAGGCCCATGAACACGAAGCGCGCGTCGGGGTGCGTGCGCCACACGGCCTCGGTCGCGTCGAGCACCTGGATGTATCCCTTGTACCGCTCCTTGCGTCCGACGTAGAGGACGATGGGCGCGTCTGCCGGGATCCGGTGCCGCGCTCGGAATCCGGCGGCGTCTCCGCTGGCCGTCGCGTTCGGTCCCATCCCGGTCGTCACGACGCGCGCGGTGTCGATGCCATGAGCGCCGTACCAGTCCCGCTCCCAGTCGGTCATCGTGGTAATCCCGCTCGCGCGGCGGTAGCGCGCGAAGTCCGCGGCCGTGTCACCGCCGTGGAACTGTCCCGCGTGCGCGAGCGGCGTGAGCACGAGCGGGATCGCGAGCTCCTCGGCGACATCGACGCTCGAGTCGAGGTATTCCCGGCCGACGTTGTGGATCAGATCGCGGTCCTCCGCGTAACGCTCGAGGAGATCGCCGCGCATCAGGTCGACGAGCGTCGTGGCATCGGCAGCCATGCCGAAGATGCCGCCACGCGGCTTCACCTGCACGACCTCCACCCCCTGGTCGACGAACACCCGGTGGTCGTCGTACACGTTGGGCCCGAACGACGCCCCGCGGTACGCGGCCTCCTCCTTCTCGGTCGGCCACGCGCATACGACGCGCACGTCGTGGCCGCGCACGGCGAGCCGCGTCGCGAACTGGTAGGCGAGGCTTTCGGAACCGCCGATCGGGGAGTAGCCGCGCTTGGTGAACAGCAGCCTCATCGGACGGATGCAGAGCGCACGAGCGATGCCAGCTCGGCTCCTAGGAAGCGGCCGCGGAGTCTTCGACGCCGAGGAACTTGAACCATTTGCGCTCCCCGGCGCGGATGTAGCTGGAGAAGAGGTAGCTCGGGGTGGACGGGGGCCGGAATGGCTGCCGGGCCAGCGCCATCCGTGACTCCTGGATGGTCCGGCCACCCTTCTTGTGATTACAGCCCTTGCACGCCGCGACGACGTTCTCCCAGGTGTGCTGGCCGCCCCGGTGCCGCGGGATCACGTGGTCGAGGGTGAGGTCGTGGCCCCGCCTGCCGCAGTACTGGCAGGTGTGATCGTCACGGACCAGGACCTCCTTGCGGGTCATCTTCAGCACAGGGCGGGGACGCTTGATGTGGTAGGCGAGCCGAATGACCGATGGCGTCACGATCGATCTTCGTTCGCTCGTGACGATGTGTCCGTTCTGCTCGATGACGACGGCCTTCTGCTTGTCCAGGAGGACCACCGCACGCCGCACGTTGCATACGTTCAACGGCTGGTAATCCAGGTTGAGCACGAGGACGTTCGCGTCGACCACGCCCATGTTCCGATTTTAGGGGTGGAGCAGTACGATGGGTGTTCGGATGACGACCAACGGACGCCCGGGCTCGGGTTCGCCGACCCCGGGCGAACCCCACTCAAATGGACACAAGGCGGATACCTCCAGGGCGACCTGGACGGTGAAATCGGGCCTTGCCCAGATGCTCAAGGGCGGCGTGATCATGGACGTCGTCACCGCCGAGCACGCGAGGATCGCGGAGGACGCTGGCGCCGTCGCGGTCATGGCCCTCGAGCGCGTGCCCGCTGACATCCGCAAGGAGGGCGGCGTCGCGCGGATGAGCGACCCGCAGCTGATCACCGAGATCATGGACACGGTCACGATCCCGGTCATGGCGAAGGCGCGCATCGGTCACTTCGTCGAGGCCCAGGTGCTGCAAGCCATCGGCGTCGACTACGTGGACGAGAGCGAGGTCCTCACCCCGGCGGACGAGAAGTTCCACATCGACAAGCGGAAGTTCGACGTGCCCTTCGTTTGCGGCGCGCGCGATCTCGGTGAGGCGCTGCGGCGCATCAACGAGGGCGCGGCGATGATCCGCAGCAAGGGCGAGGCCGGGACCGGCAACATCGTCGAAGCCGTGCGCCACATCCGCGAGATCACCGGCGGCATCGAGGCTCTCGCGGCTCTCGACGAGTCGCAGCTCCGTGAGAAGGCGGCCGAGTACCGGGTGCCGCTCGATCTCGTCCGCGAGGTCGCGAACGCGAAGAAGCTTCCGGTAGTCCTGTTCTGCGCCGGGGGCATCGCGACGCCCGCGGACGCGGCGCTGATGATGCAGCTCGGCGCCGAAGGGAATTTCGTCGGCAGTGGCATCTTCAAGGCGTCCGACGACCCCGCCGATCAGCTCCGCCGCGCGAAGGCGATCGTCGAGGCGACGACCCACTTCATGGACCCGAAGCTCATCGCCGACGTGTCGCGCGGGCTCGGACAGGCGATGCGCGGCATCGCCCTCGAGACCCTCGCCGCTGGCGACCGCCTTGCCGTCCGCGGTTGGTGATCGCTTAGCTCGCGCCGGAGTCCTCGGCCTCCAGGGCGACTTTCGCGAGCACATCGATACGTTCCAGCGACTCGGGACCGAAGCGGTCGACGTCCGCCGTCCTGAGCAGCTCGATGACATCGATGCGCTCGTCATCCCGGGCGGCGAAAGCACGACGATCGGGAAGCTCGCAGCGCATTACGGCTTCATCCCCAAGCTCAAGGAGCGTGTCGCACAGGGGATGGCCGTCTGGGGCACGTGCGCGGGCGCCATCTTCATTGCCCGCGATGTGCCTGGCCACGCCCACCCGCTCGCCGAGCTCATGGACATCACGGTGCGGCGCAACGCGTTCGGGCGCCAGCTCGACTCGTTCGAGGCGGATCTCGACGTCCCGGCGCTGGGCGACAAGCCGTTCCACGCGGTGTTCATCCGCGCCCCGCAGATCGAGTCGGTCGGCGACGGTGTCGAGATCCTCTCGTGGCTGGGCGGCGACACGATCGTCGCGGCTCGCCAGGGCAACCTCCTCGCGACGTCGTTCCACCCGGAGCTCACGCGTGATGGCCGATTCCACGACTACTTCCTGAAGCTCGGGCGGGGCTAGGGCCGTGCCGGTCCGTCCTGCGATGCCGACGGACCTCCCGAGGGTGACCCGGTTCCTGTCGACCGCGAGCCGCGAGCCCGACGCGATCCTCGGCTCGGTGCTGCCCCAACCGCTCGTGTCGAGCGCCCTCGCCGGCTGGCGGAAGCTCCTTCCTGGAACGATCGGCGTGCGCGGCCGGCTCCGGCTGTACCTCGAGGAGTACCGCGGCCGGCTGTGCGCGGTGGCCCTCGTCTATAGCGGCCGCCGGCCCGAGTGGGTCATCCTGGCGCTCGCCGCGGTCCCGGATCCCGGCGGCGCCGAGGGCTCGTTCAAGCTGCTGTCGCACATCTCCGCGTCCGCGGCGCAGCGGGGGCAGCTTCGCCTCTTTGGCGCGGTCGCCGATGCCGCGATCAGCGCCCCCGCGGCCGGCACGGCGCGCGCGCGCGAGACGTTCTTCCAGGCGGGCTTTTACTCGTACACGCGCGAGACCTGGTACGCGGCACCGCGGGCGCCGCTCCGCGCTCCGGCGCGCAAGCTCGACGGGCACTACGCGCGCCGCCGGGACGCCCACGATCTCTTCCGCTTCTACGTCGCGACCACGCCGCACGCGGTCCAGCGAGCCGAGCAGCTGACCGTCGAGGATTTCGACATCGGCCGCCGGGCCGGCGCGTTCGACCCGCCATTCCTCGTGAGCGGCAACCCGCTCGCGATGCGCCGCGAGAACGCGATGGTCGTGGGTGGGGAGCCGCGGCTCGGCGCGTTCGGCGTGAGCTTCCGCGGCCTCGACAGTCATCCGCACGTCGTGAAGGCGCGCTCGGCCGATGGCGACACCGACCTCGCGCGCGACGTCGTGCGCGCGACGACGCTCGAGCTCCCGAGTGGCCGGCCGATCACGTCGCCCGTCCGGTCGTACGAGGAGCACGTCGCTCGGGCGCTGCTCTCGGAGGGCTTTCGCGAGATCGCCACGGCTATGCTCTTCGTCAAGGAACTGGCCGTTCGCATCGAAGAGCCGGCATTGGCGCCGGTGGTGGTGAGATGACGATCGAACGCGACGATCTGGACGCGATCCTCGACGCGCTTCCCCCTGACGTGTGCCAGCGGGTGCGCGCGCTGGAGGACCTCAACGGCATTCTCGAGATCGTCATGGATCTCGGTCGCATCCCCGAGGCGCGTTTCGCCGGGCGCGAGGAGCAGCTCTCGCACCGCGAGGTGACGGCCGAAGACCTTGCGTACGTGATCTCCCGGATCGGGCAGTTCGGCGGCGACAACCGCGCGGGCATCGAACGGACGCTTCACCGGATCAGTGCGCTACGCAATCGCGCCGGCAAGGTCGTGGGGCTCACGCTTCGGGTCGGCCGCGCGGTATACGGGACGATGGAGATCATCCGCGACGTCGTGGAATCCGGGAAGAGCATTCTGCTGCTTGGCCGGCCCGGCGTCGGCAAGACGACGCTCCTCCGCGAGGTCGCCCGCGTGCTCGCCGACGATCTCGGCAAGCGCGTGGTCATCGTCGACACGTCGAACGAGATCGCTGGCGACGGCGACATCCCGCATCCGGGGATCGGCCGAGCCCGGCGGATGCAGGTCGCGACGCCGAGCCTCCAGCACGCGGTCATGATCGAAGCGGTCGAGAACCACATGCCCGAGGTCATCGTCATCGACGAGATCGGCACCGAGCAGGAGGCGGCGGCGGCGCGCACGATCGCCGAGCGCGGCGTCCAGCTCG
>Ga0207646_10006531_pt1 | contig 12036 bp, 12 predicted proteins | sample KBSK5502metaG_FD_184343 | JGI IMG/M metagenome (GOLD analysis project Ga0207646, IMG submission 184343) | Corn, switchgrass and miscanthus rhizosphere microbial communities from Kellogg Biological Station, Michigan, USA - KBS K5-50-2 metaG... | ecosystem: Host-associated > Plants > Roots >...
TGGAGCGCGCTGCTCGTCATCGGTCTGATCTCAGGCGTGATCGCCTACCTCGGCGGACGGGCGTTCAAGGCCGACTTCACGTTGGCCGACGGCCTGATGTGGGGGCTCGACCTGGCGCTCATCTGCATGGTCTTCGGTGGCGTCGCGTTGCTGATCTCGCAGTTCACGCACGAGCGCGGGCCCGCCGCGGGGGCCACCGGAGCCCTGCTCGTCGTCTTCATCGTCGTCGACATGGTGCACCGGGTAATTCCCGGCACCGATTGGTTTTCGCGCCTGTCGCCGATCTACTACTACAACCTCAGCAAGCCCCTGATCACCGGCTACGGCTCGAGCGCCGGCGGGATGCTCGCGATGCTCGCGATCGCGGTTGTCCTCACCGGTGCCGGGATCTGGCTGTTCGTGCGCCGGGACGTCGGTGACGTGGTGAAGGTCCCCTGGTTGGATCGCGTCGCGCGTCCGGCGGCGCCGAGCAGGTCGCTGCCGGTTGGCGAGTGGTCGCTGCGGTCCGTCTACACACGCAGCCTGGGCATGATCGCCGTGCCGACCTTCTGGTGGACCCTCGGCTTCGCGGCATTCGCCGCGTGGATGATCGTCGCGGTCAACCAGCTGGCGAGCAAGATCAACGCGTTGCTGGCCACCGCTCAGAGCTCGCCCGCCATCTCCGTCCTGAAGAACATCGGCGGTGGCAGCTCGACCCAGCTGAACGGGCTTCTCCTCGGGGCCATGTTCGAGCTGATGCCGGTGCTCCTCATGGCGTTCGCGGTGACGCAGGTCAACCGCTGGTCGGCGGACGAGGACGAGGGGCGGCTGGAGATCGTCCTGTCGACCCCGCAGTCCCGGCCCGCGGTGCTCCTCGGCCGCTTCGCCGCGCTCGCCACCGCGACGCTGATCGTCGGGGTCGTGACGCTGGTGACGGCGGCTGTCGCCGCCGCCATCGGAGGGGTGGCCCTGGATGGCGGCAACCTTGCCGCGGCCACGCTCGGGATGATCCCGCTCGGCCTGCTGATCGCCGCCATCGGCTACCTCGCCGCAGGCTGGCTGCGCACAGCGGCAGACACCGGCCTGCTGAGCTTTCTCCTGGCGGCCTGGTTCTTCATCAGCTTCATCGGGCCCGACCTCAAGTGGCCGGACGCCACCTTGCGTCTCTCGCCCTTCTACTACTACGGAACGCCGCTCCTCCACGGCATGGAGCTGGCGAACCTGGCCGTCGTGATCGGCGTGGGGGCCGTCGCTCTGGCGCTCGGCTCGCTGCGATTCGCGCGCAAGGACATCGCGGCGTAGGCAGGCCTCAGCCTGGCGGGCGGGGCCTCCACGAGACTCCGTCCCACCAGTGGGAGCCGTCGGGTGACAGCGGCACGCCCGGCGGCATCCGGGTCTCCGCGTCCTGCCAGGACATCCCATCCCACCAGTAGCGCCGGTCAGGCGAAAGGCTCACCGAGGCGAGCGCCGGCTGTGGCACCGGACGCCGCCTGCGCAGCACGATGGTGAGAACGACCGCCGCGACGATGATCGCGATCAGGCCTGCCCCGATGGCCACGATCACGATCGTGTTCACGATCCCTGACCCCAGGGCGTTGACTTCGTTCGTCGGCTCAGGGATGACGCTGAGCTGGCGCGACGCCTGGTCCATCAACGTCGCATGGTCCGGAGTCGTCTTGCCTGCCAAAGCAACGGCCGACAGGTAGTCACCCGACGTGAAAACGATCACGTCGGTGTACGTACCATCGGCGTCGGGCCCGCTCGTGACCTCATAGGCGGCGCTCCCGAAGCCGGGCACGGTCCTGTACGAGGTGAAGTTCTTGTCCTTCTTGTCGGCCGCTTCCGACTGGCCCAGGCGGTAAGCCGCCCAGAATATCGACGAGTAGCGCTCGAGCCGATCGAGGAGCGCCAGCCCCGGCGATGCCGTCCACGACTTGTCGTACGCGTCGACGAAACCCTGGACCCGGTTTGCCTGACCGCCATAAAGATCTTCTTTGGTCTTGGGACCCGTTTCCGCGGCGTACACCTGCCACGACGCGTCCGGCGGTCCCAGGATCAGGTCGGCGGTCGCGGTGTCAGCGCTGACCGCGACGATCTGCGCCAAAGCCAGTAGGCAGGCCACTCCAACCCCGCCGGCTCGAGACCACATGCGACGCAGCATATGGTGGGTGCCTCTCAATCAAGTGTTTAATTGGGCGCCATGGCCCAGCTGGCGACTCAGAAGGATCGCCGCGGTGCGCTCGTTCGCGCCGCGTACAACCAGATCGCCGAGCGCGGCTTCGAGGGGCTGCGCACCCGTGAGGTGGCAGCCGAGGCTGGCGTGAACATCGCCACTCTGCACTATTACTTCCCGACCAAGGAGAAGCTGATCGAGGGCGTGGTCGAGCACGCGATGGAGCGGTTCCGCACAACCCTCGCCCCTCACGGTTCGCCCTCGGATCAGCTGCGCAACCACCTGCGGTCGGTCAAGCGCCTCGTCCAGGACGAGCCGGAGCTCGGCGTCGTCATGGGCGAGCTCGCGCTCCGGTCGGCCAGGGACCCCGGGATCGCGCGGATCATGCGCGAGACAAACGAAGGCTGGCACCGCATCGTGCGGGGCCTGCTGCGCCGGGCGGCCAAGGAGGGCAACCTTCGGCCGGAGATGGACAGCGATGAGGTGGCCGCGATGGTCGTGGCAACGCTGAGGAACCTGACGCTGCCGATGGCATCCAGCGGGCCACGAGGCGACCAGGCGCTGCGCCAGCTGGAGCGCTGGCTTGGCGTCGACGGAGCGACGCGGCGTCCCGCCAGGAAGCGTTCAAGCAACTGATTGACCGACGTGCTATCGTGGAGTCAATCAAATGATTGACTCCGGAGGTGAGGACGTGGTGACGCAGCAATCCCGGCCGCAGGTCCCGCCGTTCGTTCCCGTGTTCAGCCCGCTGGCTCTGGGCATGATCCGTATGGGCGTGCCGCTCGGTCCTAACGCCCTGCTGGCGGTGCGGGGGCGCAAGTCAGGGCTGATGCGCACCAACCCGGTGGCGGTGATCGCCCGCGGCGGCCGGCGCTGGGTGATCGGCACCTTCGGCGACGTCAACTGGGTGCGCAACCTCCGCGCCGCGGGCGAGGCGATGCTCACGACCGGACGCCGGCGGGAGAGCCTGCACGCGGTCGAGCTGACGCAGGCCGAGGCCGCCGACTTCTTCGCCTACGTGCTCGTTCCGTACGTCGGGAGCTCCGCCGTCAAGCGGTGGGTGCTCTCCCTGCTGGGGGCGAGCGACATCCTGAGAGATCCCGTCGGCGCGGCGTCGAGCCGCCCGGTGTTCGAGCTGCGCTAAAAAAAGGCGGAGCGGACCCGATACAGGCCCGCCCCGAACAAACCGGCTTACGAGATGAGGGCGTCGGCCTCCGCGAGCAAAGCCTGTCCCTTATCCACCAGGGGCTGCGCCTGCTGCTGGGTGATCGCCTGACCGTTGAACTCGGCGCCTTCCAGCAGCGCGATCATCTGCGCCGCCAGGGCGTTGCGCTGGTTGTTGAGCGAGATGAGCTGGTTCTCGAGGTTCACGTAGCGGCTGTCATCGGACGAGCTGCCGCTCTGGATGGCCTGCGTCGATGCCGCCAGGGTCGCGAGCGCGAACTGGCCGACTGAGGCGTCGATCTGCTTGTAGATCACGGCCAGCTTGGCGAATCCGCCGCTCAAGCGCGTTGCGGTCGGGCGGGCCCATCCGTCCAGGTCCTCGGTAAGCACCCGGCCATCGTGTGAGTAGTCGTCCTGCAGGCCGGTCAACGACATGATCGTGGGGCGGATGTCGGTGTGGTCCGACCACGTGCTGCCGTCCACGCCGAGGTTGGTGACGCCAGGCCCGACCATGCCGAGCCACGTGGTGGTGATCTCGGGCTGGACGTCACCGTGGTTCCAGGCGAAACCCGGGCTTTCGGCCACGCACGGATTGGTCGTGGGGCAGGTTGGTCCGCCGTGGAAGATGAAGTAGTCGGGATTGCCGAACAGCGTGAAGGTCGGGGTGCGCGCCGGGTCGGACGTGACCATGTGCAGGATGCTCTCCTCGACCGGGTCGGCGAGGAACTGCGCGATGGTGTCCGTGTTCCCGGTGATGGGATTGACCGCGGTGAGCTGCGCGCTCGCCCGCTCGAAGGTGCGCGTGACGGCCGCGTCGCGCGCCGGGTTGCCGGTGATGTAGACGGTCGGCGCGTCGTCGCTGTGCACGTTGAAGGGAGTCGTGACCCCCTGCTCGGTCGCGAGCAGTCCGGTCATGTTGGTGCTGACCTCGCCGATCTTGCTGTAGCTGCAGGCAACGGTCACGCCGTCGCAGCCCGCAGGGGTCGCGGGACCGCCCGCGAAGTGGTCGCCCTCGTCCGCCGTGAAGACGAAAAGCGTGTTGCTCTTGTTGATGCCGTCGTTCGCGAGTCGCGTGAAGAACTTGCCGAAGGCTTCGTTGTACGCAGCCAATGCGGCCACGTATCCGGCCTGCCCCGGCCCGTATGCGGGTCCGTGCGGGTGCTTGTCGTGTGCGTCGGAGATATACGCGTACGTGATCGGGACGCCGTGCTCCTGCATGGCCGCGACATACGACAGGGAGACCGCGGCCGACATGCCGTCGAAGCCGGGGAAGCCTAGATGGCCGGCCTCGTCCTTGATCGTGTTGCCGTCCAGGTCCGTCATCGGGTTTCCGCCGTTGATGACGGGCACGACGTACTTGGCCCCGAACAGGCCGCTGTAGTCGGTGTAGCCGCCCGGCTCGTCAGGCAGTTTGTCTGCCACGCCGCCGTTGGCGGTCGAGCAAAGGGAGTTGCCCAGCGCGCAATGGACGCCCAGGCCAACGAAGTCGGCGAACGCCTTACACGGCAGAGCACCAAAGACGAAGCAGTCAGGGGTGACCTCGTTGGCCTGCGGCGACCCGGCGCCGAAGACCGTCGGGATGTCGGTGGCGACGTTCTCGAGCACCGTGTTCGCGGTGGCCACCTGGCCCACGTTGCACCCGGCTCGCGTGTATGGCACCCACGGAGCGGGCGCGTTCTTGCCGCCGGCCGTGAGCATGTTGAACTTGGTGTCGGTCGGTGTCGATGTGTTTGGGTCGAAGATCGGGTCGGTCCAGTAAGCGAACGAGACGCCGAGATTGGTGGTTCCGGAGGGGTTGAAGTAGCGGAAGCTGTTGGACACCGGCACGCCCATCCGGTCGCCGTAGACACCGGTGAACGAAGTGAGGATGTCGGTCGCGGTGTGCGAGATCAGCGGCGTGTGGTGGTTGGGCGACAGGACGCCGTTGCCCTCTATGAAGTTGAGCACGTTCGGCATCTGCTCGAGGTCGGACGGGACGTTCGGGTTGTCACGCGTGAAGTGCGTGTTGTCGAACTGGATGTAGATGACGTGCTGGATCTGTCCCTTCGCCGAGTTGAGCTGGCACCCACCCGGGCTCGCGGCAGTCACAGCTGGGGCTCCGCCCGCACCGACCACGAACGCGGTTGCGACCACGCTTGCGGCAGCGGCGAGATTGGATAGCTTGCGACAGAGATTGGCTTTCACCTACACCCTCCGTTTTCAAACCGGTAGCCACCGGAATCCCCGCAGGCCTGCATCGATTGTCGTCGCGCCGGCGGCTCGTTGCAAGTCAGTCTTGCCGCGCTGCGTTAACGGATCGCGATCATTCCGCGTTGTCGCGTTGAAGCCAAAATAACGCCATGGCAAGGCTTGCGCTCGAGACCCCGACTCTCGCCGATGTAGTCGCGGCGCGCGATCGAATTCGGCCCTACCTCCCGGCGACACCGCTGCGGAACTACCCATCCCTCGACCGGCTTACCGGCGCGGAGGTGTGGGTCAAGCACGACAACCTGCTTCCGACCGGCGCATTCAAGGTTCGCGGCGGCGTGAACCTGATCGCCCAGATGGATGAGGCGACCCGGGCCCGCGGTGTGATCGCCGCTTCCACCGGCAATCACGGCCAGTCGGTGGCTCTTGCTTCGCGGCTGTTTGGCGTTCGCGCCATAGTGGTCGCGCCCGAAGGCGCGAATCCCGTGAAGGTCGAGGCCATGCGCGATTTCGGCGCCGAGGTGCTGCTGCATGGCCGCGACTTTGACGAGGCCCGCGAGCACTGCGAGCGGCTCGCGGCTCAGCACGGCTATCGCTATGTCCACTCGGGCGACGAGCCGCACCTGATCGCGGGCGTCGGCACGCACACGCTCGAGATCCTCGAGGAGCGTCCCGACATCGACGTTGTGATCGTGCCCATCGGGGGCGGCAGCGGCGCGGCGGGCGCCTGCATCGTGGCCAAAGCCACGCGGCCGGGCATCGAGGTCATCGGGGTGCAGTCGGCCCAGGCGCCGACCGCCCACGACTCATGGCGCGAGCGCAAGCTCGTCGAGAGGCCGAACACGACCGACGCGGAGGGCCTGTCGACCCGAACCGCGTTCGAGCTGCCTCAGCGCATCCTCCGCGAGCTGCTCGACGACTTCGTGCTGATGAGCGACGAGTCGATCCTGGACGCCGTCGCGATCATGATCGAGAAGACCCGCACGCTCGTCGAGCCGGCGGGGGCCGCACCGCTCGCAGCGCTGCTGTCTCCTGAGCTCCGCGATCGCGTTCACGGCAAGCGCGTCGCGCTCATCTGCTCCGGCGCGAACATCAGCCCCGCGCAGCTGCGCGCGGTGATGGCGAGGGGTCAGTCCGCCTCGGGACGGTAGGGCGCCTTTGCCTCGAGACTGCCGACGTAGATGGGCAGCTTCTTGTGCCCGAGCATCTGGCGGATCGCCTGGATCTCGCCGATGTGAAACCAGTAGTGGTACGTCATGCGCTTGACGGCGTCGCCCTGCGTCTGGCCGACCGATTTGCCGTTGATGGGCAGGTCCTTCAACAGGTCCTTCGTGCTGAGCGCGTCGAGGAACGGCTCCGAAGCCTTGGTGACCTTCCGCCAGATCCTGAGCATCGCCGCGAGGGATGGCGTGCTCATCGGGGCGCCGGAATAGAACTCCTCCTGCAGCTCGGGCACGAGCAGGATCCCCTGAGGTCGGTACAGCGTGGTGCGCTGCTCATGCCACGCGAGGTGGCCGACGATCCAGCCGATCGAGTTCATCTGCCCGAAGTGGCGGGCGCCCTCCTTCTCAGTTATGCCTGAAAGGCCGCGACGCCATTCGCTGCGGGTGAAGCGAAGCTGGTCGACCACGGGATGCGTCATCGGTTGACCCACATATCATCCGCGCTGTGGTGACGGTTGACGACGTTCGGCGTCTGGCTGTGACCCTGCCGCGCACCACCGAGGGTTTTGTCGGCGGCAGGGTGAAGTTCTACGTCGGCCGCATCGTCTACGTCTCGTTCTCGCGCGATGGGACGGTGATGGGATTCGGGTTCCCGAAAGACCAGCGCGACTGGTTGGTTGGAGGCGCGCCTGACAAGTTCATGCTGCCCGAGGGCGGCGACCTCCGCTACCACTGGATGCTCGCACGGATGGAAAAGCTCGACCATAAGGAGATGCGTGAGCTGGTCATCGACGCGTGGCGCATGGTCGTGCCGAAGAGCGTCGCGGCAGCGTACGAGGAGGCATCGTGAGAATGACGACGGTGGACGACCTGGCGCTGGCCGACCTGAACTTTGCCGAGATGTGCCGCGGTATCTCGCGCGCCGCGGGTGGGCGCGTGCTCGACGTCGACGGCCTGGTGATGTGGTCGGGCACCCATCCCTCGCCCGCGCTCATCAACGGCCTCATCCGCACTGGCGACGCATTTCCGCCGGCAGCCGAGGTTTTCGACCTGGCGGACCGCTGGTTTGGCGAGATCGGCCACAAGTACTCGGTGCACGTGCGCGTGGGCAAGGACGACGACCTCGAGGCGGCCGCGAACGAGCGAGGCCTTGCGCACATGCTCGATTTGCCGGTGATGGTTTTCGAGGGGCCGCTGCCCGACTTCACGGTTCCTGCCGGCTACACGATGGCTCCCGTGACGGACGCCGCCGGAGTTCGTGACGTTTTGGAGGCGGTGGCGGTTCCGTTCGAGATGCCCGACGAGATCGCGAGCGTGCTGGCCCGCCCTGCAGCCGTTCTTTCTCCGTTCACTGGGGCGGTCGTCGCTCGTGATGGCGATGGGAAGCCGGTGGCCGCAGCCTGGACGCTGGTCAGCCACGGCGTCGCCGGCATCGGCCTGGTAGGCACCCTCGAGCGGGCACGCGGCCGCGGGCTCGGCACCGCGGTGACGTGGGGGGCGATGCGCGCCGGCTATGAGATGGGCGCGACGCGAGCGGCGCTGCAAGCGTCAGGCATGGGGCATCCCGTGTATTTGCGCATGGGATTTCGCGATGTCGGGAGGTACAGGATCTTCGCTGACATGGCGGGCCACTAGCTGCCTGGAGGGACGTCCCTCAGCTGAGTGAGGCCAGCACGAAATAGGTCGGGCTGTCCTCCAGGTCGAGGTCCTGCCGTGCGCCCATCCAGACCAGGTTCAGACCGAAACGGTCGAGCCTTGCTTCTGTGTCCTCTGGCGCATGGCCGGTTCGCACATCATCGACCACCTGCACTGTCACGCTGCCATCGGGGAGCCGGTAGTCCACTTCCATCTCGCTCGAGCCATCCGGCCGTCTAAGCAGGCGAACCCCGTCATGCCGCCCGGAGGAAAGCCAGTGCGGGTTCATCAGCTCCATGCCCACCCGGCCAAGCGGCCGGGTATGCCGCACCGCTGCGGCGAGGTTCTCGTCCTCGGCAAGGATGCTGGACGGACCGATGACGAGGTCGAACTTGCGTCCCAGCGCCAGGTTCGCGATCAGCGTTTGCTCAGCGTGGATGCCGGCGTCTCGCCGGCGCAGGTGCGCGAGCATGCCTGGATGAGCGTCCACTCCGACCAGCTCAATTCCGAGGCGGTGCAGCGGGACTGCGATGCGTCCGGTGCCGATACCCAGGTAAAGCACCGGCGGCTTCGCCGACTGGCACCAATCCAGCCAGGGGAACAGGTCCTCCTCGTCCGGCAGCGCCGCGTACAGAGCGGCGAAACCGGGGTCAGGGTGGAGCGGATCGTCCCGGACTCGCATGCAGCGAGTATCGCGAATGTCGCAACGGGCTTCGATTTGGTGGACCCGAGGGGATTCGAACCCCTGGCCTCGTGAGTGCGATTCACGCGCTCTCCCAACTGAGCTACGGGCCCACGCCAAGAGGAATCGCCAGTATGCCACCACACACGGAACAGCCGGCCTGTGGCGACCGATTCATATACTCGCGACGATGGCGTTCCTCTTCAAGAGCAAGAAGCTGCCCGAGGGTGTGGATCCCGCGCGCATCCCGCCCGGCCAGACGCTGACCGCACCCGACCGCTGGCCGCTGCTGCACTTCGGCCCTGTGCCGAACACCGACATCGCGAAATGGGATCTGAAGGTGTTCGGGGCGGTCGAGCACGAGCTGCGGCTCGACTACGGCGAGCTGCGCGCCCTTCCTTCCAAGGACGTGGTCGCCGACATCCACTGCGTGACCGCATGGAGCAGGCTCGGCGACACCTGGACCGGCGTCCCGATCAAGGAGATCCTCGACCGGGTCAAGCCCAAGGCCGAAGCCAAATACGTGATGGCCCACAGCGAGTACGGCTACACGACCTCGGTTCCGGTCGACGTGCTCGACTCCGAAGAGAACCTGCTCTGCTACGGATGGAACGGCCACGACCTGACGCCCGAGCACGGATGGCCGCTTCGGCTGTTCGTGCCTTCGAAGTACTTCTGGAAGTCGGCCAAGTGGCTTCGCGGGCTAGAGTTCATGGAACGCAACCGGCTTGGATTCTGGGAGCAGCGTGGGTACCACGACGAGGCCGATCCCTGGAAGGAGACACGCTACTGGTAGCCGCGGTCTGACCGCCGGCTCGCCGCTCGTCACGTTCACCAGCGACTTCGGTACGGGCTCTCCGCTTGTGGCCGCGATGAAGGCCGTCGTGCTCGCGGGCTGCCCGAACGCGGTGCTGGTCGACGTCAGCCATGAGGTCCCACGATTCGACGTCTCCGCCGGCGCATTCATGCTTTTCGCTGGCACTCGTCATTTCGGAGGCGATTCGGTGCACCTCGTCGTCGTCGATCCCGGCGTCGGCACCACGCGGCGCCGGCTGGCCCTGCGCGCGGGCGGCCGCTATTACGTCGGTCCGGACAATGGGTTGTTCGGCATCGTCATCGAGGAGGTCGGGCTGCAGCAAGTCGTGGAGCTCGCTCCTCGTCCGAGCGGCGCGCCAACGTTTGAGGGTCGGGACGTTTTCGCGCCCGCGGCGGCGGCGCTCGCGTCAGGCGTGCCGCTCGAGTCGCTGGGCCCACACACAGACCCGCCCACCATGCTCGACAACTCGTCACCCCGGATCCTGTGGGTCGACGGTTTCGGCAACCTGGTCACCAACCTGAAGCCGCCGATCAGGCCGATGAAGGTGCACAACCACTACGTCACGGCATCGGCGATGACCTACGCCGAGGCACGGCCGAACGAGCCGTTCGTTTACCTGGGGAGCATGGGCTACCTGGAGATAGGGGTGCGTGAGCAGCGGGCCGACCGGATGCTTGGCGCTCGCTCCGGCATGAAGGTGGAGCTGCTCTAGCCGCGCCTTAACAGGCTGGGTTGGTTTGTGCGCACGCCCTCGGTAGCGTGTCGCCCGCTGTGGCTCGAGCGGCTTGTCTGCGTAGGGTCCTCTCCTCCCCCAGGCGAGGCCTCCGATGTGGCGGGGTCTTGCTCATCCCCCTATGCCTGGTGGGCTGCTCGGGCCCGGCTCCCCCCGTGCCGGCGATGGCGGTGGCGGCGGTGGGAGCTCAGATGGCGGAGCCTGTTCGGCTCTGGCAGGACGCGTCCATCTTCCAGCTGGTCGGCCGCCTGATCGCCCACGCGAAACAGCGCGTGTATGTCGAGATGTACGAGCTCGGCCGTGGAGACCTCGTGCGTGGGCTTGCGGGCGATCGACTGGGTGGCGCTGACGTGCGTGTCGTCACCGATCCGACGGTCAACGCGAGCCGCGTCTCGCTCGATGCGCTGCAGAGGTCGGGCGTCGCCGCGCGCTTCTATCCGGTCGACGACACGGCGCACCAGATCGACCACGTGAAGCTCCTCATCGCCGATGGCGTGGCCGTCGTCGGCGGAATGAACTGGGGAACGCACAGCGATCGCAACCACGACTACGTGCTCGAGACCAGCGACGCCGTCGAGGTCGACCGATTGGTGCGGATCTTCGAACAGGACTGGTCGCTGGCCGGTGGCGAGCCCCGACTGGTGCCACCGGACGTGGCATCCCGAGTCGCCCAGACAGCGCCCGGTGAAGAGATCCGGCGTCTGCTCACGGCTGCGTTCCGAGCCGCTCGGGTCCGCCTGTGGGCCGAGGTCTACACGCTCACCGATTCCGACGTGCTGCTCGCGCTGGCTTCGGCATACCAGCGCGGCGTCGACGTGAAGGTGCTGCTGGATCCGAGCCAGCCCTACAACCGGCGCAGCTACGACGGCTTGCGCTCGGCCGGCGTGCCGGTGCGCTGGTATCCAGTGCCCGTCGGCACGCTGCTGCACGCGAAGATCGGGCTGTTCGACGCCGAGCTGCTGCTGGGGTCGGCCAACTGGACGTACAGCGGGCTCGACGTGAACCACGAGCTGGACATAGAAACCCAGGACCCGCAGGCGGTGGCCGCCTACGGGTCCCGGTTCAGTCTCGATTGGGCGCGATCGCCGGCGGCCTAGGCACCCCCGGTCGAGAGGTTCTCGATGAAGGTCGTGTTCTGGGTCAGGCTCTGCTGCTCGATCTTCTGGAAGAGGAACGACACATCTTCCAGCACGGTGTCACCCGAGCTCCGCTGGCTGACCTCCGAGACGAACGCGTTCGTCAGCGTGACGCGGTAGAAGGCGACCTCCTTGCCTGTCCTGTCGGTCCGGGAGAAGTTGATCACCACACTGGTCAGCCGCTCGCCGGTCGCGGCGGCGCCCAGGAACTGCGGCGACGAGCCGCCCATCGTGTGCGTGATGGTCACGGGCTTCTGCGTGACCTTGCCCGCACCAGCGGCCCCAGTGCCCGAGCCGAGGGTCATGCTGTTCTGCAACCCATAGGAGTACGCCAGCACCGTGATGTTGCCGCCGCGGGTCCCGGGTG
>Ga0207646_10006532_pt1 | contig 12035 bp, 12 predicted proteins | sample KBSK5502metaG_FD_184343 | JGI IMG/M metagenome (GOLD analysis project Ga0207646, IMG submission 184343) | Corn, switchgrass and miscanthus rhizosphere microbial communities from Kellogg Biological Station, Michigan, USA - KBS K5-50-2 metaG... | ecosystem: Host-associated > Plants > Roots >...
CGAGCCGGCGGGCGTGGACCATACCGCGCCGGATCAGACGACGAAGGACGTAGCCCCGCCCATCGTTTGCCGGTGCCACGCCGTCGGCGAGCAGCATCGTGCTGCCCCTCGCATGATCGGCCAGCACCCGAAGCGAGGCGTCGATATCAGGATTGGTGCCGTAGGGTTTGCCGGCTTCTTCCGCCCAGTGCTGGATGAGAGGCTGGAACAGATCCGTCTCGAAGACGCCCTTTCGGTAGCTGTTGACGACGGCCGTGATGCGCTCGAGGCCCATCCCGGTATCGATCCCCTTCTGCTCCAGCGGGGTTCGCGTTCCCGACTCGTCGCGATTCCACTGCATGAAGACCAGGTTCCAGATCTCGAGGAAGCGGTCGCAGTACTCGCAGTTTGGGCCGCAGTCGGGCCGGCCACAGCTGTATTCCTCACCCCAGTCGTAATGGACCTCAGAGTCCGGACCACATGGTCCGGTCGGGCCAGCGGCCCAGAAGTTGTAGTCGTCGCCAAAACGCCGGATCCGCTCTTCGGGAATCCCCGTCCTCTTCCAGAGTTCGAAACTCTCGTCGTCGTCGTTGTGGATGCCCGCCCAGAGCCGCTTCTCGTCGAGGCGCAGCTCTTTGGTCAGGAACTCGTAGGCGTAGGGAATCGCCTTCTCCTTGAAGTAATCGCCGAAGGAGAAGTTGCCGAGCATCTCGAAGAAGGTCAGATGGTGCCCGTCGTGTCCGACGAGGTCGATGTCGACCGCGCGAAAGACTTTCTGACAGGTAGTCGCCCGCGGGAAGGGCGGCTTAGCCTGGCCGAGAAAGTAGGGCTTGAACGGGACCATCCCCGCACTGGTGAACAGCAAGGTAGGATCGCCGAACGGGATCAGGGAGGAACTCGGTAACACCTTGTGGTCCCGCTCTTTGAAGAAGTTGAGAAAACGCTGGCGGATTTCCGCGCTCGTCATATCTGGCCTGCGCGCTTCGTCATTGTACTGAGTTCGAATCCTACCGACCCAGCCATTTTCACGATTTGCCGCTGAGGCGAGTGCAGTTGGAGCCTAGAAGCTTGGGTATCGTGGAGGCCATGGCCTTCTGGTCCAAAAGAGCGCCGGCAGGTGCAGACCTCGCGAAGCGAATCCGCCAGCTGGCTGCGCTAGATCAGCGTTCCGGGATCACCTTTCACCAAGTCAAGGACGATGCCGGGCAACTGGCAGCCCAGTTGCTGTCTCTTGACGACGGGAGTTATGCCGACGCCCTACGCGATCTGCTAAGAAGCCCGGCCGGGGTGTTTCGCGCCTACCACCTTCCTGCCGCGGTGTTTGGAACGCCTCGAGCACGGGCGACTCTGCGCACGGCCAATGACGTCAAGCTCGTCGCCGAAATTCTCTCGCAAGCCTATGGGCGGCAGGGCTTGCGTGCCCAAGCGCGTCCTTTTCCCTTCCTGATGGGCCCGCTCAAGACCCTCCTGGTTGCCGCCGTCGGGGGGGTCGACGAGAACGACCCCGCGCTGGAGTCCGCGATGTCGTCGTTAGCTGACTTGTTAGCCCTTGAGCATCCGGCTCTTGATGCGGTGACGGGCCGATGCGCGCCACGACTTCGGCAGCTTTCCCGGGCTCGTTTTGAGTCACTGCTGCGTCGATGGCTGGAAGCGGGACGGTGCCTGGCAAAGCAGATGGCGGTCATCCGTGCAGCTGTTGGCGAAAACAGCATTGCTTTCGAAGATTTGCTACTCGTCCTCCTCGATGCTCCGCAACCCGACCCCACTTCGGGTTGGCAAGCTCGCTGGGCGTCCGTACGTCGGTCAGTCGATAGCGCGCAAATGCGCCAGATTGTTATCGGCTTGATCGAAACCGGATTGTCAGTACGGTGGCTCGGCGACGGTGAAGCGGTTTCGCTAACGAGGGGTGCGATCTGGGCATTGGCAGATTGGCACGATCCGCAGGCGCGTGACCTGCTTGAGTCCATCGTCCTCGCCGAGGTACCTCGCGACGTACCCGCGAACGCCGGGCTCTGGTCACTCGCGCACCCGGGGGACGAAGAGAGCCTCGCTCGTCTGCTGAAAGTCAGCCGCACAGTGCGGCACCGCGGTCTCAAGACACGGGCGGACGAGCTCCTGCGGAGGGCGGCCGCAGCTCGCGACGAGACACCGGAGAGCCTGGCGGATCAGATGGTTCCGAATCATGGCCTTGACCAGGCCGGTGAGCGAGTTTGGGAGCTTGATGCATATCGCGTCCTGATTCGGCTGACCCCGCAAGGCGACATCGACCGGGTGATCACGGGATCGGATGGAAAACCGCGTGCGACCGTGCCGAAATCACTTCAGGATGATCCCACGGGAGTGTGGCAAGACGCCACGAATGCCACAAGACAGCTGAAGAGGACGCTGACCGCTCAGAAGCATCGCCTCGAGGAAGCCATGGTTGATGGCCGCTCGTGGTCGTTGACCGCCTGGTTGGCCACCATTGGCCAGAATCCTGTCATGGCGTCGCTCGCGAAACGCCTAGTTTGGATGGCGACATTCAATGATTTGCACCAGTTTGTTATGCGAGACAGCGGCGGTCATTGGAAGACCCATGATGGGCGAGGCGTTGCGATTCCTCCAAATGCGATGCTGTCGCTGGCGCATCTTCTAGCGATGCCAGCGGCCGACGTGGAGGGCTGGCACCGCCGGATTGTCGCGGCTGGCATCGTTCAACCATTTCGGCAACTCTTCAGGGAGGTCTACCTAGTCACGCCGGTTGAGGTGGAGGCCCGAGACCACAGCGCGCGCTTTGCCGGTCACAGTGTTCCCCTTGCGCAGGTCTATGCACTCACGAAGACCCGCGGCTGGAAGGGCAAGCTCGGTTTGGCTGGATTTTATGGCGCGGGCGAAGGATGGAAGGAATTTCCGACCAAGAACCTCCGCGTTGGTCTTCGACACGGCGGAGATGACCCTCAACTAGCGCTCGGCGTCGTCGAGGAGGTGTTCTTCGAGCGGAGGGACCGCTCGCTCTCGCGAACCAAGGGCTGGCACCGGATCCCGTTGAGCGAGGTCGACCCAGTGGTGTTCTCGGAAGCGATGCGGGACGTCGACCTCATGGTGTCCGCCGCGAGTCTTGGGCGCCAGTTCAGCTCGGCGGAATGGGAAGCCCTACAGGGCCCAGAACGGGAAGCCTGGTTGGCAGCTCAGCCGCGGGCTGAATATCTCACGCAGGCATCCGCGGAAGCGCGGGGAAGGCTCTTGCTGCAGCTCGCTCCACTCTTAGGCATCCAGGACCGCATTCACCTCGACGGCCACTTCGCTCTCGTCGTCGGCAAGCGCGGCCGATACCGCGTCCATCTTGGGACATCTTCGATCTACATGGAGCCGGGTCGCCATGCCCTGTGCATCATCCCTGCAAAAGGGGAGGCGCGCCACATCCTGCTTCCGTTCGAAGAAGGTGACTACATGACATCGCTGGTATTCAGCAAGGTCCTGATGCTGTTGGACGACGACAGGATCACTGACGTTACGATTCTTCGGCAGATGGGACGACCCGCCTAGCCGACGGCGCCTGAATCGTCTATCGTTGGTCGCGAAATGGTCCAGGTCGAAGCCCGAATCGTCGGAGGCAGCGTTGATGAAGGCCTCGGCAGCGTCTTGTTGAGTCCTGCCAAGCAACAATTGATGGCCGCGGATCTAATCCGGCTGGCAGTCGGTGAGCAGATTCGGGAGCTAACGGCACGCCGCCGGCTCTCGGCGGCGGAGACCGTTCAAGCCTTGCGTCGGCAGTATCAAACCAGCGGATCGATATCGTCACTGCCGGACGATCCGCGCCTCGATCCTCAGCGCGAGGCCGAGCGCGCTCTCGCGGCATTCACGGCCGGCACGTGTTTGCTGTTCGTCAATGGAGAGCAGGTCCGGGACCTCAACCAGGAAGTAGCTGTTGGTATCGATACGAAGGTTCAGTTCCTGAGACTGGTTCCGCTTGTCGGCGGATAGGAAGCACCATGAGCGTAAACCAGGCGCTCAGCGACTTCGAAATCGCCAACAAGTGGGTGGAGCTGGCAACGCTGCATTCGCTGTTCTCAGTAACTGCCTCACCCGAGGAAACGGCTTGTCGGGGCTTCGACGCTTTGTCCGATGGCCGCAAGCAGACTTGCCAGACCTGACGAGTTGACCAAGCCACTTTCACGATTTTGCCGACAAAACAGTTTTTGACAACAAACAGGGCCGACTCAGGCGGAGCCCGGCGCCATCAAGCAGCACCTCGCCGACCTCGCCCAGCGGCGGCCGATCGTGGAGTCTGCTCGTACCACCTGAGCACGCTCATGGCCCGGAGGGTGTTCCACCGGCTCGCTCTCCCCTCGCCCTCGTCCATCGCGAAGTGCAGCTGGCCGGGATGGGGATTCTCGAGGGGCCAGCGGCCGTCCGCATCGCGCTTGGACTCGACCAGGCCGATCGCCTCGGCCACCCTTTCGTCCGGAATGGCGCCGGCCGCGCGCAGGTAGTCGAGACCTCGGAGCACGTCGTAGTGCCAATAGGTCGGATAGGAGAACTGCGTCCAGGCCGCGGGGCGATCGGTCTTGCGGTCCTGGTCGATCACCTCACCGGTCGACAGCCTGCGAAGCATCCGCCGCTCGAGGAGGTACTCCTGGCCGCGGAGGCGGGCAGCGGTCACGTCCGGGACGCTCCCCACCGCTCGCTCGTACTCCAGCAGACCCTCGAGCACGTTGATCGTGGTGTGGAACGACCCCCGCGTTGATCCGTTCTCCTGCTCGCAGTTCCACCCGCCATCGCTCATCTGCTCGCCGAGGAGCCGGGCGACGATGGGCTCGACGTCCTCGCCGAAGTAGGCCCCGATCGCCACGGTTCTGCCGTTGATGCACGGCTCCACTTCGCCCGCGAAGTAGGGCTCGCCGTCGTGCTCCCATCTGCAGTGCTCGCGGACCAGGCCGACGGCGTGGCGCGCTCCGACGCTGGCCGGATCGAGACCGAACGCTCGCAACAGCATCAAGCTCCAGGTCGTGGAGGTCCATTCGGGGAAGAGGGTGCCTTGCCTCTCGGGTGGCAGTGATTGCCACCAGCTCGCCTCGGCAGTGGAGGTAAACGTGGGGATGCCTCCATCCCACTGGCCATCCTGGCGCTGGAGGGCGAGCAATCGTGCGCCCCAGCCCTCGCCGGCGACGCGGGCACGCTCGGCCGCGATGTGCTCCTCGGGCGCATCAGTAAGGTCACGCATCACCTGCCAGCGGATCGCCGGGTCGGAGTCCAACAGCCACTCGACGGCATCCATTCGGTTCTACCTCCTGCGGAAAGGATCGCCTTAGCCCCAATGCCAGTAGGTTAGGCACTAGAGAGCGATCGTGGGGGCTACATGGCGCTCGGTATCCACGGCGCGTTCGGCGATGACGGACCTAGATGAGATTCGTCCATAAATATTGCACGGCTTAGCCGTGCACCCTCCCCTCTTCGGACTGCGCCGCGTCTGGGCCACCCTTATACGCAACCGCTTGAACCGTGTCCGCCGGCGCGTTCTGGCGGCGCGAGAGCGCGAGGGCCGGTAGGGCGATGGCCGAGATCGCGGCTCCGACGACGTATGACGGCCCGTATCCCCACACGTCGGCAACGCGGCCGAGTACCGGCTGGGCCCAGACGCCGCCGGCAGAGCCCATCAGCGAATCGAACGAGAGGATCGTTGCCCGCTGTCGCGACGGGATCATGCCGTTCATGTAGGTCTGGCGGATCGGCGACGAGGCCGCGAAGATCAATGACCAGATGGCGATCAGCCCGATCACCACCCAGAAGTTCTCCAGGATTCCCATCAGGCCGAGAACGACTACGCCTAGGCTCGCCGCGGCGATCAATGCCGAGGTGCGCCGGCGAAAGCGTCGACGAATCCGGGGGGCCGCTACCCCACCGAGGATTTGCGCGCCCGCGACGATGGCCGCGGCCAGCCCGGCGATCACATAGGCGCGTCGGTCACCGTAGAGCTGGAGCAGGTACGGCTGCAGCGCGTAGAAGGCGTAGATGCCGACGCCGCCGGTGAACAGGGACTCGATCATGAGCCACCGGACCGCTGGGACGCGCAAGCCATACTCGATCGAGGCCGAGGTGATGTTTCGGATCTCGGTCAGCACCCGGCCGCCCTTCTCGGGAGAGAAGCCGACATCATGCATCAGCCTGAAGGCCACCGCGAACATGACGATGAGGATCACGCCGCGGAGCACGAAGGGCACTCCCAGATTGGTCTCTTGCGCGATCAAGCCCCCAGCCACCGAGCCGGCAAGCGTCGCCGCTCCGGTGACCACCTGGCCGCGACCGAACACCGCTTCCAGCTCCCCGGTGAAGCCTGTCGCCTTGAGCGCGTCGACGAGCCACGCCTCTACCGCACCGGAGAAGAACGTGAACCCGAGACCAATCAGAATCGAGACGACCGCCCACTGCCAGAACGGTGCGCGAATTCGCCACAACAGCACGTACAGCAGCGTTGACGCAGCGAGCGTCACCGTCCCCAGGAGATACGAGACGCGGCGCCCGGCGGTGTCAGCGACAACCCCGGTCGGCACCTCGAAGAGCACCATACCGGCGGTGAAGAAGGCATTGGCCGCGAACGCTTCCAGGTTCGAGAGGCCGGCATCGAGCAGGAAGATCGTGTTGATCCCCCAGATGAGTGAGGCCGCCAGCGTGTTGCCCAGCAGCAGTACGAGGTAGGTTCGCTGGATCGAGCCGGGTGTCGGCAGTTAGACCCTCCTTCTCTGGTGCGGATCCTGTTGGTGAGGCCGCCGATAGCGTAGCCTCCTCCGTCAGCTGTCGCGGCGCCTGGACCACCTTGAAGATAATCTCGCCCAGGAGCGCCACGGTTGAATCAGCAAGGGACGCGGGTCGCAGCGTGGGTCTTCGGGTTCGGCTACGCGCTGGCCTGGGCTATTCTCGGATGGCTGTGGAGGGGGCCGCTGACTGACCTCGACTTCTTCTTCTTGCCAGCTATGCGGATCGTCCTTAGCGGCCACCCGTTGATGGTCTACACGGTGCGTTTTCAGTCGATTATTGCGAATGACAATGGACCGCTCGGCTTGGTGCCACTGACGGCCGTCGGCGCGATTGCGTCCTGGCTTGGTTGGGACGACAACCGGCTGCTGCGCGCGCTGGTCCTAGCCGCGTTTTCGATCTTTACCCTGTTGATGGCCCGGGAAGCGGTTCTCGCCATCGATCGATTGCGAGGTGCCAGCCTCGCGGGGATCGCACGGCTACTGGCTTACGGAGTCTTTGCCTTGTCTCCGACCCTTTTGATCGGCGTCCTTGGTTACGGACACGTTGAGCAGCCGATGGAACTGTGGTTGGTGCTCGTCGCCGTGCGTATCCTTGCCGGCGGCAGGACCACACCCGCGGGGATCGGCTTCGGGCTGGCGTTGCTGACGCGAACACTTGCCGCGTTGCCACTGATCCCGGTTGCACTATTGCTGCTGGCAAGGGGCCGATGGCGGGCCCTGGCCTGGTTGGCGACGAGCGCCGCGTTCGTCGCGGCGTTGGGACTGTTGCCGTTTGTGCTTGGCGATCCGAAGGACACCATCTACTCGCTCGTCACGCATCGCGGCAGCCTCCCGGTGGGCGGCGGATCGATCTGGCAGCTCCTGGTCGGCACACCGTACGAGTGGATCCCCCGACACGCCGACGTCCTCTTCGTGCTCGGGCTGGCCGTGCTGTTGAGTCTCATCGTGATCGTCGCCCGCAAGGACCTGACACCCTCATCGCCCGATATGTACGGCCTGCTGGCGTTGACGGCTCTGACGCTGCCCTTGTTGGCGAAGAGCGTCTGGCCATACTATTTCCTCGACGCTTACGTTTTCGGAGTCATTTGGTGGCTCGGACAGGCCGATCCGCTGGCCTTTGGGCGCCGCCTCATAGGGGTCTCGGTGCCATTCATCGCCGTCCTAGCCACCCTGCTCACGGAGTTCGAGATGGGGACGACCAGTGCGCGAATCCGCCTCAATGAAGGTGTGGCGATGGGCCTCGTCCTCGCCATCCTTGTGACCGCCCTCACCGTCCGGCTTCGGCAGCGAGACCTGGCCTTGTCTTTAACTCGAGACCGGTAACTCGCGCTTGAGGTGTTCGACCGCGGCGCGCTGCAGGCGCGAGACGTGCATCTGGGAAATGCCGAGCCGTTTTGCTACCTCGGCCTGCGGTAGCTCGTCGACAAAGCGCAGGTACATGATGCGGCGCTCGCGAGGCGTCAGATGTCGCATCGCCTGGTCGAGCAGATCCTGGAGTTCCACCTTGTCGAGGTTCTCGTCTTCGCGCCCCAGACGCTCGGTCAGTTGCAAACCGTCATCGTCCCGGGGTGCGGGACCCGTCGATTCGAAGGGAATGGTGCGCTGTGCCGGGCTAGCCTCCATTGCCTCGAGGACCTCCTCCGGTTGCAGCCCGAGTTCCGCCGCAATCTCGTTGACCGAGGGCTGGCGGCCGAGCGTGCCCTGCAGACGCTGCGAGGCAACGTCGGCGCGCTGCATCGTCTCCTGCAGCCGGCGTGGCACCTTGACGGCCCAGCTCTTGTCTCGGAAGTAGCGTTTGATCTCGCCGACGATGGTCGGCGTCGCGAAGGTCGAGAACTCCAGCCCGCGTTGCGGCTCGAAGCGTTCGATCGCCTGCAGCAAGCCAATATAGCCGACCTGCACGATGTCCTCGAGCGGCTCGCCGCGGTTGCTGAATTTCTTGGCCAGGAAGATCACCAAGTTGTTGAACAGCTCCACGAGTTGCTGTCGGACCTGGGGATCCTTGGTTTTCTGATAGTTGAGAAAGAGGCGGCGAACGAGATCACGATTCGGTCGAACGGTGGTCCGGACGGGGGCCGGGCTGTCTACTCGATCAGGTATTTGACCATCCTCATCCGCATGCTGCCGGTCTGGCTGTCCACCTGGTAGCGGAGTTCATCGACGAACAGCCGGATCATGTTCAAGCCAATCGTTTCATAGTCGAGCTCCGCCTCGCGGCGGGCGCGGCGCGCGTGCTGCTCAACCGCGCGTGGCGGCACGCTCCGAACCTCGACCTCGAGCCGCCGCGGTTGGCTCTTGAAGATCAACTTCAGCTGGCCGTTTCCACTCCCCCACTGCTCGGCGGCGGCGGCGCAGGCGCTCTCGCAGGCCTGGCTGATGGCGATGTTCAGGTCGTCGATCTCCTGGACCGAGAAGCCGACGACCGCTCCGAGGGATGCCGCCGCCCGCTTGGCGACGACGATATAATCACCGACGGCCGGGAGCTTCAGCTCCGTGACGTAGGCGCCTGCGACAGGTACCTCGTGGCCGGCGGTCGCGGGCCGGTGGCGAGCTCGGCTTTCTGTCATGATTCCTCCCGTTGTTGGCCGGCCGGTGCTTTGCGGCGGCGGCCGATTCCTCCAAAGGCGTCGCGCACACGATCGCGCCAACCGCCGATGGCGGCGCTGGTGGCATTCATCGCTCGGTCGGCGGCGGTGAACTTATCGTTGACCCCGCTGACCATGTCGTCGATCTGCTGCAGGCTGTGGCGGAGTTCGGGGAGCGCCAGCCGGGCTTCGTCGAGCGTCAGGGTCAGGATGGACTCGATGGTCCGCAGGCTGCGCGTCATGTTCAGGAGGGTGAAGGAGGCGAAGAGACTGAGCAAAAGGAACCCAACGCCCACGAGCAGGACTCCAACTTGCCAGACCATTTACCCAATCCTCCAGACCTTTTCGGTCATGGGATATTGACCAAGTTCTACCGCGCCGCGGCCCAGCTTAAACCGGCTGCTCACGTCGGATCCACCGGGTGCCAGCCCATTGGAGCAGGGCGAGCACGGCCAGGTCGTTGATCGGGTGCAGTTCGCCGACCGCCAGCCGGGCCCCGACGCCGGCCATCCCCAGCCCCTCACCGAGCAGCACGGCGAGGGTACTGAGCCCGAGGCGGACCAGGTAGTGGGGCGCCCTGGGGGCCACCAGGTACGCGAGCTGCGTGCCCAGCAGGATGACGAGCGTGGCCAGCACGATGACCGGCGGGACGGGCACAGGCAACGCCGCGAGTCTAGCGCATGCCGCCGGCCAGGTCGGGCCTGAAAACGAAGAGAGGCCCGGCCGGTTGGCCGAGCCTCTCCTGACGTTCAGTAGTCTAGTGCGCCGGATGCTTTCCGGTCATTGCCGGGGTGTTCACGCCAGCGTTCGCACTGTGCGATGACTGACCCTGCGACGGGCTCGTCCCGGTAAAGTTCGCCGACTTCGCGTGCTGGTCTGCTTGACTGTGTGCGCATGCCTGCGAGGGGCCGGTTGGGCCGGCGTTGCCCGGCATGATGCAGGTCGCCGTCAGCGGGTCTACCGTGAGACCGGCCAGGTCGACACGTAGCGAGCCCCAGCCGTTGGTGTTGTTGATCGCGACGCTGGTGATCGTCTTGGTGCTGCCCGTCAGGTTGATGGTCAGCATGTCGATCGTCGCGGCCGAGCCATCGGTGGCGCTACCGCTCCAGACATACGAGGTCGCCGGGTCGCTGGTCCAGGTGACGGTGTTGCCGGCACCGGTCCGCCACTCGCGGATGTTGCCGCCGACCGTCAGGTCCGTGCTCTGGGTCGTGCCGTCGCTGAAGGTCAGCGTCACGTTGCCGACCACAGACTGGTCGTACCAGAAGTAGGTGTTCATGGTGTTCAGAAGCAGGTAGACACTCTGCGCGTTGCTCCATGAGCCGGTATAGGTGACGGACTCGCCGCTACCGAGCGAGACCAGGTTGCCGCCACTGAGGTCGAACGTGTGCCCACCGAGACTCGCGGAGCCCGTGGGCGGATTCGCGTAGAGCGAGCTTAGCGGGACAGTGGCCTGCGCGCCGAGGGCCACCGTCGCGTCCTGGGCATAGCCCACGACGCTCGAGGCAGCGATCAAACCGGACGCGAGAATGAGACCTTTGGCGGACTTGACGAAGATGGACGAGTTCATGTCGCCTACTCTAAGTTGGGTACCTTACGCGTTAGCTGGCGCCGAATTGGAGTTCGTAACGGGACCGAAAAACTAGCGTGACGGGTTTCGAATGGTACCCTTACCGATCGCATTAACAAGCAAAAGGCCCGGAAAACCGGGCCTCTGCCAGCAGTCTGAATCAGTCGGCGTCAATTCGTGCTGAGCGGCGCCGCCAAAGTGTCGGCCTTCGTGTCTTCACCCTTCGCGATGCAGTGCGGCACGTTCTGGGCCTTGTCCGCCGAGGTCTTGCCAGCGTGGTCGTTCATCGTGCAGGTCGGGGTCGGGGTCGGGGTCGGCGCCGGCGCCGGCGCCGTGAAGTCCACGGTCAGGCCGGCGAGCTGGATGTGGAGCGCGCCAAAGGCGTTCGTGTCGGTCACGGTCACCGTGGTGAGCGTCTTCCCGGCAGTCGTCACCGGGATGCTGAGCATGTCGATGACGGCCGTTCCCCCACCCATGGACGGCTGCGCGGTTCCGCTCCAGACCTGGGCGGTGTTACCGGTTGTTGACAAGCTGCTGACGGTCGCGCCGGCGCTAATCCGCCATTCGCGGAGGTTGGTGCCGACGATCAAGTCGGTCGACTGGGTGGTGCCGTCGCTAAAGGTCAGGACCACCTGGCCCACGGCGCTGTCCACGTAGTACGAGTACGTATTCGAGGAGTTGAGCAGCAGGTACGCGCCTTTCACGCCCGCATACGAGCCCGTAAAGCTGACGCTCTGGCCGTTGGCGAGCAGGATCAGGTTTCCACCGCTGAGATCGAAGGTGTGTCCACCCAGGAGCGCCTGGCCGGACGGCGGCGTGACGTACCAGCTATTGAGGGCGACCGTTGCCGTCGTGCCCAGCGGGACCGGCGCGTCCTGGGCGGCGCCGACGACGGTCGACGCGACGATCAAACCGGAAGCGAGGATAAGAGCTTTCGCGGATTTGGCGAGAGTACTGGCGTCCATACGACTACGGTAAATTGCGTACCTTACGTAGCCCGTGGCGCGGCGTTATGCGATTCGTAACAGGGCGCTGCAGCAACCGTGACAGGACCGGATGATCGTTACGGCGTCGGCGGGGCCGCCGGTCGTAACAATTGCAGCCCGAGCTCGCGCAACTGCTTGGGATCGGCGGGTGCTGGCGCGTCGGTCATCGGCTCCTCCGCCT
>Ga0207646_10006533_pt1 | contig 12034 bp, 10 predicted proteins | sample KBSK5502metaG_FD_184343 | JGI IMG/M metagenome (GOLD analysis project Ga0207646, IMG submission 184343) | Corn, switchgrass and miscanthus rhizosphere microbial communities from Kellogg Biological Station, Michigan, USA - KBS K5-50-2 metaG... | ecosystem: Host-associated > Plants > Roots >...
GGTGAAATGTAGCTAAAAACATGTCCTTGCTGCTGATCGGTTCCTCGCATGCTTAATGAGACGCATCTCGCGTCGCCTCGTTACAAAATCTCCGACTTTTTCAGCAGCCTGCTAGGGAACAGGTAGCGAGGAGATTATTGTAGGGAATCAATTTGTCGTTCGAGCCAGTAAAGATAAAGAAGCCGATGCCTGCCAAACCTATTGTCAGCCCCAGAAAGATCACCGCCTTAAGAAAGGAACGGATTTTGCCCAGGGTTAGTTCCAGAAAAGCGAGCGAAGCAACGACCAAGATCAGGTAGGTGAGAACAGTGTCCAGGTAGGAAAGACTGACCTGAAACCAGTGCGGCGGAGGTGCCAAGACAGCCAGTGAATCCGCCAGGGGTCGGGCTCCGTACATGGCGCTCCACACTCCCAACCACATGAGGGCTCGCACGCCACTGCCGCGGCGCATCGCCGCGATGGAGCATGCCGCCAATCCGCCGACCAGGAAAAGTGTTCCAAAAATGATGTCAGCGACTCGGTCGCGGAGCATTGCCAGGGCTTGCTCTTGCAGACAGGCACCTCCCAAACACCGCAAAGATACTAGAACCCATCTCATAAATGCCTCAGCAGAATCAGGCAGCAGGCAAGGTGAAGCATTCCGAGAAAGTTTTCGGCGTGACGCTCATACCGCACGACCAGGCGCCGATAATTCTGTAACCAGGCAAATAATCTTTCGATTTTCCAGCGCCGACGGTATCGCCTCAAACAACGTTCGTCTTGTGTTTTGATTTTTCGGTTGCTGCGGTGCGGGGCAATTACTTCAATGCCGTAATGTCGGAGCTGGGCTTCAAGCTTGTCTGAATCGTACGCGTTGTCGCCAATCAAGTGCCCGGGCGCATCGGGAACCACCATCTGAACTAAGGTGGAAGTGACCAGCTTCACCTCATGCGGCGTGGCGCTTTCGATGCAAATGGACACTGGAAGACCATGGCGATCCGCCACGGCCATGATCTTGGTTCCTTTGCCGCGTTTGGTTTTACCAACTTTCAAGCCCCCTTTTTCGCCGGCGCAAAGCTCGCGTCGATGAAAGCCTCGCGCACGTCGATAGCACCTCTTAGTTTCAAGTCTAAAGCAAGCGCCTCCAGGATTCCCTTCATCACTCCAGATCGCACCCATTGCTGAAAGCGACGGTGGCAGGTCTGAAATGATGGGTACGCCTCGGGAAGATCGGCCCAAGGAGCGCCAGTGCGCAGCACCCACAGAATGCCGTTCAACACCGATCGGCGGCTCTTCCACGGACGCCCGCGGCCGTCACTCCGTCGTTTCGGCTTGGGAATCAACCGATTAAGAACTCTCCATTGGTCGTCGCTCAGATCTCGCTCAATATGACGCATATGTTTGTTGATGCGACAACCGGTACCTGCGGCTACTTTCGACTGGGCGGTCACTGCCGATCGGTTCGGGTAACACTAGGGCGTTTGTCGCGACTAATCCGACGGGCGACCAAATAACTTCCGGCTTGCCAGTTTACTCGGGCGCAATCACGAGACACATCAAATGGCTCCGGATCGTCAAATTCTCAGTGAGGGTAATCGCCTGATTTCGCCAACAACGCAGACTTCTTTGTGGCGAGTGTTCTTAGTTTCGACGGGTTGCTTCCCGGTCCGTGATTCCCATCTGTTCGACGGCCTGTCATCTGCAATTGAAACTAAATTTGTTCTGTATTTTGCGATACAGTCAACCAGAGGCTTAAACGAAAGGTGTGCGTATGAATCGGGCCCGCCTGGTGATTGCGTCAATCATGCTAATTGTGCTGGCCGTCACCCTGGCAGGTGCGTTTCTGACTCGCGGGGTGATGGCATATCTTCCGTTTTTGCAGGCCAGGAAGGGCAGCTGGACAGGAGCCTATGTACCACCCGGAATTGTGGATCAACGGCCCTGGCAGACAGCGGCAACTCTGGCGGCCTTGGCACAGTCGGCGGAGGAGAGGAAACTCGCCCGGGAGGCCGAGCGCCTTGCGGATCACGAAGTCGACCAGGCGTTCTCGCAGTCACTGAGGCAGGCAAGCCTTGAAAGACCAAATCTAAGCGGTAAAGCACTGGCATTGCAGCAAAGGATCAGCGAGCTTGAGGAGACCATCAAGAACGACCAGGCTCGGATCGCATCACTCAGTTCAGGCACGGGCAGTGCAGGCGCGGGCACGCGACCAGCGAGTGCGGCTTCCAATGGCGGCGACCTGGAGATTGCGAAGGCGCAACTTGGCCTCGACCAAAACGAGCTGACCGATTCGATCGAAGACCTCGCCCGCGAAAGCGGAGATCAGCGACTCAAGCTTCAGCAGGAACTAGCGGCGCGCCAAGCCGCGATGCAGCAGTACAAGGAAAGTGCTTCCAAGGACGATGGGCAAACTGCTGTCGCCTCGGCCGAACAGTACACGACGCTAGCACAGCAGCTTTCGACGTGGCGATCCCTACGCAGCAGAAAACAACTGATTGCGCGGGCAGAGCAGTTGGCGAAGGCCGACGTGGCCGCGCTGACAGCCGATCAGGCAAGACTGAAGACAGAAGCCGCCGGCTCTGAGGATAAAACCGCTGGAGAGTCAAGCTCCCAACGAATCGAGCGGCTGCGACGGATAAGCGCTCAGAAAAACATCCAGAGCATCCTCAACGATCGCCTGGGAGCGCATCAGCAGCTTGCGGCACTCTACGGGCGATGGGGAGAGCAGGTCGAGATACAGCGAAAGATCGTCGTCCACCTGATATTGCAGTCGCTGGCTTGGATTGTCGCGATCTGCATGCTGGTAATCCTGGCGGGATGGGCGCTCCAACTGGCATTGGAGAAGATGGTTCGCGATTCTCGCCAAAAGCAGACGTTGAAAACAGTTGTAAATCTAGGAACGCAACTGGTCGGCCTCTTACTAATCCTGCTGACGATTTTCGGTGTACCGAGGCAGATGCCAACGATCCTGGGTCTGGCGACCGCAGGACTGACCGTGGTCTTTCAGGATTTCATCCTGGCATTCTGCGGTTGGTTTGTTCTGATGGGACCAAACGGAGTAAGGGTCAGGGACTGGGTAGAAATCGATGGTGTCGGCGGCGAGGTGGTACAGCTGGGCCTATTCCGCACGTGGTTGCTGGAAACGGGAAACTGGACTGCCAATGGCCATCCTACCGGAAGAAGAGTCTCGTTTTTAAACGGCTACGCCATACGCGGCAAGTATTTCAACTTCTCTACAGTAGGACAGTGGATGTGGGATGAGATTAAGGTAAGTATTCCTCCCGGCACGGATATTCATCCTCTAATCAAAGGCATCTACGAAGCGACGGTGAAGACAACGGAAGCGGATGCGAAAATGGCGGAAGCGGAATGGAAGAGGGTGACACACGAAGAAGGGTCGCCACAGTTTAGCGCCATGCCATCGGTCAATCTGAGGCCGGCGGGGCCTAGTGTCGACATCGTGATTCGCTATATCACGCGTGCGGGGGTGAGAGTTGAAACCCGGAATCATCTGTTTGCGATGATCGTTGAGCTAATGCAGAGTGTGCCGAAAGGGGATAAGAATCTTGCCCCGATTTCCCGCATGGGAGACTGAAAGGCTGGCGACCAGCGTTCGAGGACTCAAAATTTCCAATCTTTAAAGACCAACAGTGGATTCCGAAGTCCCCATAACTGACCTAAGTAACCACGAGAAAGAGAAGCTGGGAACGTGGTCCCTACGCTGCCGTTGAGAGTGTGCTCTGCTCAAAATCACTAAGCATGTTCTCCTCCAGTGCGCCTCACAAACCATGGGTAAATCGTTGGCAAGACCAGCAGAATGAAAATGGTCGAAGTGACCAGGCCGCCGGTCATCACGATAGCCAGCGGCCGCTCGATTTCGGTGCCGTGCATGCGCAGCAGGAGGATGGGCAACAGTCCGCAGATTGCGGTAGAAGCGGTCATCAGTTTCGGCCGAACGCGTCCGATGCTGGCTTCGCGGATCGCCTCGCGCAACGGTTTGCCGTCGGCCATGAGCGCCCGCGTCTGCGTCACCAGGACTAGGCCGTTTTGTACAGCGATTCCAAAGAGCCCGATCAATCCCACAAGCGACGACACATTCCATGTTTCGCCCGCGAGCAGAAGCGCGACGATACTTCCCACAAACGCCACGGGAATCGTGGCCAGGATCATGGCGGCCTCGGCTGTCGAACCAAGCGCCAGGTAGAGCAAGAGGAAGACGGCGAATAGCGCGACGCCGATGGCGACAGCTAATGACCGGGCCGCGCGTTCCTGTCCTTCCACCTTTCCGCCAACGTCAAAGAAATACCCAGAGGGAAGCTGCAATTGCCTCGCGAAACGCCCACGAATGTCGGCCGCCGTACTCCCCAAGTCCCGGCCATCGACGCCAGCTTCCAAAGCGATCCGGCGCGTTCCTGCTTCCCGACGAATCGCGCCCGGACCGAACGTCTCTTCGATTTCCGCGAGCTGCCCGAGGGGAATCCGCGTTCCATTGTGCTCATCGATGAACATGCGTCGAATCGCATTGGGATCGTTTCGAAATTCATCCTGCAATCGCAAGACCAGGTCAAACCTCCGCTGACCGATCCACACTTCGGACACGTCCTCACCGGCCAGACCAACGCGCACAGCCGAAATCACGTCGCCCGGAGTGAGGCCGACACGCGCGACAGCCGCACGATTGATCGCCACGCGCAATTGCGGCATCCCGGTCAGTTTTTCGACCCGTAAATCCGTCACGCCTTTGACTTGCGACATGATGGCTCGCGCACGTTCTCCAATCTGTGCGAGCTGATCGAGGTCGGGACCAAAGATGCGGACATATAGATCCGCCGGCGTTCCTCCGAGGCCCTCGTCAATGCGCATCCCGAGCGGTGTGGTGAAGAGAGCCGATCCTCCGGGAACGGTCTCTAGCCTTTCGCGCATCGCCGTTTCGAGTTGTGCCGTCGAGCGATTGCGATTGGGCTTCAAGACCACCAGCACATCGGACATCGTGTGCGGCATCGGATCTTCCGTCCGCTCCGCCCGCCCGCTTCGACGCACGACATCTTCCACTTCCGGGAACTCGCGCAGCGCGTCTTCGAACTGGTGATTCACACGGTCCACTTGGTCGAGCGAAGCCTCGGGAGGAAGAATGGTTTGAATCAGGAATGCGCCTTCATCCAGCTTGGGCATGAAATCGGAGCCAACGTACAGTCCTGCCACGATCGTCGGAGCCGTGACTAAGACCGACAGAAGGATGACGGTCTTCGGGTGGCGCAAGCATAGATCGAGGACCGGCGCGTACATTTGTTTCAATCGACGCACCAGCCAGACGTCCTCTGGTTTTCCTTCAGGCCGAGGCCGCAGCAACAAGGCAGAAGCCACGGGAACCAGCGTCACGGCCAGCACAAGTGAAGCTCCAATCGCGGCGATCACCGCCGCCGCGAGCGGCATATAAATCCGCCCTTCGATGCCGGACATGGCGAAGAGCGGAAGAAAAACGGCGATGACAATCAGGGTGGCAAAGGCGATAGGGCGCCCCACTTCGGATGCGGCACGGAGGGCTTGCTCTTTTCGCGACCCCTCGCCGCGATGGAGGGTCATCCGGTGCACGATGTTTTCCGCCATGATGATGGCCGCATCCACGAGCAGACCGACGGCGATGGCCAGCCCTCCGAGCGTCATCGTGTTGATACCCACTCCCAGCGGCTTCAGAATCAGTCCGGCGAGGAAAACAGAAAGAGGAAGCGTGATCGTCACGACGAGAGCCGCGCGGACGTCACCCAAGAGAACGAAAAGAACGCCAATGACCAGGAAGGCGCCGAGAAAGATCGCGCGGCTGACTCCCGAGCGCGCTGCCGACCAGAACGGACTGGTCGTAAACGATTCTTAAGTTGAACGCCCTTTGGCAGGCTCTTCTGAATGTCGTCAACTGCCTTTCGTATGCCTTGAGCCACCTGCACCGTGTCCGCGCCAAACTGCTTGACGATGCGGCAGCTGACTACCTCACCGCGGAGACGATGGGCGATGCCGCGCCGCACTGCCGGCGCTTCCCGAATCTCGGCAACATCCCCGAGCGTGACCGGCGTCGTGCTGTGTACCGCGACGACCGTGCTTCGAAGATCATCCACCGTCTTTACCCGCCCCACCGCTCGCACGGTCCATTCCATTGAACCCTGCACGATGAATCCGCCCGACGCATTCAGATTCGCACCCTCGACAGCATGCATAACTTCGCTAAGCGATACACGGCGCGCGGACATGCGCTCCGGGTCGAGTTGCACTTGGAATTGCCGGAGATAGCCGCCCAGCCGTTCGACCGCGGCTACTCCGGGCACGGCGAGGAGACGATTCCGTACGTCAAATTCGGCCAAATCACGAAGCGACATCAAGTCCGCCGTGCCCGGTTCTGCTTCGAGCGTAAATTCGAAAATCTCGTTCAGCCGTCCCGTCAGGCTGGAGATCAAAGGAGCGTCCGTGCCTGGCGGCAATTGATTTCCGGCCTGCCCCACGCGCTCGGCGACGAATTGGCGCGAGCGGTAGTAGTCTGCCTCTGGCTGGAATTCGATCGTTACCTGCGTGACGCCCAATTGCGAGTTGGAACGGATGCGCTTCACATCCGGCAGGCCTGCGAGCGCGGCCTCCATGGGAATCGCGATGCTTGTCTCCAACTCCTCCGGCCCCATCGCGGGGTTTTGCACGATGATATTGAAGACCGGCGCTGCTAAATCCGGGAAAACATCTCTCCGCAACTCCTGCAGCCACATGGCACCCAGAGCGGTGCCCGCCAGCACCAGGGTCAACGTGAGTCCCGGACGGGCGAATGAACTGTTGAGAATCTTTTCGATCACAGGAACCTCGCTCTAGTGCTCATGTTCCGACTCCTCGCTTCGCGCCTTCTCCGCCTCGGCTTTGAGCAAGAACGCTCCGTCGACGACGACTCGCTCTCCAGGCTTCAAGCCCGACACGATTTCGATTTCCGTTCCCAGATCCCGCCCGCGACCCACCGGCCGTATCTCAAGGGTGTCCTGTCCCGTGGGCAGGAAGACCAGCCAATCGGTCTTAATTCTCTCTGCTTTGCTCCGCGGCTTTCCCATCACTCTCCAAGCGGTGCTCTTCGGACAGCTTCAATTTGCGGCATCCTTGTCACAAATTGAATCGACGACGAGCCTTCGCGATCCGACGACATGGGTAATCGGCCGCACTCTGCTGGCCATTTTGCTGCTGTCCGCGCTGCTGGTTCAGAAGGGGCATGCCTGGTCCCGCAAGCCAGAACGCGATATCGCTGTTGCACTGGTTTTGGTGGTTCTGATTTCCACTCTGCTCAGCATGATGCATCGGCATCTTCCATCAAGTCTTGTTGTTCAACCGGGGTATTTTTTTCCGCGTCCGGGAAATCTGGTTCCCGCGGCTTTCTTTCTCCTAGCCGCACTCGCTTACCCTCGCCGGCTGAAGACTGCTTCCGTCCCCTTCGACCGATCAAAGTCGTGTTCAAAAGGCCCACCTCGAGATGAATAAGCAATTACCTTCTTTTTCTGCGTGGGACGGAGGGTTCTAACCAGGTCGGCCTCTTAGTTAGGCGGGAGATCTCAAGAATGGGTTTTCCGAATCGATAAGCAAGGCAACCTGCACAGGACGTTCAAGGACAATTGCCTCTTTGGAGTTTTCCCAAATTAGAACACCGAAAAAAGCAGAGGAGTCACAGCCGTTCAGTAAATTGAAAACTGCATCGGCACACGCCACCAAAGGTGAACGGATCATGGACGGGCAATCCTGAAGTAACCGAATTACTTCCTGTTTGCCGCGAGTTATATCTCTTGAATAGACGCTTCGTTGGATCGGGCCCTACGATACCGCCCGGAATCTATTCTACGCGTCGCGCTACCACCACATGATTCGATGTGTTCAGCCAGAAGTACCGAAGAGGAAATTTTATGAACTGGAGATCACGGAACCCGGCGGCCGCAAAAGCTTCCCGAAGTTCTTGGCGCGTGTACCTTGCCGCGTGCCACCACCTTTCGATGAGGATCTTCGTAATCCAGTTCCTCCGGGTCACTACCGCCAAGAAAGTCCCATTTTGCACGAGTCTTTCGCGCAAACTCGACAATGCCTGGGAAAGATCTCCTTTCGCCAAGTACTCGAGCATCGAAGTGCAGACAATCAGGTCATAGTCGCTCCACGATGATGGGAATTGCCCAAGTGCCAGGACATTGGCTTGCTTAAGACGAACCAGGGTAATGCCCCTCGCGTCCAACTCTGCTTGGAACTGCTCCAGCATCGCGGGCGTGAGATCAAATGCGTCGATGACCTGAGGCTCTATGCGCCGTTGGCGGAGCGCGTCCAGGAGGGCAAACGTTGCTGTGCCGAACCCGGCACCGGCGTCGAGGACGCGAAGTCCCGGACGGAAAAACTCGGACCTCTCCAACAGTGCTCGTATCCCGTTCCGGGAGCGAAAAAAGGAGATGAAAGCTCGGTACGTATTCAGTCTTGCCGTGTAGAGCTTTTCGGCTTCTCTTGTCGGATTCGATTGGGCCATTTCTGTTGAGATGCAAACCGCACACACCGAGATTCGACCGTGCTGACCGCCTGGCAAATCGGCTCCGGGGATAACTTCCGACTATCCGCGAGTAGTTAGTTGGCAGATCGGCAGTAAGCTATGCGAGCTTCTTAATGGAAATGCGGAGTATGGGCGTTGCGGTTTTCCGGAAACCTGAAATTCGCCCTGCGTGACCGTTGAGATGACGCCCCACCTAAATCCGAGTTGGAGTGTCCCATACGCGGCGGCCAGGTGTATATTATCGCTCAGCCGAGGATTGAATCCTGGTTCGGATGAGGTGAGGTCATGGCACACACTGCTCCTTACCCTGTCTCAGCTACTTCGCAAAGCGGCGCTTTGGCTCGAGTTACTGTTATCCCATGGTACGTATGGTGTGCGGCCGTCGCCGTCACGTCGACTACTGTCGGCCTCTACTGGGACATTTCCTGGCACACTTCCATCGGCCGGGATACGTTCTGGACTCCCGCGCATCTCTGCATCCATTTTGGGGCAATCCTCGCGGGACTTTCCAGTGCGTATCTGATTCTCACGACCACGTTTGGAAAAAATCGCGCCAAGAAGGAATTCTCCGTTCGGATCTGGGGGTTTTACGGGCCGCTTGGGGCATTCGTCGCGCTCTGGGGCGGGCTCACTATGCTTACTTCGGCTCCTTTCGACGACTGGTGGCACAACGCCTTCGGCCTGGATGTTCAGATTCTCAGCCCACCCCACGTGGTGCTCATCCTGGGAATTTTCATCTTAGGTTTAGGAGGCCTGTTTCTGATCATCGCCGAGATGAATCGCGCAAACGCGGAGACCCGCGCAATCCTGAACCGAATTTTCCTCCACGTCGGCTGCATGCTGACGATTCTCCTGTTGATGCTTATCTCGGAATACACGAACTATACCCAATCTCACAGCGCGATCTATTATCGCGCACTGGCATTGGCCATGCCGCTGGTCCTCGTGGGCATCGCCCGGGCTTCTGGATACAAGTGGGCGGCGACAAAAGTCGCGGGCATTTACTGTGTGCTCTGGTTGCTGGCACTTTGGTTGGTACCACTTGTGCCGGCCGAGCCTAAGCTTGGCCCTGTCTACACGCGAGTCACGCATCTTGTGCCTATGGAATTCCCGCTCTTGCTCTTCGCCGGAGCCGCCGCCCTGGATTTTCTGCTGGACCGCCTGGCGGGACGCAACAAATGGTTGCAGGCGGCCGTGGGTGGCGCGGGTTTTCTGCTCGCCATGGTCGCCGTGCAATGGCCCATGGGAAGGTTTCTGATTTCCCCGCTCGCCGAGAATCGCATCTTCGGCACGAACTATTATCCGTACATGCAGCCGCCGAGCGACTATCATTTCAACCATCAATTTAATTTCTACGAGAAATCACGCGCGCAGTTTTGGGTAGGCATGATCATCGCCTTCGCCGCCGCCTTCGTCATGACGCGCATCGGCCTCGCCTGGGGCGACTGGATGCGCCGCGTCAAGCGCTAGCGCCATGAACCGTGCTTTCCTCATCTCCTTTGCCGCATGTGTCCTCTTCAGCTCCCGTTCTAGCGCACATGTGGGCAGTCCCGACGTTTTCTATGAAGGCCACGTCGGGCCCTACCGCCTCTTTGTAACCGTTCGGACACCTCCCATGATTCCGGGAATCGCACAGATCGAAGTGCGCGCACTGGACGGGAACGTAACCGACATTCGAATCGTACCTCTACGCGCTGTGGGAGAAGGTTCGGAATATGCTCCACCCTCGGACCGCATGGAAAGGTCGCAAGTCGACACCCAGTATTTCACTGGCAAACTCTGGCTGATGGCATCCGGGGCCTGGCAAGTTCGCATGGAAGTATTCGGGACTCTGGGCAAGGGAGAATCAGCAGTGCCTGTTCCGGCCGCCGCGCGCCGCACCCTGAGAATGCAGAAAAGCACGGGGACATTACTTATAGCGCTGATGCTCCTGCTGGTAGTAAGCATGATCGCCATCCTTGGCGCGGCGGCACGTGAGAGTCAGTTGGAACCGGGCGCAGCAGCCTCCGCGTCCCTGCGCCGCCGCGGACGAATCGCCATGGCCGTGACCGCCGTTGCACTCGTGGTCATTCTGTTTTTGGGGAACATGTGGTGGAACGCGGCGGCCAGCGGACGGGCCGATCTCATGATGTACAAGGCGCCTCCCGTCGAGGCCTCCCTCCAAAACACCAACACTCTCGTGCTTAAGATGGGTTTTTCTTCCTGGCACGACCGCCGCAAACAGATGCTGCTCGACAAAATCATTCCCGACCACGGTCATCTGATGCATCTCTTTCTGCTCGGTCTACCTGACTTGGATCGCTTCTACCATCTCCATCCGGACCAAGTGGCCCCCAACACCTTCACGGAGCGACTGCCCGCGGTGACCGCGGGGAATTACGCCGTGTTTGCTGACATCGTGCGCGAATCCGGTTTCCCCGACACGATGACTGCGCGAATGACATTGCCGGACGTGCCCGGCAATCTTCCCATCGGGGATGATTCGGCGACAACAGTGGCGTACGTCTCCGATGGAAAAGGACCGGGAACTGTTTTGACGTTGCCGGATCACGGCCGTTGGGAGTGGATTATTGACGGATCAACCGTTCATGCACGCCAGCCTGCCCTTCTGCGTTTCCGTGTTTTCGACAAAGACGGCAAACCTGCGTCAGACCTCGAACCTTACATGGGTATGGACGGACATCTGGTCATCGTGAAGCGCGATCTGACTGTCTTTGCGCACGTGCATCCGTCGGGATCCATGCCCATGGCCGCGCTGATGCTCCTAGAGAAGCAGATCAACAACGGCACGTCCGCGATGACCGCGATGACCGCGAAGTCCGGAATGCATGAAACTACCAGGCCTGCCGAAGTTACTTTTCCATACGGATTTCCCGAACCCGGAGGTTACCGGCTGTTTGTGCAGATCAAACGGAACGGACAAGTGCAGACGGGTGTCTTCGACGCTCACGTCGAACCCTAGAGTTGGTCTCGAGATGACCAATAATCATTCGACTTGCTCATTCGCTGCCATTTGGTGCGGTTCTCCACATTTCCCCGCGAAGTCGCGTTGTGTTTATCTGAAATTCGGCAGGGTCCAATGAGATGGGCACCCCAGCGGATGGGGTCGTTCCATTCGAGGTAGGCGCGCGACTCCATTACCAGGGTGCCCGCGGTGAGAATCCTCCTGCTGCTGGACTCCAACTGAAATCGAGTTATGTCGATGGTTTGGCGGCAGCAGCCTGCTCAAAAACCTTCACTGCCTTACCCACTTCCGCAACTCCGAAGATCACGAACGTTGCATTGGTGCCGGGCTCGGTTCCACTGTAGCAGTAGTTGATGTTGATTCCGGCTTCGCCGAGCCGCGATGCAGCGCGCGCTAGTTCTCCAGTACGATTGGAAAGTTTGATCTGCGCGACTTCAGCCTCGGTGTAATCAGCGCGCTGGTGGTCCAGAGTCGTCTTAGCTGCGGCCGGGTTGTCCAATACGAGACGGACCGCGCCCTTGCCCTTCTCAAGAGGCAGCTGTTGAAATGCAAGA